>Ga0326727_10000417_pt1 | contig 176288 bp, 145 predicted proteins | sample MB2enrmetagenome_FD_207643 | JGI IMG/M metagenome (GOLD analysis project Ga0326727, IMG submission 207643) | Lab enriched peat soil microbial communities from McLean, Ithaca, NY, United States - MB29MY | ecosystem: Environmental > Terrestrial > Soil > Wetlands > Peat | place: USA: New York... | reverse complement strand
ATAAAACGTCCAGTCCCAACTGTCGTTGAACTGCTCGTCGTCCACGGTTTTCTGCCAACTGTGCGCCGCCCCATAAGCGAGGCCGTACCAGGTGAAATTCACCATGCCCTCGCCATCGTCCATCCAGGTGGTATTTAGGACGCCGGTGGCGCCGAGGGCTTTTCCGTCGTTCACGAATTGCCGGATGTTGGCGAGCGCCGTATTGTAATCGGGATAAATGCGGCTCCAGTTGCTCACGCCGGGCGCCACCCAGGTTTCCAGGCCCACATCGCGGAAGGGCTTGATCAATTTCACAAAGGAAGGACTGGCGCTGTAGCCCCAAGCCACGGCGATCATATCGTGCGGCAGATCCTTGAGATGCTCGGGGTGCTGAACGCCCATATCGCCCCAGAACAGAACCTTGCGATGATAAGTGTTCAAGGTCTCGTCGATCTTGCTGAGGTAATCGATGTAGACCTTGCCGTAGCCCTCCGACTCGACTTCCGACTTGGTGCGTCCCTCACCCAATTCCTGGGTTTCATCAGCCCCGATGTGGAAGAAGGGACCGGGAAAAACCGCCGCCAGGTCCGCGAACATCTTGCCGATAAAAGTGAAGGACCTCGGCGCGGTGGGCGTGAGCACGTGACCGTAAGGCACCTCAACCAAATCCTGGAACCGCTCACTCTGGAGTGCCAAGTGCAGGTGCCCGAAAGACTCCTGCTCTGGGACGATGGTCACGTGGTATTGTGCGGCGTATTTCACCAACTCCTTCGCCTCTTCCGGAGTGATGGCACCGCCCGGCGCCGCGACATTCGGCAGGCTCGGGTAAGCATAAGTATTTTCCATGTAAGGAGAGACCACGTTGATTTTATACTCCGCCAGCAGCGTGATCTCGCGCTTGAAGGAAGGCAAAGTGGGAATAGGACCGCGGCTGATGTCCAGGCTCACACCGCGCCAGCGGATGGCCGGCCAATCGACGATCCGAACCTCCGGCGACTCGGCCCCACCGCCCTTTGCCGGATGGAGCAATTGCCGCAACGTTTGCACCCCATAAAAAATGCCAGCCGCCGTCTTGCTCACGATGGAGGCCTCGCGGGAAGTAACCACCAGGACGTAGCCTTCCTCGTCGGCCTGAGGAGGGAGTTGCAATCCCGACTTTTCCAGAATTTGCTTGCCGGCCGCGCTGTCCGCGCGCGCCAGGACAATGCGCGAAGACCCCTTCCCTTTGCCGGCCACCACCCCGTCCAGCGAGCTCAAATCCCCTGAAAGAAGCGATGCGGCAAAGCGATCATCTTCTGAGTTACCGATGACGTCGATGCTGACGCTCTTCCCCACTTGGAATACACCCTGGCCCAGCTCAAGCTGATTAGGGTAAGGAGTGAGAGACAAACTGGCCGGATAAACGGCGGGGCTGGATAACATCAGAGCGAACAAAAAAGCGAACATTTTATTAGACATTGGGAAAACTTCCTCCTATAGGATTTGGTGCGTTCTCTTGTCTGAACTGAAAGCCATATTTTTCCTACCGAGCCATCCAGCCGCCATCCACGGTGAGCAGCGTGCCATTCACGTAATCAGAAGCTCCCAAGGCCGGAAAAACCACCGCGCCCTGCAAATCCTCCGGCGCGCCGCAGCGGCCAGTGGGAATCCGCGACACGAGAGCAGCATTTCTTTCCGGGTCGCTCCGCAATGCTGCGTTCATGTCTGTGGCGATATATCCGGGAGCGATGGCATATACTTGCGCGCCCCTACCGGCCCACTCATTGGCCAGCGCCTTGCCGATGCCGCGCTTGCACGCAGTCACCACCGCCACCTTACCGTCTAACTTGAAACGATTGAGAATCGCCATGGTGTATCGTCCGGCGGCCGCGAGTTAACCCTCGGGGCTTTCCAGGTGCGCGAGGAACGCCGCAAGTTCTCCCGGCAGCGGCGCTTCAAATTGTAGCGGTGCGCCGGTGAGGGGATGAGCGAAAGCCAGCTTGGCGGCGTGCAGAAATGTGCGCGGTAGCGTGGGCTCCTCGCCTTCCCCCAATCGCAGCTTGGCGGGCGCGCCGTAAGTGGTGTCGCCCACCACCGGATGGCCGAGGCTGGCCAGATGCACGCGGATTTGGTGCGTGCGTCCGGTTTGGGGCGCGGCTTCAACCAGCGTGAAATGGCCGAAGCGCCGCAGCACGCGATATTTCGTCAAAGCCTCGCGCGAAGCAATTCCCCCCGCCTTCATCCGCGTGCGCCGCCGTGGGTCGCGGCCCACCGGCTTGGTAATTTGCCCGCAGTCGGCGGCCACGCGCCCGTGGACCAGCGCCACATAGGTTTTGTGCACTTCACGCGACTTGAACTGTTCACTCAGCCGGCGGTGGGCGGTGTCATTCTTCGCCACCACCACCAGGCCGGAAGTCATCTTATCCAATCGATGCACGATTCCCGGCCGCAGGTCGCCGCCAACGCTTGACAACCTATTAATGTGGCTTAAAAGGGCGTTAACGAGGGTACCAGACTTTACGCCCGAGCCGAGGTGCATCACCATCCCGGCGGCTTTGTTTACCACCAAAATGTCCGAATCTTCGTAGACGATGGCCAGCGGCAAATCCTCCGGTGTGGCCCGCAGCTCTTCATGCTCCGCGGTGACGCTGATATGTGCCCCAGATTCAATTACTTCCCCGGATTTCCGCGCCGGGGCCGAGCCGAGGGTAACAAACCCCTCACGAATCAACCGCTGAATCCGGCTGCGGCTCCAATCCGGCATCTGCCGCACCAGGAAAACGTCCAGACGGTCCCCCGCTGCCTCCGCCGGAACCACGAACTGCCGCGTTTCTGCCATCATCGAAACTCGAAACTCGAAATCCGAAATTCGCAACCCGTCCGCCCCCTCCTTTGTGAGGAGGTGAGCATGAATTTCGATTTTCGAATTTCGGCCTTTCCTGACACCTGGCACCTAATCTGCAAAGAGCATTTGCGCCACGATGAAGCCCGTGCCCACCACGATGGCGCTATCCGCCAAATTGAAGGTGGCCCAGTGATAACTACGGATGTAAAAATCGAGAAAATCCTCGACCAAACCTGTGCGCATGCGGTCGTAGAGATTGGAGAGCGCGCCGCCCAGAATCAGGGACAGTCCGATCCACGTTTCCCAACGCAGGTTCCGGGTTCTGATCACCAAGATCACCACCACCACGAGCAGCGCGGTGGAAATGACAATCAGCACCGGCGTCTTCCACCAGACCGGCGAATCGGAGAAAAGTCCAAACACCGCCCCGGAGTTCTTGGTGTTGGTCAGGTTGAAAAATCCCCTCACCACGGGAATGACGGCGCCACTGGGAATGCGACTTTCCACCAGGGCCTTGGTCACCTGGTCGGCCACAAACACCGCCACGGTAATGACGGCCATGAGGATTCGCGAGATAATTTTGGACCGTGGAGTCATATCGAGAAGAGTGGTTAGTGGTCAGTGCTTAGTGGCTAGTGGCAGGGCGCCCATGACGGTGCGCTGTCCGCTAACCACTATCCACTAGCCACTAACCACTAGCTTCACCCTGCCGTCTCAATTTCTTTCAGTGCGGCGGAGCATCGTTCGCACACCGTGGGATAGCGTTGGTCCTCTCCGACCTGTTCGGAATAATTCCAACACCGATCGCATTTCCGGCCAGAAGCTTTTTCGATTTTCACGCTCAGGCCGGTGAGTCCCGTGGCGGTCGCGCCCTCCACATCTTTATCAGCAACGTCGACCTGCGACACGATGAAAAGATAGCGGAGGAAGTCGTGATACTCCTCCACCAGCGGCTGAAGGTCTTGACTGACCGCCAGGCGCACGCGGGCTTCCAGCGATCCTCCAATGAATTTCTCCTGGCGCGCCACCTCCAACGCCTTCAGCACCTCCTCGCGCAGGGCAATCAGGCGCGGCCAGTTTTCGAGTCGCTGCGCGTGCCGGGCGGAGACTCCCGCGCGCAGGTCGGCAGGGGAAACATACTTGGCCAGGTGAACGCTCTTCTCCCGCAGATGCGGGGCGGGAAGGTGCGTCCAAACTTCGTCCGCGGTGAAACTCAGCAGCGGCGCCACGACGCGCACCAGGGAGTCAGCGATGCGGTAAAGCGTGGTTTGTGCCGCTCGGCGGCGGATCGATCTCGCGGGCGCGGTGTAGAGCCGATCCTTCAGGATGTCGAAATAAAACGCGCTCAAGTCCACGGTGGCAAAGTCATAGACGCCGCGATAGACCTTGTGAAAGGCATATTCGTCGTACGCGGCTTGTGCACGGTCCAGCAAATCCGCTGTGCGGGCCAGCGCCCAGGCATCGATCTCCTCGAGCTGGCTCCCTTCCACGCTGTCCTTGGCCGGATCGAAATCGTAGAGGTTGCCCAGGCAATAGCGGAAGGTATTGCGCAGCTTGCGATAAGCTTCGGACAAGCGGGTGAGCATCTCCGGCGAGATGGAAACGTCCTCGCCAAACTCCACCGAGGCAGCCCACAAGCGTAGAATTTCCGCCCCGTGGGTCTTGATGACCTCCTGCGGATCAATCACGTTGCCGAGCGACTTCGACATGGCGCGGCCTTGCGCGTCGAGCACCCAGCCGTGCGTCAGCACCTGGCGGTAGGGGGCTGCGCCATTCGTTCCCAAGGCCACCAGCAACGAACTGTGGAACCACCCGCGGTACTGGTCGCCTGCTTCGAGATAAACATCGGAAGGCCAAGGCAAATCCCACCGATGCCCCAGAACCGCATATTGGCTGGACCCGGCGTCAAACCAAACGTCGAGGATATCGGTTTCGCGGCGCAGATTCTTCCCGCCGCAATCCGGGCAGTGAGCGCCGGGCGGCAAGAGCTCCGCTTCCGGGTGCGCGTACCAAGCGTCGGCACCTTCCTTGCGGAAAAGTTCAAGAGCGTGCTGCGCGAGATCGGCGTCCAGAATGGGCTTCTTGCAGTCAACGCAATGGAACACGGTGATGGGCACACCCCACACACGCTGGCGCGAGATACACCAGTCCGGGCGCTCGGCGATCATGTTGGAAATGCGCTCTTCGCCCCAGGCAGGAACCCATCGGGTCTTCTTGATTTCCTCCAGCGCGCGTTGGCGCAGCTCGTGGTGATCCATGTTGATGAACCACTGCTCCGCCGCGCGGAAGATGATGGGGTTGTGGCAGCGCCAGCAGTGGGGATAAGAGTGGTCGAGCCAGCCCTCCGGCCCCATCAGCATCCCCCGCGACTTCAACAATTCCACGATGGGCTGGTTGGCATCGAAAACCCGCTTGCCCACATACTCGGGCAGGCCCTCGAAGATCTTTCCCGACTCGTCCACCGGGCAGTAAATATCAATGCCGTACTGCACGCCGGTCTGGTAGTCCTCGCGCCCGTGGCCAGGAGCCGTGTGTACAGCCCCGGTGCCATCCTCGGCGGTCACATAATTCGCCATCACCGGCACAATCGCACGGTCGAGAAAGGGGTGGCGGATTTGAATCTTCTCCAGCGCCTTGGCGGGAATGTGCGCCAGGATGTTGGGCGCATTCAACTCCGTCGCGTCCACTACCGGCCCCAGGCGTCGGCTCTCGATGATGTAGGCATCGCCGTGCGGGTTGTCATCTCCCACCACCACATATTCAAAATCCGGATGGAACGCCACGGCCATGCTGGCGGGCAAAGTCCAGGGCGTGGTGGTCCAGATGATGACCCAAAGTTTGCGCCCGGCAAGCGCCGGATCCAGCGCCGCCGGGTCCGACGTCACCGGATAACGCACGTAGATCGACGGGCTGCGATCGTTCTCGTATTCCACTTCGGCTTCCGCCAGCGCCGTTTTGCAATGAATGCACCAGTAAACCGCCTTCCGCCCGCGATAAACATAGCCTTCGCGCAGAAAAGCCAGAAACGCTTCGGCAATGCGCGCTTCATATTCAAATCCCATCGTCAGGTAAGGCTTATCCCACTCGCCGAAAACGCCCAGGCGCATAAAGTCCTGCCGCTGCAATTCCACGAATTTCTCGGCGTACTTGCGGCAAGCGCGCCGCACTTCCACCGTGCTCATCTGGGCCTTGCGCGGGCCCAGTTCCTTGTCCACATTGATCTCAATGGGTAAGCCGTGGCAGTCCCAACCCGGAAGGAACGGGGTGTTGAAACCTTCCAGGGTCTTCATCTTCACGATGAAGTCTTTCAAAATCTTGTTGAGCGCCGTCCCCAAATGGATGCGCCCGTTGGCATAGGGCGGGCCGTCATGCAGGGTGAAAATCGGCGCGCGCTTGCGCGACTCGCGAATTTGCCCGTAGAGATTCTCCTTCGCCCACCGAGCCAGCCACTTGGGCTCGTTCTGCGGCAAGTTGGCTTTCATGGAAAATGAGGTCTTGGGAAGGTTGATCGTCTTCTTCAGTTCCAGCGGTTCGTGCATGCGTCCTCCGTCGTGAGGATAAACATTCATTATAGGGGGCGATGCGCGGAAGTGTCTAGAATTAGGTGTCAGGTGCCATCGATACTGTGATAGTGTGTCTCACACGATAGTTCGTATAGACCCTCTATTGCTGTGCGCGGGAAGATGCGCGCAAAAGACGAAACCTGGAGTGCCGCCATGTCGCTACATGATGAGTTGAGCGAAATCGTTTCGAAGGCCGACGTGTCCGACGACCCGGAACAGTTGGCGCAGTTTCAGAGGCGATGCGAGGCGATTCTGATCAATGCCTCAAAGAGCCTGGCTGCCGAGCAGGATGCGGAATTGCGCGAGCATTTGCAGGGAATCGAGGAGCAGGCCAAGGACGTGTTGCGCACCGTGAAGGCGCGCCTGGCAGAGGTCAAGGTCGCGCGCATGGATCCCGAGTATGAACAGCGCAAGCTCCAGAAGCAGCAAGAGGAGCAACTGAAAAAGCAGCAGGAGATGGCCAAGGCGCAGCAGTTTTTGTCGCAGGGCGGCCTGGGCAGTTTGCTGGGGGGCATCTTCGGTGCTGCAGGGGGCGTTCAAGGGGCGCCCGCAGGCAGAGGAGCAACCACGCCAGCACAATCTTCGGCAGCCCCTGCCATGGCACCTGCCTCCGCAGTCGCGGCTCCGGCGGCGATCAAGTGCGCGCAATGCGGCAACGAGCTCAAAGCCGGCGCGAAATTCTGCCCCGAGTGCGGTACGCCAGTCCCCCGCGAGAAGCACTGCACGAACTGTGGCGCGAAGCTGGCTCCCGCAGCGAAATTCTGTCCGGAGTGTGGAACCAAAGCGGCCTGAAGTGGAAACCCTCCTTATTTTGTTAATAAACTCCCAACTAATTTCATCAGCGGGATCCCGGATTCCGGTTGACGACGTGCGGTTGCCGTTAAGCCATCGGGCATGAGAAAATCCGACGGTCAGAACTGGTCGCCGGCCAGTAAGATGGGCGGACTTTCAGCCGCGGCGATACCGTGCCTACCCGTTTTGCGAAGGATTGAAGACAAGCACATGGTCAAGATGCATGCGGTAATCCTCCTGACTTGCTGTGGAATTAGCCTGCTTTTCGCGCAGGCTCTCCCCAATGACCGACATGTGCTGCTCCGCCGTTATCATGAGGGAGAAAAGCTGACCTACCACATGAAAGGCATCAACGAGGACTGGCACTATGAAATTCAGGCTGACGGCGTTGTGAAAAAAGACTCCGCCGGAACTTACTTTGAGGAGTATCGCTGGTCAAATCTGATTTCTGACGGTCGGAAGGTCGCCCTTCCCGCTGCCAGCTTGGATTTTCGGCAGCAGCTTACGTTGGATCCTCAGCACCATTCCGCATTTCCCAATCTCCGCCAGGTTGACCACCGGCTCGTTGGGCCCATCCTTGACTTCATGAACTTCTACGTTGACTTGTGGTTGGCCGAAAGGACGGAAAGGCTCTCCCATGCCGGAGATCAATTCTATTTGAAAAATGCCAAGCCCAATTCCTGGGCGGATGGCAAGTACGTTCTGGTCGGGGAAGACTCCATCGATTTTGATTTCCTTCTCAAGGACGTCAACCGATCGGAGAACACGGTCACCCTCCTCATCCGTCACGTGCCGCCCGAAAAGCCGGAAGTCCGGCTCCCGGCAGACTGGATGCGCAAACCTGTGGCGAATACGGCGAATAACTGGGTCCAGGTACAGAAGATACAAAACGGAAATTATCTTGCCGCGGCCGGCAAGGAAACCTTCGATGTTGAAATAAAAATGAGCCTGACCGATGGGAAGATACTGTCCGCCACCCTGGATAATCCCGTGGAAACGGTCGAGCGCGAATGCGTCGATGCCGCCTTGACCGGCTGTAGTGATCCCAAACCACGTTCCATCAGAAGGCAAATTGAGATTTCCTTGGGACGCTAGCAAACCGTTCGCTAACCGCTGGGTGTATGATCCATCGTCCAACTCTTGCCTTGAGGAGTTGCGCCATGCATCGCCGCGAATTTAACGTCTCGGTGTTCAAGCTTTCCAGCGCAGCGTTTCTTGCTCCCCGGTTGTTTGCAGCCTCGCCAGGGAGCACTCCGTCCGACATTACGGAACTGTACAAGAAAGCCGTCGTCATCGATTCGCTCTGCGGCGCGTTTAGTGATGAAGAGGCAATGCCCACCCCCGAGGCAGTGGCCGCGGTCAAGCAATCGGGGATTACCGCCATCCATGACACCATCTCCGCGCCCGATTTTGAGGGCACGGTCAAGAACCTCGCGGGGCTCGAAGCGTTGGTGGAGAAATATCCCGACGACTTCACAATCGTTCGGAAATACTCGTATGTCGCCCGCGCCAAGCAGGAGAGCAAGCTCGGGATCATTCCCGGTTTCCAGCACACGGGTTTTCTGGAGGAGAATCCCGAGCGCATCGAGCTTTTTCGCAATTTGGGCGTACGCATCATGCAGATTACATACAACGCCCGCAGCGCCTTTGGCGACGGCTGCCTGGAGCCGGGAAATGCCGGCTTGAGCCGCGCGGGAGTTGCGGCGGTCAGAAAGATGAACGAAATCGGAGTCGCCGTGGATTTGAGCCACAGCGGCTATCGCACCACGGCCGAGGGGATCGCCACTTCCTCGAAACCGGTGTTGATTTCCCATTCCGGGTGCGCCGCCCTTTATGCTCATCCGCGCAACAAGCCCGACGAAATTCTGAAATCACTGGCGGATCGTGGCGGCTATTTTGGTGTGTACCTCATGCCCTACCTGGTGGCTTCACCCACCGTGCCGACCCGCGAGCACGTGCTCAACCACCTCGTACATGCGATCAATGTGTGCGGCTCGGATCATGTGGGGATCGGCGCCGATGGGACGATTCAGGAGGTCGTGCTGACGCCTGCCCAGAAAGCCGAGTTCGACGCGGACATCGCGCGCCGCAAAAGACTTGGGATCGGCGCGCCGGGAGAGGACCGCTACCCCTATGTGCCCGACCTGAGTGGGCCGGACCACATGCAAATCATCGCCGCGGAACTCGCCCGGCGGGGCCTGCCCTCGTCCGTGATCGAGAAAGTGCTGGGAGCGAATTTTCAGCGCGTCCTGGGCGAAATCTGGGGAACGGCTTAGGAGCGCGTAGCCAGCTCACTGCCCTCGTGACCGCCCGCTTTGCCTCCCGGACACGGAACACGGGATTCGGGGTTCGGGGGCCGGGCGCTAAATCCTAAATCCCAAATCCTAGATGCCGGTGCTCAGCTTTCGTTTCCCGCCCGTTATTACTGGTAAATGAAAACTGAAGACTTATTTTCAGCGCTGTCCCCCCTTCCGGTTGACGACGTGCGGTAGCCGTAACGGTATCGGGCAGGAGAAAATCCCCTGGTCAGGACTGCACCGATTACGGCTGCCCGCTAGCTCAAAAATACCGGGGATGGTGAATTTCTACACGCCAGACGGTCAATCGCAAGCCATGAAAATATCTAATCAACTGTATTCACACTGGTTACTTGAAAGTTGAGTTTGGCGGAGCGATTGCTAAACAACTTTATTGCGTCGAGGCGAAGTTACACCGAGGGAGGACGTCCGGAATCCATGCCCAACATAATGAAGGAACAAAAGCCAGCTCAGCGGCTCACCGCATCGTTGAGTGTCGCCCTGTCGGAAGGGGCGGGTACCTACGTCGTGGATACTGCCAACGTGAGCAACACGGGGCTCTGCCTCCGTCCCCAAAAAGTGTTCCCCGTCGGCACTCAACTTCACCTGGTTTTTGGTCAACCGCCCGATTTGGCCCGAGTAAGTGCGCAGGGAATCGTGAGATGGTCTGAAGATGGAAAGGGAGTCGGGGTGGAGTTCACATCGATCAATCCTCGTGATCGCGAGGCCCTCCTGAGATTCGTGAACTCGCAGTCCCGCCGTGAGCAAGCTTAGGCGGTTGCTCACATACATCGGCACACCTTAGATTCAACTGTTAACTAAAGACTTATTTTCAGCGATGGGTACCCTTGAAGAGGTGCGGTTGCCGTAACGGTGTCGGGCATTGGAAAACGCCACGGTCAGGACTGTACTGACCGTGGATACCAGCTTTCAAAGCACGCCGCCCTCCGCTTAATTTGCCTTGAGCTCGCGCTCCGCTTGAAGCCAGTCCCCAAGCTCGTCGCCTGGGTTGGAGCCTCGTTTGAGGTAAATTTCATAGGCACGGAGCCTCAAGTCGTTTTCGGTAATGGTCGGCTGCTTCAGCTTGATCTTCGGAATGGCAGGAAGAGGAGCCCGTTGTCGCGTCGTTGCTTGGCGTTCCATGTGTGGCACGTCCTTTCAGTGAGTTCTCGGAGAGAACAATGTAATATACCTTACATCATAACAAATGTCAATATCCGATGGTTTGTTAATCCATCTAAAAAAGTTCTGGGGACTGATGGTGCGGTAGTCACGGGTTCTCGATATTCCGTGCGGTGGAAGAGTGGTTCTGCCGCCCCGATCTCGGCTTCACCGGCGGTGGTGTGTGATTGCCCGACATGCCACCACGGGCCCACGATCAACCTTTGCAGGCTCTTCTTTTCCTTGCTGAGAGCGATGTAATTCAGACTCGTTCCTTCCATGTCGGCAGGGCGCAGGGTTATAATCGCCCTCCGTTTCTATAAATTGATTGACAGCGAGTTTTCCGATCGCAACGATATCACTCACTTCCGTTTTGGAGACAGCCGACCCCAGCCTCTGGCGTGTGGCGACCCATGCGCCGGGGCCTGCCGGGCTCCTACCGCTATCCGCCGAGATGCTGCTCAACGAACCTTCGGGGAATCTCTTCGGGTTAAGCCAAAGCGCCGGCATGGGTTGGGACCCGGCAAGACTCCTTGATCCTGAATTTCTTATACTCAGCACGCACGGCGGCTTGCGCGCCGCGAGTGGTGAGGCCATCGCTCTCGGCTTCCACACCGGACACTGGGAAGTGGGACTCCTGGTGGCCGAAGCGGCGCGGGAATTGAAGGAGTTGCGTGCCGTTCCCTTTGCCGGCGCCTGCACTGACCCCTGCGACGGACGCACTCAGGGCACCACCGGCATGCTGGACTCGCTGCCGTTCCGCAACGATGCCGCGATCGTGCTGCGCCGTCTCATTCGTTCTCTGCCCACCGGCAAAGGAGTCATTGGCATTGCCACCTGCGATAAGGGCCTGCCTGCCATGATGATGGCGCTGGCATCCTCAGGAACAACTCCCACCATTCTCGTCCCCGGCGGGGTTACGCTTTTGCCGGAATCCGGAGAGGATGCGGCAAAGATCCAAACCCTCGGCGCGCGCTTTGCTCAGGACCAGATCAGCGTCGAGTACGCCGCCGAGGTCGGTTGCCGCGCCTGCGCCACTCCCGGGGGCGGGTGCCAATTCCTCGGCACCGCGGCAACTTCGCAGGTCGTCGCCGAGGCGCTGGGACTCGCACTGCCCCACACCGCGCTCGCGCCTTCCGGCCAGCCGATTTGGCTCGACGCCGCTCGACGCTCGGCCCGGGCTATTTTGCGCCTGCATCAGTTACAAATCGGCACTGCGCACATCTTGACCCAGGCTGCGATCCAGAACGCCATGGTCGTCCACGCGGCCTTCGGCGGTTCTACCAACCTGCTGCTGCATGTTCCGGCCATCGCGTTTGCCGCGAAATTGCGGCGGCCTATCGCTTCCGACTGGGCCGAAGTGAATCGCCAGACGCCGCGCCTGGTGGATGCCCTGCCCAATGGACCGCGCAATTTTGCCACCGTCCAGGTCTTCCTCGCCGGCGGCGTTCCTGAGGTGATGCTGCATCTGCGGCGGGCCGGACTTCTCGATACCAGCGTAGAGACCGTCTCCGGAGAAACGCTCTCCACCTGCCTGGACTGGTGGCAGGCGAGCCCTCGCCGCCACGAATTACGCCGCTGCCTGCACGAGCAGGACAGCATCGATCCGGACGACGTGATTATGACGCCCGATCAGGCTCGGTCGAAAGGACTCGGTTCGACCATCTGTTTTCCTGTGGGCAATCTGGCGCCGGAGGGCTCCGTCATTAAGAGCACCGCCATCGATCCCTCGCTCATCGGCGAGAACAACGTCTATCGGCATGTGGGTCCGGCCAGAGTTTTTACCACGGAAGCCTCCGCGATTCAGGCCATCAAGAACGGAGAGATCGCGCAAGGTGACATCATCGTGCTCATCTGCGGTGGTCCGGCGGGCGCGGGCATGCAGGAGATCTATCAGATCACCTCCGCGCTAAAACAACTCCCGCATTGCAAGCATGTAGCGGTTCTTACCGACGCGCGCTTCAGCGGCGTCTCTACCGGAGCTTGCATCGGTCATATCTCCCCTGAAGCGCTTGCCGGCGGAGCGATCGGAAAGATTCAAGAGGGCGACCGAATCGAGATTGTGATCGACCGCAATCACCTGACCGGCTCTCTTCATCTCGTGGGTGACGTTCACGAACTGTTCGGCGTAGAAGAAGGCTCGCGCCACCTGGCGCAGCGGGAGCCACGATTGGATTTGCGTCCGCACCCCTCGCTCCCTGAAGACACGCGTCTATGGGCTGCTTTGGTTCAGGCCAGCGGAGGTGTCTGGGGAGGCTGTGTCTACGACACCGACAAGATAATATCTTTATTGGATAAGACTTAAAACGCCGGCTTGCAGAAAATGGCCTCCGCGGACCGCTGCCCGCGGTTGCTCGGGACAATGGCCAAGGCGCCGGAGGTCCGGTTTCATAGCCGGCGCTTTCTCCGGTCCGTCAGCCGAGGGAGCCGGGTGAGGGGGTCAATTGCTGCTCTCGGTATTAGAGGGAGAGGCTGTGCTGCCCCCCTGCGTCGCACAGGCAATCCACGTGGCAATGCCCCACACGAGTAGTCCGGCGATGAAGCCCTCGATGATGCCCTGCCCCAGCGCTCCCAGCAAGCGCAGAGGAACGTGGCCTTGCGAGGGATCGAAGAAGTGGGTCTTGAAGAAGGGGACGAAGGCGGCAAACACCTTGGCGAGGTAGATCCACAATTGCCACGCCCACCCCAGCACCATGGAAGGAACCAGGAGCTGGCGGGTCTTCGTCAATCCCAACAGTGGCCCAACCCCACCCAGGTAAAACGCGCTCAGCAAAACCAAAATTGTGGAACTCCAGGCGGCGGTGCGTAAAGGTTCAAGCCCCATGGCCTCTGTCCAATAACGCATGATCACAAACACTCCCAGCATGGCGCCGGGACCGACCGTCACCGGCCATCGCCACAGGATGTGAACAATCGCCATCAGCAGCAGCATCATCACAAAGAACACGCCCGTTTCGATGACGTGCCCCAGCACATGCCTGCCGAGGTGCCCCAAGTTGCCGAAGTCTTCCTTCTCTGCAAAATGGCTGCGCCCCAAATGAAACACCGCGGAAATAACCGTCGCCAGGATGATCCATGCCTCGGTCCAGGCGGAAAGGATCAACGCCGCAAGAGGAAGCTGGGAAAACTTTTGCAGGCACCCGCGTAACGGACCCACCGCGGCGATGTAAATTGCCACGAAGAGCACACCGGTCGTGGCGGAAATGAACCGGGCCAGGTCATGAGGAAGGCCCACCAGTTCGAATTCAAAACGCACCACAACCAGTACCGCGAGAAAAGCCATGGCGCGATGCAGCAAATGGGTATAGGGTTTTGGCTGGACTCCTTGAGATTCAGGGGACATGATCACCTCCGGTTTGCCAGCGATGATGCGGCCGTCAATCCACCGTCAACACCGCAAGCACCACACCTTAAAGGATGGGGTCGTGACCGTTCCCACGACCGGGAGAACCGCAGCACTTCCCTGATCAGGATAAGTCATCGTGCATTATACGATGCTCAGGCACACAGTTTACATTATTCGGCTTTCTTCAACATGGCTTCCCGCTTCGCTTTGAACTCGGAACCGGCCTTCCACGCCGGAAAAGTTTTGGCATTCGCGACACGGTAGCCGACTTCTCCCAGGAGACGCAAATCCTCCACCGTCCCGCTCAGATCCCAATTGGGTTTAATTTTGTCGGAGGGCTTGTGGTAGTCCTCGCTGGTGTATTGACGGCGCATCTGGAGTCCCCAGCCTTCCGGCTTGCCCAGGTAATCCACGCCACTATGCGTGTCGAGCGCCGGCACTCCCTGCTTGGCAAAATTGAAGTGGTCGGAACGGTAGTAGAAGCCCTTTTCCGGTTCGGCATCCGGCATGACCACCCTTCCCTGCTCCGCCGCTGCGGCTTTCAGCACGTCTTCCAGAGTTGATTGGCCCAGCCCAATGACCTCGATATCCTTGGTGCGCCCGAGCATGTTCAGCCCGTCCATGTTGATTTCCGCCAGGGTTTTGGTCAATGGATAAAGGGGATGCTCGGCATAGTATTGAGAGCCCAATAGGCCTTTCTCCTCCGCCGTCACCGAGAGAAACAGGATCGAGCGGCGCGGCGGCGGTTGCACGTGCGTAAACGCGTCGGCAAGTTCCACCAGGCCCGCAACCCCGGAGGCATTATCCACAGCCCCATGATAGATCTTGTCGCCGTTAACTTCCGGACCGACCCCCAGGTGGTCCCAGTGCGCAGTGTAAATCACATACTCGTTGCGCAGGTCGGGGTTAGACCCCACCACCTTGCCCACCACATTTTTGGATTTGATCGTGCGGATGGTGTTGCGGAGCCCGAGAGAAGCTTTCACGTGCAGGTCCACAGGATGAAAATCGCGGCTGGCCGCGGACTTCTCCAGCGCGTCGAAATCCTTCCCGGCCAAAGCAAATAGTTGCTTCGCCTTTTCGTAAGTCATCCAACCTTCTGCGGCGCATCGAGACATTCCCTGATCGGCGGTCACCAGGCTGAACTGCTCGCCCGTATTGCTGCTCCGGACCACGCCCCAAGGATACCCCGCCGGGCCGGTCTGGTGCACGATCAGGCATCCGAGAGCTCCCTTCGCGGCCGCCTCCTCAAACTTGTAAGTCCACCGGCCGTAGTAAGTCATGGCCTTGCCCTTGAAAGTCTTCTCGTCCAGCTTGGAAGGATCCTTGGGGTCAGGCACCGGCGGGTCATTAATCAGCACCACCAGAATTCGGCCCTTGACGTCCATCCCCTTGAAATCATCCCAGTGGTACTCCGGGGCCACTACGCCGTAACCCACAAAAACCAATTCAGCCTCGATGTTGATCGCCGGCTGCACGCGTTTGGTCCAGGCCACAAAGTCATCGGCGAATTGGAGCGTTTCTTGCTTTCCGCTGGCATCGTCAGTGAACACCAACTGCGCGCTCGGATCAGCCTTGATGCCCACCATCGGCACTTCCTGAAAGTAGGTTCCATCCGGGTTGCCGGGCTTCAACCCCACTTTCTTGAATTGGTCCTCGATATAGCCGGTGGCGAGAGTCTCACCCTTGGAAGCGGGCGCGCGGCCTTCGTACTCGTCCGACGATAGAACCTTGATATTCTCCAGTGTCCTGGCGGCGTTGATCAGCTTCCAACCGGAAGGCACCGCGGCCTCCGACATCGCCAAAAGGGCTGCGCACACCAGCGGCGCCCCGGCCAGGAGACAAAGCATGTGCTTTATCCATTCCATGTGGTGTTCCCCCAAATCGAGTTCGGCGTGCATCCTACTTTAGCGCCTGCGGGGATTCAATATGTTTTCGATTCTCACGCGGCATCCAACAGAGGTCTGTATCGCAAGCCCTTAAGATCTTGTGTTTGAGCAAGATATTTGTACTATTTGCGGTATTATGAGAAAAAGAACGCTTGTATAGTTTGGTTGCGGCGCTGCCGCGCTGCGCTTCACCGCAGAGGCTTGCTACTTTTTTTTCGAGCTGCCAATAGGTGTTTCGGCTGGTACAAGCCGAGCCTGCCTCCTCCTGGCAAGGACATGTGTGTCAGCAGGCCCCAACCTCGGTCTGCCACCGGGTCACACTTGACCTTATGCCTTTTCAAGGTTCGAACGGTGGCCGCCACGTCGTCACACATGAGGTAGATTTCGTGCTTGCCGTTCTCGGCGGCGGGGTGAAAGGCAATTTCGGCCGGGGGCAAGGCGAAGATGAGCCATCCCTCACCCGCATCCACTGAGGGAAAACCCAGAACATCACGGAAGAAAGCTCGGTCAGCCTCCTCATTGGTAGTGTAGATAATCATGTGTGCGCCTGAAATCATCGTCCACCTCCCTGGAAAAACTAACGCATCGATGAGGATTTATACGCAGGTGATTCACCCTTGCCCGGACCTGATTGGCAGGCCGGCGGTTTGTCAAAGAATCCAATGATAGCCGTGAACCTTTTTAAATAATCCGCACTGCCCATTTCCGGCAAAGGGATGATCGTTCATTCCCAAAGCAAGAGGGATGGCAAGGAAGCCGGAGCCGCCAGCCGCAGGTATTCGTACCCGATGCCGGCCATCCCCTGGTGAAACGAGGCGAGGTAGGGAGCTTTTTTCCAGCCCAAGGCGTAGCTCCCCGGTGGTCGGGAGCGTTGAAGGATCGTAGACCCCATCTCTTGAGCCTGCTGGAGGTAAGCCGGATCGCCGAGCTCTTTCGCCGCCACCAGCAGCGTCTCGACGCGCCCCATCACCCCGCAGCATAGCGTGTCCATGCCCTCGGTTCCAGCAAGCTGGGTAGCCCGCAATCCGTGGGAAATATCCTGGCGGACCTGCGGAGTATCGAGAATGGGAAGCGCGGCCAAGCGGCTCAAAGCGATCCCCGCGGCTCCGTGGCACCAACTCGTCCGGCAGCCATACCTACCCTCCGTAGGCGGATTACGAAAGTCGGGCCAGTTGGAAACCTCGGGCAGAAAGACGCTGGTTTCATAAGCCTCGGCCTCCAGCGCCGCTTCCTGGAATGAACTCTTGCCGGTGGCTTCATACAGCTTAAGCAGGGCATAGGCGATGCCGGCGGCGCCATGCGAAAACCCGGTCAGCATCTCTTCTCCGAAATTTTTCCATGACCTCAGTCCCTGCCGGCTTTCCGACCGATGCTGCAAGAGATGCTCCCCGCACAGGACGGCCTTATCGAGAGCCTCCGGAAGCTTCGTTGCCCGATAGAGTGCCAGCAGAGCCAACGCCGCTCCTGCCGCTCCAATCAGCAGATCAAATGTGCGGTCCGAGGTAATGCGTTCGGCATCCAGCATTTCGCCAAAACGCTGGGCATGGTGGAGCCATTCCTCTTCTCCCAGGAACTCGCTGGCACGGACCAACGCATAGATGATGGAGGGTTGTCCCACCCCGGCGCCGATGCCCGACTCGAAGAGCGCCCGTATATATTCGGGACGCTCCGCATCACGGACGACCGTGGCCAGGGCGGAGCGAGCCAAGGCGGCGCAATCTGGTTCCCCCCCAACCTTTTGCACCGCGGCGAGGAACAACGCCACACCGCAAAGCCCGTCGTAAAAGCGTGGGGTCATCGGCTCCAACTGATAGCGCCGGGCCTCTGCGTAATAGCCAAGCGTGTTCCAGCTAACGCCCTCCTTAAAGGGGAGCGCGGCCCGGCGAATCTGGTTAGCGATGCGGAGCGCCTCGGCCAGAAAAGCTTCCAGGCCCGCTTCGTCTTCTCCGGGGACCTCGGAAGCCCCGGAAGGCGTGTTGCCCAGCATCTCAGGCTCCCCTTTTTGCAACTCGAACGAAGCGCGCAAGAAACTCACCTGGCGTTCCAAATCCGCTTCGCCCAAGGTTTCGAATCGCCTCTGGACCTGTGAAAATCCGGATTCCCGAAAGAACTGAGGGATGGAGCCTCCCCCTTCGAAAAGCAGGTCGTCGCCGTCCGCCGCGTAATGGAATAAGGGGATATCGCCTTGCAGGAGGCTCCTTCGCTCATCGGCCAAAATCGGCCAACTAAAGGGGCGGTCGTCGGCATAGAGCAAGGGGCGGCTAAACAACTCCAGTTCGATGCTCGCGTCCATGCCATGGCGGAGGCAGCGGGGAGAATACAGGCGCTTCAGCATGGAAGCGTATATCGCCGTGTTCCTGAAGACGAAACGCAAGCCCGACCAGTTGCGGAGAAGACCCGCGGAGCGCAACAACTCAGCCCCCCGTGCCTGAAGAAAACGATACATCTGCTCGAACCCGGCAGCCATCTGTTCCACGTACGGGGCGGCATGAAGCTTCTCACCCTCCAATATCACGATGTTGTCGGTCGGCCGGGAGAAAATCGGTTCCGCTCCAAGTCGCATGGCATCGGTGTTGATGTTCTCCCAGGTTTTTCTTTGCCGGTGGGTCAATTGAACCTCGGTTCCGCCCAGCCCGCTGTAGTCGTAGCTCTCGCCCGAACGCCGGATCTCCCGGCGCGGGAGCAAGGCGGTGCGGAACACCGAGTCCTCATAGAAAAACCGGCTGGCAAGGGCGAGCGGTCCTTCCTCTCCCGGCGGTCCGAAATACCGGACGCGCGGCTGGAGCAGGGTTTCATGGTCAATGAGCACCGGATGTTCGCCCGCCGCGATGAGGTTCTCCTGATGGCAGTCACTTCCTTCCAGGGCATAAATCAGGCACACGAGCATCCCGGCACGGTAATAGAAGATCTCGACCTCACGCTGATGTTGGCAGGGACGAGGCTCGATTTCCTCCACCCAGCCGTAGGCGCCACGAGCCAGCACCTGGACTGTCCGCAACGGGAGCATCTCGGCATTACGGTTGATCCAACCGAGCAATTCCCAATAGGCGGCCTCGGCCGTGATCGTCTTGGGTTTGTAGATCAGCCTGACGCCAGAGGCAAAATGCACCCGTAACGCTGTGCGCCCCGCCCGGTGCCGGTCCGACAAACCGGGATCCAGCCTGGTGACGGGCCCCAGCGGCTGGCCTTGGTTGAAGCGAATTTCCAGTTCTGCCTGGTCAGCCTCCAGGCGAAGGAGAAACTCTCGTGCCGCATCCACCCATTGGGAAAGCCGGGTGGCCAGATATCTCGCCAGCACCGGATATTCCCGAAAGAAGCGGAGCAGTCCCTCTCCTCCGAGGGAGCGCAGGAACGATTCGTAGAGTTGTCGGGAGCAAGTGCCAGGAGGCTGCCCAGACCCCGATGGATCTACAACCTGGTGCTGGGAGCGGAAACCCGTGAACTTGAGATCCAGAGTCTCACCCGCGATTGCCTCCCAAGAAAGCAACAGGGACCGCTCCCACTGGCGATGGGCCGCCTCCGCCAACAAGGAATAGGCGGCTCCGGCCTCCTTGCGCAGTGCCTCTCGGGCGAGCCGTAGGAAGGGATAAAAAAGTTCTTCAAAGGCGACGGGCTGTTCTCCCCGAATGGAAGCCAGGTCGTTCTTTAGCAGGGTTTCGTCCCAGGGCTCCTGGGAGGACTCGATCATCAGCCGCAAAAACCGCGCCCATGGCGGCAACTCGAGGTTTGTCCGCCGGACTCGTCCCACCAGATTCCGGGCGCGATCGGCATCCAGCCCATCCCATTGGAGGCGCTTTCGAAAGACCTTTTCGTCGCCCCGAGCACAATTTTTCCGCCATGTGGCTATCCGCTTCTCAATCTCTTCGGAATCCCCGGCGCGAGTTTCCGGCAGGAAGTCGGCGCCTAGACGCTCCTCCAGAAACGCCGATTGCTCCACAATTTCCCAGAGTGGTTCGCTTGTAATGGACAGTGGATCTCCCATGTGGAGGGACAAACCAGTGTGGTGGAATCGAACCAAAATCGATTCCATGGGCAGGTGTCCCGGGAAAAAGGCCTCAGGCATTATATGGTTTTCCTTCCCAAGCCGCTGCAAATCAGCGGAGCTTCCCTCGACGGAATTGAATCTGCCCCAGTCTGCTACGCGGGAGATCACAACACCTGAAGCCCCCGCATAAGCTTGTAGCGCCAGCCCTTCGCTGGGCATGTGCCGCCCTAAAGGGCGGCGCTGCAAGACCTGCGATGCACTACACGATTACCCCTAAACCGTGGATGTATGATGTGGCGTAATGCAGGTGCAACCCGCCGCCCCGCCACCCGCCATCCCGCCGGCAACGCTTTCAAAATCAGTGTCCGAGAGTTCCTCTTTGGGAGCTCCGGCAGGTGTTTTGATTTCCTGGTCTTTTTCGATTGCCTTTTTCTTTTCTTCTGCCATAGCGATTCTCCTTTTTACCGAAAGATATATACTACTAGCACGAAAAAACTAAACCCCTAACACTTGGGGTGTACTGTGGGCACATACGAAGTAGCGCAGCATTGAGGTTCAGCAGTAAAGCCCACAGCCCCACCGGCGACCTTTTCAAAGTCCTGTTCCGAGAGTTCATCCTCCTTGGTTTCTGCAGATGCCGTGATTTTCTGGTCTTTCTCGATTGCCTTTTTCCTTTCCTCTGTCATAGCGATTCTCCTTATTTGACGAATTCCGAACGGAGATGTATTTGAAGCCCCAAGAAACAAAAAGCCCCCCAAAGCCCCTGTGAAGTCACCCGCCCATGCACACTCCGGCTACCGCCTATCCACCTTCAGGTCGGGCTTCTAGAATCAACAACATCGACCCTCAGGGTTCGCGGCTACTGCCCGCCGTTAGAGATCTTGGCGCGGACCTCCTAGCCACGACCTTAGCGACCTCCTCGCAAGCCGTCTCCGATGAGCTTTTTCAATTGCGGGTCCGCCGCGTTCAATTCCGTGGCTTTTGCCGCGCTTCAAGGTTTCGGAGTCTGAGCCCTTCAAGAAGGAATACGTCGGGTGGAGCGAAACGGAAGAAAATGTTTTTCAACAAATATGCCAAGCGAATCACTCTACCGCGAACGTGAATCTGCCCCGTGTCTCCGGGAGCAGAGGTCAACACTTCTGGACCGCAATTAGGGCACGACGGAGGACGCCCGCAGCTACGTGGCTCATCGGCAATCATCCGTGTCGGTGCGCGTCGTTGTGTATTGGCAAAATGCACCGCCTGCGACCTTTTCAAAGTCCTTTTCCGAGAGCTCATCTCTCTTAGTTCCGGCAGGGGGTTTGGTTCCCAGGTCTTTCTCGATTTCCTTTTCCTTTTCTTCTGCCATAGCGATTCTCCTTTTAAACGAATTCTGAACGAAGATATATTTGAAGCCCGAATAAACAAAAAGCCCTGCGAAGCCCCGTGCCCGCGCACAGGGGGTGGTTAGCAATTGCGTGTGTACAAGAGCGTCCAAGTATCGGGAGGGTAGCCCCCGGCAACCTTTTCAAAGTCTTTTTCCGATAACTCATCCTCGACCTTCAGCGCCCGTTTCTTGGGTTCCTGGCCCTTCTCAATTGCCTTTTCTTTTTCTTCTGCCATGGCGATTCTCCCTTTTAACGAATTCCGAACCGGGACATATTTAAGGCCCCAAGAAACAAAAGCTCCAAAAACCCCTGTGAAGTCACCCGCCCGCTCACACTCCGGCTACCGCCTATCGGCCTTCAGGTCGGGCTTCTAGAATCAACAACATCGACCCTCAGGGATCGCGGCTACAGCCCGGCCTTAGAGATCTTCGCGGACCCCTTAGCCACGACCTTAGCGATCTCCTCGCAAGCCGTCTCCGGTGAGTGTTTTTCATTCGCGGGTCCGCCGCGTTCAATTCCGTGGCTTTTGCCGCGCTTCACGGTTTCAGAGTCTGAGCCCTTCAAGAAGGAATACGTCGGGTGGAGCGAAACGGAAGAAAATATTTTTCAGCAAATATGCCGAGCGGAGTCACTCCATCGAAGGTGAATCTGCCCCGTATCTCCGGGAGCAGATGTCAACGCTTCTGGACCGTAATTAGGGTACATCAATGGCCATTCGAAGGCGCTGGCAGCGATTTCGTTACAGCCGAGGCAAATGGTTCGTAGCCAGAGCCCGAAGGGCCCCGCAAAGGCTATCAGCCGCGCACACTCTACGCGCTGCCTGTCCACCTTGATGCGCGGCGTCAGGTCTTCCTTTAATCTACAATATGTCCACGTTTTACCACGGGCACCTGCGGAGTCAGGGCGATTCCTCACTCCACGTTTAATCGGCGCTTGCGCTGCTCTGGGGATGTGCAATACCGTTTGAGGCTTCCATGCGACGAACCGCGCTGACTACCCCTGAATTGCTCAACGAACTGGAGAAATTCTATGGCCCGCAGGAACCGTGCTGTCCTGAGGACCCCTACGAATTCATCGTGTGGTGGCATTGTGGGTACCCGGCGAGCGACACGAAATGCACAAAAGGCTGGGAGAAGGTGAACCGTGAGGTTGGCATCGAGCCGTATATCCTGCTTGCAGCGTCACCGCAAAAGCTCGCTGCCGCCCTCAAGCCGGGCGGCATGGTTCCGGAATTGCGCGCCTTGCGGCTGAAAGAAATTGCCCGGCGTGTGAAGGACGAGCTGGGCGGCGACCTGCGCGCAGCTCTGACCGGGCCGCTCTCCGCGGCGCGAAAGACCTTAAAGAAATTCCCCAGTATTGCCGACCCGGGTGCCGATCGCATCCTATTGTTTGCCGGGATCGCGCCCCTTGCCGCGGTCCCCTCCAATTGTCCACACGTCCTGGTCCGTGTCCTGCACGGCCAGGAACGCGAGAACTACGGCGTTACCTATCGTGAAGCGCAGCAAGCCATCGAGGCGGAAGTGGCAGGGACCCTCGACGCCCGGAAGCGTGCCTACCTGCTGCTGAAATGCCACGGCCAGGAGATCTGCAAACGCACCAAGCCGAAGTGCGAAGAGTGCCCAGTCAGTTCGCACTGCGCTTTCTTCGCGGGCCATCGCCGCGGCCGATCAGCACCGGCGTGACCGCCTGCCATCCGGCGACGCTTGCGGCAAGGAACATTTGAAGAAGAACGCCAAGTACCTCCCGCCCCTAGTGCGGTGACAAATTCCCAGCAGATTGGTTAACATGGGGAACAGGAGACGAACATGAAGAAGACTGCTAAACCTGCGCGGGCTGAATCGCCTGCTAACCAACTGGCCGGCTTCATCGCCAAGTTCGACCTTCCGATGGCGAAACGCATTCGCTCGGCGCGCTTGGCGGTGCGTAGGCGATTTCCCACCGCCATCGAACTGGTTTACGATAACTACAACTTTCTTGCCATCGGGTTTTCTGCATCCGAGAGGGCGTCAGACTGTATTGTCTCTTTGGCCGCCAACGCGAAGGGGGTCGGCCTCTGCTTCTACTACGGAGCGACATTGCCCGATCCTCACAAGATCCTACTGGGCAGTGGTAATCAGACTCGCTTTATCCGTCTTGAGAGCGCGGCAACGCTGGCGAAGCCGGAGGTCGAGGCGCTCCTGAGCGCCGCAGTTGCCCAGGCGAAGTCGCCACTTCCTCCCACTGGTCGGGGCTATACGGTGATCAAATCCGTGTCGGCCAAACAGCGGCCGCGCCGCCTCGCCTCATAGTGGGCACGGAGCTCAGCTTGGTTCAGCTCCATGACGGGACGGGAGATGTAGGGGGGAAGGCTCGCCCCGGCGTCATGCTGGCGGGGGAAGGGAGGAATGAAGTGGCAAATAGCCTGCAAACCCCGCACCTTACTTGCCGTGACCGGCTGGATTGGATGACCTAATGTCCCCACGTGCTATGACATACAACAGAGAAAAAATCCGCGCCTGTCATGGGTTGAATTTCGCATCTAGCCATACGGAGTTTGCTCCTCAGCTCTTCCATCCTCATTTGGTGTTTCTGAAAATTGACAAATATCACAAAATAAAGGATTAGCGATATCTAGCCTTCCCCAAGCCGAGCCCTGCACCTATTCGGGAATAAGCCCGACTCTGGCAGGGCGATTGCCCTGCGTTCCACTTGGGAACAGTCGTAATTCGTTCTGAAGGAGGGGGAAGATGGCCATACCTCAGCGGATCCGCGACTACTTGGACTCCCAGAATGTCCCTTACGAAACCCTTCACCACTCGCAAGCCTTTACTGCGCAGGAGGTCGCGCATTCCCTCCATGTTTCGGGAAAGAAGTGCGTGAAGGCGGTGGTGGCAAGCGGGGACAATAAACTCATTCTATTAGTCATGCCAGCCTCGCACCGGCTGAACTTTCAAGAGCTCAAATCAGCCTTGAGAGCGAATCAACTGGAGATGCTCGTAGAAAGTGAGCTGGCAGGGCTTTTTCCAGACTGCGATGTGGGCGCGGTACCTCCCCTCGGCAACCTCTATGGGATTGAAGTGTGGGTGGACCGGGCGGTAGCAAATGCGGAGATGGTTTTATTCTGCGCGGGAACTCACGAAGATTGTATCCGCATGCGCTACTCAGACTTCGCGAAGGTGACTCGGCCATATTTGGGTCACTTTTCCGAACTGGGAACAGCCCAGGCAGCCTGACTTGCTCCGATGCGTGTACTAACGCGCGATGAGTCTCGCCGAGTGCCGGAAACGGACACGGGGGGATGACTTTGTTTTTTCAAGCCCTCCGGTCCGGCGATTTCCGATGCCTGGGCCTCCCCATCACGCGGCCTAAATCGGTAAGCACGAAATGCGATTACGCATGAGGCCCAAGCGGCTGCATGAAGTTGGCCAACGGGAGGGAGGGCAACCGGCCTCCGCTCCTGAGGAAGGGCGGCTGACGAACCCTAAGAGGAGAGGCATATGCGACCTGGATGCTCCAACTGTCCCGTCTTGAAAACTTCGCTGTTTCACAATCTGTCCACCGACCAGATTCAAGCGTTAGGCTGTGTGTTTCGCCCTGCCCGCTATCACCGGAACCAGATCCTCTTCTTCGAGGGCGGGAGCGCGCAACATCTCTTCGCCCTACACTCCGGCCTGGTAAAGATAGTGAAATCCCTGGAAAACCAGAAGGAGCGTATTACCGGGGTGCTCTTCCCCGGTGAGTTGTTCGGTCTCGAATCCCTCACGGATGCCTCCTATCCGCTCACCGCCGTGGCCCTGCGTGAATGCGAAATTTGCGCGGCGCCCCGCGAAGACTTCTCCTCCTACCTGCGCACCAACCCGGATATTGCCCTCGGCATGGTGCGCTTTCTGGTGGGGGAACTGGAACGCGTCCGCAAGCAGATGACCGACATGAGCTTTAAGGACGCCCGCATGAAGCTGGCAACGTTTCTGCTCTCGCTCATCACACCCGACACCCCGGCCAACAATGGGAATTTGAACTTGACGCTGCCGCTTTCCCGGCAGGAGATCAGCGAAGTCTTGGAACTCTCGCCGGAAACGATAAGCCGCACCCTCACTTCCTTCCGCCGCGAGCAGTTGGTCACGGCGCGGGGACGGCACCTGGTGATTCAGAACCGCGCCGGCCTCGAGGCCGTAGCGCACCGCTAAGCCGCCGGGCTGAACCGCCACTGCTAACCTATGGCGTTTTGCCCGCGGCCGGCTCCGGAGGATTGGCGGGCGCAACCTGCACATCCGCATTCGCCGGCGCGTGGCCTAAGCGCATTCGCACACCCGTTGGGTTCTGCACGGTGATGAGCCCGTGGATTTCCCGCACGCCAAACTCCGTACCATTTTCCTCAACCTGCAAGGCCGGGCGGCGCACGTTGTCGTACACGTAGCAATCCTTGAATTCGATTCCACCAAAATGGGAAGTCAGCTTCGGTTGGCGCGACTCAATCAGCACCGGAACCCGCGGGCCGGCGTATTCCGGGTGCGCGGACGTCCAGGGATTCGACCACTTGCAGCGCACAAAGCGCACCAACGCTCCGTCCACGGATTTGTCATAGACCTTGGTTCCCTCTTCGCCCGTATTCTCGGAAACGCAATCCACGAATTCGATCAACCCCTTGGGCCCGTCATCGCCCACCGCCCCCACGGTCATGCCGGACCAGCCGCCGATACTCGCATCGGTCTGACGCGACAGACAATTTTCAAAGCGGATGGAAATCGGCTCCGTCGTGTGTTTCATCTGCCGGAGATAAATCGCGATCTCGTGGCCGTGGTTATCTTCAAAAATGCAATTCCGGATGACGCAGTTCACCAGGCGTTGCTGCGGCGTGTCGGGCTCGATGTCGATTCCCGCTTCCGGAGCGGTCCCGCTGGTAGCCGCGAACGTGCAGTTTTCCACCAACAGGTTCACGACGCTGATCACGCTGATGCCCTGCCGGTGGTTGTCATAGGCCACGCAGTTGCGAATGATGATGTCCTCACTCCACTCACGGCCGGCGCCGCCGTCCACGTAAAAGCCGTCCCCGCCGCTGCTCTCCACTCTCAAGCCTTCCACCCGCACGTTGCGGCAGCCGCGGAGGGCAATGCCCATCCGCCATTCGGCTTTCTTGTAGGGCGGATTCTGGTAATCCTTCTTCCACATGCGCAACGTCGCACCATAACCCCGCAGCGTGAGGTTTGAAACGCCTACGGCGGAAAGCAGACTATCACCCCCACCCTGAAACTCACCGCGCTTGGCCAGAATGAGCACGCCGGGCTCGAAGTCGATCTCCTGATCGCTGCGCAGAGTGATGGGCCGCACGATCCACGGCGCGCCCACGTAAGGCACCAGCACGCGCTTGGCATGAGAGTCGATCGCCGCCTGAAGCGCGGCCGTACTGTCCGCGGCATCGAAGCCCCACCAAGCGGCGTTGGCGTCGTCGCGCTGACCAGCGAGAACCTGCTTCACGGCAGCGTCATCGCGAAGATCGGCGGGTTGCGCTGCCTTGGCTATCTCGATCTGAGCCGCTGCCGCAGACACCGGCAAGGCAGCAAGAAAAAGGAAAACCAAGAAACGCTTGAAGCTTTCTCCCAGTGCAACTCGGGATTCGGGATTGGTCACGAGTCCCCCCCTGGCAACTGGCCCTATATCTGGCCTCAGCCCCTAACACCAAAAACCCGTAAGTCATGTATTTTCAGTAACATCGTTTCAAACTTGCTATAACTTCTTTTTTTTCATCAACATCGTTTCAAGCCCAAAAACTGACATTTTTTCTACGTTTATTTTCAATAACATCCGTGAGCTACCAGCGGATATATATAGTTGTTTTTTCGCGCTGGATAATTCATGCTGAAGGCTAAGTCACTTAATTTCAATTTGATACATATTAAGATGGAATTCCCGATTAACCGCTAACCCCTTTGTTTTGTGTAACATCGTTTTAAAACCGGCATCATGTTTGTAGTGCCTGCATTGAGAACCTGCCCTGAGCTAAGCGAAGAATCGGGCTCCTTACTGTCTACTGCATACAGCCTATTTCCTTACGCCATCAGCAAGCACTGGCCTCAGTATCTAGTATAACATGGCTATTGTTCTTGTCAAGGAAAAAATTCGCCAAGAGGCTACAAGCGCAGAAAAGGACAAAACGTCAGGACTTTTTACTGCCGGTGGAAAAGCGCCTTACGGGCGCTTCGGCACAAGACGCGGGTGGGGACACCCGCGCTACAAAAGGGTTGTGGGGCAGCTCGCCGCCCCCGGGTATTCATCGCCGCCGAACCGCCCCTACTGCTTCAATCGCATCATCCAGATGTTTCCGGTGGTTTCGGCGTATTCGTACACGATTTGGTCGCCGCGCGGCGACCAGGAAGGGTAGCGAACGTAGGCGTTAAGCTTCGAGTAGTTCGTAATCTGTTTTTCGGTCTTGTCGCGGCGTGACACCCACCAGACGTTCCAGATGTTGTTGCGGAGCCCCGCGAACAGGATTTTGTCTCCGTCGGGCGACCAACCGTGTACAAAGCTCGCGCCGTGATCGGAGGTGAGTTGGATGGGCGCTCCCCCGCCGCTGGGAATGATCCCCACATTCGAATCATCTCCGTGTTTGATTTCTAAGGCGAGGAACTTTCCGTCCGGGGACCAGCTCGGGTAACCGATCAATTCTTTGCTGAAGGTCAGTTGTCGGGGAGGGCCGCCTTCCACCGCAACGGTCCAGACGTTCATGGTCCCGCCCTGGGTGGAGTTAAAGGCAATTTGTTTCCCGTCGGGCGAGATGTGCGCGGCCCCATAGCTATCCGGCAGGTCGCGAAGGCGCTCTTCTCTTCCTGTTTCGATGCTTCGGGACATCAGAAAGTCATGCCCCCCTTGAAGGGAAATGAACGCCAGCCGTTTGCCGTCAGGAAACCAACCCACAGGGAAGCCATTGTTGCTGATGTTCAAAGGGTTGGGATTTTTTCCGTCGGAGTCCGTCACCCAGAGGTCCGAATGGGCGCCGATTTGACCCACGAAATAAACAATCTTGCTCCCGTCCGGCGAAAACAGGGGGCCTGACTTGCGGATCTTGGTGTCGTGCGTCAGCGCCTCGGGAGGCCCGATGGCCTCGGCTTTACCAGGTGAAACGGGTATCGACCAGATATTGCTCACCGTGGACAGCGCGCTGTAGGCCATAAATCGGCCATCGGCGGAAAAGTTCACGTGCTTGAACACGACCTGCCCGGTGTCCTTGATCATTTCCGGGTCGCCGCTGGGGAGGCCCGCGGGCGAAACGGCGATTCGCCGCAGTTGCCAGGTCCCCCCCGGTCTCCCCCAGTAATAGATGAATTGCCCCCCCGGTGCATAAATGGGCCCGTAACCGCGGTCAAGAATCGAATGCGCAGGTTCACCGCCGTTTGCCGCCACCGACCAGATTCCAGGACTGGTGCTGAAGGCAATCCTTTTCCCATCCGACGACCAGGAGGGAGCACCGTGTCCGCGGGGAGGATTTCCTGGTTGCGTGATCTGGGTCGGTGCGCCGCCCTCGGCCGATACAACCCAGATGGTCGAGGGCGGCATGGCATCGTAGGACATCTGGCTGAGATCGGTAATCCCATCGGACTGAAAAGCAATCTTCGAGCCGTCGGGCGACCAGACGGGCCGCGAGCCGAAGTCCGTGAGCAGGCGGGCGGACCCGCCCAGCGCCGGCACCAGCCAAATGCCACCGCGCTTTCGGGAGTAATAAGCGATGAGTTTTCCGTCCGGCGACCACGCCGGTTCGTAATTCTCTTGCCCATCCGTAGTGAGCTGTATTTCCCGCCCGCCGACTGTGAGCGACTTGACGTAAATTTCAAAGCTGCCGTTCTGGTCGGAACTATAGGCGAGGGAGCTCCCGTCGGGAGAGAGCGAAGGGAAAACATCCATGTCGGGTGAAGTCGTAACCTGAGTCAAGCTCGACTCATCCAGTGCCGCGCCCGCGGGGACCGGCGCGAGCTGCTTGGGAGCGGTTCGCAGGCGCCAGGCAAGCACGCCAAGGATGCAGAAAACAATGATCCCGCCCAGAACCGCCAGCGCCCACCCGTATCTTCGTAGGGGCAACCCTTGTGGGTGTCCCGGGGCAGGCACAAGGGCCGCCCCTGTTTGTTCCTCCGAGCGGGAGCGGGACGCTCCCGCGACAGCGGGCGACGGCGATGGGGACATCGCCGCTACAGCACGCCCCGATTCCGTATCCCGCTTCAGGCGCTTCAGGTCGGCACGAATCTCCGAGGCGTGCTGATAGCGCAGGTCGCGGTCCTTTTCGAGCGCCTTGTTAATGATCTCTTCCAGCTTGGGCGGCAATTGGGGGTTCAGACTGCTCGCTGCCACCGGTGCTCGATTCAGGATGGCGTCGTGGATGAGCGGCGTTGTGCTCCCCGCAAAAGCCTCACGGCCCGTCGCCATCTGGTAAAGCACTGCGCCAAAGCTGAACAAGTCCGTGCGCGCGTCGAGTTCTTCGCCCCGCATCTGTTCGGGAGACATATAATCCACGGTGCCCATCGCCATCCCGGTATGGGTAAGCGAGGCCTCCGCGTCACCGGTTTGGCGCTCCTCAACCGCTGCATCGGGGTGCACCAGCTTGGCCAAGCCGAAATCCAAAATCTTGGGCTGAACCGTCCCGCCGCGCGTGATGACGAAAATGTTGGCGGGCTTGATATCGCGATGAATGATGCCCTTCTGGTGGGCGGCATCGAGGGCGTCGGCAATGGGAATCGCCAAATCCAGCAGGGTATCGATCGGAAGGGGCGTGCCACTTGGCGTCTCGGAACTCGCGTCGGCCCCAGCGAGTTTCGATTTTCGAGTTTCGAGTTTCCCTTTCTGTCGCGCCAGCATGTGGCGCAATGTCTCCCCTTCCAGCAACTCCATGGCAATGAAAGGCTGGCCATCCTGCTCGCCCACGTCGTAGATCGTGCAGATGTTGGGGTGATTGAGAGCGGAAGCAGCGCGCGCTTCGCGCTGGAAGCGTTCCAGCGCCGCGGGATCGAGTGCGGGCGATCCTGGTGGGGAAAGCGGCGGAGCCCATTCCGAATTCCGGATAAACTTCAGCGCCACGGCGCGGCCCAGGCGCGTGTCTTGGGCCTTGTAAACCACGCCCATCCCGCCGCCCCCGAGCCTTTCTACGATGCGGTAATGGGAAACGGTTCGGCCCAGCATGGCGTCCGAGCCCGCCGCCCGCGCCTGATCCCGCACCAAGGCTTGCGCTGCCACATCCATGGCCGGCTTTCCCAGGAAACTCCCCGTGCCCTCTCCTTGCGCCAGCAGCAACTCCACTTCCCGGCGCAAGGACTCATCCCCAGCACAGGCCTCGGCGAGAAACTGCGAGCGCTCGCTGGCCTGCCGCTCCCGCGCGGCATGGTACAAGCGTTCGATTTTCAGCCAGCGCTCATGCTCCACTCTACTTCTCCCTGCGACCCATGTACGGGTCGCTGCGGCGACCGTTCGGCTCAGGGCCAGCGCCGCTGACCCCTACGCGTTGGGTTGCGATTTCGCCGCCCCGCTCAACTCGCCCGCGCGGACGTCCAAATCAAACTCGCCGATGCTAATCGGTTGTACGGGAATATCACCCGCTGATTTCCCCACGGTGCGATGTCCACATTTTATCACGACCGAATGGTTTCGCTTAATTTCCGCACATTCATTTCCAAAATGGAGGCACGGGCCTTCAAGAATTTTCGCCAACCTCCAAAGAAGCTGGTCGCCTCGTCGCGACACTCCCCTACACGCAGGTGATTCCAAACGCGCTCGGGTGTATTATTCCCTGCCGCGGAATCATCGCGAGCGGCGGTCGAGTGAGTAAGCAACTTGAGTCTTTCACCGCCACCCTCAGAAGCAGCCTTTGTGCGTTCCACTGCCTGGGGATCAACATACAGGTCAACGTGGAACTGGCTAGAGCCTTTTCTGTGTTCAGGAGTTTACGATGCGCAAAGCAGTGAAATCATCCCTTCCGGTACTTCTCTTCCTTACCCTGATGCTGTTATCCGTAAGCAATGAGTCAAAGTCAGGGCAGTCGAGCGCGAAGACAGCCGCTCCCACCGGCCCGGCAGATGATGTGAACACTTTTGTCGGGACCGCTGGACCCGACATGGGAAACACCTATCCCGGAGCGGCGCTGCCCTTTGGGATGATGCAGTGGAGTCCGGAAACTACCACGGGCTTTATCAAGCATGACGGAAGTTACTTTTACGGCGATGAGGGTATTCGAGGCTTCAGCCTCACTCACCTGAGCGGCCCCGGCTGCCCGATCATGGGCGATGTTCTCATCCAGCCCGTAGCGGGTGCGGTGGCAGCGTCGCCCGCGACCAGCGCCACCGCCTATTTGGCAAAATTTTCCCACAGCAATGAAGAAGCTTCGCCGGGGTATTATTCCGTCGGCTTCGACAACGGGGCAAAAGTTCAACTGGCCGTGACGACGCGCGCCGGCATCGGAAAGTTCGCCTTCCCCGCTTCGACGAATTCCACCATCCTCTTTGATGTAGGCCGCGACGCCACGGGCGTGAATAGCGCCTCAATTGAGATCACGGGCGACAGGAAAATCGCCGGAAGCGTTTCCACCAGCCACTTTTGCGTGGTCACCGAGGACAAGTACACCGTGTATTTCGCCGCCGAGTTCAGCCGGCCCTTCACGAGTTTCGGAACCTGGAACGGTCCCAGCGTGAACAATGGCCAGCGCTCCGTAACCGGGCCCGGCACGGGCGGTTGGGTGGGATTCGACACCACCAAAGACCCGGTTGTTGAGATGAAGGTTGCCCTCTCTTACATCAGCGAGGCGAACGCAAGGATGAATCTTAACAGGGAGATCCCGGGTTGGAATTTCGACGCGGTGCGCGAGGCGGCTCACAACCGGTGGAATCATGATCTGGGTTTGATCACCGTGAGTGGCGGCACCGACGACCAAAAGCGGGTGTTTTATACGGCCCTGTATCACGCCTTGCTGCACCCCAACACCTTCAACGACGCGAACGGCCAATACATCGGATTTGACGACAAAATCCATCTGGCCAAGGGCTTCACTCAATACGCGAATTACTCCGGCTGGGACATCTATCGCTGCGAAGTGCAACTGATCGCCATGCTCTTCCCCAAAGAAGCAAGTGACATGGTGCAGTCGTTGGTCATGGATGAACAACAGGGAGGGGGCTTGCCGCTTTGGCCCGTGGCCAATGACGAAGCCTGTCAAATGGTCGGCAACCCATCCCCGCCCATCATCGCTGACATTTATGCCTTCGGTGGCCGGAGCTTTGACACCAAGGCCGCACTGGCAGCCATGTTGAAAGGCGCCACCGTACCGGGCGCCAAGGCAAAGTTCTGCCCGGAATGGGACGATCTCGAAGCCTATCTGAAATACGGCTACCTGGGCTCCGACACCATCCGCTGGCATAAGCGCCGGAGCGGCCCCTCTCACACCCTGGAGTTCACGACCACGGATTTCTCCATCGCCCAGTTCGCGCAAGCCATCGGCGACCAGGGCACCTACCGGACTTTCATGAAGAGGGCGCAGTTCTGGAGAAACATTTTCGATACGCAAACCGGCTATGTCGAACCGCGGCGGAAGGACGGCACATTCATTAAAGTAGACCCCGCGTCGCCCAAGTATTACGTGGAGGGCGTTGAGGCGCGATATGTGGAAGGAAATGCCGCACAGTACAGTTGGATGGTTCCCTACAATATGCGGGCCTTGTTCGATCTGATGGGTGGAAACGCCCAAGTGGTGGAAAGGCTGGATAAGTTTTTCACGGAGCTGAACGCCGGTGAAAGTAAGCCCTATTTCTGGATCGGGAATGAGCCGGTGTTCGCGGTGCCCTGGGCGTATGATTTTGCAGGCGCTCCCTGGGGCGCACAGTCCGTTACCAGGCGCGTTGAATCGGAACTCTTTACATCCCAGCCCGACGGTGAACCTGGGAATGACGACCTGGGTGCCATGTCCGCGTGGTATGTCTTCGCCGCCTTGGGCGTGTACCCGGCCATTCCCGGCGTGGGAGGATTGGCGCTCAACAGCCCTCTCTTTCCCAGTGCAACGATCCATCTTGGGAATGGGAAAATCATGAAAATCGAAGGCGAAAATGCCTCGGCGTCGAATCCTTACGTGCAAAGCCTGCGCGTAAATGGCAAGCCTTCCGAGAAAACCTGGATTTCCTACAGTACCCTGAGCAAAGGCGCGACCTTGCAGTTCAAGCTCGGAAACACTCCCAACAAAGAGTGGGGAACCAAGCCTGGGGACGCGCCTCCTTCCTTTGGGGAAGGCATGGAGGCCTCCGGCAAGTGAAACGTGAAAGGCCTGTAGCTTGGCGGGATGAAGTATTGTATTCCGCGCATGGCTTCGCGGCTCTTGCCCAGGCTTGCGCCGTGCAACGTCGAAATTAAGATTCCCGGTGTAGCGAAGCAGACTGATTCTGCTGTGCACTTCAGGAGTTTAGAATGCGTAAGTCAATGCCATCATGCTTTCCGGTTTTCCTCCTTCTTGCCGTGATGCTGTTACCGGTCGACGGTGCAGGGCAAGCTGGTTCAAATACCCAAGTAGGATCAGGACCCGCTGATTACGTAAACACCTTTGTAGGAACCGCCGGGCCCGACGCCGGGAGTACCTATCCCGGAGCGGCGTCGCCTTTCGGCATGATCCAATGGAGTCCCGATACTTCCAACGGATTTACCCGCAAGAATGTGGGCAGCTACATCTACGATGACGACCTGATTCGGGGCTTCAGCCTCACCCACCTGAGCGGCCCCGGCTGTCCGATGGCTGGCGATATTCCCATTCAGCCGGTGCTGGGGGAAATTCATGTATCACCCGCAACAGACCCGGCAGTCTATCGGGCCAGGTTTTCCCATTCCCACGAAGAGGCTTCACCCGGATATTATTCCGTGGGCTTTGACAACGGGATCAAAGTGCAACTGGCCGCGGCGCTTCGCGCCGGCATCGGGAATTTTTCCTTCCCTGCTTCCACAGATTCCGACTTGCTCTTCGATCTGGGCCACAATGCCACGGAGGTCTTCGGCGCTGCGATCACCATCGATGGGCTGAACAAGATTTCCGGAAGCGTTACGAGCGGCGCCTACTGCCACGCCCCCAACCGCTACACAATCTACTTCGCCGCGGAGTTCAACCGGCCCTTCACCAGTTTCGGAACCTGGGATGGACCCGCAGTCAACAAAGGACAGCGCTCAGCAAAGGGGGTGCACACGGGCGGTTGGGTGGGATTCGACACAACAAAGAACCACGACGTGGAGATGAGGATCGCCCTCTCCTATGTCAGCGTCGCTAACGCCGGGAAGAATCTGGAAGCGGAGATTCCCGGCTGGGATCTCGGCGTGGTGCGCCAGGCCGCCCGCGACAAGTGGAACAGCAAGTTGCAGCGAATCTCCGTTAGCGGCGGCACCGATAGCCAACGACGAGTGTTTTACACGGCGCTTTATCACACCTTTCTGCATCCGAATACATTTAATGACGCCAACGGCGAGTACCTGGGGTTTGATAACAAACTTCATGTGGCCCAAGGCTTTACCCTTTACACCAACTACTCCGGATGGGACATTTACCGCACTCAGGTCCAACTGCTGGCGATGCTCGTGCCCAAGGAAGCCAGCGACATGGCGCAATCGTTGGTGGTGGATGCGGCGCAAGGCGGCGCACTGCCCGTCTGGCCCGCCGCCAATGACGACGCGTGCCAAATGGTGGGCAGCCCGTCGTGCCCGATCATCGCCGATGCCTATGCCTTCGGCGCGCGCGGTTTTGATACCAAGGCCGCGCTCGCAGCGATGCTGAAAGGCGCAACCGAACCCGACGTCCGCTGCAATCATTGCCTGGAATGGGACAGTCTTGATACGTACTTGAAATACGGCTATCTGGGCCCCGACACCCGCGGCCGGCGGCCGCATAGCGGACCGTCGCAAACCCTGGAGTTCACCATGGCGGATTTTTCCATCGCCCAAATCGCTCAAGCCCTCGGTGACACGGCTACTTACCAGACCTTCATGCGCCGGGCGCAGTTCTGGCGAAACACTTTTGATACCCAAATCGGCTATATTGAGCCGCGTATGAAGGATGGCTCGTTCATCCCGGTGGACCCGGCATTACACAATCATTTTGTGGAAGGAAACCCCGCCCAGTACAGTTGGATGATCCCTTACAACCTGCGGGCGGTGTTCGACCTGATGGGCGGCAACGCCAAAGTGGTGCAAAGGCTTGACAACTTTTTCACGGAATTGAACGCCGGTGAGGATGCCCCCTATTTCTGGGTCGGGAATGAGCCGGTTTTTTCCGTGCCTTGGGCATACGATTACGTCGGAGCCCCCTGGCGCACCCAAGCGGTGGTTCGGCGAGTCGAAACTGAATTGTTTACGCCCAACCCGGACGGCGAACCGGGCAACGACGACTTGGGGGCCATGTCCGCATGGTATGTGTTCGCGGCATTGGGTGTGTATCCGGCGATTCCCGCGGTGGGAGGCTTCGCGCTGGATAGTCCACTTTTCCCCAGCGCGACGATTTATCTCGGAAACGGCAAAACCATAAAGATCGAGGGCGAAAATGCCTCTGCTTCAAATCCCTATATCCAAAGCCTGCGGGTGAACGGCAAGCCTTTCCAACACACCTGGGTCAGTTATGATACCTGGAGCCGGGGCGCGACCTTGCAATTCAAACTCGGAGGTGCGCCCAATAAGCAGTGGGGGACCAATTCGGAGGACGCTCCGCCTTCCTTCGGTGAAGGAGTCAGTCGCCAGTAATCAGTTGCGGTGGGACAAAGGACCACGGACAACTGACAAGGAATGACAGGAGCCACAGGTCAGTTTTGAAGAATTGAGCTTAAGGAGATAAAACTCTGTTGTCCAACCACGTTGAAACCTTGCATCCCAATGCTTCTGCTGTCCACGCTCGTGTGGGCTTGTTTGATTTCGACGGCACCATTTCCCTGATTCGCTCGGGCTGGGTGGAGGTGATGGTGCCGATGATGGTGGAGATTCTCATGGAACTCCACACCGGCGAGAGTGAGGCCTCGTTACGCGAGTTGGTGGAAGATTTCGTGGCGCGCCTGACCGGCGAACAGACGATCTACCAAATGATGGAACTTGCCCGCCAGGTGGAACTGCGAGGTGGCAAGCCCCTTGAACCCCTCGCTTACAAGCGGATATATCATGATATGCTAATGGCAAAGATCGAATATCGGCGCCAGGAACTGCGGCAGGGCGCCGTGTCGCCGGAAAAATATCTGGTGCCGGGAGCGCGCGCCTTTCTGGAATCCCTTTGCGATCGCGGCCTGAAATTGTATTGCGCCAGCGGTACCGATGAGGTCTACACTCTGGAAGAAGCCGGCCTGTTGGAGGTTCGGCAATACTTCCAAGGCGGTATCTACGGCGCGCAAGACGACTACAGGAGTTTTTCCAAAGAGATCTTGATTCAGCGCATGATTTCCGCACTCGAGTGCAAGGGAGACGAATTGCTCGGGTTCGGTGACGGCTTCGTGGAAATCAAAAATGTGAAAGACGTGGGGGGAACGGCCGTGGGGCTGGCCACCGCAGAGCCTGATTGCCTGGTGGTGGATGAGTGGAAACGTAAACGCCTGGTGAGCGTCGGCGCGGACTTCATTGTCCCCAATTTCCTCCCTCGTGAGGAGCTTTTGCAAAAATTGTTCCCGAATTCATGAGGCGTTATGAAATCCAAATATGAAACCTTCGACCGCTCGCAATTGCTGATCAAGCCCTTGAGCGAGCGGAAGCACGACATGGGTCTCGATTACGTCCTAAAGCTCGATGAGCCGGCGCCCGAATTCTCCCATCCGCAATTGCCGGGAGTAGCGCAACGGCTGATTGCGGCCCGGAACAGAGGCGCCGCCCGCATCCTGATGATGGGAGCTCACGTCATCAAAGCCGGAGCCAGCCGCTACATCATCGACCTCATCGAGCGCGGCTACCTTACGCATGTCGCCATGAATGGCGCGGGCGCGATTCACGATTACGAGCTGGCGCGCATCGGCGCCACCACGGAAAGCGTGGCGCGATACATCCGCAGCGGTGAATTCGGTCTCTGGCGCGGAACGGGTCATCTAAATGACATCATTCGCGAAGCCGCGGATCTTTTCCTGGGCCTGGGTGAAAATGTGGGGCGGCGGATTGAGGAAGGTCCCTTCCCTTACAAGGACGTCAGCATTTTCGCTGCGGCCTATCGCCGCTCGGTGCCGGCCACCGCACACGTAGGGATTGGCTACGATATCATTCACGAGCACCCGAATTGCGACGGCCAGGCGCTGGGCGCGGCCAGCTATCATGATTTCTTGATCTTCACTAAAACCATGGAAAAACTGGAGGGCGGCATCATGCTAAACTTCGGGTCCGCCATCATGGGCCCGGAGGTTTATCTCAAGGCGCTTTCCATGGTCCGCAACGTGGCGCACCAGCAGGGACGAGTGATCAAGAATTTCACCACTGCCGTGTTCGATCTGGTGCCGATTCAAGGGGACATTCACCATGAATTGCCCAAGACCGACCCAGGATATTATTTCCGTCCCCACAAAACGATCCTGGTAAGGACCGTGGCCGATGGGGGAGAGAGTTTTTACTTCTGCGGAGATCATCGCGCGACCGTGCCTGCCTTGCGGCGCGCCCTTTTGGAGCTGCAACCATGACCATTCCTGAAATTCTCGAGGGTATTCGAAAACAGCGGGCCTTGGTCGTCGGAGACATCTGCCTGGACCGCTGGTGCACTTACGATCCCGCCACTTCGGAGCCCTCGGCTGAAACCGGCATCCCGCGCCTGGGGATCGTGGCCTCGGAAGTCACTCCCGGAGGCGGCGGAACGGTGGCCAATAATCTCGCCGCGTTGGGACCGGCAAAGGTGGCGGTGCTGGGAGTCCGCGGCGACGATGGTTTTGGCTTCGAGTTGGACCGCGCCTTGACGGAGCGCGGCATCGACGCCAGCCTCATGGTGGAGGTCCGCCATTGGCAAACCTTCACTTACACCAAACTTTTGAACAGTCAAACCGGCATCGAGGACCAACCGCGAGCCGACTTCATCAACACCAAGCCTCTGCCCTCGGAAGCGGAACTGAGAATCTTGGGGAACCTTGCCTCCGCTATAGAAAAATTTGACGCCGTGCTGGTAGCCGACCAGGCAGAAACTTCGGCAGGCGGAGTCGTAACGCCAGCGGTGCGCGAGGCGCTCATCGCCTTGGCCGCAAAGCATCCTGAAAAAATCTTTCTGGCGGATTCGCGCCGGCGCCTACACCTGTTCCGCAACTTGATGGTTAAACCGAACCACAGCGAGGCGGAGGCCGCGTGCAAAGCGCTCTTCGGGAGCGTGGATTTCAAGCGGCTGCGCCAAAGTTTGGGAGCGAAGGCGCTGTTTTTGACGCATGGCCCCAAGGGCGCGTTGGTCATCGAAGAAGGTAAAGAAACCTGGTCCAAGCCGCGGCCAGTGGAAAAACCTGTGGACATTTGCGGGGCCGGCGATAGCTTTGCCGCGGGAACGGCGCTCGCCATGGCCGTTACGCACGACCCCGTAGAGGCCGCGAGCTTCGGCAATGTCGTGGCCTCGATTACGGTCATGAAAAAAGGAACGGGTACGGCTTCGCCGGCAGAAATTATGGCAGCCGTAGCAAGGGGTTAAGGGGGGCTTTATCATGCACAAGTTTTTTGTTACGAAGAAAAAAGCGGAAGGGCACACGATTTACCTTTTGCGGGATTGCAAACGGAAAATGGATTTCAGTCTCGTCCCTGACATTGGCAACTGGGGTTACAGCCTCAAGGTCAATGGGAAAGAGGTTTTCTACGCGCCCGATTCGCTCGAGCAATATATCAAGGATCGTGGCCTGGGTCGCGGCAATCCGCTGATGGCTCCCTTCGCGAACCGGATCGATGGGGACTTTTACTATTTCGAAGGCAAGAAATACCTTCTGAATGGCGATCTGGGAAACTTCCTGCGCACTTCCCCCACCAACTTTCCCATTCACGGCCTGCTCGCCTACGATAAGCGGTGGGAAGTTGCCAAGACGAGCGCCTCGGACTCCACCGGCGCGGCGATTACTTCGCGAATGGACTTCTACAAATATCCCGACCTGATGGCGCAGTTTCCCTTCGCCCACATTCACGAAGTTACCTACCGGCTAAAGGGGGGGAAACTGGAGTGTGCGACGAAGATTATCAATGTTGGTAATTCCAATATGCCCATTCACTTCGGCTATCACCCGTATTTTGTGCCGGACGGACCCCGCGAGCAATGGACGCTCCACGTGGCCGCCAAGCAGCATTGGATCGTGCCGCCGGAACTGATTCCCACCGGCGAGTTGGAACCCGCCGAGAAGTATTTGCCCGGCTGCACGGGGACGCTGACTTTGGGTGACACTTTCATCGACGCGGGATTCACAGACCTTGTGCGGGATAAAGGTGGACTGGCTCGCTTCTGGGTTGCCGGCGCCACGCGCAAGGTGGAAGTTGTATTCGACCGGGAATTCACAACCGCCGTTTGCTATGCTCCCCTGAATTGGCACTATGTCTGCATTGAGCCCCAGACGGGACCGACCAACGCGTTCAATCTGCAGCACGAAGGGAAGATTACCAGCTTGCGGATTCTCGCACCGGGAAAGACCTTCCAGGGGTCGTACTGGATTGTTCCCACAGGGTATTGAGGGTCGTAGGGGCGACCCTTGTGGTCGCCCAGGGCAGGCACAAGGCCCGCCCTACGAACTCATTTCGCGAAGAGCTCCATTTCCGTTATCTGCGAAACAATGTGGCCGATCAGGATGTGGCATTCCTGAATACGCGGCGTCTCGTCCGAGGGCACGCATAGGCAGTAGCGTGAGACCTCCTGCAACATGTTTCCGAATTTTCCGGCTAAGGCAACGGTGACCAATCCCTTGGCCTTTGCCACGGCCAGCGCCTTCAAAACGTTGGGGGACTTTCCGCTCGTGGAGATTCCCACGGCCACATCGCCGGCTGAGCCCAACGCTTCGACTTGCCGGGAAAATACATTTTCAAAGGCGTAATCATTGCCGATCCCCGTGAGCACGGAAGTGTTCACGGTCAGGGCGAGCGCCGGCAGCGCGGTCCGCTCCATTTGAAATCTTCCCACGAACTCCGCAGCAATGTGCTGCGCGTCCGCGGCACTGCCCCCATTGCCAAATAAGAGGATCTTGTGTCCGTGGCTCAGTGCCGAAACAAACTCTTTGACCACGTCAGCAATTTGGCTGAGGAGATGTTTATCCTCAAGTAGCGCTTGCTTGACCTTGATACTTTCTTGGATGGAAGTAATGATCAGGGCGTCTGCGCCTGAACTCATTTTATAACCTCCGAAAAAGTGAATGATATCAATCCCGGGATTGCATGTCGAGGCGTTCAGTCGTACATTATCGGGCGGCGGATGAAGAAAATTTCCGTTCCATCAAACCTGCATCCCCCTTCAGCAAGCCCCAGGAGAGGGCGCGTTGGTGAAGGGTGCCCAAAGGGAGGCGTCAGTGTTCAGGTTCCATTCTTACGGTTACGTACTTTTGATCGCGGGAGTCCTGGTCTGCTTGACTGCGAGCATGACCGGGCAAAGCAAGCCCCAAGGGGAAATTGACTTGGTGGGTTACGCCCACACGGATCTTTCCTGGCTCTGGCCCCGGAGTGAAACGATTCATGAAGTCCTTCCTCGGACTATTGAAAGTGTCTTGAAGATGATACAAGAGCATCCGGGCATGGTTTATGCCATGAGTGCAGCCCAAGCCTATAAGTGGACAGAGCGCTACTATCCGGACCTTTTCGAGCAAATCTCCAAGAAGATTGCCTCGGGCGAATGGGAGGTGGTGGGCGGGTCGTGGACCGAACACAGTACCAACATTCCCAGTGGCGAGTCCCTGGTGCGCCAGCATCTCTATGCGAAGCGGTATTTCAAAGAAAAGTTCGGCGTTGACGTCAAGATTGGCTGGCTCCCGGATTCTTTCGGCTTCAACTGGAATTTGCCCCAAATCTACCGCAAGTGCGGGATCGACTATTTCGTCACGCACAAGTTGAAATGGCAAATCGAGCGCAACGACCCGCCCGTTCCCTTCCCTTATCACCTTTTCTGGTGGGAGGGACCGGACGGCTCGCGGGTGCTGGCCTTCCACACGGTGGGCGGCTACTCCCAGGCGGTCAAGCCGGAGCAGATGCTGGAATACCTGAAAACCCTCGAGGAGAAGCACCATGTGGATAAGCTCCTGATCCTTTACGGAAAGGGCGATCATGGAGGCGGGCCGATGCCCGAGATGATGGACCGGGCAGTCGCGTTGATGCACGACCCCACCTTCCCCACCGTCCGCTTCAGCAAAGCCCTGGATTACTTCCATGAAATCCAAGCGCTGCCCCAGAGCGAGGATTTTCCCGTGGTAGATGATGAACTCTACGTGAAGACCCATCGCGGGACGTTCACGACTGACTCGCAAGTAAAGCGCGACAATCGCCGGTGCGAAGTGTTACTGATGAACGCGGAGAAATTCTCCCTCCTCTCCTCACAATTCGGCCAGCCTTATCCTCAGGAAACCCTTCAGAAATTGTGGGAGAAAATGCTCTTCGGGCAGGTCCACGACAATATTGATGGTTCCGCATTTGCGGAAGTCTATCGCGATGCGGCGACCGATTATGGCGATATCAAATACTCGGGCGGAAAGGTGCTGAACTCCGCTCTCGCCACCATTGCCAAACATGTGAACACTCAAGGCGAGGGTCACGCCGTCCTGATTTTTAACTCCTTGCCATGGGAGAGGACCGGCCCCGTTTCCTTGGATGCCGGATATTTCGCCGGGCTGAAGCATTTCAAGATTGTTGACGCTGATGGGCGCGCCGTGCCCTATCAGTTCGAGGACGACGCGGGCAGGGCGAAAGCGCTATTCTTCGCCGAAAAAGTGCCGGGAATGGGATACAAAGAGTATCGCGTGGTGACTAGCGAAGAGCCGCCCACGTTCGCCACTGATCTGGCGGTCTCGGGGCTCACGCTGGCAAACAGCCAAGTGGAAGTGGTCATTGACCCCAACTCCGGCAACCTGAAATCCTTGAAGAAGAAAGGTATGGACACAAATTTCCTGCGCGAGGACAACCCGGGCGCGGCACTGGAAGTCTGGGAAGACAAGCCCCCCAAGGCCCCGGGCGGGGAGCCGGCGTGGAATATTTATCTTGGGGCAGATAATAAGTTGGATAAAGCCGAGAGTGTAAAGGTCGTCGAAACCGGGCCCATCCGCGCCGTCGTGCAAGTGAAGAAATCTTTTGGCGACTCCGCGTTCGTGGAGAACATCGTTCTTTACAGTCACGCGGTTCGCGTGGATTTCGAGCTCAGCGTCGACTGGCATGAAAAGTACCGCTTTGCCAAAGTGGCTTTTCCGGTCAATTTCAAAAATGTTTACGCAACATACGAGATTCCCTACGGCGCCATTCAACGCTTCGATTACACACTGAAAGAGGACCCCGGCATCCGCATGACGGCGCCTCCGCGGGCGTGGGAAATCGCCGACCGCACCAAATTCGAAGTGGCCGGGCAACGCTGGGCGGACGTCAGCAATCAGGCCGGTGATTACGGGGTCACTCTGCTGAACGATTCGAAGTATGGATTTTCGTACGAAGCGAATACGCTGCGCATGAGCCTAATCCGCGGCCCGCGCCGCGGGTACCCCTCGATGCCGGACACCTGGTCGGACCAATCGGACGACCCCATTGTGGGCATCCACCACATCAAGTATGCGCTCATTCCTCATCGCGGCTCCTGGCAGGACGCCAATGCCACGCGGTGCGGCGCTGAGTTCAACACGCCCATGTTGCCCAAATCAGAGCCCTCCCACGCCGGGCAGCTTGCCACCTCGTTCAGCGTGCTCGACGTAGCCCCCGCAAGCGTCACCGTGGAATCCGTTAAGAAAGCCGAGGACACCAACGAGTACGTCGTCCGGTTATACGAAACCGAGGACAAAGCCACCACCGCCGTCCTCAACTTCACTCGCAGTCCACGAACAGCTCGTGAAACCGACATGATGGAATGGGATAAGTTCGTATCTTCGAAATCGTTTGCCATTAAGGGGACAAAGGTAATTGTCCCCGTGAAACCTTTCGAGATAAAAACTATCCGGGTGGGATTCTGAACCATGGACAATGGGTTCCCGAACAAGCTTGCCGAACTGAAGGCGCATCTTGCCAAGGTCATTCTGGGAAAGTCAGAAGTGTTGGAAGAGTTGATTATCGCGCTCTTGAGCGGCGACCACATCCTGATGGAGGATGTGCCCGGAGTGGGCAAGACGACGCTGGCCAAGGCTCTTGCCAAGTCCTTTTCTGCGGATTTCAAGCGCGTGCAGTTTACCCCGGACCTCCTCCCCACGGATATATTGGGTTCCTCCATTTACAACCCTCGGGACGGCAGCTTCACCTTCAAGGAAGGACCGATTTTCACCAATATTCTCCTCGCGGATGAGATCAACCGCGCCTCGCCCCGCACGCAATCGAGCCTTCTGGAAGCGATGAGTGAGCGGCAGGCCTCGATCGAGGGGAAGACCTATTCTTTGCCGGCTCCCTTCCTGGTGATCGCCACGCAAAACCCTATCGACTTTCACGGAACCTATCCACTTCCCGAAGCCCAGCTCGACCGGTTCGGGGTGCGAATCAATCTGGGTTATCCTGCCAAGGATGTCGAAGTTGAGATCCTCTACAGCCAGTTCCATCATCATCCTCTTGACGACGTGGCGCCGATCCTCGATTGCGCGACGATCCTGGCGATGCAGACGGCCGTGCGGGCCGTAAGGGTGGACCGGCGCGTGGCGAGGTATATCATCGATCTGGTCGATGCGACGCGGAGGCACGCCTCGCTCCGCCTGGGAAGCTCTCCTCGAGGCGCACTAATCTTGTTCCGCACTGCCCAGGCCCACGCGTTCATGGAGTCGCGCGATTACACCATACCCGAGGACGTCAAGGCGGTGGCCATCCCGACGCTGGCGCACCGGCTGACGCTCGATACCAAAGCCAAGTACGCCGGGCTCGCCAAGGAGGATGTGGTAAAAGAAATCCTGGATCAGACGCCCGTGGGCGTTTGAAATCCTCGGGACCACGCGTATGGAAAAATCCTCGCGAACACTTCCGCTTCTGGGCACGCTGGTTCGGACTTTCCAAGACCGTCTCACTTCTCGTGGGCGGTACTTGTTCTGCGCCGTACTGCTTCTGGGAGCAGCAGGCCTCGACACACGGCGCACGCAGGTTTTCACGCTTTTTGCCGCGGCGGCGGCCCTCTTCCTGGTAAGTTGTGTGTGGGGTTTAATCCTCCGGCCACGTGTGCGCTTGGAGTGCCAGTTGCCCCGGCACGTCACGGCCATGCAGCCTGTCCCCGTACGCGCTCGTATCGTGCCACTGAGCAAACCGCTGTTGCCCGACCTTCAATGTTCGTTCCTCGTGCCCTCCGGCGGGACCCGGCCGATCTCTTTCCATCCTCACAGAATGTTCGCCGATGTTGATGGGCGCCAGCCGACGGAGGTTGTGGTGGAACTCCAACCCTTGAAGCGCGGACGATTCCAGATACCCGGACCAACGGTGCGCGCCGCTGATCCACTCCGTCTGGTTTTGACGCGTGAAGTGTCCGTCCCCGACCAAACCGTGGTGGTTTATCCTCGCTTCTACTCGATGGAAGAATTCCTCGTGCCGGCGGGCCGGCGTTACCAGCCCGGTGGCATCCCGCTAGCCTCCAACACCGCGGACGCCATCGAGTTCGTGGGGACGCGCGAGTACCGGGAAGGAGACCCCCTTAAGAACATCCACTGGCGGTCGTGGGCCCGTCGCGGCAAACCGGTGGTGAAGGAGTACCAGGAAGAGTACTTCGCACGCATCGCCCTGATTCTCGACACCTTTGTGCCGGAGGACGCCACCCCCCGAGATGCGCAGGCTTTTGAGGCTGCCATTTCCGTGGTGGCCTCGATCGCCGATTTCTTCAGCCGCAGCGAGTATATCGTCGATATCCTCGCGGCAGGCCCCGACATCTATGAGGTCAGCGCGGGCCGTAGCCTTGCCTACCTTGAAAACATTCTTGACGTGCTGGCGTGCTTGGAACCTTGTCCCCAACCGCCCTTCCAGGGCATCACCCCGACCCTTTTCGAGAAGTTGGGGCAGATCACCACCGTCGTCGCTGTGCTCCTGGACTGGGACGCGCCCCGGGAAGCTTTCCTGCGGCGCGTGAAATCCCTGGGGACTGCGGTCCGTGTGCTGATGGTCCGCGGAGGCGGCACATCAAATCCCTGGCAACAGGTGGGGCCAGAACTCGGAGACTTCACCCTCCTGAGCCCCGCAGACGTTGAGCGCGCGTTGTCAGTTCAGGGCGGGGCGAAGAGGCCGATAGCCCCGCCATCAACGGAAGCATTCTCCGAGATGAGGTAAGCGTTTCCCATGGCGGCTCCTCGGTTACAGGCGATCCTCGACAGGGTGACCCTTGCCATCTTTGCTGCCACCAGTGTGTCCGCCCTGGCGCTTTCGCAAGCGACCCGGCCGGCATGGGTATTAGCCGCCGTAAGCGTTGTGCCTCTCTTCATTCAGATACGGAGCGTCCGCGCTGGAGTCGCAGCTTGGGCGCGCTATCTGGCCTGGACCATGCTCAGTGCGGCCGTACTTCTCGGTTTGATCCTCATGGCCTACCCCATTTTCTCTGCGCAGACCACAACTCGTCTGATTTTGCTGGAGGGGTACAGCCTGGCCCTCTTCACAGTCCTTTTTTTGTTTGGCCGAACGATTTGGCCGCCGGCTTTGGGGCTTATTCCCTCCGCGCTGGGTACCTTGATGGTGGCCTGCTTCAACCCTGCGGCCCCTTTGCGGATAAATATGGTCCTCGCGGGAGCTGCCCTCTTCGCTTGGCTGGTGATTCCCGATTTCCAAACCCGGAGCCCCGCACACCGGCCCACCTGGGGAGCTCGCCAAGTGGCGTTGCTCGCAGCCATCGCCTTTGCTACCTTCCTGACTGCCTGGGGAATTATCCGCCTTCTGCCGTGGGCGCAGTCAGAGGTGGAGCGGGTAACCTTCCAAACTTATATGGCGGGGACAACTCACTACTCCATGTTTTCGCCCGATTCCCCTCTCGGCGACATCGCCCGCCTGAAGCTCTCGCAAAAAGTAGTGTTGCGGGTGTGGAGTTCCCGCCCCCAGAAACTGCGGGGGCGAGTGTTCATTGTCTTCGACGGATCAGCCTGGCGGTCGAAGCCCGCAAGCCTTGTCAAAGCTCGAAATCTTCCGTCCCTTCCCGGCGCCCTGAGCAATGGCAATGACCTGGAAGCTTGGCTGGAATCAATTCCCGGCAACATTTACCTGCTGCCAGGACATACGATCGAGGAGGTAACTGCAAAAGACTCCATTCGCAGCAAGGTTCTCCAAGCGGGTTTCAACGAGGGCATGGTGCTCATGCCCGGGCAAACCTTTTTGTTGCGCATTCGTGCCGCCTCGCTGGAGACCGAAGAGGAGGGCGGATTGATTCCTCCCGTGTCCTCCGGAAGTGAGCTTTACGAGCTGATTAACCGGCGCCAGGGCGATGTCATTGAACCGGGCATGGCTTCGCCAGAACTTCTGAAGGAGTGCCTGGGTGTCCCCAAGGATACCGACACCCGAGTTCGGGAGTTGGCGGCAAAACTCGCTCAGGGCGTGGCGACACCTGATGCGTGCATTCACCGCACCTTGGACTATCTCGCGCGCGAATGTCATTACTCCCTGGAGGTTGGCAGATTTCATTCGCGACAGCCCGTGGCGGAATTCCTCTTCGAGAAGAAGCGAGGGTACTGCCAGTACTTTGCCAGCTCCGCCGCCCTCTTGCTCAGACTGGAAGGCGTTCCGTGCAGGTATGTGACCGGGTTTAATGTTCAGGAGGACAATCGGCAGGGGGACCACTACGTGGTTCGCGAAATGGATGCGCACGCGTGGATCGAGGCATACGCCCCCGGCCGCGGTTGGTTGGAACTGGACCCGACACCCGAAGCTGAATACCAATCCCTCCACGCCAACCTGGGAGGCGGGTGGTGGGCCGAGGCCAGCGAGTGGTTTGGGGCGCTCATGGCGGAGCTTTCCACTCGCATCGGCGAAATGAGTTGGGGATCAGCGTGGCAGGAAATGCGGGACGGGATTCGCGGGATTTTCAGGTGGATGTGGTTTGACAACCCCTTTCGGAGCTTGCTACTGCTGGCCTTCCTGTTACTCTCCGCCGAGTTCGCCCGGCGGCGCCGACGTGTGCCGAGTCAACGCCCCGCGGCGGCGGCCCCCCTCCCGCCTACTGACGCCATACCTGCTGAACTCAGTGCGTTGGTCAATCAAGTCGAAGGCCTGTGGGCTGACCACGGCCATACTCGACCCGCGTCCCGCGCGCCACTCGAGCACTTAAGGGGTATCCCGCCGGATAAGCTTTCGCCGCAGATCCGGGAGGTAAGTGGAAAAATCGTGGAATGCTTCTACCGCTGCTGCTTCGGTGGATTGCAAATATTACCGGCCGTGATCCAGGGGTTGCGGCAAGAACTTGAGCGGGCGCGTCCACGACGATAAACGCTTCATTCCCAAGGGCCTTCTTCAATGGCGGGAGAAGTTGTAGAATCCCCTCGAAGGATCCAAATATTCTCTGCGTTCCTCGGCCATCACCCCCCTCTAATCTCTCGCCGAGCAAAGGAAGCAATCATGAACTCTCCCGTATCCCGCAGAAACATTCTGAAAACCGTGGGCGCGACCGCCCTGTTGAGCCCGTTGCCTCGCGGGGCAGGTCTACCGGTGTTGCGCCAGGAGGGCCTCGAAACGCCCAAAATCTGCCTCGGAATCTATGAGAAGGACGCAGTCCATTTGAGTGATTCGGACATGCGCCAAGTAAAGCAACTGGGAGTAAACCACGTGGCCATGGGAGGGCCGGAGATCCCTTGGGAGGAGAGCCAAATCCGCGCCCTTGTGGATCGCCTAAAATCAGGTGGTCTTGCCTTGGGCAACTTGATGATCGGGGGTTTCACCAACACTCTCTATGGGAAGCCTGGCCGTGACGCGGAAATCCAAAAAGTTCAGCAGTCCATCCGGGCGGCGGGGGCGGCCGGAGTGCCGGTGGTGGAGTACAACTTCTATGCCCACAGGTTGGTGGAGGGCTACTACGCGGCACCTGGCAGGGCGGGCGCGGGTCTGACGGCATTTGATTACGCCCGGGCTAAAGATCTGCCGCCACTTCCGGACGAGGGCGCCCACCACCTGGAAGAGATGTGGAAAAACCTTACTTACTTCCTCAAAGCGATCGTGCCTGTTGCGGACCAAGCAGGAGTCCGGCTGGCCTTGCATCCCAACGATCCTCCTGCGCCCCTCAGCCGCGGATCGGAACAAATCATGGGAAACCTGGCGGGCTGGAAGCGCCTAATCGAGATCGTTCCCAGCAAGTCGAACGGAATCACGTTTGACTGCGGCGTAACGCGGGAATTAGGGGAAGATCCGGTGGAAGTATGCCGCTATTTCGGTAGCCGCGACCGTATCAATCATGTGCACTTTCGCAATGTCCGCGTACAAACGCCGCGCGAGAAATACACGGAAGTCTTTCTGGACGAGGGCCAGGTGGATATGTTCGCCGTGATGAAGGAGCTTACCCGGCAGCAGTACCCACGCCTAATCTACCCGGAACATCCCCGCGGGCTCGAGGCCGACCGTGAAATCTCCGGATTCAAGTCCCACTACCCGGGTGGGGGATCTTACGTCGGCTATGCCTATAACGTTGGCTATACTCGGGCGATGCTTCAAGCAGCTTTAGCGTCGTAGAATGACGTCACCCAACTTTGTTGCCTTGCGCCTGCCGAGACCGGGAGCCTCACTGGAATGGTCTACTGGTATTTTTGGCGATTATCCCCCTCAGCCTGCGCGTCTCTCCTGCACCCCGCCCTCCCAAGGCCCACAGACGGCGGTAAAGCCTTGAAAAAATTGACTTGCAGCAAGAAGCTTGAAATATTTGTAAGCAAACTGTAAACTGCCCATGGTTGCGTTTTTTCTGCAAGGTCTTTTCTGGCCGGTGTTAGCCTGGGACGTGCCTGGAAGAGAACCTCCAGCAAGTGATTTCAAGAGAGTGGCCGTGACCGCTGAAGGAAAAAACTTGCCCGCTGCCGATCAAGCAACTCTCCTACTGCTTCAGCCGCGAAGATTCTGTGCCGGCGTGATTCGGGCGATCGAAGTTGTCGAGCTGGCATTGCAGAAGTTGGGCTGGCCCGTATTCGTCCGTGTCGAGCAAGTGGTCAACCGGGCGAAAAGCTGGGGGTTTCCCCAGCATCGCGGAAGTGGAATGGACCCAAGAAGACATCCGATTTACTTTGCGGCGGAATTAACAAGCTAAGAATCCAATCACAGGGAGAACCTGAGCACGACATGACACAACGAAACCACACCGAGCCGGATGCGCGACGAGGAGTGCAGAGGCTCACTTACGCTGAAGTCCGATTCGACGAAAACCTTCAGGAGGTCATCCAGCGAGCCGTGGACGACCTGCTGTCCTTGCAGGCCCCCGAGGGATACTGGGTAGGGGAACTCGAAGCCGACACCACCCTGGAATCGGATTACATCTTCTTTCTTCATGTTCTGGGAAAACTTGATAGCCGCCGGCGCCTCAAGCTGGCAAATTATATTCGCCGTCGGCAGCTCCCCGATGGGGGTTGGAATATTTACCCTGGCGGCCCGTCAGAGCTCAACGCCACCGTCAAGGCGTACGTCGCACTCAAACTGGCAGGGGACTCCCCGGCGGCTCCCCACATGGCGCGAGCTCGCTGCCAGATTCACGAGTTGGGGGGAGTTGAGGCAACTAATTCTTACACGCGCCTCTATTTGGCCTTGGGCGGTGTGCTGCCTTGGTCTTACGTGCCGGCGATACCTCCGGAGCTGATCCTTCTACCGTCTTGGTTCTTTCTTAATATTTATTCGATGTCATCTTGGACGCGCGCCATCGTCGTGCCCTTGATGCTCGCTTACGCGCGCAAACCGCGTTGGGATTTGCCCCCGAATGCCGGCGTGGAGGAACTCTTTCGCGACTCATCCGGACGCATACCAGCTTTCGAATGGGATCGCCGGCTGGTGAGCTGGCGTAATTTCTTTCTGATCCTGGACCGGCTCTTTAAATTGCACGAGAAGCTCCCTTGGAAGCCCCTGCGTAATCGGGCGCTCCGCCGCGCCAAGCAGTGGCTCCTCGAACACCTGGAGCGCACTGAGGGGCTCGGCGCGATCTATCCCGCCATGGTCAACTCGGTATTTGCCTTGCGAGCCTTGGGTTACTCTGCCGATGACCCGCTCACGGCGCGGGAAATCGGGCATCTTGCGCAATTTGAAATCGAAGAAGGCGACACTCTGCGCATCCAACCGTGTGTATCTCCGGTTTGGGATACCGCCGTGACCATGTTTTCCCTTCAGGAGGCGGGATTGCCACCCGACCACCCCGCCTTGGTCAAAGCCGCCAGTTGGCTGCTCGACCACCAGGTATTGGGAGGTGGGGATTGGCAAATCAGCAATCCCAATGTCGACCCGGGAGGATGGGCATTTGAGTTTCGCAATGACTTCTATCCGGACGTAGATGACACCGGCTTTGTCTTGATGGCGCTTCAGCGCGTTGCCTATCCGGATCCCGCCCGGCTGGAACAAGCCCTGCGCCGCGGCACCGCCTGGGTGCTCAGTATGCAGAACCGCGACGGCGGGTGGGGTGCGTTTGACCGCGACAACGATTCCACCTTCCTGACGCGCGTTCCCTTCGCCGATCACAATGCCATGATCGACCCCTCCACCGGCGACCTGACGGCCCGTGTTTTGGAATACTTGGGCCGGCTCAAATGGCCCGTTTCTGATCCCAGAATTCAGCGTGCGGTGCATTTTCTCCAGCGGGATCAGACCCCCGAAGGCCCCTGGTATGGCCGCTGGGGAGTCAATTACCTCTACGGAACGAGTGGGGCCCTGCGCGCGCTGGAGACACTGGGCCTGCAAAAGCAAGCGGAGAGCCAGCGGGCGGTCACCTGGCTCCGTGCCGTGCAGAATTCCGATGGGGGCTTTGGCGAATCCTGCGGGTCCTACGATGATCCGGAGTTGAAAGCGCGTGGCCACAGCACGGCTTCTCAAACAGCGTGGGGTCTGATCGGCTTGTTGGCCGCCGGGGATATCTCCGAGCCCGCCGTGAAACAGTCCGTGGCCTACCTTTTGGATCAACAGCGAGAGAACGGAACCTGGGCGGAAGCAGCCTTTACCGGAACCGGATTCCCGCGTGTTTTCTATCTTAAGTACCATCTCTATCGGAGTATTTTCCCGCTTTACGCGCTGGCACGGTACCGGAATTTGCTCTACGGCGAGTCTGAATTTGAGGCCATGCGCTTCTCATCGGAAGAGTTCCCACCGCAGAATGGAAACGGACGCAATGGAAACGGGCACAATGGGAGCAGGAGGTGTCGATGAGGTTTCCGCTCAGCATGACCACAAAGTTGGGCAAGTATATTGCCGGAAAGCGGCTGGGGCGGGTTGAGAAGTTTCCCCTCGTGATGATGCTGGAGCCTTTGCATACCTGCAACCTCACCTGCACGGGTTGTGGGCGCATCCGCGAATACAAGGAAAGCATCACCGAACAGCTCACGGTGGAGCAATGCCTGAAGGCGGTTGATGACTGCGGCTCTCCTATCGTCTCCATCTGCGGCGGCGAGCCGACGATCTATCGCCCCTTGGGGCAACTCGTAACCGAAATCCTGGACCGCGGCAAGCACATCTACCTTTGCACCCACGGCATGTTCATTAAGAAGCGTTTGAAAGAGTTCAAACCCACCTCGCATTTCTTCTTCAACGTTCACTTGGACGGCATGGAGGCGACTCACGATCTTTGCGTTGAACGCAAAGGGGTGTTCCGGCAGGCGATCGAGGGCATCCGCGCTGCCAAAGATGCGGGGTTTATGGTTTGCACCAACACGACGATTTACAAGCAAACCGATCTGCGGGAAATCGCTGAACTCTTCGAGTATCTCCGAGAATTTGGCGTCGATGGCCACACCATCGCTCCCAGTTACTCCTATGCGGCCGTGCAAAACAAAGAGATCTTCATGTCGCGCCAGGAGATTCACGAGAAGTTCCGCCAGGCAACACAGATCCTTGAAAAATTCGCCCTGATGACCTCTCCAATCTATCTGGACTTCCTTAAGGGTGAACGCGAAGACATGCAGTGCACCGCCTGGGGAAATCCCACTTACAACCCACGCGGTTGGAAGGCACCGTGTTATTTGATCACCGACGGCCATCACGCCACGTTTAAGGATTTCGTTGAAAAAACCAACTGGGACAAGTACGGCCGCGGGCGTGACCCTCGCTGTGAGCACTGCATGGTACACGTAGGATATGAGCCCTCCGCCGTGTTGGGGGCGAATCGAAGACTGAGCGATACCTGGAGGCTGCTCAAGTGGCAACTTTCCGGGGGAGGCAAGGGTCGCCGTCGGGCGAATGGTGATGAGACGGAAAAATGTTCTCCCTTGTTACCGGCGCAAACGGATTCATCGGAAGCCACCTAACACGCTTTCTGGTCGAGCAAGGTGGGCAGGTTCGCGTATTGGTTCGCCCCCAAAGTGACGTCCGGTCTCTTGACGGGCTGCCGGTAGAGTTCGCTTACGGGGATTTGCGAGATGCTGATTCCCTTCCCCCCCCATTGAGGGGTGTGCAACGCGTTTACCATGTTGCCGCCGACTACCGGCTTTGGGCGGAAAATCCACAGGAAATCTACGATAGTAATGTGACCGGCACACGCAACCTCCTCGCCGCGGCCCGTTACGCTGGAATTGAGCGTTTCATTTACACCAGCAGCGTGGGAACACTTATTCCCCCTCGCCCCAGGAAATTGCCTGACGAACAAACACACTTGCGACTAAAGGATATGATCGGGCATTACAAGCGCTCAAAATTCCTTGCTGAGCAAGAAGCTTTGGAAGCGGCACGGCGCGGCCAACCCGTAGTTATTGTCAATCCCACGACCCCCCTGGGCCCGGGCGATTGGAAGCCCACTCCCACGGGCCGCATCATTCTTGACTTTCTCAACGGCCAATTACCCGCTTACGTTGACACCGGCTTGAACTTCGTTGCCGTCGAGGATGTGGCCAAGGGACACTGGCTGGCTGCCGAGCGTGGGCAAGTCGGGGCACGATACATCTTGGGCGACCGGAATCTGACGCTGAAACAAATGTTCGAAGTCCTTTCGACCCTCAGCGGCCGGCCCATGCCGCGCCTGCGCTTGCCCTATGCCGTACCCTTCTTGGCCGCGCTTGCGGACTCGCTGGCCGCGCGTCTCCTCGGGCGCCATCCGCGCATTCCCCTGGAAGGGGTACGCTTGGCTCGGCACAAGATGTTTGTGGATAGCTCGATGGCCAAACGCGAATTGGGGTTTCAACCTGGCTCGCTCGAAGCAGCCCTGGAGCGCGCCATTCGCTGGTACAGTGATAGGGGTTACTTAAAGGACTCCCTTGGGAGCCGCGCAGCGCATGAATGCGCAGCTTGAATCCTGATGAGCAAAGTTCTGGTTGCCTTCGCCCTGAAGGAGGAATTTGCTCCCTGGCGGCGTAGGCATCACTTTCACCCGATTTCCCTTTCACCGCATCCTTTCTCGGTGACCTCCTTCGGCGCCACGGAAGTCTATGTGGCGCTCGCCGGAGCGGGCGCGGTCGACGCTCATCACTTCCGTGATTTGATGACGCAATTCACGCCTTCCTTGGGAATCGTAACGGGGGTTGCTGCCGGCCTTAAACCGGAGTGGCGGCCAGGCGATCTACTGGTTGCACAATCGGTGTCGGGCCCGGGCGGGGAGGCAAGAATCGACGGCGCCTCGAACCTTATCGATCTCGCTGTGCAATGCGGAGCGAAGCCGGCGCCCACGCTGATTACGCTGCCGCGCATTGCCCGCACGATCCCGGAAAAGGTGCGCCTGGCAAGCTTGGGCGAGGCCGCAGATATGGAAAGCTGGACCTTGATGAAGCAATGGTCCGCCCGCGGCATCCCCTCCCTCGCCCTGCGCGTGATTCTCGACCCGGTGGAAATGCCCATGACCTGCGATTTTGAAGCCGCCATGGATGCTCACGGACAGGTGCGGATTACCAAAATCCTGGCCCAGTTGGCCCGCCGACCCCAACTCCTCCCGGACTTCCTCCGCCTGGCGCGGCAAAGCCACCGCTCCTTGATGATTTTGGCCCGCTTTTTAGATCGATTTTTCGAGCTCCTGAACCGTCAAACCTCGGCCTCCCTGGCGCGTGCCGGGCAGGATGTGTAGGGCCGACTTGCCTTCGGCCACCAGCTATCTGCCGTCACTGGACACCCGTCGGCCATCAGCCTTCGGCCGCAGAGTACTCCCGCTCGGGGCGGGGTAACTCTGCCTACCTGCTGTCCTGGACAGTGTGGCGCCTATTTCAACCCTTCGATTGTATAGAGTTCAGTGAGGAAACGGCAGAAGGTGTAAGCGTAGGACTTTCCATCCGCGGTGATCTGGATGTAGCGAATTCCCGTCAGTCCGGTGCGATCGGGCAGGGAGAGTTCGGCGACAAGCTTTCGGCTCATCGTCGCCATATCCACACGAAAGACTCGGGCGGGGATTTCTCCCGGTTGGGTTACGAAAATTGAAGACCCGTCGGCGCCCCAGCGGAGGGGGATGTCACCCGGCGCCACGCCCGGTAACGGCCGCCGTTCTCCTCCGTCCGAGGGATAAATATAAAGCTTCCCATCCGGGTCGAGCGCGATGATCGACTTGCCATCGGGCGAGATCGGGTGCGTCTTCCACATCGATGCAACCCCCTCGGGGGTGATGGGCTTGGGTTTGCCTCCCTCGAGGTCTTGAACGTAATCCCGCATCGCGTGCCCTTGCTCGGTCCCCGAAAAGAGAATGCGCTTGCCGCCTGGGAAAAAATCGGTCACGCCATAGTCTTCGATGTTATATCTTTCGAGCCTCTTGGGGCTCCCTGCTCCCGTGGGGAGAAGGACGATTTGCGAGGGAGTGGTGGGGAGGACGGAGATGACCCAATTCCCATCGGGCGAGAGGGCACTACCAATGCCGTCGCCCAGGCGCGCCGGCGCTGAGCCGTCCGTTTTCCGAAGGAAGATGGAGTAATTGGGGCCTCCCCCGTCCCCCTCTTCATCAAAGAGCAGCAGCTTCCCGTCCGCCGAGATGTCCCCCACATCAGAATAATCAAGCCACGAAAGATCCCGTTCCTCGTTCGTCCCCGCAGCGTGCCCCATGATCCCGTACCGCTGGTCATCCCGCGTAATCAGGACCTGGCCGTCACGGGAAATGTCCATGAGGGTCAGTCCGCCCGCAATGCGTTCGACCAGCCGCTCCTGGCCGGCAAGCGTATCGGCATACAAGGCAAGTGCGAGCCCGTACTTGATGGCCGCGAACCAGACTTCATCCCCGCGGGGTGACCATGCGACACCTTCTTCGCTTTCCCACCCGTCCGAAAGCACCCTGCGTTTTCCTGCCAGGTCAACCACTTCCACCGAGCCGCGGTCGTCCGGCCAAACGGGATGATTGAGGAAGGCGATCAGGTCGCCCTTGGGCGAGATTCTGGGGTGGCTGATCCAGCCCCCTGTTTCGTAAAGCACCTTGCCGACGGGAAACTCCAGCCGATTAAGAGCACCCACGGCGCGCACGACGGCCAGATCCTTGCCATCCGGCGACCAGTCGGCCCAGAGCACGTTTTCCAGCAGGGCGCGAGGCGCTCCCCCGGCCTGGGGCGCTCGCGCCAGAGTCCCCTTGGCGACACCATGAGTCTGCAAAGTCGCGCCGACGGTCAGGGCCAGTTCGCCTGACGACGAGATGGAAAGCAAATAAGTTCGCCCCAGGTCCAAAGGACGTGACTCAGCGAACTGCTCACCTGTCGAAAACAACTGAAGAGGGTTGCCGTCCCATTCCGCCCCGTAGACGACCGATTTGTCATCAGGGGTGAAGCGCGCCGAATAAATCGTTCCACGACGAAAACTGAGACGGCGGAACAAAGGAACGCTGGGGGTTGAGCTCTTGGTGCCGACAAACCATCCGGCAAGCCCCACCCCGGCGAAGAGCAATACTGAGGCAATTATTGCTACGATACCTCTCCTGGCAGGCCGCGTGGCGGGCGGCTCTGTGGCGGGCTTCTCTAGGGCTGCCGTGGTCGAGATGCCGGAGAGGGTTTCCATCGCGAAGGCCAGGTCGCTCGCCGACTGGAAGCGTTGGAGGGGAGCCTTCTCCATGCATCGGCGAACAATGCGCTCGAGTCCTGGCGAAACGTTGCGTTGGGGTCCGCCCATTTCGGGGGGTTCTTCTTTGAGAATCGCCGTCAGGGTCTCCGGCCCCGAGTCGCGCTTAAAGGCCCGCCGGCCGGAAAGCATCTCGTAGAGGATCGCTCCGAGCGCAAAAATATCGGAGCGGGCATCCGCCGCCTGCCCGCGCACCTGCTCCGGCGACATGTAACCCACCGTGCCCAGCACCACGCCGGGACTGGTTCCCACACCGCCCGTCGGTCCCTCGTGGAAAGTTTCCCCAGGCATCAGCTTGGCCAGGCCAAAGTCGAGAATCTTGACACGCCCGTCTTTGGTCACGAACAAGTTGTCGGGCTTCAGGTCCCGGTGAACGACGCTTTTCCCATGAGCGGCGCTCAGCCCCTGTGCGATCTGTAAAGCGTATTCGACGGCCTTGCGTGAAGGCAGCGCTCCATCTTCCAGCCGCTTCCGCAGCGTTTCTCCTTCCAGCAGCTCGCAGACCATGTAGTGGGCGCCGTTTTGCGAACCGAAATCATAAACGGCCAGGATATTCGGATGGTTGAGCGCCGCCACCGTCCGCGCTTCCTGCTCGAAGCGCCGGAGGCGGTCCGGGTCTTGGGAAAAGGATTCGGGAAGGACTTTGATGGCCACTTCGCGGCCCAAGCGCGTGTCGCGGGCACGATACACCTCGCCCATCCCCCCCGCGCCGAGAGGCGAGAGGATTTCGTAAGGACCCAGTTTTGTGCCGGAGGTCAGAGCCATTCGTGAAGTGCATTATACTGTCAGACGACACTAAAACGCCACTGCAAAGCTCGAAGCGGGTTAGGTCCTACGCCCACTCACGGCGGCGCAGCCGTTGTGCCGCGGCGGCGAGGCGGCAGAGTTTCTCGAACGCCTCGTCGATCGACGGTGGTTCACCCATGTCGGGAGCGAAGCCGCAGTCTGGGTTTAGGGCAATGCGGTTTGCGTTTCCGGCAGCGGGCGGCATATGATGAGATAAGAATCCGGTTGCAGGGCTGATTACTTCTCGCCAGGGAAAGGTGGAAATATGGGCGTTCGCACAAGCGTCGATTTGAGGCTTGATCCTTCCGCGGCCTTCCAGGCGTTTGTTGAGGAATTGTCTGTCGCGCTGTCGCGACTCGGGATGCAGCTCCAAACCGGAGCGGACGGTCGCGTGACCGAAGGTATTGCGGAAGTTGGGCGGGTAGTCCACTGGCAACCCCCAGAAGAAATCGTAATCGAGTGGCATGCAGCTAACTGGGATCCCACGGAAGTAACATCAATGGAATTGCGGTTCGAACCTATTGAGGATGGCACGCGGGTAACCCTGAGCGACCTCGGGTGGGGCAATGCGTTGGGAAACGACGGGAATGAGCTGGCCGGCTGGTTCGCCAGCGAGGTTGCCGCCCCTCTTCTCAGGGCGATGGCGCCCAAGGGCCTGGGCGATTGGATCACCGACCGCCGGGCGCGGCGTCCGTCGGGGCCACAGTCACGCGAAACATATCGCGACCCACTGTATCATCGCCCCAACTTCAAAGTCATACTGGCAGTGCTGGGGCTGAAACCTGGCGACTACTTACTCGAGGTTGGTTGCGGAGGCGGGGCATTCTTGCAGGACGCTCTAAAAAGTGGATGCAAAGCAGCGGCCATCGATCACAGTTCCGACATGTTAAGAGTGGCTCGCGAGGTTAACCACGAGGCGATCCAACAGAAGCGGCTGGAGATTCGCGAGGGTGCCGCCGATTCCCTGCCCTTCCCTGACGGGATCTTCACCTGCGCCGTGATGACCGGGGTTTTTGGTTTCATCTTGGATCCCCTGAAAGTACTCTCCGAGATTCGACGAGCTCTGGCGCCGGGAGGGCGCTTGGTACTCTTTACCGGCTCAAAGGAATTGCGCGGAACACCCGCGGCGCCTGAGCCCATGGCATCGCGCCTGCACTTTTACGAAGACCACGAACTGGAAGAGCTTGCGAAAAAAGCAGGATTTGGTGAGGCACACCTGGAGCGGCCGGACTTTGAACCTTTCGCGCGCGAGGTAGGAATACCCGAGGAAGCTCTGGGACTTTTCAAGCCCGGCGGTGGCGGGCAGCTCCTGATTGCACGCAAGAAATAACGAATGGTAGGTCGTTGCTGGTAGGTCGCAGGTGGGATATTGGTAATACCCGGCCGGCGCAAAGCATCCCCACATGCCACCTACCAGCTACGACCTGCCTCGGATTCACATTGGAGAGGAGGGAAGAAATGGACCTGCAATATCCTGTAGGGAAATTCTCGTGGAATCGCACTGGCGAAGGTTTGTTGGCCAGCGAGGCGGAGCGGCAACAGTGGCTCGCCGAAATCGCAGAGACGCCGGCGCGACTGCGCGCGGCGGTCGCGGGGCTCACAGAAGCGCAGCTTGACACGCCTTACCGGCCCGACGGCTGGACCGTCCGCCAAGTGGTGCATCACCTCGCCGACAGCCACCTGAACTCCTATGTGCGCTTTCGCCTGGCGCTCACCGAGGACGAGCCCACCATTAAGACCTACGACCAGGAGCTCTGGGCAAAGTTGAGCGATGCGCGCAAAGCGCCCCCTGAGCTTTCCTTAACCCTGCTCGACGCCCTCCATCAACGCTGGGTGATGCTGCTCCGCACGCTGAAGCCGCAGGATTTCTCGCGCACCCTGAAGCATCCGGAGCTGGGACGCGTGACGCTGGAGAAATATCTGGCGCTTTACGCCTGGCACGGGAAGCATCATGTGGCCCACATTACCAGCCTGCGCCAGCGCTTCGGTTGGCACGTCGCCAGCGCGTAAAACTCGAACGAGAGGGTGGGTATGAAATGCCCCGGAGCGTCGGTGGGGACATTGTGACGGGAATCAAAGGGATTTAACGATCACTTGACGTTCGACTTGCTTGTGGTCTGCCACGGCACGGATAATAGCAACCAGCGTCCCAATGCGAAGGGTTCTGTGGGCAGGAACAACCAAACGTTGGTGGGTGGGTTCTTCCGTTTCCAGCACAACGTGGCTACCCTCTTGGTGGATGATATGATAGTTCCAATTGCGACAAAGAGCTTGAACGAGTTCATCCCCGCTCAAGTCACGACGAATTTTCATGAGCTGGTGAGAACTTCATCCCGGACAAAGCGGAGGTGTATCTCTGTGGGTCTTGGCTGGTGATCAAAGTAATAGCCAGCAACTGCTTCTTTCGCGTTCTGGCGCAATTCTTCCCAATTGTCGGCCTGAGTGAAAATGCCTTCCGTCAGGCATTCGGCGACGAACCCGCCATCGGGCTCCTGGCTCACTTCAAAAACAATCGGCACAGACCTCATACTCTCCTGCTCTAGGCAGCCCATATCTACTTTATCTATACCGTATATATATAGTGCTATAGTCCGTTCGGTTTGTCAAGGAAAAGTTCGCAAAACAGAAGGCCCACAACTTGACTCGTAGCCGCATTCCATCGACTTATAGAACATCCCATCCCGTGTTACAACTTCGCCGCCCATGTCAATAACGGCAAGTCATTTCTGCATGACCAACAGTGTTGGGAAAGGCGTGGCGGCGGTTGAGGGGCTGAACATTACGAATTTCGAATCGGAGATGATAATACCGGCCACGGAGCCCTCCGATGAACTGACGCTGAAGGTCCCGTCGGAATTGACGTTGTAGGTGACGGCCAGGAAGGACGAACCCGTGTCTTGCGCGCTCATCGAACTGGTCTCCGTAATGCCGGTAATGCTTCCGCTTCCGTTAGGCGCAACAGGGTCCACCTCCGCCTGCGCGCTTTGGCTGACAACCTCTGGCATCCCTCCGAAAAAGTTCCCCGCAAGCGATGCGTTGTTGAAGGGTCCCCTCGACTGCGGTTCAAAAGATCCCGTGTCCACGCCCGGGGCGGCATCCACGATGAAGCCCGTATTCAAGCCCGTCAGATAAAACACGGGAAGATTGGTCCCGCAACTCTGGGTGGAGCTGCTGAGGGTCACCCGGCCGCTCGCCTCGACGGCGTAAGTGCAGGTGTAAGTGCTGGAAATCTGTGTCGTGCCCGCCCGGTCCTCGTAAAAGGTGATCGCCATGGAACTGCTCCCATCGGCACTCGCCGCCTCCATGGAAACGGCCGTGGCGGTACCGGCCAAGCTCAACCCATTGAGGTAGAAAACCATGTTGCCATTCAGCGAAGCCTGCGTGAAACCGGAACCCCCTGCCGGCATGCTTTGCTGGTCCCATTCCCCGCTTGTGAAAGGGCTGGAGTCGGCATTCACTACCAGCAGTTGCGAGCTGGAGACTGCGTAGAACGTGATATGGGAGTTGGTTTCTCCCACGGCGATGATTGCCGTGCCGCGGCCATTCGCATCGAGGTCGGTGTAAGTCCCGGCATCGGTGGGGGCCGCCGTGTTGGAGATGCTCCACGCGTCGTTGCAGTCCTGCTCCAATCCGTTGAACGTGTTGGAGCCGGCGCTGAGCACACCCACACATACATCACGCCCTCCCCCGGGAGATGGATCCCAACCGACGGTGTGGAAGACGTAGCTGCCGCTCAGTCCGTCGGCAAGTGGGCTGAAGGTTTGACGCAAGAGCTGACCCGTGGCGATATAGGCCCTGGCGCTGGGGCTGTCCCACTCGATCATCCGACCACCTTGGGCGATGCCGGAAGAGATCGATCCAAGAGCGAAGCGCGTGACGAAAGTTCCGAACGGGGTCGCCAGGGTGGCACAACCGCGATTGTCCGATCCCACTGAGTAGGAACTGGCTGAGGTAACGATGTTGCCCTGTTGCGCGCCGAGAACGCCATTCGTATCAGCCTCGCCCGCGGTGATTTTACCGGTTCCATCGGCGGTGAAAGAGCCCACAACGGTCAGGAAGCCAACGTCGTTAAACCCGCTCAGGCTGAAGGCATAGGACCCGCTGAGGACCGCGTTGTTGCCCGAACTGGTGCATGCTTCCGCTGGGCTGTCCACCGTAATACTGAGATCCTGCGTTTGGGTCTCGAGCGGCGAACTCGAATCCGTCACCATGACGGTGAAACTCGCCGTCCCCGTGGATGGCGGTGTCCCCGAAATCGCGCCCGTCGACGAGTTGAGTGATACTTTCGTGGGCAGCGCTCCGGCGGCAATGCTCCATGTGTAGGGTGGCGTGCCTCCCATGGCCACCAACCTGGCGGTGTAAGGCGTGCCCAGCGTGCCGTCAAGCAGCGAGGATGTGGTGATGGCCAGCGGCCAGGGAGCCCCAATGGCGATCGTCAGGGACTGGGTCTGGGTCTGCTGCGTCGGGCTCGAATCTCTTACGGCGACTGTAAAGGTGAAGATCCCCTGCGACGTCGGATTCCCGGAAATTACTCCCGTGCTCGGCTGCATCGTTAGGCCCGGAGGAAGCGAACCCGTCGCCAAGCTCCAGGTGTAGGGAGAGGTGCCCCCGCTGGCGTCAATTTCTGCAAGGTAGGTGATGCCCTCGGACCCGGCCGGCAATGACGTGGTGGAGATGCTCACCACTGTGACGACCGTCAGGCTGAGCTGCGCTTGCACCGAAGCCGGACCGGCCGGCCCGGCGGACGAATCGGTCACTTGCACCGTAAAGGTCGAAGTCCCGGAAACGGTGGGATCTCCGCTGATGGTCCCCGAGCTACTCAACGACAAGCCGGTCGGCAAAGCGCCGCTGGTCAACCTCCAGGTGAGCGCCCCCACGCCGCCCGTAGCATGGAGAGTTGCGCTGTAGTTCGCATTCACTGTGGCATTGGGAAGCACGGTGGTCCCAATGCTCAACGGCGGAGAAACGACAACCACCACGGAATTTGTCTTGGTGGCATCGGCGACGGAAGTCGCCGTAATCGTGATGCTGAGGTTGGCCGAAACCGAGCATGAGGCATTGTAAGTAGCCGCGCTCGCCGTTGGGTTGGTGAAGGTCCCACAGGCCGAGTCCGTAGCCCCCATCCCGGAAGCGCTCCAAGTCACTCCCTTGCCGCTCAAGTCGTTTTCTACGGTCGCGGTGAATTCCACGGTTTGTCCCTGATCGATACTGGTCTGCGTCGATGGAGAAATGGAAACGAAGAGAGCGGGTGAAGCGGGCGTCCCGCCTCCACCGCCCCCACCGCTGCCGCACGCGCACATCACCACCCAACAGCACATTGGGAGCAAGAGTTTTTTCATTGGGGCGATACCTCCTGGAGCGCTTGCGGGGTGGTTCGCAGGGCGTTTGCTAATACCGCGGGAAATTCAAGGTGGCATGGCCGGGAGAAGGCTTCCCCCATCCCTTCCGATTGCCTTCGCTCCCGCTGAATCTTTCCCTTCATCTGCCTTCTCCTTGGCGCCTGGAACCTCGAAGAGACTTGAGCCGCGCCTCCCCCCACATTAGATTTCCTTCATGGTTGGTTATCGGCAGATGCCGGACTCGGGATGAGGAAATTTGGCGCGGGACCGCCAGCCTGCGCCGAAGGGGCTCGCAGGGGTATCAGCGACCGGTCGATTTTGCTAAAAGACTATTGGCGCAGAGAGGGGCCGAGCCCCTGCGAGGTTGGAAGTCTTATCGCTGGCCGATCTGGAGAGTCGGAAATGTTAAGGTCGGATTGCTGACCAGAACAAACTTGTTGCCGGTGATGGCAATGCCCACAATGGTTCCGCCGGAAGAAGCTGCGCTGAAGGTCCCGTTAGGATTAAAAGTATAGGTGTCTGAGCTAGAAGCATCTGTGGCCTGGATGAGGGGCGATTGCGAAGCGGTGTCGCTGGTGATCGTCACCTTTCCGTTACTCAACAGAGTCAGAACACCCACCTCTGCCGGCGCGTCTTGGCTGACCACTTCCGATGTGCCCAGGAAGTAAGTCCCGGCCAAGGAGGCGCTGGTGAGGCCCGTGGTCTGAGGTTCAAAGGATCCCAGCTCAACCGTGGAGTCCGTTCCGAGCACGACGGCGGTATTGAGGGCATTCAGATAGGAAATGGGGGGATTGGCGATGCAAGTGCCACCCAGCGCCACCCGGCCAATCAAGACGACCGAGTAGGAGCAAGTGAAAGTATTAGGATTGGGAGTTTGCCAAGTGCCTGCTATATCCCGGTAAAGCTGCGTCGTGACGGAACTATTTCCATTGGCCGTTGCGGTCGCAATCGACACGTCCCCGCCTGGCCCGGATGACTCAAACCCACTCGAATAGGAGGCGACCGTACCATCGAAGGCAGCTTGGTTAAAGCCCGTGCTGAGTGGGGGGTTTTCCTGTTGCCAATCCCCACTATAGATAGGGCTGAGATCGGAGTTGATAATGAAAAGCTGTGTGGGCGATACCCAATAGAAGGTGAGATCGACGAAGTTTCCCGCCACCAAGAGAATTCCGGTGCCACGCCCGTTGGTGTCAGCAGTGCCGTAGGTGTTGACCTTAGTGTTAGTGGGAGTGAGGGTATTGGTCGTGTTGAAGACCGTGCCGTTATCATTGCAGTCTTGTTCCAAGAAACCGAATTTAAAGGCGGCCCCGGTCACAACCCCCACGCAAGCGATGCGGCCGGAAGTGGACGGATCCCAGCCCGCCGTCCGTAACGTGTAACCTCCTGTAAGGGGAGTGAGAAATGCGGTAGAGGTTTGCTGAAGGATCTGGCCGGCGGCAATATAGGCGCTGGGGCCGGGGTTGTCAAACTCGATGAGGCGGCCTTGGGTCGCGACACCTGCGGATTCGGCTCCCAGGGCGAAGCGGGTGGAAAACGTCCCGAACGGAGTCGCGAGGGTGGCGCAACCACGGTTGTCGGGTCCCACCGTATAGGAACTGGCACTGGTGATGAGGCTACCGTATTGGGCGCCCAGGACGCCGTTGGTGTCCGCCTCGCCGGCCGTGATATGACCGGCGCCGTCGGCGGTGAAGGAACCCACTACCGCAAGAAAACCTCCCCCATTAGCACTACTGGGAAGGGCGTTATATCCACGCAAGCTGAAAGCGTATTGTCCGAGGAGGAGAGAATTGTTGCCTGTACTCGAGCAAGCCGCCGCCGCGGCATTGATGGTGATACTCAATTGTTGGGTCGAGGTCTGTTGTGGCAAGCTGGTATCCGTGACGGTGACGTTAAAGGGATAGGTACCAGGCGCGACCGTGGGACTGCCTGAAATCGCCCCCGTCAGTGGGTTGAGCGCCAATCCCGACGGCAGCGCCCCCTGGGTGACGGTCCAATCGAGGGGCGGCTCGCCACCGGTCGCCACCAGTTGTCCTGCGTATGCTGTATCCACCACACCGTCCAGCAAGGAGGTCGTCCTGATGGTCAGCGGTCCTGCGGGGTTTATGGTGATAGAAAAAGTTGAGCTTATATAATACTGCTCTATGGGGCTGGAATCGAATACCTCCACCTCAAAGGAGGTGGTGCCTTGCGTGGTAGGCGTACCTGAGATCACCCCGGTGCTTTCCTGCAACACCAGTCCCGGAGGCAGACTGCCGGTGTAAATGCTCCAGCTCAAAGGAACCATTCCCCCGGCATAGGGGAGGGTGGCGCTGTAGGCGACGCCCACCGTGCCATTCGTGAATGTGGCGGCGGGAATCGTGAGGACACCCACGACGGTAAGGCTCAACGTTTGTTGCGTGGAGAGACTGCCCCCCGGCGCCCCCGATGAATCCGTCACCTTGAGAGTGAAAGTTGAGGTGCCACCCGTGGTGGGCGTTCCATAAATTGTCCCTGCATTGTTCAAGGACATCCCTGCCGGCAGCGCTCCGCTGGCCAAGCTCCATTTCAGGGGCTGCACACCGCCAGCGGCTTGAAGAGTGGTGTTATAGATTTGATTGGGCGTGGCGATGGGCAGATTAGTGGAAACGATACTGGGCGGCGGCATAACATAGAATGCATTCGACGAACCGGACTGGGCCAGTTGGTCCACCGAGGTTGCCGTCACCGTAACGCTTAAGCTGGCGGATACCGTCGCCGGAGCGATGTAGGTTGCCGAGGTGGCGGTAACGTTGGTAAATGTTCCGCACGCTGCGCCCGCGCACCCCGGCCCGGTAGCGCTCCAGGTTACGCCCTTGTTGATCGACGTAGCGTTGTCGGCCAAGCTCGCCGTGAACTGCAAGGTCTGGCCTTGGTCGATGTTGGATGGAGCGGTGGGATTAACCGTCACGACAATGAGCGTGGATGGCCCATTGCCACCGCAACCGCACATCCCCACCAGGATCGAGAGTGCCAGCACGAGCTTCTTCATTATTTTCGCCTTCCCTCTACCGTAACACATCCCTCGGGGCTTTGGGTATATCAGGGTTTGCCACCCGCTGATGTAACGCCGGCTCATGACCACCGGTGGAAAGCCTCATGGGAAAGATGATGAAACTCTGCCAAACGCTGCCTCGCGCCTTGTCAAAATCAGGCAGTGCGGCCGGGGCGCCCCCAGCAACGCAAGTCGCCCTACCGTCGGCGCAATCAGGATGAGGTGCGGTCGGTTGGCGCGGAATTGAACGAAACCTGAACCACCCCCGCTAAAACGGGCGATCTGAAGTGGCGAGTACAGCATGCTTGCAGAACACAAAAACAAAACCCGCCTTCGCCAGGGTTGGCATCCACCTCCCCCCAGCAAAAGCCATATATATTTCTACCTGCGTCTAAAAGTAATGTCAATTCTTCCTGATCGGGCCTCTGGGTCATTGGGTGATACGGTTACGCCCCGAGGCTTAGCAAGAGTGCGTTTTGGATCTCACCCGTAATCATCAATATTCATGTGGGTGTGAAGGCGATGAAGACGCTGCGGCGGGATGCAGATATAATCGGTGTGGTTTTTGAACCAAAAAGGAGGTTCCGGCTAATGTTGAAATCATCAACCGAGAAAATCACGAGGCGACAGGCCGTCCAGGCGACAGGCAAGGCGCTTGCGGGCGTGGCCAGCCTCAAGGCGTTGACGTCCCTATCGAGTGCGGCGGCATTATCGAACGCCGACGAAGCGCCGCCGTCGCCGACCATCCCGCCGGATACGAGCACCACCGCAAAACTCAGGATCGCCACATGCCAATTTCCTGTGAGTGCGAGTCCCGCAGAGAATGCGAAGTATATCCGGGACTTCATGCACGAGGCGGCCGGAGAGGGGGCACATCTGCTGCATACGTCGGAAGGTAGCCTGTCGGGATATGCCGGATGCGAATTCCCCACATTCGAGAAATACAACTGGGACGGGCTACGCAAGGAGACCACCGATCTGCGGGCGTTGGCCAAGGATCTGAAGATGTGGCTGGTGCTCGGTTCAGCCCATTTCCTGGACGAGAACACGAAGCCGACCAATTGCTTGTATCTCATCGACCCGGAAGGCAAGATCGTGGACCGCTACGACAAGTGCTTTTGCACCGGAGGCGACCAGAAACACTACTCGGCCGGCAACCGCCTGGTGACCCACGACATCCGGGGAGTGAAGGTCGGCTTGGCCATCTGCTACGACATCTGTTGGCCGCAACTCTACATCGCCTACCGGCAAAAGGGCGTTACGGTGATGATCCATTCCTTCAGTAACGCGAGAAGCAAAGGCGCGAACTGCCTGGACACCCTCAACGTTCGCGAGGTGCCGACCCGCTGCGCCGACAATCGCCTGTGGGCCATTTGCAACAATTCATCGACGCCCTATTCCCATTGGGGATCGTTTGTCGCCCGGCCAGATGCCACGATCGCGAAGCAGTTGGAAATCAATCAGCCTGGCATGCTGGTACACGACTTTCCCGACACCCTATCCGAGGGCGGGTGGTATCACAATTTCAAGCCGATGAATAAGGCCGACGATGAGATCATGACATGGGGGACGCCCAGCAATCATCCCCGCCAACGCGACGGGCAAAGCGAGCCATAGTTGAGGGGAAAAGAACTCCGTCCCCTGCCCATGCTTTTGGCCGCGCGGCAAACCCGCCGAGCGCCCACCCAAGCCCTACGAACTCGAGCGCGGCTGGAGACGTGAGGACGTTTACTTCCACTTAGAACCATCGGCTCATAATGACCTTCTGCTCGGTGTAAAACGCTACGGCGTCTTTGCCGTGGGCGTGCAGATCTCCGAAAAAGGAATTCTTCCATCCGGCGAAGGGGAAGAAGGCCATCGGGGCGGCGACGCCGACGTTGATTCCCACCATGCCCACTTCAATTCGCGACGAGTACTCGCGCGCGGACTTGCCGTTGCTGGTGAAAATTGACGTCGCGTTGCCGAAGGGCGATCGGTTCACCAACTTGATGGCCTCGTCCAGCGTCTTGACTCGAATCACAGAGAGAACGGGTCCGAAAATCTCCTCTTTGGCGATGGTCATCTCGGGCGTGACGTTATCGAAAATCGTGGGCCCCAGGAAGAACCCGCCGCTGGCGGACTGGTACCGGCGGCCGTCGCACAAGGGGGTGGCCCCTTCGGCGATGCCCTTTTCGATATACCCCGCAACACGTTTGCAGTGATCGGAAGTGACCAGAGGCCCCATCTCAATTCCGGCCTGCGAGCCGTCTCCTACCGCCAAAGCCGCAGTGCGTTTGGCCAGCAAATCGAGCAGCGGACCGGCGGCCTCGCCGACCGTCACCAGCACGCTGCCCGCCAGACATCGTTCTCCCGCGGCGCCAAAAGCCGAGCCGATGATGGCCTCCACGGTCTTGGGCATGTCGGCGTCGGGCATGACTACCAGGTGATTCTTCGCCCCGCCCAGCGCCTGCACGCGCTTCCCTTCCGCCGCCGAGGTGGAGTAAATGTACTTGGCTACCGGCGTCGAGCCCACGAACGATACAGCCCTCACCAAAGGATGGTGCAGCAGGGCGTCCACCGTTTCCTTACCGCCGTGAATCAGGTTCAGTACGCCTGCCGGCAGACCGGCCGCCGCCAGCAACTCGACGACGCGTGTTGGCGTGAGCGGAACCTTTTCTGAGGGCTTCAGCACGAAGGTGTTGCCGCAGGCGATCGCGAACGGGTACATCCACAGTGGCACCATCGCGGGGAAATTGAAAGGCGTAATGCCCACGCACACGCCGATGGGCTGCCGAATCGTTTTGCAGTCGATCCCGTGCGCCACGTCGTTCAGCGAATCACCCATCATCAGGCTGGGCATGCCGCAGGCCACTTCCACCATCTGGATGGCGCGGCGAACTTCCATCTTGGCGTCCTCGGCGGTCTTGCCGTTTTCGCGGGTGAGGATGGCCGCCACTTCCACCGCGTGCTCCTCGAACAGCGCTTTGAAGCGGTAGAGCACCTGCACGCGCTCCACCACGGGCACGTCGCGCCACTTCAGGAACGCCTCGTGCGCGGTGCGAACGGCGCGGTTGACGTCCGCCTCGCTTGCATAGGGCGCCTCCACCAGCACCGCCCCGGTGGCCGGATTGGTGATGGCCAGGGTCTTGTGGCCCTGCGGCTTTTCCCACGTCCCATTGATATAAAATCCGACCAAACCCACGGCAGATTCAGTAGTAATCATCCTTCTCCTCCCCTACGGGCGCTGTTTCAACTTCACGTGCTCACTCATTGCCCGAAAAAGCGTTTCACACAGAGATCACAGAGAAGAACCCGCAGAGGACACGGCGAGAGCTTGGAATGAGCTGGCTGCTTCTCTGTGTCCTCTGTGCCGAGGTTTCCAGGAATTCCGTTGATACCTCACTCTGTGAACTCTGTGTGAACCGCTCTTGGTTTTTCCTTCGCCTCCTGCGTTTCAGCCAGGAATTACCCCTCGCCCTCCAGTTCCGGCATCTCTACAGGCTCAGGCGATCGTTGCATTAAAGCGAGGTAGAGGCCCCCGGCCACCGCGAACCCCACAAACCAAGCGTAATCATAAAGAAAGCGCAGAGGCGCAACCACCAAGCCCAGCAACGCCACAGCGATTCCCACTCCCAGGGCGACGACGGCGCGCCAGTTCACCCCGCCATCGTACTCGTAAGCCCCATTCCGGCTATAAAGATCATCCAACTTCAGGCGCGCCCGGCGCAAAAGATAATAATCCGCAATCATCACGCCCGCCACCGGCCCCAGCAATCCGGAATAGCCCACCAGCCAGCCGAAAATGTAAGCGCTGAAATCGCTCAGCAGCTTCCACGGCATCATGCACACGCCGACGACGCCGGTAATCAGTCCACCGGTTCGAAACGAGATCAGACTCGGCCTGAGGTTGGAAAAATCGTTCGAGGGTGAAACCACGTTGGCCGCCACGTTGGTGTTGAGCGTCGCCACCACCAGCGCCACCAGTGCGACCAGCGCCACGACGGGGTGATGGAATCGTCCCAGCAGTTGCACCGGGTCCCAGATCGCTTCTCCGAACAACACCACCGAAGCCGAAGTGACGGCCACGCCGATGAACGCGTAAAGCGTCATTGCTGTGGGCAGGCCTAGGGCTTGGCCGAGCATCTGCGCCTTTTGCGATTTGGCGTACCGGGTGAAATCGGGAATATTCAGCGCCACCGTGGCCCAAAACCCCACCATGCCGGTAAGCGAGGGAATAAAGAAGCGGATGAATTCCCCGCTCGATTGAAACTTGCTGGGCGTGCTGAGCACCGGTCCGAGACCGCCGGCTTGCCGCGTGATCCACCACAAGAGCAGCAGCCCGATTCCCATCATGAAGGGCGCGCCGATGCCTTCCAGGAACTTGATGGTCTCAATGCCTCGCCAAATCACCGCCATGTTCAGCGCCCAGAAAGCCAGGAAGCAGACCCACACACCACCCGGCAGATGCGCGGCGCCGGGCCAGAAGATTCTCAGCATGGAGTAAATCGCCTGCCCGCCAATCCAGGTCTGGATGCCGAACCAGCCGCAGGCCACCAGCGCGCGCAACACCGCGGGAATATTGGCGCCCCGCACGCCAAAGGAAGCACGCACGAACACCGGAAAGGGGATTCCATACTTCGCGCCGGCGTGCGCGTTGAGCAGCATGGGAACGAGCACGATGAGGTTGCCCAGCAGGATGGTGCCGATCGCCTGCCACCAACTCATCCCCCCGGCAATCAAGCCCGAGGCCAGCATGTAAGTGGGAATGCACACCGACATCGCCACCCACAGCGACGCGTAGTTGTACAAACCCCAACTGCGGCGCTCCGGCGGAATGGGGGCCAGGTCTGGGTTATAGAGTGTGGGGTCGTTTGCCATTTTAGATTTTGGATTTTAGATTCGAAGGATCGAATGCCCAAGATCAGCCGCACTACGCTGTGCGCCAGCTCCAATCCAAAATCCAAAATCGAAAATCCAAAATTATCTCCACGCCCCTCCGCGCGCGGCGCGTTTCAAATATTGCCCGCGGCCGGGCTTGCCGAGGAACTGGCCCTTGTCCACAATCACTTCCCCGCGCGAAATCACCGTGCGAGCGTTGCCTTTGATTTCAAAGCCCTCAAACATCGAGTAGTCCACCCGCATGTGGTGCGTCTTGGCGCTGATGGTATAGCGGGCGTCGGGGTCCCAAATCACCAGGTCGGCGTCGCTGCCCGCGGCGATTTCGCCCTTGCGCGGGTACATCCCAAAGATGCGCGCCGGCGTGGTGGAAGTAATTTCCACGAACCGATTGAGGGTGATCTTCCCGGAATTCACGCCATGGTGATAAATCAGTTGTAGACGATTCTCAATGCCCGGGCCGCCGTTGGGAATCTTGGTGAAATCATCCTTGCCCAATATTTTCTGGTCGGCGAAGCAGAACGGGCAGTGGTCGGTGGAAACCACCTGCAAGTGATCGTCTTTAAGGCCGTCCCAGAGTTTAGGTTGATGCTCCTTGGGGCGCAGCGGTGGAGTGAAGACGTACTTGGCGCCTTCGAAGCCCGGGCGCGCCAGTTCATCGATGGAAAGCAGAAGATACTGCGGGCAGGTTTCGGCAAACGCGGGCACGCCGCGGTCGCGCGCCTCGCGCACCTCGTTCAAAGCGTCTTCGGAAGAGAGGTGCACGATGTAAACCGGCGCACCGGCGATTTCCGCCATGGCGATGGCGCGGTGCACCGCTTCCGCCTCCGCCTGCGGGGGCCGTGTGAGCGCGTGATAGATGGGCGCCTTCTTCCCCTCGGCCAGCGCGCGCGCCACAATCACGTCAATCACGCTGCCGTTTTCGGCGTGCATGCAGATCAGCGCGCCGTTCTTGGCGGTCTGCGAGAGCGCTTTGAAAATCGTGCCATCATCCACCATCAGCACGTTGGGGTAGGCCATGAACAGCTTGAAGCTGGCCACGCCCTCGCGCACCATGTCGTCCATGTCTTCCAGGCCCGCGCCCGCGAGGTCGGTGATAATCATGTGCAAGCCGAAATCGATGGTGGCGCGCCGCTCGGCCTTTTTCCACCAGGTGTCGAGCGCATCGCGCATGCGGGTGCCGCGCGCCTGGATGGCGAAATCCACAATAGAAGTGGTGCCGCCGAAGGCCGCGGCGCGCGTGCCCGTCTCGAAATCGTCGCTCGACGTGGTGCCGCCGAAGGGCATATCGAGATGGGTGTGCGCATCGATGCCGCCGGGGATCACGTAAGTTCCCGCGGCGTCGATCACCTTAGCATCGGCGGGAGCAGTAAGTCCCCGCCCGACCTGGCTGATGCGTTCACCCTCAATCAACACGTCGGCCTTGCGCGTTTCTTTCGCGGTAACGACAGTTCCATTTTTGATCAGTATGCTCATGGTTTTCTTCCCGTCTTTGCGCCTTGGCGCCTTTGCGAGATAATGTTTTCCCTGCTATATATATGAAAGAACAAAACAATTTCACGCAAAGGCGCGAAGCCGCAAAGTCTCATGTCCGGGCGGTGCGCTGTTCCCAGCTCTCAAACGCCTTCCCAGTTTCAACCTTCTCCATGGTGATCGAACCCGGAACCGGGCAGACCAGCCAGCACAGGTTGCAGCCCACGCATTCATCTTCATCGACGTGGGGAATTCTCTCCGGCGGAGTCTGGCCATCAGGCGCAGTGCGCGAATCGAGTTTGGCGATGGGCGTCACGGCGATGCGAGCGCGAGTGGCCGCCTCCGCCGCTTCCGGCTTGGCGTAACCGTCGCGGTGGATGCACTGGTGCGCGCCGTCCCAGCAGGCGATGTAGCAGAGGTCGCAGCCAATGCACTTCTCGGGATGGATGCGCGCCACGATGCGGTAATTCAAATCCAGGTGCTTCCACTCGGTAACGCGCGCGAGCGAGAGGCCGCGGAAGCTGTCGAGAGTGGCGAAGCCCTTCTCATCCATCCAGTTGGACAGGCCATCGATCATGTCCTCCACGATGCGATAGCCGTAATGCATGGCGGCGGTACACACCTGCACGGAGCTACACCCGAGCAGGAAGAACTCAGCGGCCTCCCGCCACCCTGCGATGCCGCCGATGCCGGAGATGGGAATTCCCACTTCCGGGTCGGAAGCAATCTGCTGCACCAGTTGCAGGGCGATGGGCTTGATCGCCGGCCCGCAATAGCCGCCGTGAGAGGAATAGCCGCCCACGTCGGGCCTTGGCGTCAGCGTGTCGAGATCGATGCCGGTAATCGAGTTGATGGTGTTGATGGCGGAAAGCCCATCCGCGCCGCCGCGCTTGGCGGCCCGGGCCACCATGCGGATGTCCGTGATATTGGGTGTGAGCTTCACCAGCACCGGCGTGCGCGCCGCTTCTTTCACCCATTCGGTGATCATGCAGGAATAATCGGGCACTTGGCCGACCGCCGAGCCCATACCGCGCTCGCTCATGCCGTGGGGACAGCCGAAATTCAGTTCCAGGCCGTCGGCGCCGGCGTCTTCCGAGCGCTTCACAATGTCGTGCCAGGTTTCGCGCTTGGATTCCACCATCAGCGAGGCGATGACGGCGTGTTTCGGGTAGCGCTTTTTCACTTCCGTGATCTCGCGCAGGTTTACCGCAATCGGCCGGTCGGAGATGAGCTCGATGTTGTTTAGCCCCATCATGCGCTGGCTATTCCAATCCACCGAGGAGTAACGCGAGGTAGTGTTCACGATGGGCTCGCCGATGGTCTTCCAGACGGCGCCGCCCCAGCCCGCGTCGAAGGCGCGCATCACCTGGTCGCCACAGTTGGTGGGCGGGCCGGAGGCCAGCCAGAAGGGATTGGGGCATCGAATGCCCGCGAAATTGGTAGAAAGATCAGCCATACTTTAAACCTTTCGTAGGGGCACCCCTCGTGGGTGCCCTCCGAAAGGGCACCCACGAGGGGTGCCCCTACGGGACGGGTTAATGCGCATCGAGTTGTTCCGCCATGGCGATTGCGGCGCGCTTGCCGTCGGCCACCGCGTCCACCACTTCGCGCCCGCCGTTGACGCAATCGCCTCCGGCAAAGTAGCGCGGGTTGGTAGTGCGGCCGGTGGGGCGGTCCACCACCACCAGGCCGTTCTTCACGGCAATGCCACGAGTGTTTTCGAGCAACGTCGTCAGCCGTTCCTGGCCGATGGCGGGAATCACCATGTCGCAAGCAAACTCGTATTGCGATCCCGGCACGGGAATGACGGCGCTCCGTCCGGTGTGGTCAGGAGCGCCCAAACGTGTCTCCACAAAACGCACCGCCGCCGCGCGCCCTTCGAAGCCGATGATCTCCATGGGTTGGGCCAGCCAGTGGAAACGCACGCCTTCCACCTTCGAGCGGTCGTACTCGGATTTGAAGGCAGGCATTTCCCGCTCCGAGCGGCGGTAGAAAAGGTGGACCTCTTCCGCGCCCAGGCGTCGCGCCGCGTTGGCAGCGTCAATGGCCGTGTTGCCCCCGCCGAGCACCACCGCGCGCCCTTTCACTCGGAAGTCCGGCGAGGTCTTGTAACGTTCGATAAAGCGCAGCGCGTCAATCACCCCGTGCAGCGATTCGCCGGGAATGCCCAGGCGCTGCATGGTGCCCAAACCCATGCCGAGAAAAACCAGCGCAAATTCCTTCTCGATTTCTTCCAGGCTCACGGCCTCGCCCACCAGGGCCTGGCGAAATTCCACGCCCAGCGAGCGGATCATGTCCACTTCCCGCAAGCTGTCTTGCGGGCGGAGTTTGTATTCGGCCACGCCATAGGTATTGAGCCCGCCCGGGAGCGGACGGTTGTCAATGACGGTGACGGCGTAACCCCGCCGGCGCAGTTCCGCCGAGCAGGCAAGCGACGCGGGGCCGCCGCCCACGCAGCCCACTTTCTCCGCGTGAGTGATCGGGGACGGCGTACTCCAGGCGGGGTCGGGCTTTTCGTAAAACCGGTCCATAGCGAAGCGCTGGAGACGGCCGATTTCGATGGGCTTGTAGTTTTCGCGCACCATCACGCATGCGCCCTCGCACAAAACATCCACCGGACACACACGCGCGCAGGAGAGGCCCAGCACGTTGGACTTCAAGATCGTCAGCGCCGAGCCGCGCAGGTTGCCGGTGGAAATTTTCTTGATGAAGCGCGGCACATCGATGTGCGTGGGGCAAGCCGCCGTGCACGGGGCGTCGTAACAAAAGAGGCAGCGGCTCGCCTCGATGGCCGCGGCGTGCGCGTCGAGCGGAGGATGGAGTTCTGGAAAAGGCTGGTCGGGAGACGTGACACGGGATACGGGATACGGGTCCCCGGACGTCAATTCGTTTTTGGCCATAAAGGTTCGATCCTTCTAAGCGCCTTTAATTGTAAATAGTGAATAGTGAATGGTGAAACAATGTGCCAGTTAGTTCCCTTACCAAGTCAGGCGGAGTCCTCCCTATTCACCATTCACTATTTACTATTCACAACTCATCCCGCCCCCAGCACGTCCTATTCCCGTATCCCGTGTCCCGTGTACCGGCTTTTCATGCCTTTACCAGCAGCTCGTACATTTCCGGCCGCCGATCCCGGTAAAATTGCCAGGTCTTACGCACTTCCCCAATCATGTCGAGGTCAAGGTCGGCGGTCAGCACCTCATCGCGGTCGCGGGAGGCCTGCGCGATGATGCGCCCGCGCGGATCGCAGAAATAACTTGAGCCGTAGAACTCGCCGATGTTCCACGGAGGCTCGGTTCCCACGCGGTTGATGGCGGCGATGAAGTAGCCATTGGCGACGGCGTGCGCGGGTTGCTCCAGCTTCCACAAATATTCGCTCAAGCCGGCTACGGTGGCGGAGGGATTGAAAACGATTTCCGCCCCGTTCAATCCTAACGCCCTCGCCCCTTCGGGGAAATGCCGGTCGTAGCAGATGTAAACGCCGATCTTGGCGAAGCCCAGGTCGAAGACCGGGAAACCCAGGTTTCCGGGCCGGAAATAGAATTTCTCCCAAAAGCCCGGCGCCACGTGGGGAATGTGCGTCTTGCGGTATTTGCCGAGATAAGTTCCGTCGTTGTGAATCACCGCCGCCGTGTTGTAATAAACACCTTCCTGCTCGCGTTCATAGACGGGGACGATCAGCGCCAGGTGATGGCGGCGCGCTTCCTCCTGCATCAGGCGAATGGTGGGGCCGTCGGGCACCGGCTCGGTGAAGTCATACCACTTGGTGGTTTGTTCCGCACAAAAATAAGGGCCGTAAAAAATTTCCTGCAAACAGACGATCTGCGCCCCGGCGTCCGCCGCTGCGCGGATCAATTCCAGGTGCTTTTCAATCATGGCGTGTTTGGTGGCTTCAAGCGGAGCCTCGGGAGGCGCCACGTTGGAAGCCTGTATCAAAGCACAACGAATAATGCGAGGCATAGTTCCTCCAACAAGTTACACCAACATGAGACAAAAAAAGCCCCGCCGCCCGAGAAGCGGGCGGTGGCGGCTATTATGAAGGGTCTGCTGGAAGTAATCAACCGAATGTGGGGTGGTGCCCTAATTTGAACGTAGCGCCGCCACTTTCAACTTTCGATTGTCGACTAGCGCCTCGCCGGGCGCGGAACACCGTGTGTCACCATTTTGGTGTATAATGGTGCCATGCCTGCATCTCACAAAGTCGTTCGCCAGACCGTGGGCCTTCCCGCCGATACAGCGCGCCAAGTCCGCAGCCTCGCGAAGCAACGGCGCCTCAGCGCCAACCGGATCATCGTGGAGCTGGTGGAAGAGGGGATCGAGGCCCAGAAACGCAAACAAAAAGAGTTCTTTGAGCTCGCCGAGCGTTTCCGCGCGGCCACCGACCCTGAAGACGTGGCTCGCCTCGGAGACGATCTGGGCCGCATGGTTTTTGGCCACTGATGCCCCACCTCGAAACCTGGCAAAAACTCCCGCCCGCCATCCGTCAACACCTGATCGACAGGATGCGGGATCGACACATCAGCATCGCTGACCTTAATAAGCTGCGGATTTGGGTTGAATCCCATCCGCTGGTTCCGGAGGGCGAGTGGTACAAGGATTTCGGTTCTTTCAGAATTTGCGGTAAGGGACCGTATCCGAAAACATTCCTGCTTTCCGGTCAGCCCGCCAAGGGCGAAAGCGTGTGAGCGCAGGGTGGCAGAGCCGCAAACCAACGTGTTTTGTGGGGCGGAGTTCGATGTGGGTGTCTTTCATGCGGGCGAAGCCCGCCTTGGAGTGCGGTAGCAGCAGCTACCGCCTTTGCTTTATACGGAAAACATGGGCAGAGCTTGGATAGAGGTCGGAAAGACGCTCGACAAGCCGCGGCGAAAGGTTTTGGTCGAAGAGGAGCTTCACCCTTTTACAACCAACTGTTGGCGCTCCCGGTCAGCAGCGTAGCTGAGGCAGGCCAGGATGTCTTCTTCCGTCAGGTAGGGAAAATCCGCCAGAATTTCCTGGTGCGTCATCCCGGAAGCAAGATAGGAAAGCACATCATAGACGGTAATGCGCATTCCCCGGATGCACGGCTTCCCCCCGCGCTTGCCCGCTTCGATGGTGATGATGTCTTGATACTTCATGCTGCCAGTATGAGCGTTGAATGCCGGCTCATACAAGAATCTTCAATCGGCAATCGGCAATCGGCAATTTCTGGACGCTGAAAACATTGCAACAAGTGTTTGCCTGAGATTCAAGAAAGGTTGCCCTCTGTTCGCCGGGTCTATAGAGCCTCACGACCTTCACAAAGATTGACCAGCTCAGCTAAGGCAAGAACCTGCGGTCTGCGGCCGCTCCCCTGCCAAACGACCTTCAGAATCCCGGCAGTGTGCGACACGCGAGCAGTTTAGCGAGCAGCGCCCCGATGCATCGGGGCGGTTCGTCCCCAATTGAAAACCCAAAGCCGCGGACCTAAACGGCAGGTCCGCGCTGCTTTTCCGGTTGCATAGCGGTGGGAAAAGCCTAGCAACATCCTAGCGCAATAGAACTACTCCTTGGGCGGGTTCTTCCGATCCGTTACGTACCATCCTGGTTCATCCCGACCTGCCTGTACGTCAAGATATGGGTCTTGGCGCAACGTGGGCTCTCTTTTGCCCAACCATGCTTCAACAGCATTCCAGACAAAAGACAGGCCCATGGCCCCGAGCAACAGAACGCCCAACCAATCAAATAAGCCCATGCCTCACTCCCTCGGCTGATACGGGTACGTTGCTACCGCTATTCCAGCAGACCCAAACGGTATCCCTCTGAACCCTTTATGGAGGACAGGTTTCTTGCTTCCCATCCGTGTCTATGTACGTTCCTTCCGGCGCAGCCTTACAAAAGGTCTCTCGGGCCTGCGCCCACTCCCTTCTTGCCGACTCGATCAGAGGGGAGGCTCCCGGATTACCCTTGAATGTGTTTATAAAATCCCTCTTGCTCTCCATTACCGCTGCGGCAAGCTCCAGATTCAGTCTTTCCAACTGTTCTGCCTCTGTCGAATGTGGAGCGTCGCAAGTGGTTGATGTGCCTTTCAGGTCAATGTAGTGTCCATTCGGCACAGCCTGACAATAGCTGGCGCGCGTGTCCTGCCAGTCCCGAAATGCCCGTTGCCAGTACTGCCCGCCCGAATTGACTATGCCTTCCGTGGCCGCTTCTTTTTCGTTATTGATGATCCTTCTGGCTAACTCCATCGTATGCAGATTGAGGGCGGCGGTGTCAGCCTCCATGCGCTGAATCTCTCTCTGAGTCTCTGCCATCTCTGCGTTCTGTCTGGCCACTGCGGGGCTGGGCGGATAAGTAATAGCTCGTTCACCGGAATTCCACCGGACGCAATCTACTACACCGCCATTTGCAAGGCGCACGCTGCCAGCGCCCTTCTTGCAGGATTTGGTTATCGAATGCAGCGTAACCCTGTCGCGTATAGCGGCACCGATACCTTGCCCTAACGCGTACCCCGTTTCGTATTCTCGCTGTTCTTGCTGCCGAATCCTCTCCGACTCAGCATCGTCTTGTGGGTGGTCTTGCTGGACGGTCGCAGGCAAATTGGTCGTATTAACGTTAAGGTTTCCATTTGGGCTGTAATCCCCAAATGTGATGCTGCCATCGCTGTGGTTAAGAAATACGTGCCCATCTCGGATCGTCCCGGTAGTCGTTCCCTTGTTGTCGATGAGAAACACATTCCCATTGCGGATAGTTCCGATGACTGTTTCTCCATTGGTCCCTTGCACGAACACATTGCCATTTCTTATCGTCCCGAACGCCGCGTTTCCTTTGCTGTCCTGCAAATACAGATTCCCATTGCTGATCGTTGCCGTTGCTGATTTCCCAGTACTGTCATAAATAAAAACCTTTACGTCTTGCGCGGCCCCAGCACAGACCGTGAATCGTGTAAAGAGTACGAAAGTTGCGATCACATTCGTGACATTCCGCATTTCGCCTCCTTTTTTCAGTCGGGTTTCATACACGTCTGTTCCTGTTTCGGACCGGGTGATAACGGGCTAGAATTTACCCGATTATAGTACGCTTGCCCTATGGCTATGTCTAGACGACACAGTGGCAACCTATTTGGCGTGGGTATGGGGCTTGGCGGAATCGTGGGAGTTGAGGCAGAGGGGGGAAACTGTCAAGGAAGGAGGAGCGGGTAGCCATCACGATCACTGCTTTTGTGACCGTGGGCTTTTCGGTGCAAGACGAACCCACGGTCAATCGAGGGCAGATTGACCCTGTCTACGCGCTAGACGGCGCCCCACAAGGTGCTTTGGCCTGCAAGGGCTGATTGCCCTGCCTTTTCCTCAATTCTCGTGTCTGAAGTGTTGATTACAGCTTCGGCCCACTCTGCCAGCTCGATGACCTTCTCCCATGAGGACCCTTCCGCCAAATCCAACTGGCTATGAGCGAGGCGGTCGCGGAGGCTCTCCAGCCCCCTAAGGCGACTTTCTGACTTATTCCTACTGCCTATTCCCAGTTCGTTGCGGATTTTATCGTTGGCAACTACAAGGTCTCGCTTGTCACAGTACTGGAGACACTCAAGCAGGCCTACCTGTTCCTTTCGCACGCGTCGTTTGACCAGGAGATCTTGAGCCATTTGCAAGCGCTCTGAAGTTATTCTTTCCTTCCAGCCCTCATCGGGATATTCATGTCTCACCCAAAATGTCATATGCATTTCGAGCAATGAGGTGAGACTGAATAAATATACCCGCATAGCTGGTTTATTAAGGTCTGCTCTTGTAATAATTCCTTTGACTTCTGCACCCACAAGGACAAACGTCCACTTTCTGGTCTTGAAAATGGATAACAAGCTGGCAAGGGGAGTAGATTCAGAAATGAGATGTTCAGCTGTCAATGTTTCAAGATGCTGGCGCACGGTGCCATCCTGCAATGACTCCCGTTGCACAAAGCCAATGAAGGGGCCGTCCTTACTTTCCTTAATGCCGGCTACGTCGAAGTCCCTTTCTCGAAGGATTTGAATCATCTCCGAGGAGGGCGCATCAGCAGGACAGGATTGCAGTGGTTCAAGGATTGCCCGAGACGTAATGCCATCATCAAAGAGCTCACGCAGCTCAGTCAAGCGCGTTCCCTTCCTCCGATAACCTGTCACTGGCGAAGTCCAAAGTTCGTATCCCACTATCGCCCTCCGCGACATGCCTCCGTGTGCAACCTAACCTGCCCACAGTAATCACGAATTTCCATCTTCCCTCCCAACTACCTCACACAATACACCCGTCAACGCATTCTGGGATACCTATTTGCTGTGGCCGGGGCCAACGTCTTGGAGCATGGAGTCCAAGGCGGCTAGCCGCTGACAGTGCATCTAGGTGGGCTTTTCGGTGGGAGACGAACCCACGTCAATCAAAAGGAGATTGACCGTAGCTCAAGCATGGCGTTTCTTACGGGTGCAGCCCCCCGCGCATACCAGCTTTCGCTTCGGAGTTTTTTTGTCATCCAATTGTTCAAAAAGGATGAGCGGCGTAACCTCGTGCAAGCTGAGAGTGCAGCAGCCACAGACTGGACAGCGCAGTTCGCCGCTGCGTTCATCCTTGATGCCCGCGCTGAGCTCAAAGGAGTTCTCTTCCTCATCCCAGACGAACATGACGACGGATGTTAGCACAGGATTTGCTGGGGGCGGACTCAATGAAATAGGTCACTGGGCAAGAACCAGACAACCCCAAGGGCGGCGAGTGGTTGCCACATCCTCGCGTTGTCATCGGCTGGCAAACGCGCGCGGTCAATGGTCAGTTGGGGATTAGGGATTCGGGATTAGGGGTTAGGGAAAACCCGAGGCACGAGGCGCGGTCGAGTGCCGCTACAGCAAACTGAGTCACTACGTGCTGACTCACTGCGCAACTTGCAACCAGCGGGATTTTCCCTTATTCTGAACCCGATGAATATACATTTTACCCCTGAGCAGGAAGCGCAGCTTGCGCAGATCGCCACCCAGGAAGGCACCGACGCCGAACGGTTGGTGAAGGATGCCGCAATGCGTCTGCTTGAGGAGGATGCCCGCTTTCGTGCCGCCGTGCGGGAGGGCATTGCCCAAGCCGACCGGGGCGAGTTCATTGAAGAGGAAGAAATGAACGCCCGCCTGGAGCAGATGTTGCGCTCATAAAAATGCGCATCCGCTGGACGCCGGCCGCGGCGGCGGACCTACAGCACATCTCCGATTACCTCAAGGACCACCATCCCCATTACCGGCAGCCCACGCTCCGCAAAATGTATGCCGCCATCCAATCCCTGAAAGAGTGGCCGCATCGCGGCCGACCGGGGCACGAGGAAGGAACACGAGAGCTATTATTCCCTCCCCTGCCCTATATCGCCGTCTATCGTGTGAACGAGCAAAGCATAGAAGTCTTACGGATTTATCACGGCGTTCAGGACCGGCCTTAAGAATCTGCAAGCCCCATATCTAAAGCGTGGACGGGGGTCGACGGGGCCGCCCGGAGAGGGATCGGCATTTAACGTTGATTGACAGGGTGACCAGGCATACAATTAAGGAACGCTGAGATAGCCAAATTAATAGCCCGACCGAGGGTGTTATGCCCTTGTCCCTTTCGGAGTGGCGGCATGGAGGTCCAAGAAATGCGCACCAGTGACCGTGTTTACCTGGAGACCGCAATCATCATCTCGGGAACTGACTCTGCGGGTCGGCGATTCGTGGAGAACACCCAAGCCGTTGACCTCAGCCATCGAGGCGCCAGGATAATCTCCAAACAGGCTTTGGTTCCACAGCAGAAGCTCACCATGCGATGTTTGAAGACCGGCCTGAACGCGCCCGTCGAGGTGGTAGGCCGGATCGGGGGAGCAGCGGAGGGTGGCCACTTTGGCGTGACCCTCCTACACCCGGAAGTAAACGTCTGGGGCATCAACTTTCCCTTGCTGGACGGCACGGAGAACCCGGCGGGCCGAGTGTTTCTTGAGTGCACAGACTGCCAAGTTCAGGAGGTCGTGCACCTGGACGTTTTTGAGCTGGGAGTTCTAACCGCGAATGGATGCCTCACGCGTCGCTGCAAGCAGTGTCAAGATACCACTTTGTGGCGGCCGTACAATTGGGGAGAGGGACGGATTCCGGTCGGTCGAGCGGCTCCCGGCTCCCGCCATATTCTTCAGGAACGGAAGGCGCCTCGGGTAAACCTAAGGGTCAAGGCTTGTCTCCGCCACTCCGTGTATGGCGAAGAGGTAGTCTCCACGGAGAACGTCTCGCGGGGTGGTTTTCGCTTCATGAGCCACAAGGATTATCCCCTTGGCACCCTCCTTGAAGCTGCCTTGCCGTACTCACCCGGAGCAGCCAACATCTTTATTCCTGTAAAAATCGTCCACGAAGAGGCAGGGGACGCCGAGGGAACATTTGCCCACGGGGTCGCCTGTACCCCATCTCCTCTGGCCCCCTCACTTGCGGGGATGCGAGTCTCTCCCCCCAAATAGCCTTCCGCCTGGGGACTCGGGACGAGGAACTCGGGATTCGGGCATACCCAAGACACGGGTTGGGGAAAACTCGAGGGGGCCACAGACAATGCTACCCTTGCTTGGCCTGCGCTGCCGCCCAGGTATTGGCGAGTTTTTTCCCGGTTGAGACGCATTCCCGGAGGTACAGATTGATCAGCGTTTGATAAGCAATGCCGGTTTCCTCTGCCAGACGCTTGAAGTATTTGACCGTGTCATGGTCAAGCCGAATGGTCACTTGCTGCTTCAGTCGCCGGGCATAGGGATTGCGTTTGGCTTTTGAGAAATCGTAATGCTCTCTCATTGTGTCCACCTCTTCTCGTATTTCTCGCGCTCCTGCCGGTCAGCCCGGCGCGCGGAAATAAGCCGAATCACGTCCCCCTCTTGGCGATAGCAGTGGCAGACCACCAAGGTCCGCAGGACGCTACTTAGCCCGAGATCGTTTTTCCTACTTGGAATGGTCGGGGTCGGCGATCAGAAGCGCTTGCTCATCAAGAAAGACAGTCTGCGCCTCCTCGAACGCTATACCATGCTTGCGCCTGTTTTGCGCATTCTTGCGGTCATCCCACTCAAAGCGAAGCACGTCAATCCCCTACAATATGCTTACAATGTAATGATTGTAGCCTTGGTCGCACCCGACTGCAACACCCCTCAGCCCCATTGTTTGATCAGTCGCTGAAATTCATCACGCGGACCGATCCAAACCCCAATAAAATCCGCGCCATCCACAATCAGCGGCGGACTGGAACGCGTGTCCCCAAAACCCCGCCCTCCTGCTTCTCTTACCCACTTCAGTGAAATTTGACGTATGGCAGAATTTTCCCTCAGGGTTGTTTATCGAAATAGAGATCAACCCTTATAGGTCGTTGAAAACAAAGATGAAAAAGTGTAATTTCTGTAACCAATTGAAAGAAAATGAGTTAGTTTACCTTCGCTTGGAATTCCTCAGGCAATTGGGGGCGGTGGTGGACTATCCACAATCAAAAATGGGCTATGAGGGATTGTCAAGCAAAAATTCGGGAAAGATCGGCTACTGTCCCACCATTTCCCGAATCTTGGTGACAAGGATGTTGGGATCGTAAATGGGCTTTTCCAAATAGGCGTTGGCGCCGGAGGCGGCGAGCAGGCGCTGGCGATCGCCTTCCATGGCGTGGGCGGTGGCGAGAAGGATAGGCAGCGACTTCCCCTTGGGGATTTGGCGAATCAGTTGCGCGAGTTCGAGGCCATCGACTGAGCGCCCCTGATAGCGGCAGTTGCGCAGGGATACGTCCAGGACCAAGGCGTCGAAGGCGGAGCTTGCCACCTGCGCCAGGATGGCCTCCACATCCTCGTTGAGGGTGACTTGGAAACCGCCCGCGCGCTCCAGCGCCAAGCGATAGAACTTGGCGACCAGGGGATTATCTTCCACCACGAGAATGCGAAGCATGTTCAAAGTTTCAGGTGCCAGATGCCAGGTTTCCCTCTGTCCGGGGCGAGCGAGGGGGACTTATCCAAATCACTAGCCACCCATTGCTTTCTGTTTACTGCTTTCTGCTTTCTGCTTGCTGCTTTCTGCCTTCTGCCTCCCGCCTACGGCCTCCTGTCGTTCCCAGCCATCTGCTTTGACCTGCGCAGAATTTCTTCCAGCCGCGCGAGGAATCTCTCACCATCCAAGGGCTTCTGCCAAATCTCCGGGGTAATCTGGAGAAGCGCGAGGCGCTCGTGAACATCCGCGGGCTCGTAGCCAGTGACCATAAAGCAGTAGATTTCGCGAATCAACGCGCCCGTTTGGAGTTGGGCGACCAAATCTGCGCCGTCTCCCAGTTCCGCTCCCGGCCGCTGGGGCAGGGCCAAATCCACAATGACCACCTGCGGGCGAAAGCGGCGCGTGGCATCGAGCGCGTCGTCCGCGGTAGCCGCCGACAGGACATAGTAGCCGTGCTTGGTGAGCAGCGTCTTGAAGTAGTGGCGGAATTCCGGATCGTTATCGACCACCAGAACTCTCACGCCACTCTCATCCCCTGCCGCCACCAAGGCTTCTTTGCCCTTCACGTGCACAAAGTCTTCCTGTTCCCGGCGCACTGGAAGCGAGAACGTCACCGTGGTTCCACAACCCACGCCCGCGCTCCAAAGCTTAATGCGCCCGCCCATCATTTCCACCAGACTGCGGCAGATCGCCAGTCCCAGGCCACTGCCGCCTTGCTGGCGAGTGAAGGTGCTGTCCAACTGGTGGAACTTTTCGAACAAGTGCTGCTGCTTTACCGGAGCAATGCCGATGCCTGTATCCTGGACTTCCAATTCCACAAAACCGCGCTCGGGGAAGGAGCGCCCACGCAGGGTGATCCATCCCTTGTCGGTGAACTTCACCGAGTTACTGAGCAGGTTGATCAGAACTTGCCGGGCGCGCGCGGGGTCCGCCGTCACGGGGGGCAGCGGCTGGGCCTCCGTCTCATCGATCAGGGTCAGGTGTTTGGCTGCCGCCTGGACACTCACCACCGCTTTGGCTTCCTGGATCACGGGCTTCAGGTCGACGGTGTCCGGAGCCAGGCGCAGTTTGCCCGCTTCGATCTTGGCCACGTCCAGCAGGTCGTTGACGATGGAAAGCAGGTGTTCGGCGCTGGAATAGACGTCGCGAAGCAGTTCCCTTTCCTCATCGCGGCTGTCGCACAGGCCGTCGAGAATCAGGCGCGTGAACCCCAGAATGGAATTGAGGGGGGTGCGCAACTCGTGCGAGGTGGTGGCCAGAAACTCCGTCTTGACGTGACTCAATTCCGCCAATTCGAAGTTGGCGCGTTCCAATCTCCGGTTCAATTCGCGCAGGTGGCGAATGCTCTCCTGGAAATAGGACTCGCACATCATGTTCAAGTCGAGGTTCAGAATTCTGTCCAGGGCGAGCCGGGTGGTTCCCAGTTGCGTGGGCTCGGAGGAGTAGACTTCACCCAGGCTTTCCTGGAGGTGCGTGCGCACTACGCCCATCGCGCTGATCATGTAACGCTGGGGCAGGCCGATCATCACGTGGCGTACGCCGATCTTGTACCGCTCCGCAGCATATTCTTCATCGAAGGGGCCGCGAAACAAGCGCTTCGCCCAAATTTGCAGCGTGTGCTTCAAGCGGTCAATTTGTTCCTGGCCTCCCGTGAAGACCTTGCCCGCTTCGGGATGTTGGGTGATCTGATCGTAAAAACGCTCCGCCATGGCCGCCAGGTAGGGGTCCATGCGCGTGCCGACAGCTTGAAGCAAGCGAGCGTCCTCTTCGCTGAAGCCGACGTACCGCTTCATCTCCTCGAAGAACGTTTCGGGCTTTCTGGTCACCTTATGGGCCTTGTGGTAAAATTAAACACTGAGTGTCAGTGAAAAGGAAATATCATAACATTGGACTGGGCACGTCTAAAACGTCTTTTGCGGTTTCCGCCCACCTTTCGCCAGAACCTCTGGGTGCTGGCAACCTCGCTGGCCGGAATCATTTTGCTGGTGAGCTTGGAAGGCTACCGGCATGGCCTGACCCTCATGGTCGGGCTGGCGGTGGCGCTGCTGGCCGCGCTCTCTGCCGCCACGGGGGTGCTCATTTACCAGGAACGCCAGTCTTGGGCGATTCTGGGGGAATTACGCGGAGCCCTCAGCAAGATCGCCCCCACTTATTCCGCTCTGGTTCAGATCGCACCACCTCCCAATAGCACTTTGGCGCTGGAAAAGGAAATCCGCTCGCTCACGGAGAACTGGCGCGAGTTTTGCGATCACTGCCAGCGCGTCCACGATACCGAAATGGTGCAAGCGGAGCACTTGGCGACCATGGGGGAGCTGGCCGCCGGCGTGGCGCATGAAATCCGCAACCCGCTGGCGGGCATCGCCGGCGCTATCGAGATTATCAGCAAGGACTTCCCCAAGGACCACCCCGACCGGGAAATCCTGGATGACCTCCGGCAGGAGGTACGGCGCATTGAGAAGGTGTTGATCGATCTACTGACTTACGCGCGCCCCAAGGCCCCGCAATTCGGCATGGCGGATCTGAAGGACACCGTGGCACACACCTTACAACTCGCTCGCCAGCAGATCGGCAGCAAGAACGTGGAGTTCTCCATCCAAATCCCATCCCCCCTCCCGCGTTTCCGCATGGATCCCGAGCAACTCCACCAAGTGTTGCTGAATTTGGTGCTCAATGGTATCCAGGCGCTTGACCAAGAGGGTAAGATAACCATCCAGGCCCGAGTCCTGGGCGGCTCAGGCGCACCGAATCGGCCCCATTACATCGAAATCGCGGTCAGCGATACGGGCGGAGGAATTTCGCGCGAGCAGCTCGACAAAATCTTCCGGCCTTTCTATACCACCAAGCGGGGCGGTACGGGATTGGGGCTTTCACTTTGCCGGCGCATCATCGGCCAGCACGGCGGGACGCTTACCGCAGAAAGCGAAGTCAAGAAGGGGAGCCGCTTTATCATTCGCCTCCCGATGCGCGAGGCCGTCGAGGAAGCGCAGATGCTCGGGACGAGGGAGTAGGGGCTGAGTCAATTATGAATTATGAATGGTGAATTATGAATGCTCGACCACTTGGCCGGTGTCGATGAGGACCGAGGTACGCGGTGTTTCATAATTCATAATTCAGAATTCATCATTTCCCTAGCCCCTCGGCGCCCAGCTCCGAGGACAGTTTATGCCCAATGAAAAAGTTCTGATCGTCGATGACGAAAAGCTGATTCGCTGGTCGGTGCGCCGGCAGTTGGAAGAGTGGGGTTACACGGCCATCGAGGCCGAAAGCGGCACGGGCGGGCTGGCGCAGATTCGCGCCGAAGCGCCGGACCTCATCCTGCTGGATGTGCGGCTGCCGGATTTGAGCGGCATTGAAGTCCTGCGCGAAATCAAGCAGAACAACCTATCTATTCCTGTCATCATGATTACGGGCGATCCGCAACTTGATGACATCAAGACGGCCATCAAACTGGGCGCGCTCGACTTTATCAAGAAGCCGCTCGATTTCGATGAGCTGCAAATCACCCTGGCCAACGCCATTGACCGCACGCGCTTGCGCTCCGAACGCGACAGCCTGCGCAACGAAGTCCGGACGCGCTCCGGCTACCACGAAGTCGTAGGGAAATCTCCCCGCATGGTGGAGCTGATGAACTTCACCCGCAAGGTGGCGGTGAGCGAAACCTCCACCGTGCTCATCCAGGGCGAAAGCGGCACAGGCAAGGACTTGATCGCCAAGGCCATCCATTATGACAGCGCGCGCGCCGATAAGCCCTTTGTCGCCGTCAACTGCTCGGCCATTCCCGAGACCTTGATGGAAGCCGAGCTTTTCGGGCACGAGCGCGGCGCCTTTACTGACGCCAAGGCGCAAAAGAAGGGGCTGTTCGAAGTCGCTGACGGCGGCACACTTTTCTTGGATGAAATCGGGGAGCTGTCCACGTATCTTCAGGCCAAGCTCCTGCGCGCCCTGGAAGAGCAGACCATCCGCCGCATCGGCGGGGTGAAGGATATCGGAGTAGATATTCGCGTCATCGCCGCTTCCAATCGTGATCTGGAGCAAGGTGTGCGCGATGGAACCTTCCGCCAGGACCTGTTTTACCGGCTTAGCATCATCCCCATCTTTATTCCCCCCCTGCGGCATCGCAAGGAGGATGTCCTGCCCCTCGTCGAATTCTTCATTGAACGCTACAATTTCCGTTTTCGGAAGATGGTGAAAGGCATCACGCAAGAGACCCGCGAACTCCTGCTCCAATACGACTGGCCTGGCAATGTGCGCGAATTGAAGAACGCCGTGGAGCGCGCCATGATCCTGGAAGAGTCAGATTACATTCGCCCCACCTACCTGCCGATTCAGGTGAGCGGACAAGCGCAGGGGTACGATACCGCCATGCCCGTGAGCGTGCCAGCCGGGGAGTCCACGGATACTCCGCTGATGGTCACCAGCACCGCTGCATCATGGCGGCCGCTTCCCTCGGGAAGAATGATCCCGGTGCTCGAACTGCCCAAGCAGGGCACCTCGCTCGAGGAAGTGGAGCGCGCACTGGTGGGCCTGGCGCTCAAACAAACCGCCGGTAACCAGACCCACGCCGCCAAACTTTTGGATATTTCCCGCGACGCGCTACGCTATAAGATGAAGAAGTTCGGCTTCGACGCGGAGGCGGAAACGTAACGAAGCTCTTCCTCCGAGCGCTTCCGGATTCGATCAAAACCTCTCGACTGGGCCTTCAAGCTTCGCCTCTCCCGAAACTCTTTTCTCTCTCGCGCATCTGAAATAGCAGGCTGCTTGGTGGACCAACGCGAGTTGGTCCGCGAATCCTCAGCGTAATTGGTCAAGGAGAACCCATGGGATTGCTGCGCGATACGGATGTGGTGGAAATCCGTGAGAGACTTCAGGCAATGGTGAACCCTGTCAAGCTGGTCCACTTTACCCAGGAGTTGAATCTTGAATACGGCCGTGAGGCCCGGCAGTTGCTCGAGGAGTTGACGCAAATTTCCGACAAGCTCTCCCTCGAGACCTGCGACTTTCTGCTCGACAAAGAGAAAGTCGCCGAATACGGGGTCGATAAAGTCCCAGCCACCGTCATCCGCAACGGCAAGGATTACGGCATTCGCTTCTTTGGCCTACCCGCCGGATACGAGTTTGCGGCCCTGCTCGACGCGATTCTGACTGTTTCGAAGGGGGATTCGGGATTGCAGCCCGAAAGCCGCGAGAAGTTGGCCCAACTCAGCAAGCCGCTACACCTGCAAGTGTTCACCACTCCGACCTGACCCCATTGCCCGCCGGCCGTGCGCCTGGCTTACCAGTTCGCCCTGGAAAGTGATCTTGTCCGCGCCGACGGCATCGAAGCCACTGAATTCCCGGAGCTTGCCGAAAGGTTTCGCGTTTTCGCCGTCCCCAGGACCATCATCAATGACGGGGCCTATGTCGAAGGCTCTCTGCCGGAAGGCTTTTTTCTGGACGCGATCCTGAAGACGCTGGAGCCACCCAAAGGCAGTTGAAAGTCGAACGTTAAAACTTGAAAGTACGGGCATGCCACTTTCAAGTTTCGACTTTCAACTTTTAACTGTTCTTCATCAATACTTCAGAACCGAATAAACCGCGTACTCGCTCAGCTTCTCACGGCCCCTCAACTCTTGCAGCTCAATCACAAATCCGATTCCGGCCACGCGTCCGCCCAGTGATTCCACCAGGCGAGCGGTGGCGGCGGCGGTTCCCCCGGTCGCCAGCAGGTCATCGATGATCAGCACTTCCTGCCCCGGGCTGATGGCGTCGCGGTGAACCTCAATCGCGTCTTTTCCATATTCGAGGCTGTAGGACATGGTGGCGCGCTCGGCAGGCAACTTGTTGGGCTTGCGCGCCGGCACAAACCCCGCGTTCAGGCGATAGGCCACCATGGGTGCGAAGATAAACCCGCGCGCCTCAATGCCGATGACCCGGTCTATTTTCTGCGCCAGGAAAGTATTGGCGAGGATGTCGACGGCCCAGTGCAGGCCGACGGGATCCTTCAGCAGCGTGGTGATGTCGTAAAAGAGGATGCCCGGCTTGGGGTAGTCGGGGATTTCGCGAACCAGTTTCTTGAGATCGATCACGTGTCCTCCGCAAGGGAATGGTAGGGCCGAGCGGCGCTCGGCCTTCGGCGTGGGCGAGCGCTGCTCGCCCCTGCAAAACTACATTACCAACCACCGTCAATAATGAAGCGATTGTACCGCTTGTCCACGGGCTCTTCCGATTCATCAATGGCGGCAACGCGCGCGCTGCGCGGGCCCTCCGCCAGTTGGCGCTTCAACTCCTCCAAAGCCACCACATCGCCAATAGCGTAAACCTCCACGTTGCCGTCCCAAAGGTTCTTCACGTATCCGCAGATGCCCAGTTGTGAGGCCCAGCGCTCCGCGAAATAGCGAAACCCGACGCCCTGTACGCGGCCCGTGATCACGAACTTCTTGGCGATTTTCGGAGCTGTTTTGGCCATGCCACCAATAAAGGTTAAAGGATAAAGGCTAAAGGATAAAGGAAAGCTTTTCTCCCTCAGGGCGCAGGCGGAAAAGAAGCTACCATTTACCCTTTAACCTTTATCCTTTAGCCTTCACCCTTTACCCTTGTCATCACTCTGCAAAGTACCCGGGCTTCCAGCGCAGGGTAACTCCGCGGCGCGTGGTTTCGACTCTAATGGACCGGTAAGTTCCGTCGAGGGCATCTCGCAGCGGCTTATAGCCAATCGTGTATTGTTCATCCAAACTGTGCCCGATGGCTTGCAACGCGTTAACCAAGTTGACCAATCGCTCCGAGGAGAGCTTTCCCGTTTCCGCCCCTTCACCTTTGTTTTGGGAAGTTCCCTCGATCTGATTATGGGCAAGATAACCTGACTCCAGGTCAGTGCCGGGTGCATCGCGCAAAGGGAAAGAAGGGTAGCCACCGGCTTCGGTGGAGAGCTCTTCAAGGATTTTGTCTCCGGGATTCGAGAAGCCGTAGGCAGCCGTACCGACAGTATAAATCATCGTCTCGGCCATGCGCGCCATCGAAACGATTTGGTCCAGCGTGTGCTGGCTTTGAACATCCAAGCCATCGCTCACGACGATTAAGATCCGCCGTATCTCTTCCCGCGGGCCGGTCTTGAGCATTTTCTCCCGGCAAGCAAAGTAAATGGCATCGTAAAGGGCCTTGCCGCCGCCGGATTTAAGTTCCTGGATCTTCTCACTCAGCACGTCCGGGTCGTTGGTAAAGTCCTGGATGATGGAACTGGAAGCGTCGAAGGTCTCGAGGAATGCCAGATTCTTTGTCGTCCCTCCGGCTTGCAGGACTAAATCCACAAACTGCTGGGCCGCGTCCTTTTCATACGAAAGTTTGGGGCGCGCGCTATTGCTGGTGTCGAGGATTATGCCGATGCGGAGCGGCGTGCGTGTTTCCCGCTCGAAGTGGGTGATTTTCTGCTCCACGCCGTCTTCAAATACCTTCACTTCCTCCCTGCTGAGGTCAATAACCCGCTGCCCACGTTTGGTCGAAGCGTTTACGGGAACGTTAACGAGTTCGACGGTGGCGCGAATGGTGGACGTTTTCGCGGGAGGTGCGGTTTCCCCAGTTTGGGTGGTATTCCCCGCAGGGGCGGGCGCAGGAGGGGGTGTGGTTTGTTGAGCCGGAGCGCGAAGGGCACCCGCTCCTACGGCTATGGCGGCCAGGGCCAGGAAAGCCGGAACTCCCTTCCAATTTCTCCCTGATTTCTTGGCCCGGCCTTCCCCTGATGATGCCATCCACATGCGTATTTTCATGCCGATGCTTGAACCGCCGAGGATTCCCCCGTTTTCGGAAGCTCTGAATTCACTATCTTACGCCAATTGCCCCTCTGGAGGTAGCCGCACCGCCCCGGAGTAGGAGGCCAAAAAGGTGGAGTGAGTTCCAGAAAGAAGGTGGGATCTCACTCCTTCAATTCAGGTCGCACCCGCTCGATGCGATCAACGACTTCTGTGAGTCGCGCCGGATAATTCGTGATGAGGCCGTCCACACCGTCAAAAATCTTGCGGCGCATGTGCAGCGGGTAATTGACCGTCCAGGAGATAACTTGCAACCCCGCGCGGTGGGCGCGGCGAATGAGTCCCCGCGAAGCAATCGCCCAGTGCGGCAGCAGCGTCTCCGCGCCGAGTGCGAGAGCCCGCCGGATCGGCAACAGGCGGCCGGAGAAGTCCAGCCCCAGACGCGCTTGCTCGCTCAATTCCCTTGCCTGCTGAAGTGACGGCAGGTCAAAGGAAACCACCCGCACCAAATGCCAAAGGCCGGCGCGCTCGATTTCCTCGAGAATCTTTGCCGCTACGCCCGGCCGGTAGTCCTTGATTTCGACAAGGGCCAGACACTGCCGCGCTTTGACCCATTGGAGAACTTCCGCCAGCAGGGGAATGCGCGCTCCCGCGTAACGTTCGCGCGCGCGGAGGCGATAACGGCGATTGAACCAGGAACCCGCGTCGAGTCGGCGCAATACACTCGCCCGATGTTCGTGCACCCAACCGCTGCCGGAAGTGGTGCGAGTCAGACGGGCGTCGTGAATGACCACGGGCACGCCATCAGAGGAGAGTTGCACATCGAATTCAATTCCGTTCACACCCTGGCGCCAAGCTAGTTCAAACGAAGCCAGGGTATTCTCCGGCGCTTCGCCCGCCGCGCCTCGATGGCCAAACTTGAGCGGGGGCCACACGAGCGGCGCCGGGCGACGACCGAGAACACGCTTCAGGATCGGTGAGAGAGTGACCACGTCAGTTCACAGCAGCGACGAGTGTGGTGCGCCAGAGACATGGGCATTTGTAGCGCCGTCCTTTAGGGCGGCACATGCCGGGCTAAAGCCCGGCGCTACTCGGCGCATGGCAACAACACGCGAAGGCCGCCAGCGAGGCTTGCCGACGCTCTGGGCTCCAGCCGAGTTCACGTGCGAAGATCTCCGCGACGGCGGGAGCCGCCTCGCGCATTGAGCACGCGGCCAGCCAGTTCAGACCGGACCGCCGCACGAGGAAGTCTTCGACATTCACCGCCATTTCGTGCCGGATGGCGAAGTGGACTTCCGCCCTAAGCAGGGGGGGATTCCCCGCAAGCGGCTCGGCGAGTGCGGGGCTTTCACGAATCGGCTCTAGAACCTGTCGCCATCGGCTGCCGTAAGTCCGAACGATCCGTTCGGCGATGGGCGCTAGCACGCCGAAATCCTTCCCTGCCTCGCCCGTTGCCTTGCTGACGAAATCTTCAAAGGGCCCCGTGTTCCCGCCGGGCAGCGGAGTAGACCGGCTCGCTTGGGCAGAAGCGATGGCAACGCCCAGTTGGGCGGCGATACGGTCTACCAGCTTTTCGCCCAGGGCTCGAGCGGTCGTCAGTTTTCCACCGCAAATGGTGATGATGTTCTTGATCCCGGATTCCTCGTGAAAGCGATACTCGCGAGTGTTTGCGGAAGGGCTCCGGCCAGGCTCAATCGCCAGGGCGCGCAACCCCGCGAAGCTGCCCAGCACGTCATGGGCGGTAAGTGGTTGGCGCAGCACGCGGTTCACGGCGGCGAGCAGATAATCAACATCGGCGCGGTCGGGTTGTACGCTGGCGGGGTCACCGTTAAAGTCTGTGTCGGTGGTTCCCAGCAGCGCGTGGCCGTGCCAGGGCAGCATCAGAAATATCCGGTCGCCGGGACGAATGGCGGCAAAGAGCGCGTGGTCCGGGTCCACTCCTGGCAGGATCAGGTGCGTGCCTTTGGTGAGCCGGACGGTTTTGGCGCCATCGAACCCCGGCAAGAGCGCGCGCACATGATCCACCCACGGCCCGGCGGCATTCACCCAAAAGCGCGCCGCGAGCTCGTAGCGGCGACCCGTGAGTCTGTCCTCGACCTCCGCGGAAGCGATTTCTTGCCCGGGGGCGAAAGTCCGGAGAGTGCGAATTTCCGCGTAATTCGCCACGGCGGCGCCGCACTCGGCGGCGGCCAGGATCATTTCGAGCGTCAGGCGCGCGTCGTCAGTTTCGGAGTCGTAGTAAACCGCTGCCGCCCGCAGGTCCTCGGACCGCAGCGCGGGAATGAGCCGGAGGGCCTCTTCGCGGTTCAACATCTTATGGCGATCCACGCGGCCCAGATTGCCGAGCAGGTCGTAAATCGAGAGCCCCACACGAATCTTGAGCGGATAGTAAGGGTCGCCGCGATAGATCGGCAGGACGAAAGGCAAGGGACAAGCCAAATGCGGCGCCAGCGCCAGCAGCGTGCGCCGCTCCGTGCGGGATTCATGCACCAGCTTGAAATCGAATTGCTCGAGATAGCGCAGTCCCCCGTGGATTAACTTCGACGAGCGGCTGGAGGTGCCGCTCGAAAAATCGCGCGCATCGACCAGCGCCACTTTCAGACCGCGCAGCGCCGCTTCCCGCGCCGTCGCCGCCCCATTGATCCCGCCGCCGATGATCGCAAGATCGTAGGGTCGCTCTACCAATGCACTCAAGTCTCTCTGCATGTTAGAAGGTCCATTTCTACACATTTTCCGGAATCGTAAACGGTTTGCGAAAACCGCGGTCCTCACCGCGCAGGTAACGGTTGGCTTCGTCGTCGTCGATCACCCGCTGATTCACGGGATCAAACTTCAGCGTGCGTCCCAGCCGGTAGGAGGTGTTCGCAAGGTGGATCAAGGTTGCGGTGATGTGGCCCTCCTCGATGGGCGCCAAAATCTCCTCTTTCTTGCGCGTGCGCACGCAGTGGATGAAATTCGCCCAGCAGTTTCCGCCGCGGTCCGCGCTGGGGCCCGGCTCGTTATTTTCCCCCAGAAAAGTCCGATAGGATCGGTAGCCGGTCATGGCCATATATCCCTTGGAGCCGTAAATCAGATTCCCGCACATGGCCTTGGGTTGTTTAATGGGGGCGTGGCCCGCCGTTTCCGACAGGTTTGCCGCGCCGGCTCCGAAGCCGGGCAGTCCGATGTCCGCTTCCGTATTGCTCATCCAATGGCGGACTTCGAATTCCAGGATGCGGCGGGAACCATCCGGCATGTCGAACTGGAACGAACAGTTCAAGATATTGGGAGTTTGCTGATCGTCTTTGAACATGACGTGTCCGCCGGTCGCCGAAATTTTATTGGGGAACCCTACCCCCAGCGCCCACCGCGCCAGATCCATCTCATGCACACCCTGATTGCCCACGTCACCGTTTCCCGTGTCCCAGATCCAGTGCCAGTTGTAATGAAAGCGGTTCTTGGTATAAGGCTCCAGGGGAGCGGGGCCGGTCCACAAATCGTAGTCCACACCTTCAGGAACCGGTTCGACTTGGGCGATGCCGATCGTATCGCGCCACTTGAAGCAAAGCCCTCGCGACAAGTAAACGTCACCGATGACCCCCTCGCGAAGCTTGCGCACTCCCTCGATGTAGCCTTCGGCGGAGCGGCCCTGGGTTCCGTGCATGACCATGCGGTCATACTTGCGCGCGGCCGCAACCAATTGGTGGCCTTCCCACCAGCAGTGCGAGCAGGGCTTCTCGACATAGGCATCCTTCCCCGCCTGACACGCCCAAATGCCCATCAAAGCATGCCAATGGTTAGGAGTGGCAATGGATATCGCATCAAGGGATTTGTCTTCCAGGAGCTTGCGAACATCCTTGTAGACTTGGGGCTTGGGCAGATTCCAAGCGGTCATGTCCGCGAGGCGCTTGCTGATGACGTTGTCATCGATGTCGCAAAGGGCGGCGACTTCCGCGCCGGGGACCTTGCCAAATCCGTGAAGGTGCTCGCCCCCTCGCCCGCGCACGCCGACCACCGCAATCCGGACGCGGTCGTTCGCTCCCCAAACCTTCTCGGGAAGAATGCTGATGCCACTCAGGGCTGCCAGGCTTGCGCCATTGGTGATACCCGCCCGCAGGAATTCCCGCCGATCAACTTTCGCATCGCTATCCATAAGTCCTCCTTTGGTGTAACGGCGAGATTATCTCACCAAAAGGCCGGTGCGTCCCGTACTGAAAGCAAAAAGCCTACACCTGCTTTTTTCCTAACTGGCGTTGACGCGAGCGGGGGCCGGGCGTAATATTCCTTACCGAGGGCGAGTGGAAACTCCGCATGGTTATTTCCGCGTCTCGCTTTTCGGCTTGGTAACCCAACTTGTGGTGGTAATCCCCCAAAGGAAAGGATCCTTTGATGATTTCGATTCGTGCACGTTTGCCGATTCTGTTGCTGGAGCTCGTGGTATGGGGCGTAGCTTCCGCGCTCGCTCAGCCTTCCGTGACGATCAGTTTGACCGTCGATGCCACCCAGGCGCCGGAAAAGATCATTCGCACGCGCATGGTCATACCGGTGAAACCTGGACCTCTCACGCTTTACTACCCAAAATGGATTCCCGGCGAACATACGCCCTCGGGCCCCATGGGAAACGTGGCGGGGCTCAAATTCTCGGCCGATGGCAAGACCCTTCCCTGGAGGCGCGACCTGCTCGACGGCTTTACCTTTCATTTGGACATCCCCGTGGGTATGGAACACTTGGAGGTTGCATTCGACTACATCGAGCCCAGCAGCGGGGCTTTTAGCGCGGGCGGTTCCGCCACCGACAAATTGGTGATCGTCAGTTGGAACCAAAACGTGCTTTATCCCGCGTGGAGTCGGGCTGAGAATATCACCATTAAGCCCACGCTGCGCTTGCCCTCGGGCTGGAAATTCGGAACCCCTTTACCCGTGGAGAACGCGGCAGGCGGCGAGGTGACCTTTAAACCCGTGTCACTCGATCGCTTGGTGGATTCGCCCGTCATCGCCGGGGAGTACTACCGCGCGGTGGATATCACACCACCCAGTGAACCCATCCATCACGAAATTGACCTTGTGGCGGACAGCGCTGCGGCGCTCGAGATGTCCCCTGAAGTCCAGAAGGACTTCACCAACATGGTGGCGGAAACCTGGAAGATTTTTGGGGCGCGTCATTATCGCGACTACCACTTCCTGCTCACTTTAAGCGACCACGTGGCGCATTTCGGCCTCGAACACAACGAATGCGACGACAGCCGCACCGGCGAGCGAGCCCTGCTGACGCCGGAGGGAAGGCGCGGCGTGGCCGGTCTCCTCGGCCACGAATACGTGCATTCTTGGAATGGGAAATTCCGCCGCCCCGCCGACCTCGCCGCACCCTACTACGAAGCCCCGATGAAGACCGATCTGCTCTGGGTCTACGAGGGGCTTACCTCTTACTTGGGTCCCTTGCTCGCGGTGCGCAGCGGTTTGTGGACTCCCGAGCAATATCGTGAGGACTTGGCGACAACGGCCGCGGAGATGGGGCCGGGGCGCCCGGGGCGCACCTGGCGGCCTCTCCAGGACACCGCGGACGCAGTCGCCGGCGAATCCTTCGGACGCGGCGGCTGGATGGATTGGCGGCGCGGCGTTGACTATTATCCCGAGGGTGATCTGATCTGGTTAGAGGTCGCGACCATCATTCACAACCAAACCCAAGGGAAGAAGTCCTTCGAGGATTTCTGCCGGGCGTTTTATGGCGGCCCCAACCAGGGGCCGGAAGTGAAACCCTACACCTTTGACGATCTCGTGGCGGCCTTGCACGCGGTTGCGCCCTATGACTGGGCGGGATATTTCCATAACCGTTTGACCTCAATTTCCCCTCAAGCCCCGGTGGGAGGGATTGAGGCGGGCGGGTGGAAAGTGGATTTTACCGACAGGCCGCCGCCATCCCGAGGAGGTGGGGGCGGGGGTGGGGGAGGACGATTCGGAGGGGGAGCCAACGCCATATACTCCTTGGGCTTGCGGCTTGGGATGGACGGGACCGTTCAGGAATCGCTGGTCGGCGGACCGGCCTTTTTGGCGGGGATCACGCCGGGGATGCGGGTGGTGGCCATCAACGATCGTGCTTACACATCGGAGTTGCTCCAAGACGCGATCAAGGCCAGCACGAAAAATGATCAGCCCATCCACTTCCTGATCTTAAACGACGATTACTACAAGACCTGCTCGGTCAATTATCACGGCGGAGAACGCTATCCCCACCTGGTGCGCGTGGAAGGGAAACCTGATCTGCTCGACGACATCGCCAAACCGCTGGCCGGGAAGAACTAAGCCGGGGGTGGGTGCGGCCATAACGATTAAAGATTGAGAGGTGACCTGCCGATTTAACTCTTGGGAGCAGTGAAGGGTGACTCGATGAACAACGAGTTGCTGGACATCATGCGGATCGCGAATCGCGAATTCCAGGAGTTTATTGATCAGGTTGCACAGAACGGCGAGAAAGTGGTGGAATCCCGCGGGGCAGTTCGCCGGCTGACAAAAGTTGACCTCCGGCTCAAACAAGTCTCTAAATTTCTCGCTGCGGAATTCAGATCCTCCGCGCAAGCGCCGGAAGCTGCCTACGAGGTCCTGAAGTACCAAGAGAACCTGAAGACCCTTCGCAGCATTATGGAAACACTTCAGTTTTCCCTCTTGGCGGAAAAGGCGCGCTTGGAAAACGTACGAGCAAACTTGCAAGCAGCGTGCGCCTGGGCCACTTCCCTGCGCGAAATCTCCTGAGGTCCCTCTTTCCCCACAGCTTTTCGAAGCACTAGAGAGAGCTCACGACGTGGGCAAGTAGTCGAACAGATCCAACTGCGAGATCTTTGCGCCGGCATCCAGCAAAGCTTGTTGGGTGGCTTGAGTTTGGCTCAGGTTGGTAACCGCGGTGCCCATGTTGGCATCCAGCGTGCTGCTTTCGTTTTCGGTCAATTGCGTTTGTTGCTGGGTCAGGAACGTTTGGGCGTTGTTCAGCCGGTCCACGGAGTTTCCGTAGAAGGTCTGTTGGTTGCTCACATAGTTCAGAGCGTTCTGGACTTCCGAGGTAGCGCCGGCGACATCGCCATTCGTAGTCAGCGCGTTGTACAGATCCTGGAGGGATTGGAAGACGTTGGTTGCAGCATTGCTAAACAACTGGCTTCCCGGCAGGTTGATGGGCATCGCCTGGCCGTCTGAAATTTCCACGCTGTTGGCACTATCGTTTCCTTGGTAGGTCACGCCGGAAGGGTCGGCAGCGTCCGCCACGTAGGGTTGCGTGGTCGTGGCCGTACCGGAAAAAAGATACTGGCCGTTATAGGAAGTATTCGCCAGGCCCATTATTTCCTGTTGGATACCTTGAATTTGCTGGGCAAGGGCTTGCCGGTTCTGGGAGTTGAGGGTTCCATTCGCTCCCTCCACTCCCAAGGTTTGAGCGGTTGTCAAGGCCTCCACAACGGAGCTGAGCGCCGAGTCCGCTACATTCAAAGACCCTGTCAAGGACGTGATGTTTTGCAGGTATTGGGTGTCGGAGCTTGACTGCATTCGTAGGTTCACCAAGGAAGCAACTGCGGCAGGGTCGTCGGAGGGGGAATTCAGCTTTTGCCCGGACGAAATCTCCTCCAAGGCTTGATCCTCTTGTTGCGCATTTGTCTGCAACCCATCCAGGATAATTCTGTAGAGATCGGGATTAACGCGTATGCCCATGTTAGCTCGGTGTAAACATATCGATGGTTGCCGCGTTGAGCTCATCGACGACGTTGATGGCCCGCGCGGCGGCTTCGTAAGCTTGCTGATAGGTGATCAAGTTGGTGGCTTCCTCGTCCAGCGAGACCCCGGAAATAGACGACTGCTGATTGGTAAGCTGCTGCAAGACCAGACCGACTGCTTCCTGTTCGGAGGTGGCGTTGGAAACGTCGTTGCCCACCTGGTCAATCAGATTCGAATAATAATCCCCCGCCGTTTGGCCTGAAACGATCGAGGCATTCTGGAGGTTGGCCAGCGCCGTGGCGTTGCCGTTGTCTCCGGGGGTGCCGTCGGAACTGGCGGCGACTTGGTCAGGATCGGTGAGCGCCACGGTCATGGTGGCGGCGGCGCCGGCATTGGAGCCTGAGGTGGAGGGCGTAAACGGCGTGAAGAAATCCGCACCTTGTGCGCCATTCAGGTCCCAACCGTCATTTTGTTGCTGGTTTACAGCCTTGATCAGACCGGCGGCCAGATTGTCGAGAGATGATTGCGTCGCGGGGACGCTGTCATCGCGGGCACTAATGAGACCTTGGAGCTGCCCGCCCGCGATGCTGGAAGTGATGTCGGTTCCCTGGGCATACACGTCGTGCATCCCCGTGGCGCTATTGATTTGAGTTGTCAATGCGTCACTTTGATTGCCGGACACGAGGAGCGCGCCATTGGTCGTGGTCACGGACACGGTTCCGTTGTTGGCATAAATGACCGCCGCGTCGATCAGGCCGGAGAGGTTCTGAAGGTCTTGGTCGCGCTGATCTTCAAGCGTGCCAGGGTCAGCCTGCGAATTGGTAACCTCTTGGATTTGCTGATTCAGGTTGGCCACTTGGGCGGTGAGCTGATTAACTTGTTGAACGGTTTGCACCACCGATTGATCCAGACCCTGTTGGATGGTCGCCAGATTCTGGCTGGTTTGGCTGAACGCGCCGGCGAGGTCCTGGCCCGCGATGATGGTCGCCTGGCGCAGGGAGGAACTTGTCGGGTCGGTGGCGAGGGACTGAAAACTATTGAAGAAATTGCTCAAATCGGTCTGGAGACCGGTCCCCTGGGTCTCGTTGAAGAGGGCTTGCACCTGGTTCATCGAACCCAGGTAAGAATTCAAGCTCGATTGTTGGGAGGTTTCCTGGTCGATACGGAGATTCAGGATGTTGTCGCGCACGCTTTGCACGCTCTGGAGCGTCACGCCGGTGCCGATCAGGGTATTCCCACTGAGGATGGGAGGACTCTCTTCGAGGATCGGTACTTCCCGCGAATAGCCGGGGGTGTTGGCGTTGGCGATGTTGTTGGCAACTGCCTCCAAGGCGCCTTGCTGTACCAGCAGGGATTGGAGGGCGACAGACATAGTGCCGAAGAGGCTCGACATAATCTATTTCCCCATCGAGGCGAAAGGCAGCCCCTTGGATCGAGTAAGGGGAAGCGGATACGTGCCCGAATAATGCGCCAAGAAATTCAGCAAGACGTTTACGGTGCGCCGGGAACGCCGGAGCAGTTCCGAATGGACGCGGCTCAGCCGGTGGACGTCGGCCTGAATGGCTTTGAGTCCGCCCAGCAACAGATGAAGCTGGCGCGCCGACGCGGGGTCGAGCTGCGCATCGAGTTCACTGAGCGTGGAGGGCATCTCGCCCGCGTCAACCAAGCCTCGGAGTTTCTCTTTCATATTTTGCAGCTCACCGTCCAGCAGGCGAATTTCCGTGCAAAGGTTCTCTTGACGCGCGATGTGCTGATGCATCGATCGCAAATCGAGCGAGACGTAGGCTGACCGGCTTTCGTCAAGGTCGGTGGCGAGCAAACGCAGCGTTGCCAAGCGCCGTTCCAGCAATTCCAGGTATTGCTGCACTTCGTGTTTCATTCTTATGCCAAAATATCGAGCTGGTGGTCCGCTTCCGGTTCAGGCGGGAGTTCCGCTTCCGCCTCGGGCTTGGGGGCAGGCGCCGGCTGCACCTTCTTCACAGCCTTCTTTCGCGCCGCGAAGTTTTCTTCCCGCGTCCGCCCTCCATCATCGGAGGTCCGCTGTGCTGGGGCAGGAGCCAAGTCGTCCATGACCCCTCCAGGGAATCAGATGATCGGGTAATCGCTTGATTTGGCGAACAAGAGGCCATTTTTCCGCACAGCGCTTCCTTAGTTCATCCCATCACCCGCTCACCCAACCATCGGATCACCCCATTACCCTCCCGAGCAGGTCCGAGCCGATGGCGTCACTCAATTGCTGATCCGAAACTCGATAACTGCCATTGCTCACCGCTTGGCGAAGCGCGTCCACACGCTCTTGCCGAACTTCCGGCACTTGGGCAAGGGTAGCCTTCAACTGTTGAATCCTATCGTTATCGACAGACAGTTGTGCCTGGTCCTGACCGGAACCGACCGAGGCGGGGCGGCTTTGCTGGGTCGGTGACCCTGAGCTTGCAACCTTTTGAGGTTGCACATTTTCGGGAATGGGAAGAGGGCCATCTACTCGCATATCCTGCCTCCTAAACACTTCAACTGTTCTATCGACGGTTCCCGGAGAAACTTTAGCCCTCTCATGTCTTTTTAATCTTTCGGGAAGGGTGCAGTCGGAGCGGTAAACGAAGACGATCCTGTCGGCTTGGGGCCGGCGGCTTATAGGGCCGACCTTCAGGTCGGCACATGCTGAACCAAAGTTCAGCGCTACAACAGCAGGCGAGGCGAGCGCCGCTCGCCCCTACGCTGCACTTTGCGAATCTTGCTCTCAACAACACTCTAGCGCGAATTCGACGGAAACTTGGTGTAAACTAACACCGTCATCTGACCACCAGCCGATTGCCGTTCGCGCGAGGCGGCAGGCACGGACGTGAACTGGCGTTGAAGCGCGAGGGCGTCCGAGGAGGTAAGCTTTTTGGCTAATGAACAACAGCACATCGGGGCGGCTGAGGGACTCGAATCCGGAAGAATGGCACAAACCACCCAGAACGCGGCAGCAATCCAACTTCTCCACCAATGGTTGGAAGATGAGTCGGGTTACGACGAGCGAGTATGGCCTCAACTGAAAGAGGCAATTGAACAGGATCGGCTCTCCGAGCGCAAAAGGTTCAGTGATTGATTCCGGCGAGCAGAATTGTCCTTGACACCGGCCCTTTGGGCAAGATTTCCCATCCCCGCCCCAACCGCGAGATTGCGCACTGGTTTGAAGGTCTCCTCCGGCAAGGGGTGAGGGTGTACATTCCGGAGATAGCCGATTTCGAAGTTCGCCGCGAGCTTATCCGTGCGGGCCTTCACGAAAGCATCAACAGGCTTGATGGACTCAAAAGAGTCCTCAATTATCTTCCGATTAGCACGGATGTGATGTTGAAAGCCGCTGAGCTGTGGGCCTGGGCCCGGAACCGAGGTATTCCCACGGCAGATCCCAAAGCGCTCGATGCTGACGTGATCCTCGCCGCCCAGGCTCTGCAAGTCCCCGCCCTAATTGCTACTGAAAATGTCGACCACCTAAGCATTTTTGTTGACGCCAAAGACTGGCGATCATTCGAGTGACGGCGATTTAGGTTTTTCATGCGCCGGTCGTTAATTCTCCGAGGGCCTCTCGATATGATCGATGACGATGACATCCTCCGGGGCCTTTGTCGGCTCCGCAATGAGGTCTTTGCGCTTTAAATCCGCGTGTGGCATCGCTCCGTATCGCGTTGTTTGCCGGTAGAAGGTCCGCTACTTGTTCGTGGTCAAACGCACCCACATGGTCACCGGCAGGTAGTCGGTCGGCGCGCCCCCAGGTTCAGCTTCACCACCGACAGTGATGCGGTGTCCCACAGATTTCTTCAGAGCAGCTTCGCAGCTAGGAAACGCAGTAGAGTCACATCGGAGCTGTATCTCTGAGAACTTTTTCTCTCCCTCCTCCCCGTCTTCCGGCAGAGAAAGCTGCTTAGCGGTCCGAGATGGCCGAAGCTTCAACACGAAGATTACGACTCTGCTGTCCTTTTCGGGAGTCTCACCAAATCCCGGGGGCCCCCACCTGGTTTCGGATTTCAAATTTCCCGTAAGCATGAGCACTGGGGGGGCATCCTTCCTCTGCGAGGAAACGCCGATCCTGCCCGCAAATCCGAGCCATAGGACTAGCGACATGAAACCCGTCATTATCTGGCCGGCTGGCGCATGGCGAGCGCAGCCATGCGACTCGCGATCCTCGCCGCGTGCGCGAATACTTTCATGGTGCTTTTCGACGGACCTCATTTCGAGCCCGCGCTGCCTTGATCATTTTTCGAAACGCAGAGGTGCGCTCGGCGCCAGCCTGCCTTCTATCCTGTCCATCGATGTGAACCTCGATCGGGCCATATTCATCATGCCGTATCGATCCTCTCGGCGCGCGAAGCCGGGGACCGCATCTCCAGATAGGTCGAGATCAATCCCCAAGTGTAGAGCACCGCCAGAGCCATCAGGCAAAGCCTCGCCAGCCGGAGGTATCGATCGACCATCAAAGGGACAGACCATCCGAACATTTCAGTCAGCAGGGTCGGGTCAGAAAAGTTCACACCTTCAATCTCCCCAAAGGGAAGATCTTCGAGCGGTCCGGACCAGGTGCGGTAAACGTCCATGAACGCTGCCGCTCCGATCGCCAGCAACCCCCAGCGCAGGCCCCAACTTTTGTAGAGCACGCTCTCGCGGTCAGCATAAAACAGCGCCATCAAGATGGTGGCCAGCACCAGAGCGCCGCCTTCCCCGAAAAAGATGATCATGCATTCGGCATAGAAGCGCCACACAGTCAGGCAGAGCAATTGCACGATGAGCACCACGCCGGCGGCCACGACCCAGACCCAGCGTCGCGCCACCCAGGCCCGAAATCCACCAAAGCCGATGGCTGCCGTCACCGCCAGCGCATTCAGGAGGGAACGCTGATCGCCATGGATGGTGACCCAGAGCATGGGGACTGCCCAGCGGCCCGTAAGCCAGGAAGTCAGGGCGTGCCCACTCTCGTGCAGCACCATGGTGAGCATGCGTACCGCCATCCTCAGACCTGTGCCCACCACCAAGCGCGCCCCCAGCAATGCCAGCGGAAGCGCCAGCGCCCGGTACATCAACTCCTGCCTGGCATCTGGGTTTTGGGCAGGCTCGACGGCCGCAGGAGGTTTGGGGGTCGAGCCGGGCCGGACAGGCCCCATGGGGCCAGGCGGCTTCGAGGCCGCCTCCAGCGCCGCTTGATATCTGGCGAAGACGATTCCGCACTTCAGACACTCCGTGGTCTGGAGCTCATGATCGAATTGGCATTTGGGGCAGCGCATGGGGCTTCGACGGTTCCGAAAGGCAGCCTATTATAGGGTAGCTGGCGATGTCAACGAGCGGCGTAGCGCGGAGGCAGGCGTAATTTGCCTTCCTCCGCGGCTCGCGGAGTAGTGTTGAAGGTGCACAGCTCACTACCAGCTTTTGGCGCTCGCCTGCATGGCACGACTAGGACCTTTCAAATGTCGGTTCGTCGCGCTTCCCGTGCCAGACGTGAAGAATCTCAACGCTGTGGGATTCCTCGCTGACGTCGTAGAAGATGCGGTAGGAACGAAAGACGATCTCATGCTGTGGCCCAAGACTCAAGCAAACGTTCCGCTTCCTCCTGAGTCTTGGTGCGGCCTGCGGCAACGTCTGCCCGACCGCGCCGGATGGACGCCATGATGCGCAACTCCTCGCTGATTTCTTCCAGCGAAGCGTCCTCCGGGAGTCTCTGAAGAGCATCCATCACCGCCTGCTTATCCGTCATGAGTTCGATAGTACCGTTTCCCCAGGCCCAGCGCAAGAGCGGGGGCGCGCGGGGTCATTCCGGTCCGACCGGAATTACTCCGCGGCCATTCGTCATCGGGCATTAATGGACACGGGGACGTTTTCACGTCAACAGCCGCAGAGGAATCCGGCTGGGGGGCGCCGGATACCTCTTCGCTTGTATCTACCCGCTCTTGACAAGGGGCCTCGGTGCTGGCAAAAATCACTCGGATGAGCGACCACCCTATTCCGCTCTCTTCCTATATCCTCGTTTTTGAAGTTGTGAGCATTGTCGGGATACCCATCATCTTGGTCGGAATCCGCAGGATTCCCCGCCTGAAGACCGTTGCTAAGGTCTGGGTTGGGGCGCTTCTTCTTGGGCCACTGCTCCAAGTCTTCGCGATTGGCTATGAGCGGACTTACACATTTCCTATGCGATGGTCGCTTGATGTGCCGGATGAAATTCGAGGCAAGGTCAGACCGGTGCCCGGTTTCCTCAACCAGACAGTACTAGTCTTGAGCCGCCCAGCGTTGACCGAGGAGTCGTCAGAAAGACATCTTTGTTATCAGATTATTTTCTCCGATGCGCTCGCTAAGCGACTCCAGGAGATGCATCGTGACGTGGTCGATGTCGAATACGACATCACATTCCGGTTCGACACGCCGGTTTTTTATCATTCACCGCGACTGAAGGGCGATAACCGCAACACTACGATGGGAGGGATGGGCTACATGAGCCAAGGAGGCGGAACTTCAGGATACACGTGCTTCCCGGGACCAGGCTTATTCCGTTGACCCGCCTTAAATCGGTCGCGGTCGGGACAGCGGTTACCCGCTGCCCCCCGCACAGACCCGTGCTGGCGTTGCTAGCGCACACGGTTCTTACCTCGGATCGAGGGGTGGTTAGCGTCGAAACGCAGGTTGGGATAGGGTTGCAGAATTTGGACGGGTGGCTGCAAGCACCAGTGGGGTAGGGCGGAGGCATTCCCGTCCGACCGGAATTACTCCGCGGCCTTTCGTCATCGTGCATTAATGGACATGTGGACTTTCTCACGTCAACAGCCGCAGAGGAATCCGGCTGGGAGGCGCCGGATACCTCTTCGCTACCCGCTATCGGGGTAAGGCAGACCGCGGTTAACTGCGCGCTACCTGCTCCTTTCGTCTGCGTCCCCTCCCGTCCGCTCCGCCTCCTTCAAAGCATCTTTGACTTTATGCGGCTAGCAAGCTCGCCATCTTGAAGCAACGAGCGTCTTCGCGTCGCCAGTTTGTCGCCAGTGATGAGAATGTTTAACGGGAATTTTCGCTTTGTCATTACGATGACAATCTGAAACGGAAACAAGTAGAAACTGAAGCACCTTCGTATCTCGGAATACGAAATGAGAGCCTTCCCGTACTGCTCGACATGCAATCCGTCTTCTGCCGCCTCAGCCCTGGCTTCGAAGATTGCTTGCGGTACAAAGTAAAACAATAAGAGAATCCCGACTGCCTCAGTAAACCGACGGTGATGCGCCGCCATCTTAGAGCTTGAGTGAAGAAACCAGACCGCGCAACACACCGCCCACGCCAGAAGGTAAATCTTGTAGGCGATCGTTTTCAGTGACATCTCGCACCTATGGGTGGCAGACCGGGATCAAGTAGGAAAGAGCTCCGCCTGCACCAGCACCAAATCGGGACCCGGCACCAAATCCACCAGCAACAGAAACGGACGTCGTATTCACGTCCGCTGCCAAAGGGCCATCGGCAGCACTGATGACGCCGGATCCTCCAGCAAGTTGATCAACAGTCTTAGAACTGACCATGACTTGTAGTCCGATGTTCGCAGCGGCACTGATGTCAAATAGGGAGGAAATGCGTGTCAGTCCCTAATCTTCCCTAATCTTCCTTACCCCACGAATACGGGATGTGATACGCCTAGCGAATTGTCTTGTCAAGAGAAGAGATCGCAGCTCAGAAGACCCAGAACATCAGGGACGGTGGTGTCTGTCCCATCCCTCGAAGAGCCGCAGGGTAAGGCAAACTACGCCTAGCGCTACCCCGCTTCATGTTGGACTGCAGCGCGTCCGATCCAGGCAAAAACGAACAGCATCAGGCCACCAATCCAACCTCCGACACTGAATGATCCTGGAATGTAATGTGCAATGGCAACGCCGCTGCAGACGAGTATCGCGCACAAGGGAATGAACATGCGCATGCCATAGAGAAAAACGAAGGGAAGATAGTGCGCCCCCAGCAGGATCATCAACGCGGGATAAAACAAGTTCAAACGAAACTCGGTCACAGGAACAAGCAGAAGCATGGACAGCGGCAGCGTAAACGCGATCTGCATCCCAAGACTGCCCAATGGGTTGCCTCGTGTAAGTGACGTAGGCCTGCCCGTTAAACGCAGGAGCAGTTGGACGGCGGGGAAGATGAAGAAACCACCGACTACAAGTGTGATTATGGCCGCACGTGGAGTAACCCAGAATCCGAGAGCGGCCGACCCCAGCCAGACTGCCGACGAGACCAGTTGACCCCAAAAGCCGCCGATGAACACTGTACGCACTTCGCGTTGAGCGTCCTGCACGAGCATGTTCGAGCCCTCCGGGAAAGATGATGGGCGAGGGGGAACGAGGGGAACGGGGACAGACGAACGGGGAAGTTATACTAGTTTTTTGTCCATGTTACGTCACTCGGGGCAACCCCGGCGTTTTTCACCGCCAGCGCTCCGCGCCATCGCCTTGGCCCATTATAATCCCCGAACTTGCGCCCCAGTACGCCCCATGGAAAAGACGCAGGGTAAGGCAAACGACGCCTAACCCTGGTGCGCTACCCTGCTCTGCGACTCATGTCCCGGGTCATGCCCGCCGATATTGTTAGTATGCCCATCCACGGACCGCACTTCGAACCCGGCCTGTTGCATTCTATCACCGCCAGCACCTATCGCCGCAGCCGGCGTTTTGGGCCCGCTCGTGCCCGGAGACTTTGAACATGGATAAACACGAGGGGCAGGATACGGAACTCAAGCATGAGCTGATCACCAGGAGCGTGATCGGGTGCGCCTTCGAAGTCATCAACGAACTGGGCTGTGGTTTCCTGGAATCGGTTTATGAAAAGGCCTTACTTCTGGCGCTGCGACAAAAGGGCTTGTCGGCGTTGTCTCAACATCCCGTCAAGGTGATGTTCAGGGGTGAGTGTGTTGGTGATTTTTATGTGGATATACTCGTTGAGGGAAAAGTGATCGTGGAGCTGAAAGCGGTCAAAGCCATCGCCCCCGAACACCAAGCGCAGATCATTAACTACCTTAACGCCACCGGGATCGAAGTGGGTTTGCTCATCAACTTCGGCAACCCCAGACTCGAATACAAGCGCTTTACCAGAAGCCAGGACTACAAACATGGATAGGACTACAAACATGGATAGACAGGATAGACAGGATATTTTAAACGGCCTCTTAATCCGCCCATGAAAGGGAACAAGTGCTCGAATATGCCAGTACAGGTGGACTCGTTTTCCAGGCGCAATCCTAATTAGGGAATGCCTGATTTTTTTGTTCCTTATTTCTATCCTGTCCATCCTGTCAATCGATGTGAGTTTCGAGCTGGTGAACCAGCATTTGCGCAATTCCCAATCCTCCGCGGCTGGCCAGGGCCGTCGATAAGGTCTGAATTGCCACTGAGTTCAAAGTATCTGACCCCGCCAGTGGGGTATCTCCCGTGAGAGACGAGGAACCCACCTTGAAATCCTCCAAAAGCTTCGAAATGAGAATGCCCTCAAAATCCTGGGCGGCTTTGCGCAGCTTCCTGTGGGCGGGGGTTTCCGGCGCGCCATTAGCGGAGGCGGCCTCCGGGCGGTGGGCGACCGTCTGCAACCCGGGATGAGTGACGGCGAGCGTCATATGATTTCCAATTCCGCCTGCAAGGCCCCCGCGGCGCGGAGCGCTTCCATGATCGCCACGATATCGCGGGGTGTGGCGCCGATGGCTTGCAGGCCGTTGATCAAATCGTCCACGCTGGCGCCCTCGCGGAGCTCGATGCGGCGGGCAGGGCTTTCCGTAGCTTTAACCGTGGTTTGCGGTACTACCTGAGTCTGGCCCTGGGAGTAAGGCAGAGGCTGTGAGACCTTGAATTCCGTGGTGATCACTACCGACAGATTGCCGTGCAGGATGGAGCAAGCCCCCAAACTCACTTCCTGGCCCATGACAATGGTTCCCGTGCGTTCGTTGACGATGACCTTGGCTTGCGGGTAAACCACCACCCTCAAGTTTTCCACTTTCGCCAACAGGCCGGAAACCAAGCCTTGAGCGGGAACCTGAATCTCGATGCGGCGGCTATCGACGGCCCGCGCCGAGCCCTTTCCCAATTCGGCCTCAATGGCCGCAGCCGCTTCCGTGGCCGTCTGGAAATCCGGGTCGCGCAGCAACAAGGAGAGTTGACTCAGGTGGCTGAGGTCCATCGCCGCGTCCCGCTCGACAATTCCGCCGGCGGGGATGCGCACCGTCGTGGGGTGATTCACCTGAACGGAGTTGCCCCTTCCCCCCGCTGTGTATCCACCACTCGTCAAGGGCCCTTGCGCCGTGGCGTAGACTTGACCGTCGGGACCATGCAGCGTGGTGAAGAGGAGCAATCCACCTTCCAGGCTTTTGGCGTCTCCAATCGACGAAACGGTGACATCAATCGGCGTGCCGGGGCGGGCGAAGGGCGGTAGCGTGGCCGTGACGAAAACCGCTGCCACATTTTTGACCACGACCGCCGAGGCGGTGAATTGAATTCCCATTTTCTGCAAGAGATTGGACAGCGTCTGAACTGAAAACACCGTCTGCTGGCGGTCGCCGGTGCCGTTCAGGCCGACCACCATCCCGTAGCCAATCAGCAGGTTGTCGCGCACCCCTTCGACCGTGCTCACGTCACCCAGGCGGACTCTCCGGGGCTCCGATTCCTTGCCCGCCAGCGTGGCAGGGAGCAAGAGCATTTCCAGGCCGAGAACCCCAACCCACAACTTTGATCGCATGGCTTTAGAACCCCACCAGTTTCAAGATCAAACGCATCAAACGGTTGGGAGGCGCCACCCCATCGCTGATCACCCCACGCCCTTTCAGTTCCACCTCCAGGTTGCTGATGGAAGTGGAAGGCACCGAGTTGTTCGAGCCGATGTCCCCCGGACGCACCACGCCATGAATAATGACCGTCTGATGCTGGTTATTCATGCAGATTTGACGCTCGGCCTCAATCACCAGGAACCCGTTGGGCAAAACGTCCACAACCCGGCCGGAGAGGCTGGTCGTCAGAGTGGCGTCGGAGGACGTTTGTGCCTGCCCATTCAGAGCCCGCGAGGAATTCGGTGAGAAGATGTTTTGGATGCCGGCAGTGGGACCGGGCGTGCCGAAAAATGCGCTGATCCCGGAACTGGCTGAAAAAGTGCGCGCCGATTTCACTGCCCCATCCTCTGCCGCCGTGGTCGATTCCACCACCTGAATCACGATGAGATCATTGATGTTCCGCGCTTTGTAGTCGCTGGCCAGATCCGTAAACGGGCTCTGCGGAGTCCAGAAACTTCCCGCGCTCGGCGTAGCAGCCTTCACCACCTTGACGCGCTCGATGTATTCCGCCAAATAGTCTTTCGACGGCTGGGCCTTCTTCCTGAACCCGATCGCGTAACCAGGCGCGGCAAGAAGACAGATCGTGATGACGAGCATCAGCCGAAGCCCGAAAGTCGAAAATCGAAACTCGCGCTGCGAATTTCGAGTTTCGAGTTTCGAGTTTCGAGTTTCAGATTTCGACCTTAGCAGGTTCGAGTTCATCGCCTTCTCCATCCTAAAAACCGGTCCGCAACAGCCCTTCGTCAACCACCTCCGCGGTCATCACTCGCGCGGTGGCCACGTCGCGGACGAGGATTTGTTGACCCTTGCTTCCTAGCTGCAAAGGGACTACGGTGGTTGTGATTCGCACATTTTGTCCGAGCATAATTAAGGTCGCAGACCTTCCGGGCTTGACCAGCATGGAAGGCTTGGAGGCGGCCCGGCTTCCCCCCTGACAAATTGTCGGTCTGTCGCCCCTGCCCGCGTCTACCCGCCTCTCATCCAACCCTAAACCTAATCCCCAAGCCTGCGGGTCGCGCCGAGTGGTCACCTCAAAAGGAAGATACTGCGGCTCCTGGGAAGTCCAGAGTTCGAACACCGTTTCGCGCCGAAGGGGGTCAAAGCCGATTCTCTTGACTCGCAATCCCATCTCATCCTTGAGGACTGGCACCGAAGATTGAATCTTCAGATCCCCAGGCCGCAGCCCCGCACGCCCCAATATTCCCCTTTGCGCCAAATCGTTTTGAATGGCTTGGAAAATCTCCATTCGCGAAATTGGGCTGGGCTCGTGGCGCTGGATCGCTTCACTCTCCTGTGAGGGCGTCGCCAACGACTTGTGCAGCGGGGCATCGGCTGGACGCGCATCCCTTGACAGCGCCAACATCGACAAAACCAAGAGCTGACTTACGACTCGGCTTTTGAGGGCTGCGGGCATGGATTGCGCGCTCCACTAATGGGACAAGTTGTTGACGTCTTGCAACATCTGATCCGCCGCCTGCACGACCTTGGAGTTGGATTCATAGGCCCTCTGCGTGACGATCATCTGGATGAATTCATCCACCACGTTTATGTTGGAGTCTTCCAGCATGCCTTGCTGCAAAGTGCCCAAACCTTCCGACCCGCCCGGAATACCCACGATGGGGTCACCGGAGGCCGTAGTAGGGGTAAAGAGGCTGTTGCCATTGCTCAACAGGCCCCCGGGATTCGGGAAGGTCGCCAGTTGAATGGAGCCGACCTGCTGAGCATTGGTTTGCCCCGGCATCATGACTGTCACTGTTCCGTCCGACCCCACGCTGATGGAGGTGGCGCCGGCAGGAATGGTCACCGACGGTTCCAGGGGATCACCATTCGCGGTGACGACGTTACCCTGCTGGTCCAAATGAAAGCTGCCCGCGCGCGTATAGGCGGTTTCCCCATTCGTCTGCTTCACCTGGAAGAAACCGGCGCCTTGAATCGCCCAATCCAAAGAATTGCCCGTATTGTCGAAATCGCCCTGCGTCTGCAAGACCTCCGAAGCTGAGGCGCGGGTGCCCAACCCGATTTGCAGGCCCGTCGACACGGTGGTCTGTTGCGTGGCGGCCGACCCGGGCACGACCATCTCCTGGTAGATCAAATCCTGAAACTGCAAACGGGTTCCACGGAAACCGGCTGTGCTGGAATTCGCCAGGTTGTTGGCGATGTTATCGAGATTCAGTTGTTGGGCGAGCATGCCGCTCGCGGCCGTATAGAGGGCTCGAAACATAATCTGTCTCCTTAGAGCAGTTGTTAGTGGCTAGTGGCCAGTGGCTGGCGACCAACCACCATCCACTGCTTCGTTCTTGCTAACCGTTAAGGACTAACGACAAGCCACTAGTCACCACTGCTTCGTTCTTGCTAGCCACTAACCACTATCCACTGACCACTGCTCTTACGACACACGCGAAAGATCCTGCGCCGGCGCATTGTTAAAAACCGAATGAAAAATCGCGAGCGCCTGTTCCAGAAGCTGAGCGTGCCGCTGAAGGTTAATCAAACTGACGGCCCCCGCCACCGGATTCATATTGGATCCTTCCAGCATTCCTTGCGACAACCGCGGATCGTCAGCGGATAGCTCAGACCCCGCGGGCGCCGAGTAGTAGGAATTCCCCTCCGCCTCCAGGGAAGTCCCCGGCTTAAAGTCAACGAGCTTCATCTGGGCCACCACCGCGCCCTGCTGCGATATCGTTCCATCGGAGCTGATGGTAATCTCCCCACTGGGAAGCTCCACGGGGCCTTCGTCACCCATCACCGGGTCGCCGGTGGCCGTCAAGAGGTGGCCGTCGGCGTCGGTGTGAAAGTTTCCGTTGCGGGTATAGCGAATTCCCGCCGGCGTTTTGACCACGAAGAACCCTTGACCTTCCATCGCCAGGTCCAGATCGTTTCCGGTCTTCTGGAGTTCCCCCTTTTTCAGATCCAGCGCCGTTCCCCCCAACACCCCATAGTCGTTCACGGCTTGATTGAGAGGGCTGAGGCGCCGGTTACCCATGCTGGCTTCGAGCGAACGATAGAACTCCAACTGCGCTTTGTAACCGGTCGTGCTCAGATTGGCCAGGTTGGCGGCGGTCAGATCCAGAGCGTCTGTCGAGGCAAGCAGGCCGGTGCAAGCGGCGTAAAACCCACTGTCCATATCACTACTCCCCGCAGTCTCTTGTGCAGGGCGGATACCATTTATCTTGCGCGACGCAATGCCGATATAAGGAACTGACAAGTCAGGCGTTGATGAGTTGTTAGGAGAACTTAAGGGAGAAGGTTCTGAGAAGATTATGCCGAGCCGGGGCGGCGGGGTAGGCAAGATGTTCCTGGAATCGGATTTGAACTACGAATTGCAAAAAGGGCGGGCGTCCCGAAGGGCGATTGTGGATACCCCACCAATCTTAGCTTGTGCCCGCTACTCCTCAGGCCGGAAACCCGATCGCGCATAGAGTGACAGGAGGACATTGTGTCCATATATGCCCCCAGAAAGGGTGATCTTGATAGCACCAAGCGTGGCAGCAGGCCTTCGGGAGCCGCAGACCCCGCAGGACAGGGATTTGCGCCCCCCGACTGAACCTGGACCGCAGGTCAGTAAGACGGGCCCGATACGGCATGGAGCTCCCGCACCAGCCGCGAGTAGGCCGGATCGGAGCGCAGCGGATCAAAAGCCGGGTCAACTTCCACAAAAACCGTCCAGCCTTCGCGGTTCTTCAGAGCGCGCTCCAGGAATTGCAAGGCTGCCGCCTTATCGCCGGCAAAGGTCATGCACCGCGCGTCATCGACCAAACTTTCACAGTAATACCCACCGCTGAAAAATACCATGGATTTGAGCGCTGCCGCGTATCCCTGTTGCTCATACACCGTGACGATGTTTTTTTCATGCTCAGGGGTAAACATCAAGTGCGCGAGCGTCCTAAGTTCATTCCACGCCTGGGGGACGTCTCCCGTCGCCGAATAGACCCACCAGAGTTTGTAATGCGCCGGGACAAAATCCGGATTGTCTTTTGCGACCGATTGCATTTCCTGAATCGCCAGCGGATATTGCCGGCGCAAATAGTGCAGCCAGCCTAGATTGGTGCGCAGGATCAGGGCCTTGGGATCCAGCGCCAGAGCGGTGCGCATCTGCTTGTCGGCATCCTCCCATCGTCCGCGGGTCATCAGCACGGAAGCGTACCAGTGGCGAGCGTCCAAATTGGTGGGTTCCAACTGAATGGCCCGCAGCAGTTCTTTTTCCGCCGCCGCAGAATTCCAATCATAAAACCATTGGTTGAATCCCAAGGCGGCATGGGCTTCCGCCAGGCTGCCGTCCGCGGCAATGGCTTGCTGGGCGGCGGCTTGGGCCTGGCTACGGGCCTGCGGGGTGTCCATCCAGTTGTATTGCCCCATCAAATTGTAGGTGACGGCGAGCTCGGCGTAAGCGCGCGCATATTGGGGATCCTGAGCAACCGCCTTTGCAAAGCTGCGTAAAGCGTTCTGAAATCCCGGTTGGGATCGCTGCGACAAGAAGTAGAGCCCTTGCAAGTAGGCATCGTGAGCGGCGGAGTTGCTGGGGGTCTGCTCCTGCGACTTTCCGGCGAGCAAGGTCAGCGACAGGGCATCCGCGACGGAGCCGGTCACGCGGTTTTCAAATTCCAGAATCTGACCGCCGTCTCCATCATAGGTATCCGCCCAGAGATAGGCCTGATCGTTACCGCGAATTAGCTGTGCCGTGACATGCAGATGGTTTCCCTCGGATTGCAGGCTGCCTTCGAGTACATATTGCACACCCAGTTCCTGGGCGATTTTGCGGACGGGTTTGAGAGTGTCCTTATAGGACATTGACGAGGTGCGCGCGATCACTCGCAATTGGCCACCCCCAGCGCGCGCCAGGCCATTAATCATTTCCTCCGTAACCCCATCGGACAAATATTCCTTGGTGGAATCACCGGTCAAATTTGTGAAGGGCAGGACCGCAATGGAGACAGGGCGGTGAAACGGGGCGTTTCCCGGTCTCTCCAAGCTGAAATAGCCAACAACCACGGCTACAACCGCCATGGCGCTGATTACCGCGATCAGTCTCCAGGCCCGGGGCTTTGCCGCGCCCCGTGGAGTTGAGGAGAAATCCAGAAGGGCGTGTTGGGATGAAGTGGTTACGGATTCTAGAGGGGGCATTGGCGTCGGCGACGACTCATCGATGACCACCTGCGTGCGTTCGCGAACGCGGTGAACGAGGATGCCCACGGGTTGCTTCGCCCCAGGCTGTTCTGCGGGAGACTCCGTCTCCACCGTCGCCGTGAACTGGTATCCGCGGCCCGGAACGGTCACAATGTAGTTCGATCGGTCCGCCAGCGCCTTTCGTAACCAGGAGATGTGCTGGGTAAGATTGCTTTCTTCCACAAAGGAATCAGGCCAGACGGCCTTAAGCAATTCGTCCTTGGTCACCACTCGCCCGGGGTTGGTAACCAGGTAGGTGAGAACCTCGAAGGCTTTGGGCGAAATCGAAATAGGTGTGCCATTTCGCCCGAAAGCCCGCTCAGAGGGAATCAGTTCAAACTCACCGAACCTATATATGCTCTGGAAGCATAAGGCCATGACGGGCCTTCACAATTTTTCACAACAATTAAGCTCGCCTTCAAGACACCTAATACCTACATGTGCTTAGTTGACGCGCAGGCGGGAAGGAGCAAAGCGCTTGAGCGGAAAATTCAGGAGCCTGTGCGCCAAATTTCTGTCGCGTCTTGTACCAGCAACGGGAGTGCCAGAGAAGGGATCTGACGCCAAGCCCCTGATACATCGGCGCGTTGAGGTCACGATCGAACGGGAATCGGTCTCGGTGGTGGTGCCGGGCCCACCTAATGACAGCGCAAGGGAACCAGAGTGCGGAAAAAGCCGCCCCCAGTCGTCGCCAGCACCGTTGTCGGTCTCACCGACTGTGGGACCAGCGTCAAAAAGTCTTCCTGGAACCGGCAATGCGAACACAGGCGATGGCAAATCCTGACCTCAAGCCGGATAAAGAACACGGCGAAAGCTTTTGTCAGACTCTTTTGGAAAAGGTGACGTGAAGTCCGAAAAACCGAGTTCGAAGGCGTCATAAGGAGGCGAGTCGTGAGAACTAATACACGAAGATTCTCGGTGGCATTATTGGATTGCATGGGCATGTTCAAGGTGGCGGCGTGCCGCCAGCTTCGAGAAGGGGGGTCGGCTGCTGCGTTCCCCTATTATCGAATATTCTTAAGAACGAATCGCCGACTGCGCGTGCTTACGGGATGCCTGGTTCTGGTGATGGGCTTGCTCGCCGCGCCGCCGGCCGCTGCCCAGACCGTGACCACCATAATCCCCAACCCTTGCCCTTACTGCGGGATGAATCCAAACGGTGTGGTCCTCGACCCGGTCACCAACCAGATTCTGGTTCCCGGTGGGGGGTCGAACAGTTACATCTGGATTGACGGCGCGACCAACTCGGCTTACCAGAGCTACCTCACCCCGATGTACGCCACTAACGGCCCCGTGGCCGTCAACCCGGTCACCCACAAGTTCTACGAATCCCTTCCCGGTTCGAGTTACATCCAGGTGTTCGACTCGAAAACCGGCGCGATGACCGGGATCAGCGGCGTCCTCGCCGGCTCCCTAGCCGTCAATCCCGTCACCAACACCATTTACACGGTAACCGGCAGCACCCTCACGGTGATTAACGGCGCGACAAACACCGTCACCACCACCGTCACTGTCGGGAGTAGCGCTCAAGCCCTGGCCGTCAACCCGGTCACCAACCAAATTTACGTGGCCAACGGTGGGAGCAGCAACGTTACGGTGATTGACGGCGCCACCTACGCGACGACCACGGTCGCCTGTCCAAGCGGCAGCTACCCCCACGCCCTAGCCGTGAACCCGGTCACCAACCAAATCTACGTGGCCAACGTCGTGACCAACAACGTCACGGTGATTGACGGCGCCACCAACACGACGACTACGATCACCGATCCCACCGCCGCCTACCCCTATTCGGTGGCCCTGAATCCCGTCACCAACATGGTCTACGTGACCAACAATAACTCCAGCACCCTCACGGTGATCAACGGCGCCACAAATACCGTCGCCACCACCCTCTCCCCCGGGAGCTCTCCCCGCGCCATGGCCATCGATTCCATCAACAACAAGATATACGTGGTAACGCAGCAGAGCGGCCACGCCGTCGCCGTGATTGACGGCGCCACCAACGCCATCACTACGCTTGCGGTCTCCGGAGCCGCGGCCGTGGCCGTCAACCCCATCACCAACAAAATCTACGCGCCTGCCGGTAACGGCACCACCGCGGTGATTGACGGCGCCACCAATGCCACCAGCACGGTTAACGTTGAGACCAGCCCCCAAAGCGTGGCGGTCAACCCCGTTGCCAACAAAATCTATGTGGTCAATAGCGGCGACGACGACGTCTCGGCGATTGACGGCGCGACGAATACGGTCGTCGCCACCCCCGGCGCCGGGACTGATCCCATCGCCATGGCCGTCAACCCCGTGACCAATAAAATTTACGTGGCCAATAACACCAGCAACAACGTGACGGTCATTGACGGCGCGACCAGCTCCACGACCAAGGTCACCGACCCCAACGCCACCAGCCCCAAAGCCGTCGCCGTCAATCCCGTCACCAACAAAATCTACGTGGCCAATTGGAGCAGCCACAACGTCACGGTCATCGACGGCGCCACCCTCTTGACCACCACGGTCACCGACCCGAACGTCAGCCTCGAGAATCTCCGGGACGTGGCCGTCAACCCGGTCACCAACAAGATTTACGTGGCCAATGGGGGAAGCAACGTTACAGTGATTGACGGCGCCACCAACTCCCCCACCACGGTCACCGACCCGAACGCCAGCTCCGGGCTCACCCAGGCCGTGGCCGTCAACCCGGTCACGAACAAAATCTACGTGGCCAATGGGAATAGCAACAACGTCACGGTGATTGATGGCGCCACCAACTCCCCCACGACGATCACCGACACGAACGCCACCGACACCGTGGCCCTCGCCGTCAACCCGGTCACCAACAAAATCTATGTGGCCAACCAGAGCAGCAACAACGTCACGGTGATTAACGGCGCCACCCGCGCGACCACCACGGTCAACGTCGGCACGGGCCCCGTCGCTGTGGCCGTCAACCCCGTCACGAACAAAATCTACGTGGCTAATGGGGGAAGCAACAACGTCACGGTGATTGACGGCGCCACTAACACGACGACCACGATCAGCGCCGGCACTGGCCCCAGTGCGGTGGCTGTCAACCCGGTCACGGGCACAGCCTATGTAGCGAACTCCAACAGCAGCAACGTCACGGTGATTACGGAGCAGCAGGTGTCGTCGATCCCCCTCCAGGCGAGCATTACCCCGGTCGCCCACAATACGACCAGCCTGACGCCCACCTTCACTTTTTCGGCTGCGAGCAGCTTCGCCCCCACCGCCCCTCCGCCCGACAACCTCCTCTTCCAGGTGGACACATGGCAAGGGACGTGGCAAGAAGCCACCGCGCAGGGTGGTGGAGCCTTCTCGGGCACATTGGCAACGCTCCAGCAAGGCTTTCATATCCTCTACGCCTACACCACGGATGGCCAGGAGGCCACTTCCACCCAGGGCTCGGGCAGTCAGCCGGGAGTGAATAACCTCACCAGCAACATCACCGCTTATGGTTTTCTGGCATTGCCGCTGTCCGCCTCGGCAGTAACTCTCTCTGCCCCGAGCCTCGCTTTCGGCAGCCAAGTCCTGGGCTCCACAAGCTCGGTCCGGAGCGTGACGCTAACCAGCAGCGGCACGGCTGCCCTGAACATTACCAACGTCACCATTAGCGGTGATTTTGCTTTGGACACCACGGGCACTTCCTGCCCCTACACCGGGGGCACCGTCGCCGTCGCCGGCACCTGCACCATCGATGTCACCTTTACGCCTACGACGACCGGCACGCGTACCGGCACGGTCACCATCAATGACGATGCCGGCAGCAGCCCCCAGACAATAGCTTTGAGCGGCACTGGCGTGGTGCCCGTGGTGAGCCTGTCTGCCACCAGTTTGAGCTTCGGTAATCAGCTCCTGAACAGCACGAGCACTGCCCAGATGGTGACCGTCACCAACACCGGCACGGGCAACCTTAGCATCGCGACGGCCGCGCTGGGCGGTACGAATCCTGGCGACTTCGCCCTGAGTGCCGACATGTGCACGGGCGCCACGGTCACGCCCAATAACACCTGCACGGTCAGCGTGACCTTTACACCCGCCGCCACCGGGGCGCTCAGCGCCACACTCTCCTTCACCGATGACAACAATGGCGTGAACGGCAGCACCCAGACGGTGAATCTCGGCGGCACCGGTGTGGTGCCCTTGGCGAGCCTCTCCGCCACCAGTCTGAGCTTCGGCAATCAGCTCCTGAACAGCACGAGCACCGCCCAGACGGTGACAGTCACCAACACCGGCACGGCCAACCTCACCGTCGCGACGGCCACGCTGGGCGGTACAAATCCCAGCGCCTTTGCCAAGAGCGCCGACACCTGCACGGGCGCCACGGTCACACCCAATAACACTTGCACGGTCAGCGTGACCTTTACACCCGCCGCCACCGGGGCGCTCAGCGCCACACTGACTTTCACCGACAACAACAATGCCGTGAACGGCAGCACCCAGACGGTGAATCTCAGCGGCACCGGCGTGGTGCCCTTGGCGAGCCTCTCCGCCGCCAGTCTGAGCTTCGGCAATCAGCTCCTCAACGCCACCAGCACCGCCCAGACGGTAACCGTAACGAACACCGGCACGGCCAACCTCACCGTCGCGACGGCCACGCTGGGCGGTACAAATCCCAGCGCCTTTGCCAAGAGCACCGACACCTGCACGGGCGCCACGGTCACGCCCAACAGCACCTGCACGGTCAGCGTGACGTTTACACCTGCGGCCACCGGGGCGCTCAGCGCCACACTCACTTTCACCGATAACCACAATGGCGTGAACGGCAGCACCCAGACGGTGAGTCTCAGCGGCACCGGCGTGGTGCCCTTGGCGAGCCTCTCCGCCACCAGTCTGAGCTTCGGCAATCAGCTCCTCAACGCCACCAGCACCGCCCAGACGGTAACCGTAACGAACACCGGCACGGCCAACCTCACCATCGCGACGGCCGCGCTGGGCGGCACGAATCCCAGCGCCTTTGCCAAGAGCGTCGACACCTGCACGGGTGCCACGGTCACGCCCAATAACACCTGCACGGTCAGCGTGACCTTTACACCCGCTGCCACCGGGGCGCTCAGCGGCACCGTGACCTTCACCGACAACAATAACAATGTCGCGGGCAGCACCCAGACGGTGAGTCTAACGGGCACCGGCACGGCGCCGGTGGCCGGCGTCTCCCCGTCGAGCCTGACATTCAGCAGTCAGAACGTGGGGACCACAAGCGCCGCGCAGGTGGTCACCCTCAGCAACACGGGCACGGCCACGCTCACTGTCGCCAGCGTCGTCGCCAGCGCCAACTTCGGCCAAACCAACACCTGCGCGGGCAGCGTAGCCGCCAGCGGCTCTTGCACGATCAACGTCACCTTCACGCCTACCGCCACCGGCACCCTCAGCGGCACATTGACCATCACCGACAACAACAATGGGGTGGCGGGAAGCACGCAGACCGTGACGCTGAGCGGGACCGGCACCGGCGTGGCCACGGCCAGCTTGTCCACCGCGAGTTTAAGTTTCGGCAATCAGCCCCTCGGTACGACGAGCACTGCCGCGACGGTCACCGTCACCAATACCGGCACCACCAACCTCAGCATCACCACGGCAGCGCTGGGCGGGACCAATGCCAGTGCCTTTGCCAAGTGGGCCGACTCCTGCACGGGAGCCACGGTCACGCCCAACAGCACCTGCGCGGTCAGCGTGACGTTTACACCCGCAGCCACGGGTGCGCTCAGCGCCACGCTGACCTTCACCGACAACAATAACAATGTCGTGGGCAGCACCCAGGTCGTGACTTTGTCGGGGACCGGCGCGGACTTCACGGTGACTTTCACCACCGGAACGCAGACCGTCGTGCAGGGCGGCAAGGCGACGTACACGGTAAACGTGACGTCCGTGGGCGGCGCGTTTTCCAATGCCGTAACGCTGGGTTGGGGCACCTTGCCGACGGGGACCACCTGTACGTTTTCTACGAACCCCATCACTCCGGGCTCGGCGGGCGCCAGCAGCACCATGACCATGACTACCACGGCACCGTCTTATGCCCGCATGCTCCCCCCAGGCCGCCGCTCGCCACCTGCGGTGTGGCCGGCACTGCTCTTGCTGGCGTTCTTGTCGACCTTCGTGGGCTTTTGGCGCACCCGCCGGCAATCGGCACGTTGGGCGGGCGTGGCCTGCTGTTTCCTGGGCATCCTGCTGGCCACGACCTTCATGACGGCCTGCGGGGGAGGTGGCTTCCCGTTGGCCAAGGTCGGCGGCACTCCAGTCGGTACTTACACGATTACCATCACCGCAACCTCCGGATCAATGCAGCATTCGAGCACTGTCACCCTGACCGTTACCGGTTCTTAAGGAGAGGAGGAAAGGACATGATCACCGCTTATCTGCGAAGGCTGGGGTACGGTTTGGCCGCGCTGCTGCTCAGCGCCGCCGCCGCGTACGGCCAAGGCTTGGGAGGTTCGGAGGTTTCCCTGGGCTATACCTTTGTGCGCGCCAACGCCCCGCCGGGAGGGTGCGGCTGCTTCAACATGAACGGCCTCAGCGGCGAGTTTGCCACCGGCCTGGGCCACGGCTTCAGCGTGGTCGCCGACTTGGGCGGCGACCACCAGAGCAGCGTGACCGGCAGCGGGCTCTCGCTTTGGTTGGTGGATTATCTCTTCGGGCCGCGCCTTTCCTATCGCCGCGCCAAGCGCTGGACCCCGTTTGCTCAGTTCCTGGTGGGCGGAGCGCATGGCAGCGGAACGCTGTTCGGTACCACCGCCGGCACTTCGGGAAGCGCCAATGGGTTCGCGCTCAGCACGGGCGGAGGACTTGACTGGAACGCCACGCGACACGTGTCGGTGCGCCTGTTTCAGTTGGAATATCTCAATACGCGCCTAGCCAATTCCTCCAACAACGTTCAAAACAATCTCCGGATTACCGCCGGAGTGGTCTTTCATTTCGGCAAGAAATGACCGAGGAGGAGGCGCGACTCAGCCACCAGGACGTCGCCCCGCTGGCCCGGTGGCGTCGAACGACAGCGAGGAAGAGCAGTGACGAGTAACGAGAAAGACAAAACCCCAGGGCGGAAAGACGGGCGGCCTCGACGGCCTGAGTTCCCCCCGTGACATACTTCCCCACATCGGTTATCGGCCGTGTCAGGTGAGAAGGTGAAGCAATTTGCTCACTTTGAAAATCGCTTCCCTTTTTTCCCAAGGCGCGATAGTACTTGGCTGCACTATTCCCAGATGGATTGACTTGAACCAGCGGCAAGGAGGTATCAAGAATGGAGATGGGGAATCGCATCCGCGCCGTGGCAATCATTCTGTTCGCCTTCCTGACTGTCTGGCTGGCGCCATGGAGTTATGGGCAAACCTCGGGGACGGCGCCTTACAACATTCTCTTACTGACTCCCGACCAGATGGGCGCGGACTTCATGCACTTGTACGGCTATCCTTCGCCGAACACTCCCAACCTTGATGAACTGGCTCGCGAGGGTGTTGTCTTCACGCACGGGTATTCGGCGGGCAGTTGGACCACGCCTTCTTTTGGCTCCATCCTGACCGGCATGTTCCCGACGGTCCATGGCATGACCTTGCCGCCCCTGAATGGTTGCGGCGGGGAGATCACACGCGCCTTGCTTTCCGGCAACATCCCACCCGTCCCTGATTTCCTGACCCTTTCCTCCCAAAAACTCGTCTTGCCCCAGCTTCTCAAGCCTTACGGAATGGCGACGGCCGTCGACCTCGCCAACTGCTGGGCGATCTGGGATGTGGCCGCGAGAAGCTGGGACGACTTAAAGCTTATGTCCGGCACCCAGGTCAAGGCTCCGGAATACCCGGATTTATCCAACCCTCATTATTTGACAGCTCCCCTGACTCTCGCCTGGGCCCAGCAATGGCTCACCGCGCATCGCGACCAGCGGTTCTTTCTGTGGCTGCACTTTATGGAGCCGCATTCCCCTTACAACCCGCCCCGCGAGTACGATCGATTCAAAACTCCGGATGATTACCCGGACCTGTACGACGATAACCCGCGGGATGCCCACGAACTTACCACCCGCGCCATTCTGGGTGACTTTCACGCCATCAACCGCCTCCGGCAACTCTACGCCGCCAAGATTACGTACGCGGACCACTATCTGGGCGAGGTCTTCAAAACGCTCAAGGATTTGGGCCTGAGGAAGAACACGATCATCGTCTTGGTATCAGATCATGGCGAATTGATGTTCTCGCATCCCCAGGATTTCAATATGGCGGATCATCGTTCGGTCTACGATATGGTCCAGCACGTTCCTTTGATGATCTGGGCGCCCAACATTTTGACCGGGCGCCGCGTGGATGCCCTGGCGGGGCATTACGATCTGTTGCCCACCATTTTGGATTTGGAGGGCCTCCCTATACCCTCGCAGGTGGATGGCAAGAGTTTGAAACCTGTCCTGGACGGGAGCGCCACGGAGGTTAACCAATACGTCTACGGAGAAGTGTCGCTTCTCGAGCCGCAGTATTCCATCCGCGACCAACGCTATAAGCTGATTGAGAGCTTGCGCAGCGGCAGGATTCAGTGTTTCGATCTGCTCACTGACCCCGGCGAAAATCAAGACGTTTGCAACGCCCTGCCGGCGGTTGCGGCAGAATTGAAACGGGCTTTGGACGCGCACCTTCAATATATGGTGACCAAGGCCAAATCGTTTTCCGACTGGGAAAACAACCAAAGCCTTGCGGTCATCGAGCAGCGGGATTCCAGAGCTTTGCAGACGTTGGCTCCCGCTGCGCTCACCATCAATCCTCCCGTGGGGGGCGCGTCTCTCCAAGTGACCAGCCGATTGTGGTCTCTGGCGAAAGACGCGAGCAATTGCCGGGGACAATGCCTTTGGGCGCCGCCGGGACCGGGCACCGCCTCCGCGATCTGGCGATTTGATTATCCCCTGACGGGAGATTACGAAATCTCGGTTTGGTACGGGAATACCGGCCAGGCGGACCAGCATCTTGCGACGGATGCCAATTACGTTGTCCATTTTAAGGGCGGAAGTCTCGCCTTCCCCTTCGACCAAAACCACAACCAGGGTCAATGGAACCTGCTAGGCCGATTTCACGACCCCACAAATGTGGAGTTGAACAATCGCGCCAATGGGATCGTGGTGGCCGGACCGGTGAAGCTCACGTTAGTATCCACGCCGGAGGCGCCGAAGATTAACTTCCTGGCTTCCGATCCCTCGGGATGGGTGGATCTCATGCCGCACGAGTCGCTCGAGGGCTGGACGCGCATGTCTGTGCCGCCCGGGAAAGCTTTGGATCCCATCAACCAATGGAGCTTCGACAAAACCCATGGAACCATGCTCTGCGAAGGCAATCATGGACACGAATGGCTGCGCTACGATCACGAACTCACCAATTTTCTTCTCCACGTGGAATGGCGCTTTGAAAAGGACAGTGAGGGGCGAAAAGGGTATAACAGTGGAGTCTTCGTGCGGAACGACCTGACGGGCCGCGTCTGGCACCAGGCGCAGGTGGGCGCCAATGCTTACATTTTCGGCCAAACGCTGATTCACGGGGAGCTGTCGCCTACCATCAAGACACCTCCACCGGTAGTCAATCCTCTCCACCCCGTCGGCGATTGGAACACCTATGAAATTCGCTGCGATGGACCGAAAATCACCCTTTGGGTCAATGGCGACTTGACCGGTGAATTCCCCGCGCCCGAGGTTCTTAAAGGCTATTGGGGCCTGGAAGCGGAAGGCTATCGGATCGAGTTCCGCAATATTAAGTTGAAGAATCTGCCGTAATGCGTGAACGCGAAGCCCGCCATTCGTGACGATCATTCAAACCCGTGGCGGGCGCACGCGGCGCGGAAAAGATGGTAGGCCTTTTCGAACTTTTCCCGTGCTGCAAGCTCCGGGGCGTAGGACTCCACAATGCGCGCCATGCTGCGGATGGCTGCGGTCAAATCCCCCCCAAAGAGCACTGTTCCCGCGGCCAGGATGGCTGCCCCGAACGACGCTGTGGGATTCGCGCCCCGCACCACCGTGCGGTCAAGAAGATTCGCGCGAAGTTGCGACAACACCGGGCTGGCGGAGGCGCTTCCGGCGGAGAATACTTCCCTTCCCACCGTCACTCCGCAGGCCTCCAGCCGCTCATAGCCCCATCGCTCCACGCAGGCGAGAGATTGCAGTTGCGCCGCGTACCTCTCGCTCGGGGACGCCGGGCGCCCCTCGAAAAATGACTTGGCCCGGGGGTTTACGAATGGGAAGCGTTCCCCGCGCTCCCCGAGGAGGTAGCACTGAATCGAGGTCGGCAGATGCGCGGCGGCGCGTCGATCCATTTCCGCGGGAGTCACGCCCGGCTCGTCGAATTGCAGGCTGCCCGGCCCCGTGTTGCTGGCCGCACCGGGAGCCCACAAATTGCTCGGGAGATAGTGGCAATACATTCCCGGTCCCAGCCGAGGCTTGGTGGGCGTCAGGACTTTCCAAACGAGGGTAGTCCCCAGGGTGGTATTGGCATGGCCCGCTTTGCTCGCCCCGGAGCCGATGAGACTCGCCAGGCCGTCGGTGGCCCCGGCCAGCACGGGTACTCCGGCGGTCAAACCGGTTTCCTCACTGGCACGCGCGGAAACCACACCGACCTGATGCCCCGGAGCGACAATCCGGGGGAGCATGGAGGCGGGGATTTCGGCAAGGCCGACCGCCGCAGTCCACTCACTTTTTTCCTGGTCGTAGCCGAGCTTGAGCGCGTTGGAGTAATCGCACACTCCCCATTGCCCCGTAAGCTTTGCGGTCAACCAATCGGCGGGATGCAATAGGTAAGACGCGCGCCCCCAGATGGACGGTTCCTCCTGCCGCACCCAGAGAGCCTTGGCGAGAGAGAAAGACACATTGAGTGGCGCTTGCCCGGCCGGAAGCCGCCGATTGAATTCGTTGGCGACTGTTGCTGCGCGCCCATCATCGTAAAGCATCGCCGGTCGAACCGGTTCGCCCTGCGGATCCGCCAGGACCAGCGAGCCCGAGGTCGAAGTCACCTCAATCCCTGTGGTGCGAGCCCAACGCCCACCGGCTCCGAGACTCTCTCGCAACTCCTTCGTCGTGTGGCAGACCGCGCGCCACCACGCGTTGGCATCTTGCTCGTGGGCCGTCGCGGCGGCGGGCAGGTCGGAAAGCGCCGCGCGAGCTTCCGCGAGAACGTCCCCCTCGGCCGTTGCGGCCAGGGAGCGAACCCCACTGGTTCCGACGTCGACACCGAGCACTATGGGAAGGCCTGATGGAATCATCCTACCAAATCACGCAGCGTTCATCGCGCACCATGGGGTCACCCGCCTTGCAGCCAAAGGCCTGTTGGAAGACCGACATATTGGAGGGCGCGCCGATGGCCCGAAAGTTGTGCAGGGGGTGCGGGTTGGTGTTCACCTGAAGCCGAATGTATTCCGGCCGGTCGTTCCCCGCCCAGATTTGCGCGAAGGAGAGGAAAAAGCGCTGGTCGGGTGTGAGCCCGTCGATACTGGGAGGCTGAGGTTTTCCTTGCAGGCTCTTCTGGTACGCTTTGTAAGCAATCGTCAACCCGCCCAAGTCCGCGATGCTTTCACCCAGCACCAACTTACCCTTTTCGTGAATGTCGTCGATGGCCACGTAGGCATCAAATTGCTTTTCCACGCAAGCGGCGCGTTCCTGGAAGTTCTTCAAATCGTCGGCGGTCCACCAGTCCGAGCGGTTGCCGTGCGCGTCGAACTTGCGGCCTTCGTCGTCGAAGCCGTGGGTCATTTCATGGCCGATCACCGCGCCGATGCCTCCGTAGTTCACAGCGTCGTCAGCCTTCGGGTCAAAAAACGGCGGTTGCAAAATTCCTGCCGGAAACACAATTTCATTCATCGAGGGGTTGTAATAGGCATTGACCGTGGGCGGAGTCATTCCCCATTCTGTACGATCCACGGGCTTGCCGATTTTGTTCAGGGAACGATGAAACTCGTAGAGGTCGCCGCGCAGAACATTCTCCACGTACGGCCCACGGTCTACCTTGAAAGCGGAGTAATCGCGCCACTTGTCCGGGTAGCCAATTTTGGGAGTGAAGGCGTCCAACTTGGCGAGCGCGGCTTTCTTGGTTTCCGGGCCCATCCAGGGGAGAGTCTGGATATCCTCACGCAGGGCTTCGATGAGGAGGTGCACCATCTTGTCGGCGCGGGCCTTGGCCTCGGGCGGAAACGTCTTTTGGACATACTGCTTGCCCAGAGCAAAACCCAGCCGGCGGTTGGTCGTCTCTACGCAGCGCTTCCAGCGGGGCTGAATCTTCTCGGTTCCCTGCAAGATGTGGCTCTGGAAATCGAAGTTCTCCTGGACAAAGTTGTCGGAAAGCGCTGGAGCGGCCGCAGAAATCAGATGCCATCGCAGGTAAGTCTTCCAGTCATCAAGCGGCATGGACGCCAGCAGATCATTCAGATTTGTAAAGAATTTCGGTTGACCCACATTGAACTGTTTGATCTGCGTGTAACCCAAGTCATTCAGGAATCCCGCCCACGAAAAATTGGGTGTCATGCTTTGCAGTTGTTCCAGCGCCATCTTGTGATAAGTCGCGTCCGGATCGCGCATTTCAATGCGATTCATCGCGGACTGCGCAAGCTTGGTTTCCAGAGCCATGACGGTCTTGGATTCGGCCGCGGCTTTGTCGGCATCATCGCCCAACAGACCCAGCATGTTGGCAATGTGTTTCACGTAAGCGTCACGAATCTTTTGGGATTTTTCATCACTCCGAAAGTAGTAGCCGCGCTCCGGCAAACCCATTCCGCCCTGGAAAGCGCTGGCAATCACCTGCGTGCTGTCTTTTTGATCCTGCTGGCCGGTGAAGCGGAAGAGAACGCCGGCTCCGTATCCGTGCAGGCGGGAAACTTCCTCCCGGAGGCTGGGCAAGTCGTGGATATGAGCAATGCGGTCAAGCTCCGGCTGAAGAGGTTTGGCGCCTTCACTTTCGATTCGAGTTGTATCCATGCAACTCGCGTAAAAGTCGCCGATCTTTTGCTCGTCGCTTCCTGGGGGAGCATCGGTCCGGCTGGCGGCGGTCTCCAGAATCTGCCGGAGAGTGTCGTCGCTTCGGTCCGCCAACTCGCGAAACGTTCCGTAGGTTGGGAATTCCGGAGGAATCGGGTGTGAGGCCATCCATCCGCCGTTGGCGTATTGATTGAAGTCCACACAAGCCGAAACCTTCGTATCCATATATGCTGGGTTGATGCCATGGACGGTTCCATCGCTCACGGGCGTGGCAAGGCCCAATGAAAGCGTAAGGAAAAATAGAGCGCCGACGAAGACTTTGAACGGGTTCATTGTTAAATCCTTATCGTGGAGATTGCCGCCCCCAAACTGGACCGAAGCCCGGCCGTTGGCGAGAGCGGTATCCTAGCAATTCACAAGGGGATTCGCAATGGCGGCGCATGATAACCCGCGCCATCCCCGGCATCTCGCCGGGGCGCAAAGTCACAGGCAGCGGCGATTCATGAACCAAGAAAATGGCAGATGTCGCGCAGCACCTGCTGAAACATTTCCGGGGTCAGGCGGCCGGTCTGAGTATTTTGCTGGCTGGGATGGTAGGAGCAGAACAGGCGGGGCAAGCCTGCGGGCAGCGTGAAGCTTGCCCCATGGGAAAAGACCAAGGTCGACCGGCGCGGGAAGTCCTCGCGCTTGGCGAGCACGCGCAGGTAAGAATCAAACGCGATGCGCCCCCTGCGAAAACGTCCATGATGGAGTTTGGTATCGGTCGAGGGATTGCGCCTCCGGCGAGCTCATAGTAATCTTGATAGAGGAAGGTGACCATGACGCAAATCACCGAGGCCGTTTACACGCACGGCGTTCTGAGGCCTGAGATCGATCTGAACCTCCGCGAGCAGCAGCGAGTCCGCGTTATCGTTGAGCCGCTCGAGGACGGTCTCGGGGACCGGGACGCGGCCGTGGCACGATTGAAGGCTGGGATCGCCGGCAGGCAGTTCTTCTCGAAGGGGCCACTGCCCACGCGAGAGGACCTCCATGATCGCGTTTGATACCAACGTCCTCCTCTACGCCTGCGATCGGGCGGATTCCCGACGCCAACAAATCGCCATTGATCTCATTGCCAACAGCAGGGACGGCGTCCTGCTACGGCAAGTGGCCTGCGAGTTCGTCGCGGCTTCCCGCAAACTGAGCGCACAAGGCTTCACCGCATTGGATGCGTGGAACCGACTCACAGAATTTCTTAATCTGTTGCCTCTCATCCTTCCCACCGCAGGTGTGCTTGAACGCGGCCAGAGGTTGCACGCAACTCACGGTGTGTCCTTCTGGGACGCCTTGATTTTGGCAGCGTGTGCTGAGGCAGGGGTGGAGACTCTTTATTCGGAGGACGTCCCGGGCCTCTCCACGCTAGGTGCTCTCCAGGTCGTGAATCCGTTCAAATAGGCGCCCGTGTTTTCGGGATCCAATTCCTCCCGTACGATCACCCTTCAGCCTGTGAGCGGGCCAAAGTCGGTGCAGTTCTAACTCTGGGCTCTTCCCTTGACGGCGAAGGCATAGCTTGCGGGAAGAAGACGCTCGCCAGGGCGGTTCATGAACCAAGATAATCGCGAATGTCGCGCAGCACCTGCTGAAACATTGCCGGGGTCAGGCGGCCGGTCTGAGTATTTTGCTGGCTCGGATGGTAGGAGCAGAACAGGCGAGGCAATCCTGCGGGCAGCGCCAAGCTTGCCCCATGGGAAAAGACCAAGGTCGACCGGCGCGGGAAGTCCTCGCGCTTGGCGAGCACGCGCAGGTAGGAATCAAACGCGATGCGCCCCAGCACCAGGACGGCGCGCAGGCGCGTCAAGATCCCCAATTCCCTCTCCAGGTAGGGCTGGCAATTGCGCAATTCTTCCGGGGTCGGTTTGTTTTTGGGCGGCGCGCAACGGAGCGGCGCGGTGATGTAACAGTTGCGAAGCTCCAGCCCATCGCTCCGATCCCGCGAAGTGGGCTGATTCGCGAATCCCGCTTCATAAAGGCCGCGATAGAGGAAATCGCCCGAGCGATCACCCGTAAACATCCGCCCCGTACGATTGGCGCCATGAGCTCCAGGCGCCAAGCCGAGGATCAGAAGCTCGGCGCGGGGGTCGCCGAAGCTCGGCACGGGTTTTCCCCAGTATTCCCAATCGCGATACATGCGGCGCTTTTCTTTGGCCACTTGGCGGCAGTAGGCGATGAGGTTCGCGCAGCGCTTGCAGGCGATCACCTGTCGCTGAAGTTGGGCCAGCTCACGCGCCGCTTTGGACTTAGGAGGATTGTTTCCGGTTGTTTGCACGACCTCTCACAATCTTCGTGAGGCATGGGAGAAAGGAGTTATTGTACGGGAAATACCCAGCCTCTGCACAGCGTCTCATCGTCGAATGCCGCAGCGGCGGTTCGCGAACTGCTGTGCATGGTGTGGAAGGTCCCCAAGAGCAACATCTCTTGTATCGATTTGCCCTGGATTGCATCTAAATTTTCGGGAGGCAAAGGAAAAGATTATGGAAAAGGTTCTACATGTTCAGACCGCCGATTGGCAGGGGATTGAGACGAGCACCAAGCCGGTATTCCTGGATTTCTGGGCGGACTGGTGCGGTCCCTGCAAAATGCTCGCGCCGACGTTTGACCGGCTGGCGGAGAAGTACGGCGAACAGATCACTTTTGCAAAAGTCAACGTGGACGAGCTGCCCGATATCGCCAATAAGTATGGGGTCCGGTCCATCCCCACTCTAATTTTGTTGCAAGGCGGCAACGTGGTGGAGAAGTTGGTAGGGCTGCGATCGGAGCAGGAATTGGCCCAGGTGCTCACACGTTTCGGGAACGGAAACGGCAGCAAGTAATCTCCGCCTTCTTGCCCGTGATCCCTCCGGACCCGGGAGGGATGAATCGGGTCACCCACAAAAAGCAAGGGCGCCCTTCCATGGATGGGCGCCCTAAATTCTCGCCGCAGGCGGCAGTATGCCGTCACCGCGCAGGTGTTTAAGCCCCCGGCCGTTGACCTAGCACGTTCGTGGTGTTGGGGAAGAACCCTTTCGGTGTGCTCATATAGCCGGATACGGAATCCTTGCCCAGCTTGTTGACCACCAACTCCAGGGCGCTCGAGGCTCCATTCACGATGAGGTACACGGGTTCATTCATCGCCCTGTTGGAGCGATAGATCCGCTTATCATCGGCGATGAGGTAGAAGCTAAAAACGTTTCTCTTGGGGTCGGTTTTTTCGAGCTCCACCGTGATCGTCCCGATTTTTTGTTGAGCCTTTTTGCGAGGCAAAGAAAATTCAAAATAGTCTCGATCACCTTTGTGAGCCAGGGCCACCAGTTCGTCGTGAGTGCGGGCGATGGAGCCGCTCAACTCACCCTTGGTATTGGTGAGGGCGTTGGCAAACTCGGATTTGGTGCTGGCCAGGTCCTGCTTGGTTCCCGCCAAATCCGTGTTCAGGCTGCCGATCTTGGCGTTGGAGTCAGCCTGAAGCTTGTTCACTTCGTCGGCGCTGGCTTTCTGGGCGATGGCTTGGTTTAATTGCGCGACGGCGGCTTGTTGTTGTTTTTGGACTTCCGCGGCCAGGGCGTGCGCATGGGCCAGTTCTTCTTCAGTCATGCCGAGCTTTTTCTCGACCACCTGGAAGTGCCCGCTCAGTTGTGCGTAAAGATGGTCGCTGGAGTCCAGGCGCGCTTTAATCGCTTCTATCGCGTCAGACTGATTCGTCTTGTAGTCGTTAAACTGTGAGCGCGCCATGAGCATCATCACCAGGTTAGCAATAGCCAGGACGCCCAGCGCCGCCACCAGCCAAGGCAGCGCTTTCATACCTCCCGCGGTGGGAACCGATTGGGGGGCTTGCTGAACTAAAACATACTGAGGGGCTGCGGGTTGGGGTTGAGGCGACGCGGGCGCCTCCTCGGGTGCGGTCACGCGTCGCGTGGGCGCATCGTTCAGGCCGAACATCGAGTGGCCGGGGTTAGGATCTTTGTCTGCCATGCTTTCTCCTCTGTTACCAAATGCAATGGGCGAGTTCACCGGAACCGCCGGATAAGCCTACTCCTATGATGCCATATTCGGCGATTGGGTTTAAGTGTAAATGTATTTTAACTTTCTGAAGACGGGCACAGTATCCCTTTAAAAGCCGGTGGGTTCAAGCGCCGGGAAGGGGCGTCAGGAGCAGGTCTGAATCAGCGCCACGGCGTCAGCACGGATCGCCGCGCCGCGCCCGACGGCCTCCAGACCTTCACCGGACTTGGCTTTGACACTCACTTGGCCAGGCTCGAGGGCCAATGCCGCGGCCACTTTCCTTTCCATGGCGAGGATGTATGGCGCCAGCTTGGGCCGCTCCAGACCCACTGTGGCATCGATGTTGACAATGCGATACCCGGCGGCGTCGAGCCGCTGGCGGACGTGGCGGAGAAAGAGCAAGCTGGAAGCGTTTTTCCACTGGGGAGAGGTATTGGGGAAGTGGCGCCCGATGTCTCCGAAGCGCGCCGCCCCCAGCAAAGCATCGCAGATGGCGTGGGCCAGCACGTCGCCATCGGAATGGCCGACCGGGCCTTTGTCAAAGGGAATGCGTACCCCGCCCAGAATCAGGTTGCGTCCGTCTGCCAGCCGGTGGAGGTCATTGCCGATTCCCACTCGCAATAGCGAGGGTAAAGGTGGGATAACGCGTGGCGCCGCGACGGTCCCCTGCGCGCGCAGGGGCAAAGTGCCCTGGCTACGGCGTTTTCGGGTGGTGGGTGAAGATTTCATCTTTCCAAATTCAAGCGTCATCCCGGACGTGTTCGCGCTCTTGAGCGATGTACAGGCGGGCCAGGGGCAGATCCGAGGGTTTGGTAATTTTGATGTTCCGGTCCGAACCCATCAGGACTCTGACGTCGTGGCCTTCGTGTTCCACCAGGCTGGACTCGTCCGTGCCGTAATAGCCCTCCGCCAGGGCGCGGTCAAAAGCCTGGCGCAGAAGAGTGTAACGAAAGGCTTGTGGCGTCTGGGCCAGAACAATGCGCTCGCGCGGAATGGTCCCCGTTATTGTTTGCCGCTCGATTTTTTTCACAGTATCCACGCTCGGAATGCCCAGAATAGCCGCACCGTCTTTGCGCGCGGCATCGACGACTTGGCGAATCATGGTGAGTTCAATAAAGGGGCGCACCGCGTCGTGGACCACCACGACATCGGTTTCCGGCGGGGCCTGATCAAGGCACCGGGCCACGGTTTCCTGCCGCGACGCTCCTCCCGCCACGAGGCGCACGTCCTTGCCAAAATGCTCAGTGGCAATCTCCTTGGAGGCCCGATCCATATCTTCCGGCCGCACTCCCAAGAAGATCCCGTCGATAACTTCGGAAGCGGCGAACTTCCTCAGGGTGTGAACGAAAATGGGTACGCCCTCGAGGGAAAGGAATTGTTTGGGCGTAGCTCCGCCCATCCTTAACCCCGTACCCGCCGCGGGAATGATGGCTAAAACGCTCATGAGACGTAGTCCGTAGTCAGTTGTCCGTCGCAAGAATTCGCTTGCAACCCGGGCGCCAACGTTTCTCGCGTACCGATTGGGTTTTCACATGGCCATCTCAGGAAAAAAAGGCGACGGAGCGCATCTGCTCTCCGCCGCCTCATTTCCTGGGTTCACCGAGATGCAACGGACAACGGACTACTGACACTTACTGGTGAACCGCCTCGACCAGGGCTCTTCGTTCATCGTACTTGCCAAAGATCATTTTTCCGGCCGTGGTCTGTAAAACGCTCGTCACCGAAATGTCGATGGTCTTGGAAATCATTTTTTTGGCGTTGTCCACCACCACCATGGTGCCGTCATCCAAGTAGGCGACGCCCTGGTTGTATTCCTTGCCTTCCTTCAGAATAAACACCCGCATAATCTCGCCGGGCAGGACGACGGGCTTCAGGGCGTTGGCCAGTTCGTTGATATTGAGCACCGGGACACCCTGGAGTTGGGAAACTTTGTTGAGGTTGAAGTCGTTGGTGACGATTTTCCCTTCGTAAGCCCGCGCTAACTCGATGAGCTTCAAATCGACTTCGCGGAGCTGGGGAAAATCTTCCTCCACAATCTGCACCGTGATGTTGCTCATTTTCTGCATGCGCTGGAGGATGTCCAACCCCCTCCGCCCGCGATTGCGCTTCAGGGGATCGGAAGAGTCAGCCACCAACTGGAGTTCGCGCAGCACAAACTGGGGGACGATCAGTGTGCCATCAATGAAGCTCGTCTCGCAAACGTCCGCGATGCGCCCGTCGATAATGACGCTCGTGTCAAGCACCTTGTAATTCTTGCGAGGCGCCTTTTCGGTGGTAAAAAGTCCGCCCAGGGCGCCGAGATTGAGCAAATCGCCTTTATTGGCGCCCAGCACCAATCCCACGTAAGCCATCAACAGCAGCAAGGTCACTTGGAAGAATGAGTTGGCGGATTTGTCGATCGCCGTCAGGCTGAGCAGATGGCTGATCATGAGCGCGCCAAGAATGCCCAGGATGGAACCGAAGGCTGCACCCATCAAGCGCTTCAGGCTCGCCTTCTCCAGCCGCATTTCAAAGAAAATGAAGAAAATCCCGAGGGCTAACCCCAAAATTACAGATTTGATCTCGGACAAGCCAAAAGGTTGTAAGTGTGCTGCGGCTGCGGTAATGATGATAACAAATATGAAACGGACTGCTCCCATTTCCCACGACATGAGGCCTGACCTCCTTCTGGAACCCGTATAACAGTCCCAACATGGTTCTGCTGCCCCCTATTCCCTTGCAGAATAGCAGACGGAGTATACCATCCCGTCGAGTGGGGTGAAAGCAAGTTAAAAATGCGGGGTATTTACTGAGTGATAAGCGTTTCCCTTGGAAATAAACCGCTCCCCCGCCGCGGCCCGGGAGGAATTATCGCCGGGCTTTCGACTTGATCACAATCGGTGTGCCGGTGAAACCGAATTTTTCCCGAATGCGGTTTTCGAGAAAGCGCTCGAAGGAAAAATGCAGTTTGCCGGAGCGATTGGTAAAGGCGACGAAGACGGGTGGGGCCACTCCCGCTTGGGTCAAATAATAGAGCCGGGTGGGCTTACCCGACGGGGACGTAGCGCGCTCGAAATCCACCTCCGCCAGAAACCGGTTCATCTCCGCCGTGCTGACGCGAAGCTGACGGGCTTCGGCAACCTGCGCGATGGCCTTTAATAAGTTCCCCAGCCGCTGACCGCTCAGGGCGGAGACAAAAACAATGGGCGCGTAATCCAGGTACTTCATCCGATCCCGAATTTCCGCGGTAAAGTCCTGTGTGGTGGTGGGGCCTTTTTTGATGGCGTCCCACTTGTTTACCACGATGATGACGGAGCGCCGGCTTTCATGGGCGTACCCGCCGATGTGGGTGTCGAGCGCGTTGATGCCTTCCTGGGCGTCCAGGATCAGCAACGCCACCTCCGCGCGCTCCAGGTGCTTGCGCGCCTGGATGACGCTGAGCTTTTCCGCCAGTAATTTGGTTTTGCCCTTGCGACGGATGCCCGCCGTATCCACGAAGCGAAAGTGCAGTCCGTCGCGCTCCACTTCCGCGTCCACGGCGTCGCGCGTCGTCCCCGGTACGGCCGAGACAATCGAGCGCTCTTCGTTCAGGAGCCGATTGAGCAGCGTGGATTTTCCTACGTTGGGCCGGCCAATGATGGCGACGTGAATCGGGTGATCGGGGGAGCCGATAATCGGGTGATCAGGCCTCTCGCCCTCGGGTGACACGTCTTCCGCCTCATGTTCCAGCGGACCCGCGGGAACGAAGCGGTCCTTCTCGGGGGGCTTGGGAGATTCTTCTTCCTCAATGGCATCATGGGTGAATCCCGCCGTCACGTGGTCGAGCAAATCATCCACGCCCAGGCCGTGCTCGGCGGAGATGGGAAAGATGTGTTTGATTCCCAAACGATGAAATTCCCCTGCCAGCGGCGAGTGCTGCTCCGCGTCAACCTTGTTCACGACCACTGCCAGGGGTTTTCCGGTGCGGCGCAGGAGTTGCGCCAACTCTTCATCCAGCGGCACCACGCCTTCGCGGCCGTCCACCATGAGAATCAGGTGCGCGGCTTCCTCAATCGCCACCTTCGCCTGGCGATAAATTTCGATGGGGATCAGCTCCTTGTCCGAGGGGATAATCCCCCCGGTGTCGATGACTTCAAAGGGTTTGCCCATCCACTCGGCGCGAGCATAAAGGCGGTCGCGCGTCATGCCGGGTTCGTCGCCCACCAGCGCCCGGCGCTGACCGCAAATGCGGTTGAATAACGTGGACTTGCCCACGTTGGGCCGGCCGAGAATCACGATGCGAGGAAGCTGGGGCATGCGAAAAGAAGTCGAAAGTCAAAAGTTTAAAGTCTAAAGTGCAAAACTACTGCCAGCGGTCAGCTCTGACCGGTCAGCATTTGGCAATCGAAAATCACCAATTAGCAATCGGCCATCACCAATCACCAATCGCCAATCATCAATCACCGGTATAATATCCTGTCTTTTGTTCTCCCCTCACGCCGGCGCGTAAACAGGCTGGTTCGACGAACCAACTTAGGCTCCGTGCCAGGGGTGTGTCAAGCTGATGCGCTATTATCCTATCTTTCTGGACTTGCGTGGGCGGCGTTGCACCGTGGTGGGAGGGGGGCGCGTGGCGGAGCGCAAGGTACAAGTGCTCCTGCGCGCGGGCGCCAGCGTACACGTCATCAGCCCAGTGGTGACGCCACGCTTGGCGCTGCTGGCCGCGCGCAAGAAGCTCGACCTCTCCCTGCGCGCTTACCGCCTCGCTGATTTGGAAGGACCGCCGGCGGCACGGGTCAAAAGGCTGCGCAGACTTCGACCCGTTCTGGTCTTCGCCGCCACCGACAGCCCCGAGACGCAGAAAGCCGTTCGGAAGGATGCGGAAAAGATCGGGGCACTGGTGAACGCCGCCGATGATGCGCGGGAATCCGATTTCATTGTGCCCGCGTCATTCTCCCAAGGTGATTTGCTGATCGCCATTTCAACTTCTGGCTCGAGCCCGGCGCTGGCCCGCCGGCTGCGACGGCAGCTTCAGCTCACGCTGGGACGTGAGTACCGCGGCTACTTGCGGTTTCTGCGCGAAGCTCGCAAGCTGGTTATGGAAACAGTGCCCGATGAAGCGCAACGGGCCAAAATCTTCCGCCAACTCTCAGGGGGACCGGTGATGGACCGATTTTGGAAGAGCGCACACCAGCGCGCAGCCCAGGACGTGCGAAAGTGGCTGGCGAAAGTCGTTGGAGCAGGGTGAGAGAATCAGGGGGACGGCGGCACCTGGATTTAGAACAACAACTCGGCTGAGAATTGGAGCTCGCGTGCGGGAAGTTGGCTCGTGACGCCAGCGAGGGGCTGACCGAAACCAACTCCCGGACTAGACCCGTTGCCATACGTGGCGCTGTAGCCGACGAAATTGGCGTGGTTGAAAACGTTGAAAGCTTCCGCCCGCAGGTTCAATTTCAGATTCTCCTTACCTAAACTGATGGGCCGCTCCACGAAAGGCGCTATGTCGTAGATCGGCCGGCCGTGCCCAGCATTTCGTGCGATGACCGCGCCGTTAATTACCGGGCGGTCCGTCTCCGCGCCGTTGTCACCGCCGTTGGTCGTCCCGGTGACGATGTTGAAAGGTAGTCCCGACGCCAAGGTGCCCACGCCTCCCAACCGGAAGGAGAAAGGCGCGGTGTATATGCCGCTCAACACCAATCGATTCCTTTGATCGAAAATGGCGTTGCCCACCTCGGCTGCGCCGGCCACTCTCGGATCATTCGGATTCTGGCTGGGAATATCCGGATCAACGTTGTCAATGGCATGTGACCACGTATAGCTGGCCAGCATGGATACGCCGTGGCTGAAGCGCCGGCTGAGGCTCACGTCCAAGGCATCATATTTCGCAAGCCCATCGTTCGCGTCGCTCTGGATCACACTGTAGGGAGGCTGCGGATTCGTGGCTTTGGCCGGATTGCAGGCGGCTCCGGCCTCGGCGTACCAATAAATCCAATAGGGCCGCATGCAGTTGGCCGCTTGCGCGCTCCGCGTCTGGCCCTGCGCCGTGCGCACGAACGAAGCCGGCGGATCGACGTCCAGCGGCCGGTTGATCCGCAGCGTGTGCGATCCGACATAATCCACGTTCAGCACCCAGCCCGGCTTCAGTTGGCGCTCGACGCCGATCGTCCATTGCTCCGTGTAAGGGCTTAGGAGGGCATTCTGATATCCGACCAGCGTCGAAGTGGGAAAGAATTGGTTGAGGTATTTGCTCTCGCCGGGCCGCACATAGAGACTCATCACCGGTGCCACGGCTCCAGCCGGAAATGTCGGCAACGGCGCTGCCGAAACGCTGGAAGGAAATCCGACCTGCCCGGGCCCGGCCGTATAGTTGAAAACTCCCGTGGGACCCGACAGTGCGTAATTCGCGGCATTGTTGTCCACAATCTGGGAGTAGTAAATGCCGAACCCGCCGCGAATCACGGTCTTGCCTTCACCCCTCACGTTGTAGGCAAATCCGACGCGCGGGGCGAAACCTTTATCGAAATCCGTAAAAGTCTGCCGCTCGTAGCGCAGGCCGAGATTCACGGTCAGGTCACGCCGTAGTTTGTAGTCATCCTGCAAGAAGACCCAGAAGAGCGTATCATCCACCGTATATTGCGCGTTGCCGTAACTCTGCGTATACGATGCGACGTTATTGATGTTATCCAGGTACGACGAACCCTCGCACACGGACAAGGCTAGCGTGCAGGTGTTGTATGTGAACTGGCCCAAGTACATCGGGCCGCCAAACTCCTTGCTGTTTCCGCCGTTATGCGCCTGGATTACGTCGCCGCCGAAAGTGATGGTGTGACGCGAGCGCATCGCGGAAACCACATCGTTCACCTCGTATTGATGATTGAGCAGCAGGGCGGATTGGGAAGTACCGGAGGTGAATGTGCCGCCGGTGGAGATGGGAACTACAAATTGTGTGCCGTAAATCACCGGATCGAACTCCGTGATAGGCGAAGCAAGTTGAAATTGCAGGCGAACGTTGTTGACCAGGGTCGGGCTTAAAACCGCGGTTTCACCCAACACCGCATCGTAAGCGCGCTTGCGGAAGATGCGGTCAACACTGGGCAAGCTGTTGCCCCCCACAGTGCCGTTGGGGTTGGTGTCGAAATACCGGTCGAGGTTCCCCCGCAGAAACAGGTTGTTGCGGTCATTGAGCTGATGGTCCACGCGGAACAGGCCGAGCCAGTCTTGATAGTGGCCGACGAAATTCCCCGGGGCGATGGGTGAAATGACGGGGGAAGTCCGGCTCTGCCAGCTATACTCGCCCTGCGCGAAGAATTGCGTGCGGCCGCGGCTGCCGATGGGTCCGGAAATGCCCGCCGCTCCCTGACCCAGCGTATCGCCGGTGATTTGATTGCCGCTGGTCGCCGTGGTGGAGGTGAATCCGGCGAGACTCGCCTCGGTGCCTGCCGGCCGTCCTAAAGCCAACACGGTGCCGTGGAATTCATTCCCCCCGCTATGCGTTACGATATTGATCACACTTCCCGCGGTGAAGCCATATTGGGCCGAAAACGCGTTGGTGAGCACGTCCATTTCCTGCACGGCATCGACGCCGAAATTAGTGAAGATCGTTTGGCGGCCCCAGGCATCATCCGCGTTTGCCCCGTCCACCTCGAACCAAGCCTGGCGCCGCCCGGTGCCATTGGTTGTGAAGAGATCCTGGTTCATGAACACGTCACCCTGATTGATGGCCGGACGGTTGGCCGAACTCAGCAGGGGTAGATAAGTGATCCGCCGGTTAATCAAGGGCGTCGTTTCTATTTGCCCCGCGCTCAGGGTGACTCCTAACTGGGGCTCGTCCGCGCGCACTCCGCCAGCCTCCCCCGTCACGGTCACTTTGGTCTGGCCGCCCGAAACGGCAAGTTCAAGGTTCACCTCGGCGGTGGTTCCAGCAGCTAGCGTGATATCGCTCAGCGTGCGTTCCGCGAAGCCCTCCTTTTGCGCCGTCAGGCGATAGGTGCCCGCAACGGATAGACCGCCCAGAGAGAATCCACCGGACGCGTTCGTTTGTGCGCTGCGTTTGAACCCGGTAATCGAATTCGTCGCGGTCACCTGCACGCCGGGAATCGCCGCGTTGCTCCGGTCCGTAATATGCCCGTCGATGGTTGCCGTATCCGGCGTCTGCCCGCGCATAAGTCCGGCGCTCAAGAGAAAAACGATAGAGACAACCATGGCGGTTCGAAACATTCTTTCTCCGGCTGATTCAGATTAGCTATTCAGTTCCTTACAGGTTCAGCGCCGCTGGGCTCTACTCCTCATCTTCCGACTCGGACGCGGGTTCCTGCTCACCCTTCAATTTGATCACCGAAAGCCCCGCTCCACTCAACTGGCGGTTGAGGGCCGGAAGATCCGTTGACTTGATCGCCTTCCAGCGCGCCATCACCGCCGCATCCTCTTTCTCGATGGCAGCGAGCGCGGCGGTCTGCGCTGCCGTGGGGGCGGCATCGGAGTTACCCACCTGGCTGTAAAGCTGGCTGATTTCGCCCCCCACGCGGGAAAGTGTAACCTCTGGAGAAGGTGGAGCGAAGAATCCTCCTCGGCCTCCCCCCGCGAGCCCGGACACCTTCTTGCGAAGTGCGCCCACCGCGTCCGCCACCGGCCCGTGCGCCTGCTTCGACAACGCTTCAAGCCGATGATCAAGCCCGCGCACCTGACTCTGCGCATCGAAATTCTCATTCATCATCGCCGCCAGGCGAGTTGCCATCTCATGCTGCTGCCGCAGACCGGCGGCAGGCGTCATGACGCGCGGGTCCATCACAATGTTAAGCGGGGCAGTTAGAGTCTTCCCAACTGCCGTCAGGCGGATAGTGTACCGCCCCGGCAACACACTCGGTCCCCCCGGCTCCCGCGGGGTGTCGTGCGGCACGGCTGAAATCGGATAGTTGTACGCCGACGATTGCGGCGGAGTCTCGCGCAAATCCCAAACCCAGCGGTGCATGCCCGGCGCGCTGGAGAGGGTTGTTGGCATGCGGACCCAGTAAGTCGGTATGGTCAGCGTCTCGCGCAGCGACTCGAGCGTGAACGGAGGTTTGTCGTCGCTCGAGAAGCGGCGGATCCGCTTGCCCGCTGCGTCCAGGATCTCAAGGGTGACGGGACCTGTTGCGGCCTCACCGAGGACGTAGTCGATCACCGCACCGTCGGGAGGATTCTGGGCCGCGGGCTCGTCGGGAGGCAGGGGCGTATCGCTATTGGTGTCGCGCCGGACGCGGTACGCGGAGGCGGGTTTGAACAGATAAACGTCCGCGTTCGCCGCCGCAGCCAACTGTCGAAGGGGAGTAATGTCGTCGAGCACCCAGAACGAGCGGCCGTGTGTGCCCACCAGAAGATCGTCGTTGTGAATCCACAGGTCGCGCATGGAGGTGTGGGGCAGGTTCAGTTCGAGAGACTGCCAATGGTCGCCCGCATCAAACGACACCCACACCGCGTTTTCCGTGCCGGCGAAGAGCAGGCCCTTCGCTACCGGATCTTCGCGGACCGTGTCCACCGGCCCCGCGTCCGGCAGGCCCGAGACCGTCTTCTGCCAGGTCTTGCCGCCGTCGTGCGTGCGGTAGATGTAAGGGCGCAGATCGTCAATCCGGAATCGGCTGACCGAGGCGAACGCCGTGTCGTTGTCGAAGTGCGAGGCGGAGATCTGCGTCACCTTGCTCCACGGCGTTAACTCCGGGGGCGTGACGTTGCTCCAGTTCTTGCCCCCATCGCGAGTGATCCAGACCAGACCATCGTCGGTCCCGGCCCACAGCGTGTTGATGTCCTTGAATGACGGGGCCAGCGCATAAATAACGCCCCGCACTTTGGCCGCGTTTTGGTCTTTTGCCGCCAGGTCGCCGAGGCTCGCCGGGATGCCAGGTTGAGGACGCGTGAGGTCAGGGCTGATCGTCTGCCACGACACGCCGCCGTTGTTGGTCTGGAAGAGCACGTTGGCCGCGTAATAAAAGATGTGCGGGTCGACGGGCGAAAACATGATCGGCTCGGTGCGATCGGTGCGGTACTTGCCGCTGCGGAGCACGATGGGCGTTACGTTCTGCACCTGCCCGGTGGTCCAGTCGAACTTCGACACCTCGCTGCGGCCGGCACCGTAAACAAGGTGGGGATGGAGCGGGTCGGGCGCGACGTATCCGTATTCGATGACGCCCACCGGATGCCACTCGCGGAAAGTGATTTCGCCGTCGTTACCGCGGCTCGAGATCCCCACGGAGCCGCTCTCCTGCTGGCCGCCGTAAACGCGATAAGGAAACTCATCGTCGGCGATGACGTGGTAGAGTTGCGCCGTCGGTTGGTTGTACCAGGAACTCCACGTTTCCCCGCCGTTCACGGTGACGATCGCGCCCTGATCGCTCACCAGCAGAATCGTGTTGGGGTTGTCGGGGTTAATCCAGATGTTCTGGTAGTCGTCGCCGCCGGGCGCGCCGCGAATCCCCGTCCACGTCTTGCCGCCGTCGTTGGAACGCCAAGTGACGATGCTGGTGGTGAAGACCACGTCTGGATTCTTCGGATCCACCTTGGGAACTGCCAAGTCGCCGCCGCCAATGCGGAGCGCAGGACGCGTGTCAGTGGTGATTTGGGTCCAATGCTCACCGGCGTCATCGGAACGGTAAATGTGCGTCTCGTGGGTGGTGGCCAGACTCGAGTAGAGCCGCCGCGGGTCACTCGGTGCGATGGCGACGTAAGCCTGCACCAAGTCCTCGGGCAAGCCACCGGCGAGTTTATTCCAGGTGTTACCGCCGTCCGTAGACTTGAAGATCCCGCCGCCCGTGCCGCCATACGAATTCCCATCCTCCCAAGGCCCCTGTCGTGCGCGCCACAGGCACGCATAGAGCACATCAGGATTTCCGGGGTCCATCTCGATGTCCGACGCGCCGGTATTCTCATCCTTATAGAGGGCCTTCTGCCACGTCTGGCCACCGTCGGTGGAGCGATAAAGGCCGCGCTCTTCGTTGGGGCCGTAAGGATGGCCGAGTACCGCCGCAAACAAACGGTTAGGGTCGCGGGGATCGACGACGAGCGCGGGAATTTGCTCGCCATCGCGCAGGCCGAGGTGGGTCCACGTCTTGCCGGCGTCAGTGGACTTATAGATTCCGTCACCCACGGAGAGATCGGGGCGTTGCAAGCCCTCTCCACTCGCCACGTAGACGATGTTGGGATCGGAAGGAGCTACTGCGATGGCCCCTACCGACTGCGTCGGCTGATCGTCGAATATCGGGGTCCAGGTGCGGCCGTAGTCGTCCGACTTCCAAACGCCGCCATTGACCTGCCCCATGTAGAAGACGTTGGGTTGGCGGGGCACGCCGGTGGCGGCGCGCGTCCTCCCGCCGCGGAACGGACCGATCATGCGCCAGTGCATCTCCTGGTAAAGCGTCGGTGAATACTGTTGCGCAACCCCGCAAGTCACGACCGCGCACAAGGCAAGAACACTCAGCATCAGACAGTGGAATCGATTCACAGGAACCCCCCGTGGAGACAGACTAGAATAAACCCAATCCGCTCCAGCTACCGCTCTTTTCTGGATCGCAAATCAAAGGCATAATGGATGGGTGATTAGCGTCGGCCTTCAGGTGGGCAGGAGCAAAGCTTTGAAGCGCGGCAGCTTGCTGCCGCTTTGACGCCAGCCAGCTTGCTGGTGGGGCACCCTCTTCCCAGAGATGAGGGCTGGATTCCAAGATTTGAGTCGATTGCTGACCGCTGGTAGCTGAAAGCTGATAGCTTCTGATGCCGATTACAACCAACAAACCATCGGAGAAACTCCCCCTCGACAAAGTATTTGCACCCGGGGGGTGGCTGGCGCGCCACCATCCGAATTACGAATTCCGGCCGGGTCAGCTCGAGATGGCGGAGAGTGTAGAGGCGGCGCTGGAAAACCGCCAGCACCTTATTGTGGAGGCGGGCACCGGGACAGGCAAGACGCTGGCGTACCTTGTACCGCTGTTGCGCAGCGGTTTGCGCACGGTGATCTCTACGGGAACCAAAAATCTCCAGGAGCAACTCTTCTACAAAGACGTTCCTTTTCTCAAGAAAATGTTCCCGCAAATGCGCGTCACGCTGATGAAGGGGCGCCAGAACTATCTTTGCCGGCAGAAACTTTACGATATCGAGAAACAGCCTGTCCTCGACGGCATGGAGCAGGTGGAGCAGTACCCGAAGCTGCGCCAGTGGGAGGAGCGCACCGAAATCGGCGATCGCGCGGAATTGCGCTGGCTGCCGGACGCCAGCGAGCTTTGGAAAAAGGTGGACGCCCGCAGCGAGGCCTGCACGGGACAAAAGTGCCAGCAGTTCGAACGTTGCTTCATCACCCGGATGCATCAGCGCGCAGCGGAATCGGACTTGCTCATTGTGAACCACCACTTGTTGTTCGCCGACCTCGCCCTGCGGCAAAGGGAGTACGCCGCGCTGCTGCCGGACTACGCGGCGCTGGTGTTCGATGAAGCCCACGAGATCGAAGACGTGGCCACGCAGTACTTCGGCGTGGAAGTAAGCAACTACCGCGTGGAGGAATTGGCGCGCGACACCGAAGCGACGTTGCGCATGAAAGGCATCAAGAGCCATGAGGTTCTGGCCGCGGTGGGGGAACTGCGGCGCCGCGCCGATTTGTTCTTCGAGCTTTTCCCACGCACGGAAGGGCGCTCCAACTTCGACAACCGCGAGAGTTTCCTGGAAGTCAATCGCGGCGCCTACTCGGGCTTGGCTAATGCGCTCCTGCTCCTCCAGACGGAACTCAGCCGCGTGCCGGATCGCCCGGAGGAGATTAATAATCTGATCAGGCGCGCCCAGGAACTGCGCGCAACATTGGAAGTGGTGCTGGAGGGTCACGAACGCAACATGGTGTATTGGTGGGAACGGCGGGGACGCGGCGTGTTCATGCAGGCCACCCCCATCGACGTTTCCCTGCTGCTGCGCGAGCGGCTGTTTGACAAGGTGGAGACCGTTGTCCTGACCTCGGCGACGCTGGCGGTGGGCGGAACGTTCGACTTCCTTAAGCGGCGGCTGGGTGTACAAAACGCTAAAGAACGCATTCTCGACTCCCATTTTGATTTCCCCCATCAAGCTCTGCTCTATACCCCCGTGCATTTACCAGACCCGCGCCAGCCGGATTTTGCGCGCTTGGCGGCGGAAGAAATCGTGCACTTGTTGAAGGCCACCCGCGGACGCGCCTTTGTGCTTTTCACTTCCCACGCGCAAATGCGCGACGTTTACGAGCGCGTGCGTCCCCACTTACGATATCCCCTGCTGATTCAAGGTTCGATGCCGCGGACGGAATTGTTGGACCGCTTCCGCTCCACCCCGCATGCCGTGCTGTTCGGCACCAGTTCGTTCTGGCAAGGCGTGGATGTGCAAGGTGAGCAATTGAGCGCGGTGCTGATCGACCGCCTGCCCTTCGCCGTCCCCACCGACCCCGTTACTGCCGCTCGCATCCGGCAAATTAATGAAGGGGGGGGCAACGCTTTTGGCGATTACCAAGTGCCGCAAGCGGTCATCTCCCTGAAACAAGGTTTCGGTCGGCTCATCCGCAGTGAAAGCGACCGCGGCATCCTGGTGATGCTGGACCACCGCCTGATGCGCATGCCCTACGGACGTGTCTTCCTGGAAAGCCTCCCCCCTTACCACAAGACGAATCGGCTGGAAGACGTGAAGGCCTTTATGCGAGAATAATAAATGCAGGTGTCAGGTGTCAGGTGTCAGGTGTCAGGTGTCAGGTGTCAGGGGCCAGATGCCAGTTGACAGGTACCAGGAGTTAGAAGTCAGGAGCCAGAAGTGAGAAGTTAGAAACCAGGAATCGAAGTCAAGATTTACTGATTGCACCGCTCCCTCTAACTTCTAGCTTCTAACTCCTGCCTTCTGACACCTGACACCTTCTTGAGGTTTCCATGTTTGAAGTTTCCGTAGAGTATACGTTCGCGGCGGGACATGCCCTGCGCGGGTACAAAGGTAAGTGTGAAAATGTTCACGGGCACAATTACAAAGTCCAATTGGTCGTGGAGGGTGAACAGCTTGATTCCACGGGGTTGTTAATGGATTTCGTGGAGGTGCGGAAGACCCTCAAAGATCTGGTGGAGCGCTTGGATCACCGCTTCCTGAATGACTTGGCGCCTTTCGATAAGCTGAATCCCTCGGCGGAAAACATTGCCAAGTATTTTTGTGATGAGCTCGAACCCCACGTCCGCAAGCGGGGCTTGCAAGTTCAGGCCGTAACAATTTGGGAGACAGATACGACCTCGGCCACCTATCGTCCGAAATGAGAAGTTAGAATCTAGAAGTGAGAAGCTAGAAGATGCCTGAAACGCTGGAAAGGTATAAGGATGGATTCTGGCTTCTAACTTCTAGCTACTAGCTTCCTCTTTGCTACCAGGTCCAGAAAGCCACAGCGGGATGCAATTCCGCCTGATGCTGTTGGGCGCAGACGCCTTCCTTGCAGATGTAGGTGTCTTCGCACCAGCGGCAACGCGACAATTGCACCTTTTCGCGGAGGGTCCCACACATGGCGCAGGCTTCCAGCAGGTCAGCAACAACGTGCCGGGAGTAAGTTCGCCAAGTTTCCAAGACTTCCCGTTCTTCCCGAATTTTTTCGAGCTCGTCGTGGCTTAGCATACCTGCTCCTTCGCCTCTTTTATGTGATGCAACCTAGGGGCCATCCCTTGTTCCCCATCCTAATTAATATCGGCCAAAGGGAGAAACTTCCTTAGATTCAGTTAATTAGAGCAGTACAAAATATTGACATGCATCAAATCCAGACGGGCATGAATGACTTTTTTATCGTGATTTGGCCCAATTCGGGACACCAATTGTCATTTTGAAACGGGGTTCCTTGCAACCCCTGTCTACAAGCCATGAGGAAATAGGATAAAATGCTAGCAGGAGTTTGCGGACATCGGCAGATCCCACAAACGAATGGTCATCACAGAAATCTTCAAGTCGATTCAAGGAGAGTCTAATTTCGCGGGATTACCCTGCATTTTTGTCCGACTGACCGGCTGCAACTTGCGATGCCATTGGTGCGACACGGCTTACGCGTTTCACGGCGGTCAGAAGATGACAGTAGATGAAATCATGGCGCGGGTTCACCAGTTGGGGGGCAAATTAGTGGAGCTTACCGGCGGTGAACCGCTGCTTCAAGATGACGTCTACCCGCTCACAGAGCAACTGTTAGGTGAAGGGTTTCGGGTGCTCGTAGAAACCAGCGGAGAGCGCTACATCGGCCGTTTGCCGCGGGCGGTCATTAAGGTGCTCGATGTCAAGTGTCCCGGCAGCGGCGAAGGCGGAACTTTCTGTGCGGATAACTTGGGCGCCCTGGAAAAAAAAGATCAGGTCAAATTCGTGATTGCCGACGAGAATGACTATCGTTACGCCCGCGAGTTCATGCTCCAGCATGATCTGCGCGGCCGGGTTGATGAGGTTATCCTCTCGCCGGTTTTCGGCCAGTTGCACCCGCGCCAACTCGCCGAGTGGATTTTGCGCGACGGATTGGACGTCCGCCTGGGCCTGCAAATTCACAAGTTCATTTGGGACCCGGAAGCCAGGGGGGTCTAGAGGGCAGTAGGCAGTAGGCAGAAAGCAGTAGGCAGTGAGTACAAGGCAGCAGGCAGTAAACGCTGATTGCTGATGACCGAGAATTACGACCGGGGACTGAAAACTGACGACTGAAAACGATCAACGGACCACGGACAAATGACAAAGGACAAGCCTCTCGCCGTCATCCTCGCCAGTGGCGGCATGGACAGTTGTGTGACGACCGCGATTGCGAATGTGGATTATCGTCTCGCCATGCTCCACGTAGGATACGGGCAGCGGACGGAGGCGCGCGAACTCCGTGCTTTCAATGCCCTGGCGGATTTCTACCAGGCAGAGCATCGCATGGTATGTCGAGTGGATCACCTGCGAAAGATCGGCGGGTCGAGCTTGACTGATCCCCAAATAGCGGTCGAGCTTGCCAATCTGGAGAGGCGGGATATCCCCTCGAGCTATGTCCCCTTTCGCAACGCGCATTTCATTTCCATTGCGGTTTCCTGGGGCGAGGTTTTGGGGGCGCGCAAGATTTTTGTAGGGGCCGTAGCAGAAGACAGCTCCGGTTATCCCGATTGCCGCCCGGAATACTATGCGGCGTTCAATCGCGTTATCGCCGCCGGAACCAAACCCGCGACGCAATTGGAGATCGTGACGCCGGTGATTCATCTGCGGAAGAGTGAGATTGTTCGTCGCGGCCGCGAACTAGGCGCGCCCTTCGAGCTCACTTGGTCGTGCTACCAGGCGCAGGACGTGGCGTGTGGCGTGTGCGATAGCTGCGCCTTGCGCCTGCGGGCTTTCGAGCAGGCAGGGGTGGAGGATCCCCTCCCCTATTTCCAGCGCCCCCGTTTCGCGCAGAAGCAGGAATCCCGAGGCCACTAAGAAAATCTGCATACCTGTTGAGTCTCAGGCTCCAAAAAGATAGAATGTGGATGACTTAGACAAAGGGAGGAGGCACTTATGTCCAGTTCTTGGACGAAAAGAATGATAGCGGTTGCAGTCTTCATTGCAACTTTTTTGACTTGCCTTCCGGCCTTCGCGCAGATCACCGGAGGCTTGACGGGAAAGTGTACGGGGGAAGGCGGCAAGCCGCTGGCGGGCTATGTGATCCGAATTGATCGCAAAGATGTCCATTGGAGCAACAAGACCAAGACCAACAAGAAGGGTGAGTACGTTTATATTGGTTTGCAGTCCGGGCAGTACACCGTCACCATCGTGGGCCCAGACGGCAAGGACCTGTATTCCGAGAACCACACGGTAGGGATCGGCGACCCCACGGAAGTCAACCTTGACATTGGGAAGGCCATGCAGGAAGCCCAGAAAACCCAGGAGTCCAATCCCGAGTACCAGAAGCAGGTGGCAGAACAAAAGCAAACCGCGAGTTTGAAGATGATATTCGACCAGGGAGTGGCCCTCTTTAATCAGAAGCAATATGTTGACGCGGCCGCTATGTTCGAGAAAGGTCTTCCTCTCGCCAAAGATAAAAATGTTCCGATCGTCTTAGACCGATTGGCTGACACGTGGGCCAAGGCGGCCATGGCCGAAACCAATCCTGACCTGCAGAAGCAGTATCAAGCCAAAGCCCTGGACTATTACAACAAGGATCTGGCTCTCGATCCCAACGATGCCGCTCTGCACAACAACTTGGGCAGTCTGTATGCCAACATGGGCAAGACGGAGGATGCCGCAGCGGAATTCAAGAAAGCGGCGGAATTGGACCCCCTGCACGCCTCGGGTTACTACTATAACTTGGGCGCCATCATGGTAAACAAGGGGCAGATGGATGCGGCTGCGGAAGCCCTGAAGAAGGCTACGGAGATTGACCCCACGAACGCCATGGCTTGGTACTGGTACGGTACGGCTCTGATGGGCAAGGCGACGATCAAGCCCGATGGGTCAATGGCCCCGGCGCCTGGCACGATCGAAGCCTTCCAGACTTACCTCAAGCTCCAGCCCAACGGACCCAATGCTCCCACGGCGCAAGCCAGCATTGACGCACTCCAGGGCAAGGCAAGCTTGGAGTACAAAACCACGAAGAAGAAATAATTCTTTTCTCAAGATCCCGGGCCCCGCAGCTCCTTCCGCAACCTCGCTGCGGGGCTTTTCCGCGGATAAGGAATCCTGATGAAAGCATCCTGGCTGATCTGGTCATGCGTGGCGCTCGTGGCGCCGCCGCTCTTCGGCGACACCATCTACCAGACCAATTCGCAGGGCAAGGAAATTGTCTTGCAACGCGACGCGATTGTCATCCAGCAAGATTCGGCATTCGTCGTCTACAAGCACTTCGACCTTAAGGAGCGCCGCGTCACGGTGGTGCGGCTGAACCGGGGCAGCTTACCGTTTCGCGTCGAGGCCAATGCCCAGGCGCGCGCGCCCATTGTCGAGGCCTGGAAACGCTACGGGTACAAGGCGGCCGTCACCGATCAGGCCGGCAAGATCACTCAGGTCTTTGATCTCTACCTCGACTTCTATCCGCCCGGGGGCCGCGGATCCCTGCTCGAGTCGGTTCCCGCCACCACGAGCTTCACCCTGTTAACTGACAATGGGGGAGCTGATGAAATCGAATTCAACAAGATCGATCGCGTGGAGAGCCAGGGAACCCGGCTCAGCGTCACCCTGCGCGAGGGGAAAACCGTCACGGGGAAATTCCTGATGCCCACTACTCAGCCCGCTGAGGTCCGCGTCCTGGGCATTACCGAGAAGTATGACCCCGCCAGCCAGCAGGTCTTTGATTTCTCCGTCCCGCTTTCCCAATTGAAATTGATTGCGTTTGAATGGGCCGACAGCGAATGAGAGCCCCTAAGTCCGGAGGGGTGATTCGCGAAGGGCTCCTACTTCTTCTTTTCCGCCTGCCACAGGCCGAGCGAAAGGGCGCGGCCGCAAAAGGGGCAATAGTTGACTCCCCAATAGTCGTAGCCACGCGCCGCCGCGGCCCGAATAAAATACTCGGTGTTCAAGTCGTTGACGATTCGCCCGTCATCAATGCGCTGTTTGGCGCCAAAATAAAACGCTCCACGCTCAAGAGCGTTCTCCAAAAGGTCACAGCAGAACATTTCGCTCCTCTTACCGGGTGGGGAGTGAGGGTGGCGGAAGAGCGAGAGTCACCCCTCAAAGCTCGCAGCTCACCTGCCGGAAGCTGGAAAGAGAGAACTCTGCTTCCTGTACTCTGTCCCCGGTTCGCCGCGCTTCCCGCCTGCGGCCCTCGACCGGAAGTCCGCAACCTATCTCTCCAGCTTGAACCCCACCTTAACCGTCACCTGAAATTCCGTCACCTTGCCTTCGTCGATGCGCCCGCGCTCCTCGACCACTTCAAACCACGCCATGTTTCGCACCGTCTTGGCCGCCTCGTTGACTGCCGCGCGCACCGCCTCCGCAAAGCTCTTCGGAGATGTCCCCACCAGCTCGATGATCTTGAAGGTCCCTGGCATGCTATGCCTCCTTTTCTTGGAATTATCCTTCGGAGTCCGGCTCAGTATAATAAACCAACTCGGAGGTCATGCGGGAACAGTCTTGACACCGCGGAGGGATTAAGAAAACAATAGAATGCTTTTTCCTCGGGGCAGGGCTGAGAGATGAACAAACCGACGTTCAACTTCGTCATCTTCCGCAGTGGCTTCACCTGAGTGTGACGCATCCGATCGCGTGCCGATTGCCTGTTCTCCCAGATTCCCATTCATGATCGGAGGAAACGATGAAGCCGAATCATCCGCTTGTGCTTTTTTGCCTTTCTGCCCTGATGGCGCTGCCCGTTTTGGCGCGCTCGCCGGGGGAGTTCCCGCCGCCCTCGCGGACTTTTCTGTTTACATATCAGGTAACGCTTAAGGATATCCCTGCCGGGGCCCAGCGCCTGCGCGTGTGGATTCCGCGCGCCGTCACGGATAGGAATCAGACTGTGGTTTTAAAGAAAGTGAACGGTCCGGTTCACCTTCGCGAAACCCAGGAAGCGCCCTTCGGCAACCACATCCTTTACGGAGAAATCCTGCACCCCCCCTCCGGCCCCGCGGAATTCACGGTAGAGTACCAGGTGACGCGCAAGGAATACTCCAAGGGAGAATATGAAAACCTGGTGAAGGCCAGCCAGGGGTCCTCGGTCGCCCCAAAATATCTGGCGCGATTCCTGGAGCCTGACCGTCTGGTTCCCATCGATGGAAAGATCAAGGAGTTGGCGGACGAGAATACGCGCGGCAAGCAAAACACGGTGGAAAGGGCGCGCGGGCTCTATGATTATGTCTTCCAAACGGTACGCTATGACAAGTCGGGAACGGGTTGGGGACGAGGCGATTCGCTCTGGGTTTGCGATGCCAAGCATGGCAACTGCACCGATTTTCACTCGCTGTTCATCTCGCTGGCGCGGGCGGAGGGAATCCCCGCGCGTTTCGAAATCGGTTTTCCCATGCCCGGCGGTACGGAAGGAACCATTCCCGGCTATCACTGCTGGGCCGAGTTTTTCGTGAACGGCGTGGGCTGGGTGCCCGTGGATATTTCCGAGGCCTGGAAAGACCCCAAAAAGCACGACTACTTTTTTGGCGCGTTGGACGCCAACCGCGTCCAGTTTTCGGTCGGCCGCGACTTGGTCCTCCAGCCGAAACAGGATGGCGGACCCCTTAACTATTTTATATACCCCTACGTGGAAGTGGACGGAAAGCCGTTCGAAGGGATCGAGAAAAAGTTTTCGTTTCGAGAAGTAGCCGCGCCTCCCGGCGTGGCGGAACAGGGCGCGACGCGTTGAGTGGAAGCGAACCTGCGCCAGAGTTTGCGCGTGAGGAAATAGTTCGCCGACGGGAAGCCGCGCTGTACGATTTCAACCTTCCACCCAACCGCCGGCGTTCCTGGATTTCCCTTGCAGACATCTTTTTCGGCTGAAGTCGTTTCTAATCCAGATGTACGCCAGGGACACAGGTCAGGGAACGTAACCTGAACGCTTGAAGGGCAAGGAATTTCGCGCTTCCATCCCGAATGGGGTTGCCTGGCGACAAGTTCAATGGCACTATAGAGGTTGGGAAATTTCGGGGTATCTTTGGCGTTTCTCATCGACAGCATGACTCGGACCCTCCTACGCTCTCGGCGGCTTTTAGCGGTCAGTATTTTGTTTTTATTGGCAGGGGTGTTTGTTCTTTCTGCTGCCACCCGCAGGCCCTGTCTCCACGTATGCAGCGGGCCGTGGCGCCTCTGGAAGGCCGGTCACATGACCAAGTCAGAGGGTCTGGAAATACACAAGCTGCGTGTAACCGCTGAGGCCCAGATTATCCATGCTGCTCCGCAGGAGTCATTGGCTCCGCCCCCCTCGACCTATCTCCCCCACGAAGAGACAATTCCTTCTGCTAACTCTATAGTCGCTCAAATTCACCACTTCCGATCTCCGCCAGCCCTCGGCTAACTCCTTCCCTTTTTCAATTTTCGTGCTCGTCGGTTCTACTCGTTGCCGGCGCGCCGTCTTAATCTTCGGGGGCCGTAAACGCTTACAGGCCCCGGGACATCACCTAAAGAGAGAGGCGAAGACCTGTTCGACTTCGGCCCTGAGGGACACGGGAGCACTCATCTTTGATGTCAATCACACTTACCGACCGAAGCCTCAAAGCTTTGTGTCTCCCAGCAGGATAATAACGACCATGCAAGTAGCTCTCCCGACTCACGCTCAAACCTCCACCGGGCTGACGAGTGATGAAGCGAAAAAGCGTCTTCTGGAATACGGCCCGAATGCGGTCGAGGAACGGAAGTCGCATCCTTGGCGAAGATTTCTCGGCAAATTCTGGGCTCCTGTTCCCTGGATGCTCGAAGTTACCATTCTTCTCGAAACCATACTGAAGAAACGTGCTGAGGCCATCATCATTGGCGTATTGCTCTTCTTTAACGCCGCGCTCAGTTACTTCCAAGAGAAGAAGGCGGGACAAGCTCTGGAGATGCTGCGCCAGCGGCTTTCCGTTCAAGCGCGAGCCCTGCGCGACGGACACTGGCAACTGCTCCCATCTCAATCGCTGGTCCCTGGTGACATCGTCCATGTACGGATGGGGGATTTGGTTCCAGCGGACCTGCGCTTGAGCGAAGGTCAGGTGCTGCTGGATCAATCAACCCTTACAGGCGAGTCCGTCCCTGTGGAGGCGAGCGCCGGGGGCAGCGCCTACGCAGGCACGGTAGTCAAGCGAGGCGAAGCCAGCGGCGAAGTTACGGCGACAGGCTCGCGCACTAAGTTCGGCAAGACTGCCGAACTCGTCCGCATCGCCCGGACTGTTGGACATCTTCAGGAAACCATTTTCACCATCGTCAAATACCTGGTCATGATGGACGTTGTCTTGGTTGCCGCCGTTCTGGCATACGGGTTCGCGACAGGGATGGCATGGGGCGAGATACTGCCCTTTTCAATGATGTTGCTGATCGCTTCCGTCCCCGTGGCTCTTCCCGCGACCTTCACTCTGGCTTCGGCGCTGGGGACACAAGAACTGGCGCACCAGGGAGTTTTAGTGACCCGCCTTTCGGCCATTGAGGACGCGGCGGCAATGGATGTTCTGGCCAGCGATAAGACGGGCACGATCACCAAGAACGAACTGTCTCTCGCCGCCCTTCGGAGTTATCCGCCTTCCACGAACGACGATGTGCTCCGGCTGGCCGTATTAGCGTCGGATGATGCAACGCAAGACCCCCTTGACCTTGCCATTCTGAATGGTGCCCGCGCACGGGGAGTGAGCCTGGACTCGAGCAGCCGTACTCAATTCATTCCCTTTGATCCTTCTACGAAACGGTCGGAAGCTCGGATCGTGAAAGGGAATGTGACGCTGCGTGTCGTGAAGGGCGCTCCATCGGTGGTTTGCGGACTGGCCGAAGCCGGCAATGAGGTATCGCAAGATGCCGAGGTTTTGGCAAGCCAGGGCTATCGAGTCTTAGCGGTGGCTTCCGGAAATGAACGCCTGCGGGTGACGGGATTGCTGGCCATGCTGGACCCGCCTCGGCCGGACTCGAAGGCCCTAATCCAGGCGCTCTATGAGCTGGGCCTGCGGGTTCTGATGATCACCGGTGACGGTCCCGCGACCGCTCAGACCGTGGCCACGCAGGTGGGAATTCGCGCCCGAGCCTGTCCGCCGGAAAAGTTGCGGAATGACCCAAAGCGGGCCGTCGAAGAGTGCAGTGTCTTTGCCGGGGCGCTGCCCGAGGATAAATATAGGCTGGTTCAGGCTCTGCAACAGGAAAGCCATATGGTCGGCATGACCGGCGATGGCGTGAACGATGCTCCGGCGCTGAAGCAGGCGGAAGTGGGAATCGCGGTGGCCAATGCCACCGATGTGGCCAAGGCTGCGGCCAGCGTGGTTTTGACCAATCCGGGCCTCATGGATATGGTTGCGGCGGTGAAGACGAGCCGGAGCATCTATCAGCGAATGCTTACCTATACCCTCAACAAAATCATCAAGACGATAGAAATCGCCTTATTCCTCAGCCTCGGACTGACGCTCGCAGACACCTTTGTGGTCACGCCGTTGCAGATTGTGCTGCTATTTTTCACGAATGATTTTGTGACGATGTCCATTGCCACCGATCGTGTGTCCTTTTCGCAGAAGCCCGACCGCTGGGATATTCGGACTTTGATGCTGACCGCTCTGCCTCTGGCATGCCTCATCGTCATCTTTTCTTTCGGCATCTTCCTGACCGCGAAAGAGGTGTTCCATATCCCCTTGCCGCAATTGCAAACGTTGATGTTCGTCATGCTCGTGTTCAGTGGCCAAGGGACCGTTTATCTGGTGCGCGAAAGAGGTCGTTTTTGGCATTCCCGGCCCAGCAAATGGCTTCTCATCAGCTCGTTCTGTGATATTGCCGTCGTGTCTCTCCTCGCAGGCCGCGGGATTCTGATGGCTCCGGTTAAGCTGGAATGGGTGGCCATCTTGCTCGGGCTGGTCCTAGCGTATCTATTCGCTATAGATTTCCTGAAGATTCGCATTTTCCGGCACTTTGATCTGCATTGAAAACGAAACTTCCTTTAAGAGGGCAGAGCCGTGCAAACTCCATTAACCGCCGAACAGATCCAACAGCTCAAATCCTTCGAGACGTGTCTTATTGCCGATGCCATCGAAAGTTTCGGCGTCCGCTTGCGCAATGAAGGATTCGCAACCGCAGGTTTTCGCTGTCTTTTCAAGAGCTTCCCTCCCCTGGTGGGCTATGCGGCCACTTGTAAAGTTCGCTCGACCGATCCCCCCATCGTGGGCAGCCGGTACGACGAACGTACCGACTGGTGGAAGCACATTGGCAGCACTCCGGCTCCGCGCGTGGTGGTGATGCAAGATATTGATAAAACCCCCGGCACCGGAGCCTTCCTCGGCAAGGTTCACGTTAACATCTTAATGGCCTTGGGCTGCGTGGGGGCCATAACGAACGGAGCCGCGCGAGAGTTGTCGGGAATCGAAGCCAGCGGCTTCCAGGTCTTCGCGGGACGCCTCGCCATCTCGCGAGCTTATATCCACGTGGTGGAATATGGCGGACCAGTGGAAGTCGGCGGGCTCACGATTAAACCCGGCGATTTAATCCACGGGGACCGGCATGGCGTCCTGACCGTTCCGCCGGAGCTGGCGCTAAAGCTGCCCGCGGCGGCGCGCGTGATTTGGGAAAAGAAACAGCAGTTGATTGAGTTAACCAGGAAACCCGGAATCAGCCATGAGGAATTCAGCCGGGGGCTCAAGGATATACGCGACTTTAATCCAGATTCCCTTCGTGATGCAGCAAAACAGAGGAAACCATGAACAAGCGTACACCCAAAATTATGGTAGGGGCCATCGGAAGATTTTTCTCCGTGGCCTCAGTGCCCGGAAAAGATTTAACACAGAGGTCACGGAGAGTCTCAGTGCCCTCTGTGTTGAGGCTTGAGAAACACGGAGGACACGGAGATCGCCAATGGAGTGGTAGACGCTGGGTGGCGCTCAGCCTGCTGGTCGTCTCGCTCCTTCTGCTTCCTTCCTGCGGCAAGGTGCGAGCCAAGAGTGACTCCGCGGCGGTCGTGACGGTGGGGGTGACGAAAGTAGCCCGGAAATCTCTTCAGCGGCAGATTACGTTGTCTTCCGAGTTGGTGCCTTTCCAGGAAATCGACGTGTATGCGAAAGAGTCGGGTTTTGTCAAAAACTTGTACGTCGACTATGGCAGCCGCGTGCAAGCGGGTCAGTTGATGGCCGTCCTGGAAATTCCGGAGCTCGAGGCGCAGTTACAAGTGGACCAATCCTCCATCAAAAACGCGATGGACGAAGTTTCCCGTGCCGAGCACCAATTGAAACGTTATCGTGCGATGTACACGGCTCTCCACCTCGAATATACCCGCTTGAATGGCGTCTTCGAAAGCCAGCCGGGCTTGGTGGCCCAGCAGGAAGTGGATAACGCCCAGGGCAAGGACCTGGCGGCAGCGTCGGAGGTGGACGCGGCCGAGTCATCGCTCCAGGCCGCGCAGAGCGAGCTCCTGGTGGATAAGTCCAGGCTTATTCACGACCAGGCGCTGTTCTCCTACGCGCGCATCACGGCGCCGTTCGCCGGTGTAATCACGCAGCGGTACGCCAACCTGGGAACCTTGATGCAGGCGGGCACAAGCTCCAGTACCCAGTCCATGCCTCTCGTCCGGTTATCGCAGGATGACTTGTTTCGTTTGGTGATCCCGGTTCCCGAGTCCTCGGTGCGCTACATTCGGGTCGGCGATCCCGTCGGGGTCCAGGTCCCATCTCTGAACCGTTCTTTTCCGGGCAAAGTGGCCCGCTTCTCCGTGGACGTGCAGGAGGACACGCGCACCATGCACACCGAGGTCGACGTGCCCAACCCCGGCCGGCTTTTGATGCCGGGAATGTATGCGGAAACCACGTTGACCCTGGAAGCGAAGGACGACGTGCTGGCGGTGCCTCTGGAGGCGGTGAACCATGAGGGCGATCAGACCACGGTTTATGTCGTGAATAGCGCCGGTAAGGTCGAGGATCGGGTGGTAACGGTGGGCCTCGAAACCTCCACCGATGCGGAGATTGCCTCGGGTCTCGCGGAAGGCGAATCGGCGATCGTAAGCGACCGCAGCGGGCTTAAGCCGGGCGAGGAAGTGCGTCCGCAAGCCGTCCAGATGTTGCAATACCATGGAACGGGGCAGTAATGAGGTCGTCCGTGGTCCGTTGTGCGTAGTCCGTGGTCCGTAAACCATTGACAACGGACCACGGACAGTTTCCGAGAGTTGGATGTAAAGGGTTATGCCAAGATTCTCAATCCGCAATCCGTACTTCATCATCGTGGTTTGCTTAGTGCTTCTGGTCCTGGGGGTGACCAGTGTGGCGCGCATGCCAGTGGACCTGTTCCCGCCCATCAACATTCCGGAAGTGGTGGTGGCGACGTTTTACTCCGGCATGCCTCCCCAGGATATCGAGATCGATATGACCAACCCGCTGGAACGCTTCTTCACCCTGGCCAGCGGCATCGACCACATGGAGTCGCGTTCCATGCTGGGGGTCAGCATTATCAAGATTTACTTCCAGCCGGGCACCAACGCCGATGCGGATGTGACGGAAATCTCGAACCTGGCCCTAGCCGACCTGAAGCGCCTGCCGCCCGGCACCCTGCCTCCCGTGGTGCTGAAGTTTGATGCCTCCAGCCTGCCGGTTTGCCTGGTGACGGTGAAAGGAGAGGGGCTCACCGAAACCCAACTTCACGACTACGCGCAGTTTGCCATCCGCAACCAGATTGCGGTGGTAAAGGGGGCGGAGATCCCGCCGCCATTTGGGGGGAAGTACCGGCAGGCCATGGTGTACGTGGACCCTTACAAACTCCTGTCGCGCCAGATGACGCCCATGGATGTGGTGGACGCGGTGAACCAATCCAACCTGATCCTGCCCGCCGGGGACGTGAAGATGGGCACCTACGATTACTACGTCTATTCCAATAGCTTGGTGAACAAGGCTAAGGACCTCAATGAGATTCCCATCAAGACCGCGGGGACCTCCTGGGTCACGGTGGGGGACGTGGGGAAGGCCGAAGACGCCAATCAGATTCAGTACAACATCGTGCGGGTGGACGGCCAGAAGTCGTGCTACATCCCCATCATGAAGCAGGGGGGGGATACCAACACCATTGAGGTGGTCAAAGGGATTAAGGACATGATCGGCCACCTGTTCGACATTCCCAAGCAGATGATCCCTAGCTTGGTGTTCGATCAATCCACCTTCGTCAAGGAAGCCATCAAGACTCTCCTTGACGAAGGCCTGATCGGACTGGTTCTGACCAGCCTCATGATCCTGTTGTTTCTGGGAAGCCTGCGGGCGACTTCCGCAGTTTTTCTTTCCATACCCCTTTCGGCATTGGCGACGTTCGTGGTGCTGTATCTGATGGGCAGCACGGTGAACACGATGATCCTGGGAGGCTTGGCGCTGGCTTTTTCGCGGGTGATTGATAACTCGGTGATCTCGCTCGAGAACATCTATCGCCACCTGGAGATGGGCGCTTTGCCGCAAGCGGCCGCCGAGGCGGGAGGTAATGAGGTCAGCCTGGCTGTTTTGGCCGCTACCTTGACGACTGTCGTCGTCTTTTTCCCCGTCACGTTCCTTTACGGCGTCAGTAAGTTTCTGTTTACCGCCCTGGCCTTGGCCGTGGTCATCTCTCTCTTCGCCTCGTATTTCGTGGCGATGACCGTTATACCGCTGTTCTGCTCGCGGTTCCTGAAGCAGGCTCCGGGCGGCGAAGGGCATGGCGCAGGATCGAATGGCCTTCGGCCTCAGGTAGGGCCGAACGGCGTTCGGCCCGGGGCCAGCGCCGCTGGCCCCTACAAGCCCCGGTCCTTCTGGACCAGGTTCAACGCCGGGTTCAACCGGTGGTTTGGCAAGTTGCTCGATTATTACGAATATTGGGTCAGGCGGGCGCTCAAGCGCCCCGGGCGCACCGTCGCGGTTTTGGCGGGACTGTTCGTGGCCAGCCTGGCCCTCTACCCCTTCCTGGGCTTGGCCTTCTTCCCCCGCACCGACGCCGGGCAATTCACCATCAACCTCAAGGTGCCCACCGGTACCCGCATCGAGGTGACCAATGAGTACGTGGCCAAGGTGGAGAACTTGATCCGGCAAACCATTGATCCCAAGGACTTCAAGCTGGTGGTCTCCAACATTGGGGTGGTACCGGATTTTTCCTCCCTGTACACCACCAACGCCGGGCCCTACACCGCCACCGTGCAGGTGGAGTTGCAGGATGAGCATCGGCGCAGCAGTTTCGATTACATGCGAGAGGTGCAGGAGGGGATTAACAAGCAGTACCCGGAGGTTCGGACGTTCTTCTCCAGCGGCTCGATGGTGGATGCGATCTTGAACATGGGAATGCCGGCGCCCATCGACGTGCAGGTGAGCAGTTCGGATCTAGACCAGAGCTACACGATCGCCGAGGACTTGGCCAGGCAGATCCGGGGTTTGAAGGGCGTGGGTGCAGTCTATATTCCTCAGGACATGAACTACCCGGCTTTGCGGTTGGATGTGGACCGAATACATGCCGGCGAGCTGGGACTGAACCAGAAGGACGTGGTGGACAATGTCATCACGGCCCTGAATTCGAACCTCATGATTGCGCCCAACTACTGGGTGGATCGCGTGACCGGCAACGATTACTTCCTGACGGTCCAGTACTTCGAGAAGGGCAAACCCGCCATCCATAACCTGACAGACCTCAAGCAAATCCCCTTGCGGCGAGAGTCTCCAGGGAAGAAAAACACGGGATGCGGACCGGTTCTTCCCTATAAGCAGATGCCCATCTCAACCTCCATGGTTGACCCACCGAAGCCTGCGTGGAACTGCAATCAGAAATTGCCCGATGCCAAGACGCATCCCGCACTTCTGGCCCCACCGGCAAGACCCATCACGGTGCTCGACAATGTCGTGAAGGTAGGTTTTGTTCAAACCCCTACGGAGATCGACCACTATCAGATTCAAAGAATCACCGACGTCTATGTGACGCCGGCGGGAGAGGATCTGGGAAAGATTACCGATGCCATCCGGAGAATTAAGGATAAGACGACACTGCCGACCAATGTGCGAGTGGATCTGCGCGGTATGGTGCAAGGCATGACCGCGTCGTTCCATAGCTTCGCCCTGGGGCTCACGCTGTCCGTCGTGCTTTTGTATCTCATTTTGGTGGCGCAATTCCGGTCCTTTAAGGACCCCTTACTCATCATGCTGGCCATTCCCATGGGCTTTATAGGCGTGTTGGTGATTCTCCCCCTGACGGCTACGACGCTCAATGTGATGTCGTTGATGGGAGTCCTGATGCTAGTGGGCGTCGCGGCGTCCAACAGCATCCTGATTGTGGAGTTCGCCCACCGCCTGAAGGAAGAGGGAAAGTCCGTTGAGGATGCGGTAATTACCTCGTGCCGGGTGCGCTTGCGCCCCATCCTGATGACTTCCTTCGCGACGATTATTGGCATGGTTCCCATGGCCCTCAAGATGGGCACCGGAAGCGAGCAGTATGCCCCCCTCGCGCGCGCCATTATTGGCGGCCTTATGGCCTCCGTCGTCCTGACGGTTTTCATTGTGCCGGCGGCATACTTGCTGGTGTTCGGGGGACGCGAGCACGCTCCGGCGGCGAATACAGGGGTGGACAGATGAAGTTGTCCCGTTGTCAGTACTCAGTTGTCCGTTGTCCGTGGTTTGTTTGAAGTTCTCTGTAATCTACGACGGGCAGCTAATGGCTGGCAGTTTTTGACTGACTACAGACAGTTGAACACGGGCGACTGACAACGGACCACGGACTACGGACAACTGATTACTAACAACTTCTGAAAGGTGGATGTAAAAGGTCATGCCAAGATTCTCCATTCGCAATCCGTATTTCATCGTTGTGATCTGCCTGGTGCTTTTGGTCCTAGGGGTGACGAGTGTAGCGCGCATGCCCGTGGACCTTTTCCCGCCCATTAATCTGCCGGAAGTGGTGGTGGCAACGTTTTACTCCGGCATGCCTCCTCAGGATATCGAAATCGACATGACCAACCCGCTGGAGCGCTTCTTCACCCTGGCCAGCGGCATCGATCACATGGAATCGCGTTCCATGCTGGGAGTCAGCATTATCAAGATCTACTTCCAGCCGGGCACCAACGCCGATGCGGATGTGACGGAAATCTCGAACCTGGCCCTGGCCGACCTGAAGCGCCTGCCGCCCGGCACCTTGCCTCCCGTAGTGCTGAAGTTTGATGCCTCCAGCCTGCCGGTTTGCCTGGTGACGGTGAAAGGAGAGGGGCTCACCGAAACGCAACTTCATGATTACGCGCAGTTTGCCATCCGCAACCAGATTGCGGTGGTAAAGGGGGCGGAGATCCCGCCGCCGTTCGGCGGGAAGTACCGGCAGGCCATGGTGTACGTGGATCCTTATAAGCTCCTGTCGCGCCAGATGACGCCCATGGACGTGGTGGACGCAGTGAACCAATCCAACCTGATCCTGCCCGCTGGGGACGTGAAGATGGGCCCCTACGATTACTACGTCTATTCCAATAGCTTGGTGAACCAGGTGAAGGACTTGAACGATATCCCGATTAAGACGGCGGGGACCTCATGGGTTACGGTGGGAGATGTGGGGAAGGCCGAAGACGCCAATCAGATTCAGTACAACATCGTACGGGTGGATGGCCAGAAATCGTGTTACATCCCCATCATGAAGCAAGGGGGCGACACCAACACCATTGAGGTGGTCAACGGGATTCGGGACTTGATCGGCCACTTGTTCGACATCCCCAAGCAGATGATCCCCAGCTTGGTGTTCGATCAATCCGTGTACGTGAAGGAAGCGATCCACACCGTGCTGCACGAGGGCCTCCTCGGACTCCTTCTCACCAGCATCATGATTCTGCTCTTCCTCGGCAGCTTCCGCGCTACCACGGCAGTTCTGCTTTCCATTCCCATTTCCGCCCTGGCTACCTTTGTCGTGTTGAATCTGATGGGCAGCACGGTGAACACCATGATTCTGGGCGGGCTGGCGCTGGCCTTTTCGCGCGTGATCGATAATTCTGTGATCTCGCTGGAAAACATTTATCGTCACCTGGAAATGGGCGCCTTACCCAAGATCGCCGCAGAGCTAGGAGGGGCGGAAGTGAATTTGGCCGTCCTCGCTGCGACCCTGGTAGACGTGGTGGACTTTCTTCCGGTGGTGTTCCTCTATGGGGTGAGCAAATTCCTTTTCTCCGCCCTGGCCTTGGCTTTCTGCCTCTCCCTGCTGGCGTCTTTTGTTGTGGCCATGACGGTAATTCCGCTCTTCTGCTCGCGTTTCTTGAAGCAGGTGCCGCACGCCGAAGGACACGGAAAGAAAGAACGGGAGTACGAAATTGAGCCGGAAACGCCGGCCAGCCGTTCCTGGTTGGACAGATTTAACGCCGGGTTCAACCGGATGTTCAACAAGCTGCTGGATTATTACGAATACTGGGTGCGCCGGGCGCTCAAGCGGCCGGGGCTGACGGTTGCCGCTCTGGCGGGGCTGTTTTTGGCCAGCCTAGCCATCTACCCCTTCCTGGGTTTGGCCTTCTTCCCCCGCACCGACGCCGGGCAGTTCACCATCAACCTCAAAGTGCCCACCGGTACCCGCATCGAGGTGACCAATGAGTACGTGGCCAAGGTGGAGAACCTGATCCGGCAGACCGTCGATCCCAAGGACTTCAAGCTAGTGGTCTCCAACATTGGGGTGGTACCGGATTTCTCCTCTCTGTACACCACCAACGCCGGGCCCTATACCGCCACCGTGCAGGTGGAATTGCAGGATGAGCATCGGCGCAGCAGTTTCGATTACATGCAGGCGGTGCAGGAGGGGATTAACAAGCAGTACCCGGAGATTCGGACGTTCTTCTCCAGTGGCTCGATGGTGGATGCGATCTTGAACATGGGAATGCCCGCGCCCATCGACGTGCAGGTGAGCAGTTCGAATCTGGAGCAAAGCTACACGATCGCGGAGGACTTGGCACGGCGGATTCGGGGTTTGGGGGATGTGGGTGAAGTCTACATTCCCCAGGACATGAACTACCCGGGGCTGCGGTTGGACGTGGACCGCGTACATGCCGGGGAGCTGGGACTGAGCCAGAAGGACGTGGTGGACAACGTCATCACGGCCCTCAATTCAAACTTGATGATTGCGCCCAACTACTGGGTGGACCGGAAAACGGGGAATGACTACTTCCTGACCGTTCAGTACTTTGAGAACGGTGCACCGGCAATTCATAATTCCCTGGACCTGAAGAACATTCCCCTGCGGGCGCCTAACTTGAGCCAGCCCACGATGCTCGATTCCGTAGTGAAACTCACCAGCATTCAGACACCCACGGAAGTGGACCATTACCAGATTCAGAGGGTTTCTGATGTGTATATAACCCCGAAGGGAGAGGACCTGGGGAAACTCACCACAGCCATCCGCGGCCTCATCGCCAAGTCGGATATTCCGGGCAATGTGCGGGTCGATTTGCGCGGCATGGTGAACGGCATGGAAGCCTCCTTCAAGAGTTTCGGGCTGGGCTTCATGCTCTCCTTCATGCTGCTGTATCTCATCCTGGTCGCGCAGTTTCGTTCCTTCGTCGATCCTTTCTTGATCATGCTGGCGATTCCTATGGGATTTGTGGGCGTGCTCATCATCCTGCCCCTCACCCATAGCACGCTGAACGTGATGTCGCTCATGGGAGTGCTGATGCTGGTGGGCATCGCGGATTCCAACAGCATCCTGATTGTGGATTTCGCGCATAACCTGGAAACACAGGGGATGTCGCCCGCCGATGCCGTGATTACGGCTTGCCGCGTGCGGCTGCGACCCATCCTGATGACCTCGCTCGCCACGATCATTGGCATGACCCCTATGGCGATGAGATTGGGTACAGGCGCCGAGCAGTACACGCCAATGGCGCGCGCCATTATCGGGGGGCTGACTTCTTCGGTCATTTTGACCATTTTCATTGTTCCCGCCGCGTATCTGCTGGTGTACGGTCGGAAGCAGGTAAGTCCGGCCACCGGACCCAAGGAGGTTGGGGAATGAGACATTCTGTCCTTCGACGCACCGCCATTTTGTCCGTGTGCTGTACCCTCATGAGCCTTGTTGCGCCGTGTTCCCACTTGTGTGCACAGCCGCAAGCCCCGGCACCCAAACTTTCTTTGAAAGACGCGGAGGCCATAGCGTTGCGCAACCATCCCTTGTTGCAGGCGGCCACCTTCGATGCGGAAGCGGCCAACCAAGTCGCCCGCGAAGAGAAGTCGGCCTATTACCCCACCGCCACGGGAAGTCTCACGGGAGCAGGGGCTATACCCGACAGCCGCATTGCCGCGGGTTATCTCAACAACCCGACCATCTACAATCGCGAATCGAACGGCCTGGAAGTCCATCAGCTCATTACCGACTTCGGGAGGACTTCCAACTTGGTGGGCGCGGCGCGACTGGGAGCGAAGGCCACTTCCGCGAGCGCGCAGCAAACCGCGCAGGACGTGCTGCTCGCCGTCAATCGCGCCTACTTCGGCGTCCTGCGCGCCGAGGCTGTACTCAAGGTCGCTCAGGAAACGGTGAAAGCACGCCAGATTCTTGCCGATCAGATCACCACCCTCGAGAAGAACAAGCTGCGGTCTCTCGTGGACGTCAGCTTTGCCGAGGTGGACTTGGCGCAGGCGCAGTTGCTACTCGTGCAAGCGCAAAACAACGAGAAGGCGTCTTACGCGGAGCTGGCCACCGCCCTCGGACTCGCCAATCCCCAACCGTTCGACCTCGCCGAGGAGCCGATGCCCCCCGCCCCACTCGCTGACCCCACCGACTTGATAGTGCAGGCCCTCCAAGATCGCCCGGATCTCTCCAGCGCGCGCTTCAGCCACGAGGCTGCGTTGCGTTATGCCCGCGCCGAGCGCGACTTGTGGATGCCCACCATCAGCGCGACGGGCGCCGCGGGCCTCACCCCGGCTTACCAAGTTCCGCTCAGCGACCGCTACGCCGCAGCAGGCATTAACGTGAATATTCCGATCTTTAACGGGTTCCTCTATTCCGCCCGCCACCAGGAAGCGGACCTCCGCGCCAAGGCCGCCGACCAGGCCATGCGCGACCTTGCCGACCGCATCTCGCGCGACGTGCGAACCGCCTGGCTCGACGCCGGTACCGCCTATCAGCGTCTCGACGTCACCGCCCAATTGCTGAAGGAGGCCACCTTGGCGCTCGACCTCGCGCAGGGCCGCTACAAACTTGGACTCAGCTCGATCGTCGAACTCTCCCAAGCGCAACTGAATCTGACCCAGGCCCAAATCGCCGATACCAGTGCCAAATACGATTTTCAGATTCAGTCCGCGGTCCTTTCCTATCAGATTGGACAGTTGCACTAAGAAAATCTCTGCTCCTTCGCGCCCTAACCGCGTTTATACTCCCTGTGGTGCCGTGCCGGAAATTCTGGTTTCTTGGACAAGAGACAGCGGCGGCATGTGGGCTCCCAGAAGGAACCGGGCGCCACAAGGAGCGAACGAATGGCAAAAAACCGAATCAGGCGAATAGGTTTTCTTCTTAGCCTGACAGTGTGCATTCTTCTGTTCGGAATTCCTTCACTGAGCAGGGCGCAGCAAGCCGCCACGCCCCCATCGAGCGGAGAATCGGAGGCGCAGCGCACCGCCTGGTTCAGGCAAGCCAAATTCGGGATGTTCATCCACTGGGGTCCGTATTCCCTGGCCAGTGTTGAGGCTTCCTGGCCCATCATGAGACCCGCAGCCCATTGGAATATCACCGAGGCGGAGTACATTTCCCTCTACAAGCGATTTAATCCTGTGCAGTTTGATCCCCAGGCGTGGGTGAGTTTGGCCACGGAAGCCGGAATGCGCTACATGGTTTTTACCACCAAACACCACGACGGGTTCTGCATGTTCGACACCGCCCTGACGGACTATAAAATCACCAAAACGCCTTACGGCAAGGATGTCACAGCCATGCTCGCCAAAGCCGCTCACGATGCCAACATGCCGTTGGGTTTTTATTACTCCTGCCCGGACATGCACCACCCTGGCTATCGCGACACGTCCAAACCTGCCAGTGCGAACTGGCAGGGCGAATCTTCGCGGCGGGAGTGGGCAACTTTTCTCGATTACATGGAGGGCCAACTTCGGGAACTCCTCACCGAATATGGCCCGGTGGCCGTAATCTGGTTTGATGGCGGCGGGAAGAAATATGATGGGCAAAGATTCTTCGACCTCATCCGCCATATTCAGCCCGCCACCCTGGTGAACAATCGGATCGGCTTGGATGCCGATTACGCGACTCCCGAACAATTCATCCCCGACCGCATTCCCACCAAGAGCAATATCAAAAATCTGCACGAGCTCATGAAGTCTCAAGCCCCCGCGCCAGCGTCTCTGCCCGCCCCGGATGACTTTCAGCTCTGGGAAACCTGCATGACGATCAACGGCACCTGGGCTTACAACAAGAATGATACGGAGTACAAATCCACAAAAGAGCTCATCCAGGATTTGGTCAACGTGGCGAGCAAAGGTGGAAACTTACTCCTCGATGTTGGCCCGACTCCGGAAGGGACTATTCAGCCTGAATTCGTAGAGCGGCTCCAGGCCATGGGAAAATGGATGAAGGTCTACGGGGATTCCATCTACGGAACAACCTACGGCCCGCTGCAAAACCTGGGGTTTGGCAAGAGCACCGCGAAGGGCAAGCTTGTGTACCTGCACGTGTTCGATTGGCCCCCGGAAAGGCAACTCAAAGTGCCGGGGTTCCAGGGGCGTGTTGCGCAGATCTCCATGCTGGGTGACAAGAAGAAACTAAGGTACCAGCAGGAAAACGATAAGTTGATTATTCAGGTGCCACCCACCGCCCCGGACCCAAACGACAGCGTTTTGCAAATCGCGATCCGCTAGGACGGAGCCTTAGCCCGGGATTCTCACCGCGCGTGGACAGGTTTACGTGGCTGCCGAACGGGGGCTTCGATACCTGTGTGGAAAGCTCGATCTGGAGCGGCGGGCGCCACCAAAGCTTCGCACCCAATCCCGATGTGAAGGATGAGGCTCACTCCGTCAGACTCTGGGCCAAGTAATTCGCCAAGCCCAGATGCTTGATGAGGCTCAGTTGAGTTTCCAGGTAATCAGCGTGCCGCTCTTCGTCGTGCAGATTGGCGCGCAGCAGCTCCGCGGAGGCATTGTCACCGGCCTTCGTGCAGATCGCGATTCCCTGGTTGTAGCTGGCAATGGCCGCCGTCTCATCTTTTAGACCAATGGCCAACTGCTCTTCCACGTCTTTGCCGATACGGATCTTCGGCATCGACTGCACGTCGGGCATACCCTCCAGAAAGAGCATGTGGCTCATCAGCCGCTCCGCGTGTTTCATTTCCTCAATGGCCCGCTTCGTAGTGTCACTCCCGAGCTTCTTGTAACCCCAACTCTCGCACATCTCGGCGTGGAGAATGTATCCGTGCACCGCGCCCAACTCATCGCTTAACGCTCCCTGCAAGACTTGCAACACTTCCGGTTTACCTTTCATGGCAGACTCCTTGGAATCGAAGGGCTCTGCAATCACACCACTACGCAGCGCCATCATCGTGCGGACGAGAAGAGCGAGGCGGACTTTCGGCGCCCGCTATTATACGCCTGGGAACTTTGCGCGCAAACATCGCTGTGGCCGATAGCAGACAGGGGTCAGGACAAAGTGGGATGAGGGCGCTTGGCGGTTCCGGGGAGTGCCCTTTTCGAGATACCTGCCGACGAGTTGTGCGGCCACCGCAAACCCGAAACGGACCCTTGCATTGTGGACAAACCATGAATACGCATTATAAACCACGAATAAGGGGTCTGTGCCCGGTCTATGGGTCAAGGACAAAAAGTCGCTCTTGTCGTTTTGGGTCTATCCTTGGCAGGTCCCAACCTTAAATCCCGGACGAGATAGATCCGCCTGTGGGGGGGCAGCGCCGAGCGGTCATTTTGTCACCTTTATGGTCCGGCGGGTCCGGTTGTATCGGGCGACGGCCTGCGCCAGCGGTTGCAGCGAACCCCGCTCTGTAGTGGCGGTCGGAGTTTATCCCGAAAAGCCGGGAAACGCGGGTTTTTGGAATCACAACTTCGGCGATGTAAAATCGCCGCTACAGCGCGACCCCGAGGTTCTCACAGGGGCTCGTGAGTCAGCAGCTACAACCTAACCCGACTGGCGCAAGCCCGTGCGGCGGCGGCGCGCGTTCGGCCTCCCGGACCGCATCCCCTGCCTTTGGAGCGCCGACCTTCAGGTCGGGATCGGGCCATCAGGGCATTGAGTGGTTTGCGATTTTCTAGTTTCGATTTTCCAGTTTCGCCTTTCTGTTCTCCAAGTCGGCAATTTGATTCATGTTTTCACCGGAAACTGTCGATGACCGATGCGGGGGAGTATGTCACGCGGGGAGTCAGGCCGTCGCGGCCGCCCGTCTTTCCGCCCTGGGGCTTGGCCTTTTCTCGTCACTCCTCACTCGCCACTTGTCACTGCTGTTGTGATCGGGCCATCGGGTCATCGGGTCATTTGGTGATTTAGCGATTGGTGATTTGCGATTTTCGGAGTCGGCAATTTGATTCATATTTTCACCTGAAACTGTCGATGACCGATGCGGGGGAGTATGTCACGCGGGGGGTGGCTCGGAAGTGCGGGCATCCTCGCCAGCGTCGCAGGAGCCTCGGTGGCAGCGTGGTGTAGGGCCGAACGGCGTTCGGCCTCGGTGGCGGTGTTGTGCAGGGCGGGACGCTCGCCGACGCGCCAAAGCCGCTGGCGACGGCGCGTGTTCGGCCTGCCGGACCGCATCCCCTGCCTTTGTTGCGCCGACCTTCAGGTCGGGATCGGGTGATCGGGTCATCGGGCCATCGGGCCATCAGGTCATTGAGTGGTTTGCGATTTTCCGGTTTCGATTTTCCAGTTTCGCCTTTCTGTGCTCCAAGTCAGCAAATTGCTTCATCTTCTCACCGGAAACTGTCGATGACCGATGCGGGCGAGTATGTCGCGCGGGGGGTGGGTCGGAAGTGCGGCCAGGAACCGCCCCGTCACGCCACTCCCTACTCTGCCTACTTTGGCAGCCAAGGAACGGCTTTGCTGGCCCAAACGCTGGACGGATATCTGCTTCGAAGTTCCTCGGCGACTTTGCCCAGCACCGTGTGGTCATTGGTCGCCTTGTAATGCGTCACGGCCCGCCAGTACATCGCGCCCGGCGCAAAATGGGAACGCCCAAAGCGCGTCACCACGTCGCCGTACCAGCGCTCCGCATCGGGATACTTCTTGTGGACGAACGCGATTCGACCGAGACCGCTCTCCAGCGCCGCGACGAAATCGTCGTTGGGCAGATAGCCTTCCAGTCGCACGCGTTCTTTGCCGTCGCTCGCGAGCAGAAGCACCGTCGGCGTCCAAACGGCTTCGAAACGATGGAACCACACGGGATGTTCCTTGATGTGGGCTTTGACGGGCAGGAAATTCTGGTGGATGAACTCAGCGGTCTTCTGATCTTCGTAGGACTCGGCATCCAGCCGAGCGCAGGCGCCTCAGGCGGGAGCCGCACTGAAGTCAAGCAGAATGGGGCGGTCTTGCTGTTTTGCTGCAATCAGCGCCTGATCGACGTTGTTGCTCCAATTTACGGCCATAATTCACCTCCTTGCGTAATGATAAAATGCAAAACACCGGATGAAAAGCCCCCATAGAGGGGGAAGGGGGGCAGGCACCACGTTTCACTGGTTTTCCAAAATGCCTTGCCGGCCATTTCCCCGCTGCGTCACGTGATGAGCAACGTCCACGATCACTCCCCGAGGTAATCGCGCCATGGGCGGACACGATACCGGAAAACGTCGTGCCTGTCCCCGGTTTCCATGTTCCGTCCCTGGGGGGAAACCGGAGGTTCTTCCCATCCAGCGCTGTTCAGCAAAAAACCAGTGTAACGTCCCGTCTGTCCCCCTCCCCCATTTCGCCTTTCTGTTCTCCAAGTCGGCAAATTGCTTCATCTTCTCACCGGAAACTGTCGATGACCGATGCGGGGGAGTATGTCACGCGGGGAGTCAGGCCGTCGCGGCCGCCCGTCTTTCCGCCCTGGGGCTTTGCCTTTTCTCGTCACTCCTCACTCGCCACTTGTCACTGCTGTCGTGATCGGGCCATCGGGTCATCGGGTCATTGAGTGGTTTGCGATTTTCTAGTTTCGATTTTCCAGTTTCGCCTTTGTGTTCTCCAAGTCGGCAAATTGCTTCATCTTCTCACCGGAAACTGTCGATGACCGATGCGGAGGAGTATGTCACGCGGGGAGTCAGGCCGTCGCGGCCGCCCGTCTTTCCGCCCTGGGGCTTTGCCTTTTCTCGTCACTCCTCCCTCGTCACTGCTCTTCATCGCGCGGGTCAAAGTCCTGGCGAACCAGCACGATGTGGCAATCGCTGCTCAAGGTTTTGCTGGCCGAGCGGCTAAAACAAGCGGAAGCGACACAAGCGCCGAGCCAAAGGCGCCTAGCCTTTTGGGTGGGTCCGCGGTTCGGAAACGACCGTACAAGAAAAACTGGGGACCTGGAAAGCAAGGTCCACGCTTCGCCTGCTAGGGCGGGAAGTTCATGCGGCGCAGGAGGTCCTGAAAGCGCGGATTCGAGCGCAAGGGGTCAAGCTTGGGATCAACGTTGAGGTCGGGGCAGCATTCCGACCGGTCATCGAGCGCATCTTCCAGCGAGTGCAAGGCGCGAGGGTAATCGCCGAGGGCCACATAGATGGTGGCGATGTTGTAAGGAGAAAGGTACTGATGCTTGGCGCGTTCCATAAGTTCCGCGAGCAACTTTCGCGCTTCAGCTTTCCGCCCCGCCAGAGCGTAAGCGTGGGCAAGTTGCGCACGGGGCTCTGGCGAATCATCCAGAGCCGTGGCGCGTTGAAACTCCGCCACCGCTTCCGCAAGCTTACCTTGTTGCTCATAGACCAATCCCAGGTAAGCGTGCACAAAGTAATAGTTACTATCCGTTAATACGATCTCCTGCAATTGCTGGGCGGCTTGATCGTATCGTCGCGCGAAGTAGAGAGGAAGAAAACTGTATGTCCTCATAAAGAGCGAGAGCGGATCCAGCTCTCGGGCACGCGCCACTTCCACCTTGGCTTGGTCAAATCTCCCCATGTCAGCGAAAAACCAAGCAGACCAAAGGTGGGCCGATGCGTAATTGGGGTTGAGTTCAATGGCCCGCTTCAACTCGGCCTCCACGCCCGTCCAGTCCCAGTCGTACTTCAGCTTGGCTATGGCCAACGAAACATGCGCCTCCGGCAGGGTCTCATCTAACGCCAAAGCCTTGAGAGCAGCCGTCTTGACCTTCGGCATAGCCTCCCTCGGGGACATGTACAGATTGGAAAACCCATAGTAGGCATCCGCCATCCCGGCGTATGGCGGGGCATAGGTGGGATTGATCCCGATCGCTTTTTGGAAATGCTCGAGCGCCTCGTTCAAATCTTCTTTGGTGTATTTCTCCAGCGCATGGCGCCCCCGCAGATAAGCCAGGTGCGCTTCCGGATTGACGGGCTGGGCGCGGGCGAGGCGTGCTTGCTCCTGGGGCGTGAGATTGACTTGGACCTCATGGGCGACAAGCCCGGCCACTTCGCCTTGCAACGCCAGGATGTCGCGCAAGTCGCGCTCGTAGCTCGAGGCCCAAAGGTGGCGGTCGGTCTTGGCGTCAATCAATTGTGCCGTGATGCGCACCCGGTCACCTGCCCGCAACACCGAACCTTCAATCACCCCATCGACGTTTAGTTCCCTGCCAATTTTGCGCATCGACTTTTTAGTGTCTTTGTACTGCATCACCGACGTCCGCGAGATCACCCGCAGGGCGCTGATCTGCGACAGGGCGGCAGTCAGCTCCTCGGTCATTCCATCGACGAAGTATTCCTGCTGCGGGTCGCCCATCAGGTTCTCCAGCGGCAGGACCGCCAGCGATCGGATGGGGAGGGCCCTCGCGTGCCCCAGTAGGCGATCGCGCCAGTTGTTCACATTCAGTCCCACGAGCAGCATCGCGATTCCAACCAGGGCGAGGGAAGCGATGCCGGGCGCCCCCCGCCAACGCCACTTCCGAGCCGAACGGTGATCCGCCACAACCCTCTGAACCCCTGCTTGCTCTGACTCGGTATCGCGTTTCAGCCGCTGGAGATCGGCGCGCAGGTCTGAAGCCGTCTGGTAACGCAGCGCGCGGTCTTTCTCCAGCGCCTTGTTGATGATTTCTTCCAGGTTGGCCGGGAGTTCAGGATTCAATTGCACTGGCGAGGTGGGCGCGCGGTTCAGAATCGCATCAAAAATGAGCGCGGAAGTGGTCCCCGAAAAGGCCGCGTGACCTGTCGCCATCTCGTACAGCACCACGCCAAAACTGAACAAGTCCGTTCTTGCGTCAATCTCCTCCCCTCGCGCCTGCTCTGGTGACATGTAAGCCACCGTGCCCATCACCGCGCCGGGGCTGGTGAGATGCTCGGGCTCGACCGAGGCGGTGGGCAGCGCGGAGGCTCCCACGGCTTCCGCAGCCCGCTTGGGCTTTGCTGCGAGCTTGGCCAAGCCGAAGTCCAGGACCTTCGCCTGGCCACGCTGGGTCACGAAAATGTTCGCCGGCTTGATGTCGCGATGGATGATACCCTTGGCGTGCGCGGCGTCCAGCGCTTCGGCAATCTGCATGGCTAGGTCCAGCACTTCGTCCGTCTTGAGCGGCTTCCCGGCAAGGCGCTGCTTCAGGGTCTGCCCCTCCAGATATTCCATGGCGATAAAGGGCTGGCCTGCGTGCTGGTCGATATCGTGGATCGTGCAGATGTTGGGATGATTGAGCGCCGAGGCAGCGCGGGCTTCCCGCTGAAAACGCTCCAGCGCTTGGTGATCCCGGGAAAGTTCTTCCGGCAGGAATTTGAGCGCTACGAAGCGGCCGAGCTTGCTGTCCTCGGCCTTATAGACCACACCCATGCCCCCGCCACCAAGCTTTTCAATGATGCGATAGTGGGAAACGGTCTGGCCGATCATGAGGCGATTGCCTCACCGCAAGATGCAGGCGAACTTCGATCGGGGCCAGCATACGCCGCGTGTACCGGCAAGTCAACGCGCACCCGAAAGTTACATTCTTAAATGGCTTGACGCGCGCGTGGCAGGTCTAAACGCGAAAGTTTCAGCAAGGGAAAGGGTGGGTGGCGCGAGTTGCGCGCTATCCGCACTACTCCGCTTTTTTTGATGCGAATGAACGAAGCCGCAGGCGAAGGCAAACTGCGCCTGGGTGTGCGCTAGGCACTCCCGAAGGCATGAAAGAATAAACAATCTCTCGCCAAGGCGCTAAGCCGCAAAGTTCGCAAAGAGTAACGATCTTGTTTTTCTTTCCGCCTCGTCATCTTTGCGCCATGGCGTGAAATGCTTTTGCGGATTGCGCAGAGCAAAGCTCTGCGTGTCAGCCGGCGGTGCGGCTGTGCCGAAGGCACCTTGGAGTGCGGTAGCAGCAGCTACCGCCTTTCTACCTCCGCCCCTTGCGCCTTTGCCGTATGAACCGAAGGCAGAATGCGGTAGCTGCTGCTACCGCACTCCAAATCGTGAGCTTTGCTCTGCACAATCCCCACGCGCGGCATTACTGCAACTTCGCGTACTCCGCCTTGGCTTCCTTCAGGATGGGAATGTCGGGGTCGGCGTCTTTCCAGAGCGTGAGGAAATTTTGATACGCGGCACGGGCCTTGGCCGAGTCGCCTTGCAAGGCGTACGCGCGCGCCAGTCCGAGGCGAGCCAGCGCGCCCCAGGGAAACATCACCACCACTCCCCGGTGGTCGATAAACTTCTGAAATTCCGCTGCCGCTCGGTCGGCGTCGTGGAGCAGGAGATAGGCTTCTCCCCGCAAATAAACGGGGCACAGGAATATCAGGAGGTTCGATGGTTCGCTAAGTTCAATCGGGCTCGTCACCTGCAAGAGTTCGATTGCCCGGTTGGGATCTTGGCGTTCCAGGGCGGCCCCCGCCCGAATGGTGGGCAGCCAATACCTCTGAACCAGCGTATCCAGCGGGAAGGTCTTGTCGAGTTCGGCAGCCAACTTCTCCGCTCCAGCCGTATCGCCCGCCCGCGCCAGGGCCAGTGCCGCTATCGCCCGTACATCGCGGTTCGGGGCCAGCTTCACTGCTGCATTGGCCTCGGCACGCGCCTGCTCCCCGTTTCCCGCTTCCACTTCGCGCAGCGCTGCCGCTGCCTGATAGGCTGCCGCACTTTCTTTGGCATCGTTGTGCAGGGCGGAATCCATTGCCCGGCCGGTCAGCTCGTGCGCGTTCTTCAGCCTGCCGTACCAACCTGCCGTGTCCGCTTGCTCGGACAGCAACAGGTCTTCCGCGCCCGGCTTGCCCATGGCGGCGGAGAGCCACTGCGCCATCTGCGCCGCATCGCCCTTCAGAAAAGCCAACTGGTAGCGGTTCGCCAGCAGGAGCTCATTCTCCAGCTTGCGGTCCTCCGCCTGCTTGTACACCGCCTCCGCTTCCTCCAGCCGGTTGAGGCCCGCATAGTCATTGCCGAGGCTGACATAGGTCATCCCTATATTTGGGTCCCGGCGCAGCGCCTCTCGATGTTCCTCCAATGCCTTTTCCCAGTTTCCCAGGAAATTGGAAATTAGTCCCAGCCTTCTGTAAGGCAAGTCGTCTCTTGCGTAGGTCTGCTGCCACAGTTCGAAGGTCTGCGCCGCCTTCTCCAGTTCTCCCGTCGCCCACATGTAGTAGTTCCCCTCGATGAAGAACCGCTCGCGTTCGCTCACCTTCTCCCGTAGGTCGTAAGCCTTGCGTGCATTTTCGCCCCCTAGCCCCCCTTCGTTTAGGCTGCTGTAAATAGTCGACATCCAGGCGTAGGGCATGGCAAAATTCGGATCGAGCTCCACCGCCCGTTTGTAGAAAGGCAGCGCGGCTGTGCCCCCTTTCGCATAGAACGCCTTCCATCCCAGGCTGTAGGCTTTAAGCGCCTCCAGGGATGGTGTGGTCGCTTCCTCCACCGGCGTGGCGTATTTCTGCACTGTGCTGAGCGACTCGCCCAGCTTGCTTCGCAAACCGATTGCCGCGGCGTCCAGAGCCTTGAGCACCGCTTCCTTGCTCGCCGCCTGCTCCTGCGCTTCGGCCAGCACGTCCCCCGTGTTGCAGTTCACGGCCTTCAGGCCAATCACGTACTGGCTGCCCAGCCCCGCAATCGAGCCGGTCAGCATGGCCTTGCTGCCCGTGCGCTGGCAGACCTCCTGTGTGACCTCCGGCGTCAACCGGTCACCCGCGGGACGGCCCATCCGCTTCAATGTCTCATTCACCTTGCGCTCGGACAGCAGGTCGAGAAAGGGCGATTGCTCAAGCTGTACCGAGAGCCCCTGCTTCAGCGTGTCGTCGAATACCGCATCGCCCGTCTTGTTGTCGAAATCGGAAAGAACAATGGTGTCCTTATCGGTCAGGCAGGTCAGGGCCTGGCGCGAGCGGAAGTATAACGTTCCCCCAATCGTAGCAGCGACAAGGATCACCGCAGCGGGAACCAGGACCTTCCAACCTTTTCGTAGGGACGCCCCTCGTGGGCGCCCTTCCGGGGCGGGCACAAGGCCTGCCCCTACGGCGGCCGCCCGGCCCGAATCCGTATCGCGCTTCAGCCGCTTCAGGTCGGCGCGAATGTCGGACGCACTCTGGTAGCGCAGGTCTCGGTCTTTCTCCAGCGCCTTGTTGATGATGCGTTCCAACTCCGCCGGGCAGTCCGGATTCAGTCGAAGCGGCGAGGTCGGCGTCCGGTCGAGAATCGCTTCAAAAATCACCGCAGAGGTAGTGCCGGTGAAGGCTTGCTTGCCCGTCGCCATTTCGTACAGCACCCCGCCGAAACTGAAGAGGTCCGTGCGGGCGTCGAGTTCTTCTCCACGCGCCTGCTCCGGCGACATGTA
>Ga0326727_10000416_pt1 | contig 176415 bp, 105 predicted proteins | sample MB2enrmetagenome_FD_207643 | JGI IMG/M metagenome (GOLD analysis project Ga0326727, IMG submission 207643) | Lab enriched peat soil microbial communities from McLean, Ithaca, NY, United States - MB29MY | ecosystem: Environmental > Terrestrial > Soil > Wetlands > Peat | place: USA: New York... | reverse complement strand
AGCGAAGGATCTCATGACCGTGCAACGACACGACCAGTTTGAACCGGTACCTGCGCCTAAGGCTGAGAACGAAGGGAATCTGACAATCCGGGAAATGAACATTGATGATGTCTGGGCGAAAGTCTTTGACGACCTTAGTGATGTAATGCGAAGTAGAAGGATAGAAGAAAAGGGACGCGAAGAACAGATCCGGTCGTCGATTATTTATGTGGCGAACATTCGGAGATAGAAAAAGTGTTCTATGGATAGAGATCCCATCAATCATCTCTCTCGCGGGGAGGCAGCGCGGGTACCTGTTTGTGACAACAATGACCTCATGACTGCCGCTCGCAAATTGACAAGCCAACGCATGGGACGCGGTTTCCACTCCTCCCTGCCGCGGGGGATAGGTGGACGGAATGAGCACGATACGCATCTCAGGCTATGCCTGCATCCCGGATTCGCGTGAACGGGGGTGCCGCGATTGCAGTTGAATCAACATCTCACACAACATGCCACCTTTCCATGACAATCCCAGTCCGAAGAAGATAGGTAGGGCGATGACTTTGTCCACATGCGAGCGCATACGAAACGCAGAGAGAATGGGTTGGTAACAAATGGAAGCTACTGAGTTGACGAGTTTACACACATCTCTTACTGTCCTGAGCTGGTGAGGATAGATACAATACATATCAGGCCATTTTCTGCGGACGAGGTAATAAGCCCTGCCGTACATAAAGTGCTGGTTTAGAAGTCCACGCAGTGTTGTGCGATGCGCGTGAGACACCCCGATTTTGGGATCGAAATAGATCTCATATCCCGCTCGCTTTACCCGCCAGTTGTAGTCCACGTCTTCTCCGCGAAAGAGCGCTTCATCCTGAAGCCCAATGCGGCTCAAGACGGACCTTTTGTAGGATATATTGACCCCAGGGAGGGTTCTGACGTATCTCGCTGCGGGCCACCGTGGAAAGGTAACTATTTCGGCAACCCTACAAATCAGACTGTCTAGATTGGAGCCTTCGACAAAACCACCTATAGCACCAGCCTCGTGATGCTCCTCATGTGCTCGCTTGTGCAAGCCGACCCAATCAGGCGGCACTTCCGCGTCGTCATCCGTCATCGCGACAATATCCCCCTTGCAGTAGGACAATCCCACGTTCCTGCTCGCGGCGAGATTTCGATTGGCCGTTCTCACTAATTGCACATCTATTTCACTTCCCATAAACGCCTTAACCGTCTGGTCGGCGCGATCATCGCCTCCGTTCACGACAACGATCTGTTCAGGCTTTTCCGTCGAACCTACTACCAATGCATGGAGACATTTCCCGAGCAACTCGGCCCGATTATACGTACATATCAGTACTGTACACGACAGCGGCGTCGGAATCATACAGCTATTCGCCGCCTTTCTGTTCGCTAAGCCTGGGCCTGACGAGTGTTCGGTAAGTAAAGCGCAGCAGATTCGGTGATCCACCAACCGCGATCCGTTTTAAGTGGAAGCGATCAGAATGCAGGTGAGTTGCACCAAAGAGTGTGCTGCACGCGCAGTCGTATCCCGCTCCTTCGACGGCCGCTTCGACGTTCCGATCAAATGCTCCGTATGGATAGGCGAATGCAGACACGGGAACGCTGAACTGATCCTCCAGTACTCGCCTTGAATCACGGACTTCGACGTGGAGTTCAGCAGGAGACAGCTCTGTAAGCCTCGCATGAGACATCGAATGCGAGCCGATCGTGAAGCCAGCAGCTAGCATATCCCTCACTTGCTCTTTATTGACGCTGGGAAATGCACGCTGCGGCAACCCGCTATTTCGGAGGGCAAACTCCTCGGCAATCAAGAAGCACGTGGCTGTGAATCCGTATTTGGCCAGCACCGGAAGCGCACAGTCGTGCACACCAATATATCCGTCGTCGAAGGTCACGACAAAGGCGTGGCGTGGTAAGTCAACTCCACCGCACAAGGCATCGGTCAACTGACTTAGTGTAATTGTCTTGTATCCAAGGAGGTGCAGCAAAGACATTTGTCTTCCTAATTCTTCCATCTCTACGACCAAACTCGGGCGTGCTGCGGGCGAACAGGCCAGAGGTTGAACCTGATGATAGGCAAGTATCGGAACGTTTTGTGCAGCGGTCTGTGCCATGACCTGGTTATGAAGTCTCAAGTCCGCCGAAATGCTGGAGATATTGCTGAGCGATGCAGTCCCACGTGTAAGCGTGAAGCACATATTCACGGCCCGCCTTTCCCATTGAGCTTCGTTGCGCTGGGTCCCGCAGCAAAGAAGCAAGAACCTCTACCACTTGCCCACTGTCCTCTTCATCGACCAAGCGACCCCATTGGGGTTGTACGAATTCGCTAAACGGCGGACGAGAACTCGTTACAACAGGAAGTTCCATAGCCATGAATTCTAATAGCGCAATGCCAAAGGCTTCTCCGCGCGACAGAAGGCATCCAATGTCTGAAGCGTCTAGGAGTTCTACGACATTGGTCCGCGCACCAAGGAACTTGATGTGTTTTTGGAGCCCGAGTCGTAGACTCTCGTCTTGCAGCGCGGCACGATGAGGTCCGGACCCAACGACAAGATATGTGATCTCTGGGAAATGGCGTTGGAGACGGGCCACCGCACGGATAACCCATTGAATCCCCTTCCGCTCCTCCAACGCGGCCAAGGTGATTAGCACCGGTGCATGCTTCGAAATTCCAAGCTGTTCGCGGACTGTGTCACGTGTGGAGAGAGAGCGAGCAAACCTCGCTGGATCCACGCCATTTGGAATCACAACACATTCCCGACCGAATCGAGCACCAGCTCCATTAGCAACTAATGCGCTAACACCAATTAGCAAAGTAGCGCGTTCTTGGAGTTTATGACGTGCAAACTCATCAAAGCGGTGTGGGACGAGTTCGACCGGGAAATGAAACACAAGACAATATCTGAACGAGTGAAACCATCGAAGGATCCTCACCGCGTAGCCTTCTCCGTATCCTGCAAAGAAGAAAAGAGTCCAGTCGTACCTGCGGCGAATCATCCATGCGGCGTAATACGGAGCAGCAGCGAGAGCCATAAAGTACCTAAAGCGCGGGACCTTCTTCACTGCTACATTGGGAGGAACCTCACCCCAATTCAAAGGGTTGTGTTCGTCCCAAGTTAGGATATCTATCTCAACCCCATTGCGTGCCAATGCGGCAGAGAGTTCCCAAGTGAACCTCTCGATTCCACGGGTATAGCGAAACATAAAAGGGCTTACGATGGCAATTCTCACGACAGAGACTACCCTCGCCTCATGTCCACAGGACCTAGATCCAGCAGCCAGGTACTAGAACCAGTCTCATAAACCTCTGAGGCTTGAAATTGGTGCATTCTGAAATTGCTCTGTGTGATCCCGCGAATGCCGCATGGCAGGACGCTGGGAGTTGACTGATGAACAGTGGTTGATCGTCGAGCCAGTTTTGCGCGGGGCTCGGCGCGCGGATAACCGTGGTCGTCCATGGCAAGACACACGCGCGGTGCTCAACGGTGTGCTGTGGGTGCTGGGCACGGGGGCGCAGTGGCGGGAGTTGTCGGAGAAGTATCCGCCCTTCCAGACCTGCCATCGTCGGTTCCAGCAGTGGGTGCGCAGCGGGAAATTGGAAGAGGCGCTGCGATTGCTGGCCGCGCGGCTGCATGAGCAAGGCAAGCTGAATTTGGAAGAGGCGTTCGTGGATGCGACCTTCGCGAGCGCTAAAAAGGGGGCTTCGCCGTTGGCCCCACCCGGCGTGGCAAGGGTACGAAGATCGTCGCTGTCGCCGCTGATAACAGTCTTCCTCTCGCCGTATCTGTCGAAAGCGCTTCGCCGGCCGAGTGCCAGCTTGTGGAAGACGTTCTTGCCGGCAGCTTCCTCGATCAGCTCCCCGCTAGACTCATCGGCGACAAAGCTTACGACTCGGACCCGCTCGACCAAAAGCTTGCCGTCGAATACAACATCGAAATGATCGCGCCCAACCGGCGGCGCAGAAGCAAAACTCAGGATGGACGCAAGCTCCGGCGATATCGCAGGCGATGGAAGGTGGAACGGCTCTTCGCATGGATGCAGAACTTTCGCCGACTCGTTACCCGATGGGAATACCATGTCGAAAACTTCCTCGGCTTCGTTCATCTCGCGTGCCTTCAGATGATGCTTAGACATTTATGAGACCGCTTCTAGAGGCTGCTTCATAAATAGGCCTCAAACTGGTTACTTTTCGCTAAGGACATTGTTCTGTTGAGCTTCCTGCATGAGCAAGAAGCGATTTGAGTTGTTGACCGATGAGCAGTGGAAACTGATTGCGCCTCTGCTGCCTGAGCCGAAGCGGCGCAAGGATAATCGAGGTCGCCCGTGGGCCACGAACAGGGCTTGCCTGGAAGGCATCTTGTGGGTGCTCAGGACAGGCGCGCCGTGGCGTTTTCTTCCCACCCAGTATCCGTCGCCGGCCACCTGCTGGCGACGGTTGAAGCAGTGGGAAGAGGAAGGCGTCTGGCTGGATGCTTGGCGAACGCTGCTCGGGGCATCGGACGGGAAAGGCCTGTTGAAGTGGGAAGAGAGCTTTCTTGACGGCAGCTTCGCTCCTGCCAAAAAGGGGGCTCCGCAGTCGGTAAAACCAAGCGTGGCAAGGGCACGAAGTGGATGGTATTGGTCGACGGTCAAGGTCTTGCGCTGGGAGTTCGGCTTGAAAGTGCGTCTCCGGGAGAAGCTACGCTTGCGGAAGCCACACTCGCCGAAGTCCGCGTCCCCAGGCCGAGAGGCCGGCCGCGGCAAAAGCCGAAGCGCATCATAGCCGACCGTGGCTACGATTCCGATCCGCTTCGTGAGCGGTTCAAGAAGCGCGGCATAGAATTGATTGTGCCGTACCGGAAGAACAACAAGCAACGGCGCTTCGAGGACGGACGCAAACTGAGGCGGTACAAGCGCCGCTGGATCGTCGAGCGAACCAACGCATCGCTGGGACAGTTTCGACGCCTGCTGGTTCGTCATGAGCACCTCCTCGCCACTTACCGCGCCTTCTTCTACCTCGCGTGCCTCTGGATCACGCTCTGCAGATGTTTATGAAACAGCCTCTAGGTATAAGCAGCACTTCCCTCGCCGACAGCATCCGCCGGATGGAAAACAAATGCGACTATGTTCATCACCTTCCTACACACTGGAGTTGCGTTTTGGTGGATCGAGATCTCCGGTGAAGCTCAAGTATCCTTCCACATTCCTGGTAGACCCCTGCTTTGTAATAGAAGCGCCGACCAGTATGTAAGGAGAGACACCACTTGAGCACAGTGATAAATAACCTGCGCAAAAGGTGCCTGGGAACTCCAAGGTAGCATGTGCATTCGTTTGAAATGCCATCTACGAGGGCCGATGATCGTCCCGCCTGGTAATACCACGAGAGAATGAATGGCTTTGTGAGTCTTTCGCGCTTGACAGGATGAAATACGCAAGCCGTAGGTGAATAGGCGATGGTCTCACCTGCTCGCGTCAATCTGTTTCCAAATTCGCTATCTTCGCCTAGGATAAGTGCAGAACCGCACATCCCGAGGTCAGTCCTGAAGATCCCAAATCTTTCAAATGCGGACTTTCTGAATGCCATGTTAGCACCCAAGAGATAGCTAATCGACTGTCTCTCGTTTCCAAGATCAAAACCAAGTATAAGGCCGGCGCCTAACCGGTAGGGGCCCGTGATCAATAGCCAATTCGGTTTCGCTGAGTCGCCCCATGCTGGAATAATCTTGCCGGCCACCGCGATGCAATCACATTCCTCGAAGGTCCGGACTATCTCGCTTAGCCACTCGGGCGACACTAGGACGTCGTCGTCTGTGAACGCAATGATTTCGCTCTTTGCGTGAGCCACACCAGCGTTCCGGGCGTGAGACAGTCCCTGCTTCGGTTCGAAAACATACCGCACGCAAAGGCGCGATTTCCGCGCGAACTCTTCGACAACTTCCCGCGTGTTGTCATTCGAATTGTTGTCGACCACGATCACTTCCCATGCAAGTTTAGCAAGAACTCGCATCTCTGCGAGGCTTTGCAATGCCTGCCGGAGGCGTGCCGCACGATCGTAAGTGCAGATGATGACAGCTGCGAAGAATTCCACGTCCCTAACGCCCCATTACGAGATCGTAAACCTTGCACAGTTCACGCGCAATTTGAGACCAGTCCAATTCCGTTACCGCACGTTCTCTTGCGCGTAAACCCAGTCCACTCCGAATTGTGGGTTGCCTCAGCAACTCGATAGTAACATCAGACATGGCATGGCTGTCTTGCGGCACCAAAGCAGCACAGCTCGCGTCCACATATTCGGATACGCCGCCCACATTCGTTACTACAATTGGTACGCCGCATGCCATACCCTCCACTAATGCGTTACATGCTGTCGCATCCTTGAGCGGTAACAACAGCAGGTCGCTGCGCTGATAACAGACACGAAGATCATCGTCCGTTATAGATGTTCGATAATCCAAATTTGGTATCCCACGATAGTAGTCTCGATAATAATCGTCACCGATCACAGTGAAATGGATTCTTGTGCTCCACTTAGTGAGGTTGCGAATTACGCTTGCGTGAAGGTCAAGGTTGCGGTAATTTGAACCAACACTGAGAATCTCAAAATCATCTCGCGCATTATTCCGGTCATCCGGCGGCCTGAAGAATTCCGCATCGACGCCATGTCTCACGACGTGAATCCGATCCGGACTAAGTAGTCGGTTAAAGTAACTAGCTTGAGTTGCGGACACAACAATGACGGCGTCAAGCTGTGTCGCGAGGACCGTAATGCGAGGACGAACGGAAAGAACTGATGGCAGTTGATGATAGGTCGCTATAACACGGTTGGCTATCCAGCCACAGCTATTCAGTGCTGGTGCTATTTTTAGAGAGTTTTCCCCATACAAAAAGTGGAACAGCCTCCCCCGCGAGAAGACTAATGATGGGATGAGGGCCAGCTCGGTTTCCACTGACTCCCTGTCATACCAAAGAGCACTCATTCCCGGAAGCCGATAGAGCACCTTGTCGGGCACAAAGCGGAGAAAGGACGGGGACTTTGCTATCGAGCAGGTTAGATATCGGGAGAGCTGCTTGTAACCGGAATGGGCGCCATGATGACGGAATCGATGGTCAATCAAGACCACCTTCTCTTGAGATTCAAACACCCTATTGTTCTTCATTAAGGCTGTTCGCACTTGCACAATTGCGGTCTAATGACCATCCGCAGTCATGTCTTTTAACAGTTTGTCTAATCTTTGAAAGGTCTGCTCCGCGGAAAACCTGTGAACCACGTCTATACGAGCGTGCTCGCCGACCTTGTGAAGTGTCGGTGGGTCTTGAAGCACCCGCACGAGCGCATCAGGAAGGAGGCGGGGCTCGACCAGCCATCCAGTCTCGCCATCCTTTACAATCTCGTCTGGGCCATTGCTACCACACATGGCTATCGCTGGAATCCCACAGGCCATAGCTTCAACCAGCGCCATGCCAAACGACTCACTTTCGCTTGGGAAAACAAAAAGGTCTGCGGACCGAAAAAAAGCTGGCAGTTGGGTCCGGAGCACCTGCCCTGGCATTCTGAGATCCGCGTTAAAGCCATGTGCATAAGAGTACTCCAAGAGTTCCGCACGGAAGTCATCTGAGATCGGCCCGACGAGCGTCAATGAAGATCGAGGAAACTCACGCCGAACCAGCGGCAACGCCTTCAATAGCGTCCAGATGCCCTTTGAAGAAACAACCCGACCTACGTACAAAAGATGCGGGTAAGCATAACTCGTTTCCGCCGCTCCAGGCGCGAACTCATTCAAATCTACGCCTATCGGAAGGACGTCGATCTGTCGTGGGTGAATGCCGTGGCCCGACACTAGGTGAATTTTATGAAGCGATGTATGGACAAAAACGCGATACGCGCCCTTTAGAAACTGCGCGCTGATGCGCCCGCGCGGCATTCCCCATCCTCCCGCAATCACCGAATATCGTCTACAAGTGGCAGCACGCACCAATGCAATTGCATTACCAGATGAGATCCATGTACCCCAGATCACCAAGGCATCCGGTTTCGCTTTGAAAAGATAGAGCAGAAACGATAGAGACCATTGAAAGGCGAAGCGTTCTGGATTACCGAGCCACTTGCTTATAGGAAAGAATCTGACTGGCAGCCCCATTACGCTGATTGCGAACTGTGAATTGCACCGAGTGAAATAAACCACCTCGACATCGAAGCCTTTCGATTTCATCTGGCGGAGCCAGGAATGTACAGCGTTGTCGTGGATGAGGGCAACACGCTCTTCCGATACACCGATCAGATCCGGTGTGTAAGGATACAGGAGTAGGCACGATCGATGCTTGGCGCAGGCGATCATCTGTGGTGTAGATCAACGACATCCCAGGAACAAGGGAGACACATAATGCCTGTAGAACGTGATGGGAGTTTACCACTAGCATAGAAGTGTGAAGGAACAATATCAAAGTAAATTGTGCATTCGTGCCATGCTAACTGTTCACCGTATTGTTCAGCCACTAAGTCAATACTGAACCGTCCAGGTAGCAGGTTGATTCTCTGGATGAAGAGGCGAATCGTGAAGTACCCGGCTGCGATAGATCCGGCATTCTCATAACTATCGTAACTCGACATAGTAGCCATCTTTCGGCGTTGATCGTCACGGATAACGAACGCGAAATGGACGCTTTCGAGATTTCTGACTATAAGAATATCGGCCTCAATTGTTAAATCACCGCCAACCGGTACGTACTTTACTATAGCCCCACGTTCATCTAACGTGCGGACAACGAGGAACCGAAGTGGCGACCCCGATGTACATTCAGGCAATTGCGCTATCCCTTCTGAGGCAGATTGAGGAGAGTGTTGAGCCGTAAGGTATTCTTTCGTAACCTCCTCGGGTATCCCATCCATGACATTCTGGCCGTTCATCAGAAGAATCGCACGCCGACATAGAGCTTGGACCGCTCCTAGATCGTGACTGACGAAGACCACAGTTCGACCCTGCGTTGCCACAGCACCCATTTTGCCTAGGCACTTCTTTTGAAACGCACTATCTCCGACCGACAAAACTTCATCCACCAACAGAATCTCCGTTTGCAGGTGCGCGGCAACTGCAAACGCAAGCCGCAGGTACATCCCGCTTGAGTAGTGCTTTACGGGAGTATCGATGAACTTCTCAACCTCGGCGAAGGCGACGATGGCGTCGAAGTTTCTCGCAATCTCCGTGTGCTTCATTCCAAGAATGGCGCCATTCAGATACACGTTGTCTCTACCGCTGAGCTCCGGGTGGAAGCCCGTGCCAACCTCGAGGAGCGACCCGATTCGGCCACGAATCTGCACATGGCCAGTAGTTGGCTCCGTGATGCGCGACAGTATCTTGAGAAGCGTGCTCTTTCCTGCTCCGTTTCTGCCGATCACACCAACGATTTCGCCATGTTTAAGGTCGAAGGAAACGTCTCTGAGTGCCCAGATTGTGTCTTCCTGATGATTCTCAGGGGCACCATTCCGCCCCATCAAGGCGCGAGCTGCGCGAAAGGGCGCTGACGCGGCGCTTGCAATCGAGTCGCGCAGGGACTTGTATGTGTAACGGCCGCCGTTCTTCTGAAGAGCACCGATATGATACTGTTTGCCGAGGTTTTCTACGCGGATTGCTATATCACTCATGGCTCAATGCTTTCTGGCTATCTCCGGAAATGCACGCCGCGCCGTTTCCGCACTGTCGTTTATATGATATCGGCAAAGGTTTTCTCCATGCGCCGAAAGTAGAAGGCGCCCCCGGCAAGAATCAGCACCGATGCCAAGGTTGAAACGGCAATCATGGGTCCGGGGGCGGTGTTGGTTCCGAGCAGCGACCAGCGGAATCCTTCGACAACGCCCACCATCGGATTCAGTCCATACAGGATGCGCCACTTCTGAGACAGCATGCTGGCTGGGTAGGCGATGGGGGTTGCGAACATCCAGAACTGGGTCAGGAAAGGAACGGTGTAGCGCACGTCGCGGTACTCCACGTTGAGCGCAGAAAGCCACAGGCCGACACCGAGAGCGGTCACGAATGCCAGCAGAAAGAAAAGCGGCAGATATACGCACTGCAGCGACGGCATCCGGTGATAAAGGGCCATCATGCCAACCAGCAGGATAAAGGAAATTGCGAAATCGACGGTGCCGGAGAGCACCGACGACAGCGGTATGGTGAGGCGTGGAAAGTACACTTTTGAAATCAGGTTTGCGCTGGTAACCAGGCTGTTCGAGGATTGAGCAAGGCCATTGGCGAAGAAGGTCCACGGAATCAGCCCTGCCAGACTGAAGAGTGGATAGGGAATGCCGTCCGAGGGGACCTTGGCCAGTCTGCCGAAGAACAGGCTAAATACAAGCATGGTGAAAAGCGGCTGAATAATAGCCCACGCTGCACCAAGTGCGGTCTGCTTGTAACGAACCTTGACCTCGCGCCAGGTAAGGAAGTACAGCAGTTCCCGGTACTCCCAAAGCTCACCGAGTTTCAGCGCTACCCAGCCGCGTGAAGCCTCGATTACCGTAACAGGAATCAACCGGTCATCAATCCGACCCGTGATTGATGTATCTTTGCTCTGAAGCTCAATTTCCATAGCATTTTCTGCAATGAGTTTATCGGATTCGGGAAGACGCCACTACGCTATCCGAGTTCGATGATGTTGCTTAAAGTTGTTTCAAGATTGTGCTGATGAAGCTCCGGGCGGCGAATAACCGCATTGCCCACACCCATGTCACTGAAACGGCTCAAGAAGCCGATAATGATGCCTGCAAGCCCAAACACGCCTAAATCAGCTAGTGTAAGGTTTCTGGCTACAACCGTGCTCGTCAGGGCAACGCAAAACAGGGGCAATCCCTTACTAAAGCTGGAGTAGATGATGTTGCGAAATGCTTTGGCCTTAGAAATCGTTATTAACGCCTCGGGGGATTAATCGCCGATTCCGTGCCAGAGTTCACGTACAGAGTCTTTGTAACCGACATGGACGGTTTGCTGGATGCGCTGGTGCGGTTCTACAACCAGAGTCCCGGCGCGGAGAACCTCATTAAAGAGGCCAACAACGATGCCGGGCTGACGGCACACCCTTCCAACAGCCGGACGATGAACGCCAACTGGTTCCAGATCGCGATGCTGGCCTACAACCTGAACTGCTGGCTGCAACTGTTTAGCCGCGAAGGAAACGTTTCGGTGGACGCCATGAAACACACCACGCCGGCCACAGCACAGCTGCGCTTCCTGTTCCTGGCCGCCCGCATTTGGCGCCACCCGGGAGGGTGGGCGTCAGCTACAGCGACCATTACCTGAAAAAAGGTGCCTTTCAACAGCTCATGGACCGAGTGCGCAAAGTCGCTCGCGGACCGGATGGATTTGCTCCCGTTTTTTCCGGTACCGCTAAAGGCACGACTTTACAAAGACAATGGCGCATGGAATTTTATCTGCACGCAGGTCAACCGCTTCAAACACTTACCGCGCTGGTCCTGGAAAATCGAAAACAGGGGGAAATTCAGAGGCTCAAACTACTGGCACAATGCCGCTGCTCTACTGGTCCGGTACCGGTCGTGTGCCCAAACTGTGCATTATTCAGGTTGGAAGCTTGCTGTTTTCGCTGTTTGACCAATGAGGGGGGACCGCACTGCGGGGAGAGTTACCACGTAGCTTTGCGTTACTGCTTGCTGAAACTGTGAGTCTGCAAGCCCGAGAATTGGAGGAACGGAAGCGGGGAGTCAGACTCCATGGCCGGACCCCATTTCCCGTCCAGTTTGGTGCGTGAATTCACTACTTGAGCTCCAAGACAAGCCGATTCTCCTCAACTCGACTCTGGCGGCGGCGCACTGTAATCCTGCTATATTCGCTCATGCAACCAGTTAACCAGAGGCCAACCCTCATGAACAGGTGCTTTTCCCCTGCCGGATACACAGGAGTGAGCGGCGCTTGCAGGTCCGAGGCAGCGCTTGGCCGGCCTAGCGGGAAGGGGCGCTACATCGTGGCATCGGCGCTGTCGGCGCCGCACAGGCGGAGCAGGCTCCGGACGTAGTTTTCCGAGGTGTAGTCGCGCAGCATGCGCTGGAACGCCTTTTCCGCTCGGGCGGCGCCGGCCTCAGGATCCTTCAGGGCCGCCCTGATCCTTTCTCGTAGCTCGTCGGAATCCCCCGGCTGGTAGAAGAGGATTTCGTCGTCGAAATAATCCACGAGCTGAGTGACTTTGGCCGCCACCACTGGGGTCTTGGCGGCGATGGCCTCGAAGACGGCGATCTGCCCGAGCGAACGCGCCATGTTGGTCCCGAGGGGAATGACGCAAAGCGAGGCGCGTTGAATGCGCTCGCGGTACTCGGCGAAGGGGACTTCATATCGCACGTCTACTCCGATGCGGTCGGCCTCGGCGAGTTGGCTTGCATCGCTCTGCCCAGCGATGACCGTGGCGGCGATGCCCGTGCCGTCAAGCGCGGTTAGCAAGGTGAGGTAGTCGCGATGCCGACCGGCGGCGACCACAGGCCGGATCACTGCGCTGTCCAGCGTATAGCTCATGGGCTTGAGGGCGTCATCGCGCACGCAGTAGGGAATGAAGCTGAACCGCTCGGGCCCCGTGTGGAAGATGGACGAGTATTCGCGGGTCTCCGCGCTGGAGTGAACCACAATTGCCCGGCAGACTCGCACGAAGCTCCACAGGAACATGTAGCGCGCCAACTCGTAGGGGCGCCACTTGTGCGACGGCGATTTAAAGCGGCTCGTGTCGCACAGAAAGGTCGTGTAGACGATGCGGCTGTGGACTTTCCTGCCACGCAACAGAGCCAACAGCCATACGAGGACAGGTAGCTTGAGGTCCGAAAAGAAAATGATGCTGTCCCATTCGTGGGCGAAGGAGGCGATGGTACGGGCTCTGCGGAAGAGTGAAACCGACTTCCAGGCGGGATAAATGGACTCGACGCAGGTGGTGTTGTGCTCCCAGGTGTCGAGGTGGCGAAAGTGCGTGATCAGGCTGAGGATTCTCATGAAGCTCTCGTCTCCCCTAATGATCCAGCCTGAAGGATTGTTATGCAGGGGCATAGTACACATCCTTTTGCAGGAAGAAGCTTTGGACGCGTTGAGGCTGTTTCTGAATACTGCGCAATGCCCCGACTGCTGTTCGCCTGAGCCCGCGTTTGGTCCGAGCCGGAGCAGAGGTGGTCACTCACTGCTTCAGGTCGGAATTGAGCAACTCGTCCGGATTCAATTCCGGCGAATAGCTGGGCAGATAAAAGACTTCGATCTTGTCTGCACTCTCCGCCAGCCATTGATTGACCACCTTCAAGTGATGGACCCCAGGTTGTCCAAAATCAGAAATATTTTGGTTTTCCGCAGGCGTGGCAGCCGTTCCAGAAAACCGATCAGGATCTTGGCATTCAATGCTCCGGAGAAAATCTTCCAGCGCATCTCGCCCTTGTTGGTTACCCTCGAAATCACGCCCAGGCCCTCGCTAAAGGCATTGACCTGCAACACGGAGTGTGCCCTTTCGGAGCATAGCAACATCCGCGAACATCGCCCGAGCGCGGCCCGGTTTCATCGCCCCCGATTCCGTTCCGCGAACCAGACTCGTGGCACCATTATGTTTTCGGTTCGCAGCTGGGTTGGACACCCGGACTTCTGCTGGTGACCGCAGCGGGCTTGGTCCTTTGCCATTACTCGGATTTTTGGTAGTGCCCGTAGCGATAATACCCATAGTACGAATAACTATCGGCGAATGTGTCTTGACCCACCTGGTTCAGAACCACCCCAACGATATTGGCTCGTAGCTTGGTCAGCACCGAAACCACCTCTGCAACGGCCCGTCGTTTCGTTTCGCCTGCGCGACTGATAATGAGGACTCCATCGGCGGCGGTGGCCATTTGGAGGCACTCCGCGAAGCCCAGCAACGGTGGCGAATCAAGGATGACCAGATCGAATTCTTTTGCGAATTCGTCCAACAGCGTGGCAAGTCGTGGACCAATCAGATCAGCAGCCCGATGAGAACCAAGCCCGGCTGGCAGGAGACTCATGCTGGGCTTTCCCTCGATGGGGAGAATCACATCCCGCCAAGCAAGTTCGCCAGTCAGAACGTTGGATAGCCCCTCTCGCGCAGCGAAGCCAAATTTTGCATGCATACTCGGGCGGCGCAAATCGCCGTCCACGAGAAGCGTCTTTTTCCCTCGGTCTGCGTTGGCGATGGCAAGGTGAGCGGCCATCGTCGATTTTCCTTCGCCCGCTGCGGCGCTAGTCACCACAATGGAGCGCAACCTTCCTTCAAAGTCCGAAAGAAGAATTGTATTGCGTATCGTCCGCACTGATTCTTCAAAATCGGACGCGGAGCGGCCGTATCCCTTCCGAATTCCATTTTCAGCAGCCTTTGCTACGATCGCAGTCGCCGGGACGGTCGCAACGCGCTTCGGGAGCTGAGCCGCGAGGCGATCGATAGGCATCGTCCCGATTACATCTGTCCCGAGGAATTGGCTCGCCTCTTTAGGATCTCGAAGTGTCGTATCGAGGGCATCTTGCAAAAGCGCAGCGCCTGCCGCCAACAAGGATGAAACGAAGAGTGCCAGGAGAAGATTCAACCTGGTGTTGGGAAACACAGGGTGAGATGATGGGCGCGCGAGGTATGCGATCCGAATGTTGTTGTTTTGGAACCCGACGTTGATATCCGCCTCGCGAATCTTCCGAATGAGTTCTTCATACAAACTCTTGTCGGTATCGGCCTCTCGCTTCAACTGCTGGTACTCAAACGATTTCGAATTGATCTTGTCCCATTCTGCCTTGGTATCGCCTACCGTCTTCTGTAGCATCTGTTCGCGATTGAGCGCCTCACGATACTCCACCAGGATTCGATCGGAAATATTGTTACGCATGCTCTCGAACTGCTTTTCAAGTTCTGCCTGCTCTGAGACGGCTTGACGGTAGTCCGGGTGCCTTGGGCCATGAATCGATTTCTCTCGAGCAACCTTCGCGCGCGCCTGGTTCAGTTCTTCGTTCAGCTTTGCGAGTTCTTCGCCTTGGGATGAGACCTGTGCAGCTTCGAGAGAGCCCGACTTCATCCCATTCCAAGCGGCCTCTTTTCGAACCCTGTCCGCCTGTGCGGCCGTGTATTCCGTATTAAGCTGAAGCAAGCGCGACGAGAGGATGTTTGTCTTTTCTTCCGGGTTGACAACATCCAGGTCCTTTTCAAATTGCGCCAGGGCGAGCCCAGATTTTTCCATCTTCGCCTTCAGTTCATCGAGTTGCTTCTCCATAAATGCCGATAAGCTGGCTGACGAACGGATACGGATGTCATAGGTGTGACTGAGGTAGGAATTTACGATCGCATTCGCCACATCCGCTGCGAGCATACGATCTGGCGAACGGTAGCTGATCCGCAACAGGTATGTATTCGGAGGCCGGACTACCTTGAGGTTCGTGAGCACTATCGGCTCCTGGGCTTTTTCTTGCGCCATCTCTGGGCTGAGTCCCTTCACTTGCCCCTCGCTTCCCAAGAGATTGAATTGCGCCGCCACCGGTCGTACCACCGGATCCGACTGGATCATTTGGATCTGCGTTGCGAGAAACTGATCCGCATCGCTGGGGGCGCCCGGTTTCGTCGAGTCCTGGCCCACAACTTCCGCTGGAGCCTGTCGGTCGATATCGACTCCGGCCGTGGCTTCGTAGATCGGCTTGAGCCGCATAGAAACTACAGCGGTCAATATGACGCAGATTCCAACGAAGGCCGCCATTCTCCAGCGATGCCGCCGTAGAATCCAGAGGTAGTGCGACAGGGGGACAGGGGGAGCCATCGGCCCGTATCCAAGTTGTGGGGGAATTGGCTCACGGCTTGGTACTGCCGGCAGATTATTTGATTGCCCAGGAGGGAGTACCTCCGGTGATCGCATTTGTTCAGGCATAACTCCCCTTCACAGGATTTAGTGATAGATGTAGAGCATTGCAAGCCCGACGCCGGTCGCTATCCCGATAGATGTCTCGAGGACCTTCATTCTTGCTCGCGCCCCGGTCGCATCTGGTATGTAGAGAATGTCATTCGCCATCAGCGGAACGTCGGGTGACTTGCGATCCATAATCTTTTTCAACTCGATTGGGATCTCGTTTCTGCCGCCGGTGCCGCCTTCAACCCGGTAGATGTAGGCCTTAGTGGAAGGGAAAGTATCCAAACCGTCGGACAGCGCCAGCGCTTTCATGACGCTGCTTTCCGAGCCATCCGTAATAAAGAATGAACCCGGCTTCTTGACCCGGCCCAGCACGAAAACCCGCCCCGCCTCAGGAACTCGGATATCCTCTCCGCCTTCGAGTTGCAGGTTCAGCGCCGGATCCTCTCCATTAATCAGGCCGTGCACAGGAATGCGCCTTATAAGCATGGTTGTGTCGCCGTTCACCGCCGATGACTTTTTGCTCACCAGAATTTCCGCGCCGGCATTGTCGGCCAGTCCTTCGGCCTGCGCAATGGCATCGAGCAACGTCACATTCCCGGAGGCCTGAAACGTCACTGGTTTCTTCACCGCCCCGGACACGGAAATCGGCCTACTGCGGTACTCGACGACTGACACCGTCACGATTGGGTCTATCACGACCTCCTCGTCGGTGAGGGCCTTGGCGATGGCAGTCTCAAGCTGGTCCGGATACAGACCGGCAGCGTGAATGTGATTCATCAGCATCGGCAGGCGAATATCGCCATTTGCGCCGACGCGAACAGTGCGCGTGAAATCCGGCTCATTGTGCACCGTTAGGCCGATCAGATCATTGGGGCCGATCTTCTCTGCGGGCAGATTCGAGCCGTCGCTGAAGGAAGTTACTCCGCCGCCCTCATGGTTCACTGTTCCTTGCTGCGCTGAGGCAGTGGAGGCGACGAATACCGCTAGAAGCGAAATGGCTAAAAATCTCATAATGCACTCCTGGATTCAGCTTGCAGCGTCCTATTCATCCCAGTTGCTTCCCGTTGACTGGCTCCCGAGAGAGCTTTTCCAAGTTTCGTTTACCACTTTGTAAATAAACAACTGGATATCCACAGTCAATTGCATTTTTTACACAGGCTTTCGTCTGAGCGGAAGCATGGGTCATTTGACTCCGATGCAAAATCTCTCGAATTCAGCCATTTAGAGGATCGCGCACGGCCGCACGTGGAAGGTCCCGATACGCTTCGGATCGCGAACCTGCGATCAAATAGAGCCGTCTGAGGCTCGGATACTACTCTTCAGAAAACCTGATGCTGGTCGGCTGTGACGGTGGTTTCAGAATGGTCGTTGCGGATTCGAGGGCTGCCCGGAGAGGTGCTGCTATAGCAACCCGCGGCAACCTAGATCGCTGCATTGGAAGCGCCCGGCGGGCGCGCTTCGCCCCTTCAGTCCCATTCCAAGGGACCTACTCCGGCAGGCTGAACGCCACTGCCGATAGACCACTCAGGCGATCTCTTACTGCCCCACGTTGCACCTGTGCGGCGCACTGTGATTGGCTTGCGACTTGCGGACCGCCGTTTACGTCCACGACTATAGCTCGTTGCACCTGTGCGGCGCACCGTGATTCGCTTGCGACGCCAAAACCAAAGTTTGCAGGTTGGGCCAAACTAACGGCTCTGATCGTCCAAGCGAGCAGAGAACCACCCCTCACTCATGCGCCAATGAAGATATCCATAGAGACCGCAACAGCACCTCGGCGCCAATCACGCAGACTTTCTCGGGCAACAATAGCTCCTCCTGTATAAACCCAATGCCTGCCGAAATCAAGTGAATTCTCCGTTGAGGCAACGCTTTCGGGTTAAGTACAGCGGCTATATGCACTTGTGCTCACTTCTTGCCAACTCGCTGAGCCGGCTCTATGTAACACAGGTCACATATAACTCTCCCAAATTCCGATGTAGAGAGTTGGCTAACTCGCAATCTGGGTACTCAGGCTGACCTCGATCGATTCGGAGTTAACCGCGCTCCTAACTTTGACCGCACGTGGCCGCCCCGGTGGGCTCTTGCCAACTGCTATTTTCGCCGCGATGACATGCCCAAGTTCTTGGCCTGGGCCCGCCGCGCCGCGGAGATGCCCGCCGACATCCATGTAAGTCCTTGTCAATAGGAAGGCACGAGATTTCTTTAGGCGCTCCGGAGAGCGCCCGCTGCATGTCTGTCTTTGCAGCTACCTACGAGCACAGCTTCCCAGGGTGCTGCACCGGAGACGGAGCGAAGCCTTGCTGAGCGGAGCGGAGGCGCAGGTGCAGCACCCGCCGACCGCCGTCACTTGCAAGTCTCAGCCACTCTCTTGAATCAGAATTCCCCACGCGCAGTAGTTGCCTTTCGGCTGGTGGTCCCTGCATCCCTGCAGGACCGGACATCCATTTGCTGTCTAAGACTCCGAAGAGCCCGCACAGAAGATTGAGTTTGTGTTCTCTGCCAGTCCCGAAACAATTCAGAGTGAGCCTCGAGAGTTTGACCTCTTTCGCTCAGTCGGCTAACGGCGGGACCTGGCAGCCTGCGCACCGGAATAATCCTGATGTTCTTCCCTTTCTTAGGAAGTTTTTTCATGCTGCCACGGTGGCTCTGAATTCCTCCGCAGGCACGAAATCCCGCTTCCTGCGGTCCACCGCCAGAAGATATGCAACCAGTTTCCTGGCTACGGCAAGTGTGGCTCGATTCGCGTTCTCTCGCTGTCGTTCCTTCTCGTAGACCTCCGCTAACTCGTGGTTGTACCGGATCGCCAGCTTGGCGGCTTCGATCAGGGTGCGTTGAATGTACTTGTTCCGCTGCTTGGAAAGCGGCATGCGCAGCACCTTGTCGGCGGAACTCTCCTCGTCTCCACAGAGCCCGCAATAACTGATCGCTTCCTTAACCGATGCGAACCGTGTGAAATCCCCGATTTCCAGCGCCCAGGTTAAAGCGGTGATCGGACCCACTCCGGGAACAGTCCTTAGACGCTTCAGCCTTTCCGCCAGAAGCGGGTCTCGCTCCAGCGAGCTGACCAGGGCATAGTCCAGCCTCTGTGAACGATCGATCGTCTCACGGCTCAGCTTCAGCAGCGGCCGGATACTCTGGTTGACCTCTTTGTTGGTCTTGAGCAGATCCTCGAAGTAGCCCACCTTGTGAAGCCGGCGCTTGTTGTAATCCACCCCGGTCTCCATCAAAAGCCCCGATATCCGGTTCTTCATCTGCACCATCTGCTTGATCACAAGGCTACGGTAGCGTAGTACACGGCGCCGGTCTCGAATTTCGGTCGAAGCCATGTGGCACTCAGGAAGAAAGTCGCAGCGCAGGCAGTCGGCGATCTTCCGCGCATCGATCTTGTCGTTCTTCTTCTTGGCCGCTGCAATCGCCCGCAGCATCAGAGGATGCGCAACCTTCACCTTCTCCGCGTGCGGAAGCAGATGATCGTAGATCCAACCCGTGAAGATCGTCGCTTCCATCGCGATCGTCCGGGGCTGTGGCAATGTCTTGATCAAGGCATCCAAATCGCACCGGGTCGACCCAACCTTGCCTTCCTGATGAACATGACCAGCTGCATCCTTCACGCAGTAGCTGATCGTCTTCTTGTGAACGTCAAGTCCGATGTAGTACATATCGTCTCTGAGGAGCCTCCGTGGTGTTCTCTGAATCAGCGCCCGCTGAGTTCAGCTTTTTTGTAACACCTCGTGCTCCTCTCGGACTTACATTCAAACACTCCAAGGGGGCAGGCCTTGTACTATTCTTGGCGAATCACCCGAGGATTAGCGGATGGCTCCAATACCACCAATCGATCACCGCGCTCGTTGCGTTTACGCCAGCGCACGTATGTACTCAAATCGACCTGAACCTCTCGGCAAGCGGCCCCGACGGTCATCCCAACCGAAACCGATTGCTGGATCTGCTGAAACAGAATTCGGGCTTGATCAAGGGTGTGCATCCTTCCTTCGCGACGGGGTAAGCCGGCTACGACTTCAACCTGAGGCAAACTGGGGCGTGCTTGGACTGGCTGACCGGCTGCAATTCTATTCCAATAGCCAATTGAGGGTATAGGAATATAGAGCTTTCTGCAGGTCTTCGCCAAGGCCACATCCGACACCCCATATTCCTTCGCGACGTTTCTCATCGGCGACTTCCAAATCTCTTCATAAAGTTGCTCACGTTTGTACCGTGAAATCAGGCTTGCCGATACCTTGGGAAGCACAGTTTCGCTGCTGCAGTCCGCCTCCTCGCCTCGCTGCTGTGTCTGTCCAAGGAATTTGGTGAGGTCTCCATCATCGGCTTGGTAGACATCATTCAGACCATTTAATCCGATTGGCCCGATGTGGGCGGCACAGGTCTGTTCTTCCGAGTGGGATTGGCCGTACAGTTTGAAAGTACCCGGCAGTTCGTCTAGTCCCAAATGGGGTTCATCGGGAAGAGTATGGCCTCTCGACAGCATGCGAACCGCACAACCCTCGGATGGAACGGAAGGTAATGCCGAGATACAAATAAGCCGCGGGGCAACCAGCCCATCGAAGACTTTGCCTGTCTCCGCAATCCGAACCCGTGGCAAGGGAGGAGGTGGTTCGACCGGATTGCCTGCCCCTACCGCACTCCAATAGCCCTGCGAAGGAACCGGAATGTGGAGAGCTTTGCAAATCTTCCGAAGAAGCGAAACATCGATATTGAGCTTCTTCGCGGTTCGATCCGCTCCGATCTCCCAGACAAGTTCATAGATTTGGATGCGATCATACCGACTCATCAGGAGCCGAAATACCGGAAGAGGTTCACAGGCAGTCGTTTCCGAAATCACATTGTTGCGACCCAATTCGATTCGTGGACCTGGTGCCGGCTTTCGAGCCGCAATTGATCTGGACACGGGCGGCGGATCATCACAAGTCCCCTGCAATTCCATTGAAGCGAGGTTCCCACCCAATGTGCTCGTGGAATTCGATCTCGGTACGGGCTCCCTCGAGGTTAATGAGTCGACTTCTTGCCGGGCAACCGAAATGGGCTGGCAGACGCTCAAAATCTGAGCGTGTACATCCTCATGATGGACGTCAGTTTGAGGCAGAGCTTCGCGAACCGGCTTAAGAGCCGCTGGAGCGTCTGCCTGATCCGGTTGTTCCTTCCTCGGCTGAAAAGGTAACGTTGCGTCCGGGAACTCGAATCCAGAGGCGATGAGTGTTCGATAATCGTCCTTTAGTCTCCGCCACAGACCCTTCCAACCGTGTCCAACCTCGTCCATCCACGTCCAGCGAATTAAGCTAAATATAAGAAAGCAAACAAAGTCGTTCCAGACGCCTCCAACCCTGGCCGGCGCCTGCCAGTGATCCCTGGCAGGGCCAAAATCGGGATCATGCACGTATGGCCCGTCAATCAGCCGGAACCCGCGAAACGAGCTCAAACCGCCCCACTTTGCCCTTGGAACTTCCTCGTTGGTCTTGCAATTTGCGTCGGCGGGCGTACAATTTTTGGGAATCTGCTCTCAAAATGGAGATTCCGGGTAAAGAGGTGAAGGATTCTGTCGCCGCTCTTCCAGCATGCCATGCAACCTTGCCCAGCCTTTAGGCGCGCGCACCAGTCGCTTGTCCTCCGTGCAGCACCCACCCTCCCGTTGCCAGAGAAAAACCGTGGGCGGATTGGGACAAGGGCTTGAATATCTCTGTCGCAGAAGTGAAGGCAACAGAAGGTCCACGACGACCTTGGGCAATGAACCAAATCGGAAATCCCGCATAAAATCTCAAATCGGAGGATCCTCCATGAACGACGAAAGAACGATGATTAAATTCCAAAGAACAGCTCCACCTTACACTTTTATGGGGCGAGGTGGTGATGTTCTTTGGTTGGGGATCCTTTTGGGACTGATTTTCTCCTTGGTCGATCCGCGGTAGCGCTCGCCGCGCACCGTGAAGTCATACCAGTAATACTTTGACTTGCTCTTTCTGAACAGTCTCACGAGATCACCTCCAAGCAGCCCGCACGGAAGCAACTCGTGAGTTCCGCCTAACTGATCCGAGCGGAACAACAACATCGTACATCACATTTCCGCCGATCCAAATCCAGTCAGCGTGTGCCCGTACGCAGTGCCAACGCTTGACCGCTGCGGCTGTGGTGTCACCGGCCACATCGTAGATACCCGTAATAGTTCTCGCGAACTCTGTCAGCCGTTCTTTTTGTATTCGACCGACTTTTCTCCCGAAGACTGCCACCAGCAAGCGTGAAGTGCGAGCAGCCTAATTGCACCGGAGGCGGTCCGTTTGGACAAGCTCCGCGGAGCCAAGTACGCTCTTAATAAGCACAAGGAGAGATCCATGCCTAGAGTGGCCGTGGACGACAACCCACGAATGAGCCTTCGGCTGCGGCCGGAACAAAAGGCTACGCTGGTGCGCGCTGCGGCGTTGAAGTACATGGACCTGACGGAGCTTGTTCTCCAACCCGCGTTGCGGGAGGCCAAGGCGGTGATCGAGGAGTCGGAACGTATCGTCTTGTCCGAGCGTGACAGCTTCTTGGTGCTGAACCTGCTCGAAAATCCGCCTGCGCCGAATGCTAAGTTGCGGGCGGCCATCGCTCGAATGCCGAAGCCCAGGCGGAAACGGCGATGAGCGTTCCCACCTGGCACGAAGAGCCAATCTCGAAAAAGCATGATCGGAAGTCTTTCGATTGCGCGATTCGGCCATGAATGACTTCTTCGAGCGTTACGCTCGCCACAGCCATGAATCTGGCGCCGCGAAGACCTTCCTCGCAATTGACAACGCAGACAACAAGAGCATTCTTGGTCTCTACAGCCTGGTTCCGGGCGCTTCGGCATACGCTGACACGCCGCAGATGGTTCGCCGCGGCCTCGCCCGGCACGATGTGCCCGGGTTCCGGCTCGCGCGCATTGCTGCAGTGGCCTCCGCCTCAATTGCGTTGGAGCCACCAGTACGCCATTGAACGGCTCATCGAATGGTATTTCGAAATTCTCATCCATGCGGGAAGCTCAGCACAAATTGGCGCGCCAGATCCTTGATGAAAATTTCCCTTATCTTTCACCACTTGGGTCGCCAAGCCCGCAACAGTGTTTCGGAGCATTTGTCCGAGCAAAAACGAGACTCAAGGATGCAGGTAGACGCGTCGATAGAAGATTCAACGTGGGGTAGGTGTCATCTGTTGCTTGCCGCAATTCAGCGTCAGATTTTGCAAAGGATTGATATTGCCAAGCGACGCTTGCCTCCTAGTTCTCGGTGAGCCGAGCGGCACAATCACTCGATTTATCAAGAGCAATTCGGTGTCGCCTGCCAAAATATCCCCTTTTCTTTCGGACAGACTCCTTTGAGACCATCTCATACCTGGTAGATTCAGCCTCGGGCAGTGCGAAGTCAAATTGCGGATCGTTAGCTTCGTGTTCGATCCGAGACACCAACATCGGTTTCGCGGAGAGGAATTAGACATTGATGGGAACCGGACTGATTGGCGCCTCCCGTTCGTCCATCGTCGGCCCTCTCGAATGCGGCAGGCCAAACGATGACTCCAAGACAATACCGGTAATAACGAGCATTAGACAAAGATTCGAATAACTTTAGTGGGCAAAGGTTATTTACTTAAGAAACAACATAACTCGGTTACGCGCCCTCGTTAAACATCACTCCTAAACATTTACTTGACTTCCAATAATGTTATGTGAGAAAAGGTTAGCCCTGTATTCATTTTCCATGACTCTGCGACCGAACCAAAAGCTGGCATGATTGTCTTGCCAACTTGATGTTTCGAGCGCAAAGGAACGGATTTCTCCAGACCCAGACTGCGAGGATCGAATGAAAGTGTCTCTTTCCACCCGAGTTGTACTTCTGCTTCTTGCCGCATTTTTCTTTCAAACTGACAGACTGATAGCGGCGCCAGGTTCGGTTCCGCCGGGCGCGTGCCTGTATGCAATGGATCCAACGGCCAGCCCTGCCTTCCAGATTGCGGGCGCGCAATCGGTCTACACCGCCTGCGGTGCGGTCGTCGAGTCGAGCGCCAGCGCGGGCTTTGAGATGGAAGGCGCGGGAAAGCTTTACCTCGAGAATCACGCGCAGGTGAGCGTCGTTGGAGGAGCGAATCTTACCGGGCAGACGGAGCTTTGGGACACGATCGGCAACAAGCAGGTGCAGGCCGTACAAACCACAAATCCTGGCGATCCGCTGGCGTCGATTACGCCACCTACGACTGGAACTATCGTCGGCAAGAGTCCGACCTATTTCGACATGAACTCGAAGCCGCATAACAACACGCTTTCGCCGGGCGTGTATTGCGGCGGACTTACTATCGGGAATACCAACGGCACTGCATTCACCATGAGTCCGGGAGTTTATATCATGGCCGGTGGCGGCCTGGTCCTGAACTCGGAGGCGGATGTTACAGGCGCCGGCGTCACGGTTTACAACACATCGAGCGCAGGGTGGGGCTGCGCAACTAGCTACAATTACACGCCAATCACAATTAGCGGACAGGTAACCGCTACATTGTCGGCGCCGACAAGCGGCGCGTACAACGGAATTCTGTTCTTCGGAAATCGCACCGGCTGCTCAACCAAGGGGTCATGCACTGACCAGATCAACGGTGGCTCGACAGCGATCCTGAACGGCGCGCTGTATTTCGCGAGCGACGAGATCATGATTACGGGCAGCAACGCCAGCGGCTACATGATGCTGGTGGCTGACAAGATATACATCAATGGTAACTCGAACTTCGGCAACAACGGCAATCCCTTCGATGACATTACAGTTAGCGTTTCGCCCACGACAACCACGCTGTTCTCAGGCCGGACGCAGCAGTTTACAGCTACCGTAAATAACAGCGCCAATCCTGCAGTTACGTGGTCGATTAGTCCAGCGGGAGTAGGCAGCATCAGTTCGTCGGGCCTGTATACGGCGCCGTCCAGTATAACGGCCCAGCAGACAGTAACTGTTACGGCAACCAGTCAGGCGGACGATACGAAGTCCGGATCAGCCGCGATCACTTTGGCAGTAACTAAGACAACTCCGGTCATCACTTGGTCCACACCGGCGGCTATTACCTATGGCACGCCGTTGAGTTCGACACAGCTTGATGCAACGGCGAACGTGGCAGGCGTATTCGCATATTCGCCGGCCGCCGGAACAGTGTTAGCAGCCGGATCGCAGACGCTTTCGGTCACCTTTACACCAACTACCACCGCGAGCTACAACACTGCTACGGCTACAGTTACAATAGCCGTGAAGAAGGCGACACCGGGCGTCACCTGGAGTACTCCCGCAGCCATCTCCTACGGCACAGCGCTAGGCGCGGCACAGCTTGATGCAACTTCCACTGTTGCTGGCGCCTTCGTATATTCGCCCGCCGCAGGCACGGTGCCTTCAGCGGGATTACAGACACTATCGGTGACCTTTACACCCACCGATACGGCCGACTACAACACAGCCACAGCTTCAGTTGCTCTGACCGTGAATAGGGTGACGCCGGTTATCACTTGGAGCACTCCCGCGGCGATCGCTTATGGCACCGTTCTAAGTTCTGAGCAGCTCGATGCAACGGCAAGCGTGGCAGGCACATTCGCGTACACGCCGGCCGCCGGGACGCTGTTGACGGCTGGATCGCAGACGCTCTCGGTGACCTTTATTCCTGGCGATACGACCGACTACAACACGGCCGCGGCCTCAGTCACGCTGACAGTGAACATGGGCACGCCTACGATAACGTGGCCTAACCCTGCAGCCATTACCTACGGTACAGCTTTAGGCTCGACGCAGCTCGATGCAACGGCAAATGTGGCAGGCACGTTCGCGTACACCCCGAGTGCTGGCACGGTGCTGTCGGCCGGGTCACAGACTTTGTCGGTAATCTTTACTCCCACTGAGACGATCGACTACAACAGTGCTGCATCCTCAGTCACCCTGATAGTGAACATGGGCACGCCGACGATAACTTGGCCGACCCCTGCGGCCATCACCTACGGTACAGCTTTAAGCTCGACGCAGCTTAATGCAACGGCAAATGTGGCAGGCACGTTCACGTACACGCCAAATGCTGGCACGGTACTTGCGGCCGGGTCGCAGACCTTGTCAGTAACGTTTGCCCCCACTGACACGATCGACTACAACACAGCTACAGCTACGGTAACTCTGACGGTAAGCAGTCCACCGGTGTCGGTAACTGTGACTCCGTCCGGCGCCACGCTTGGCAGCAGCCAGACTCAGCAGTTCGCGGCGAATGTAAGCAACAGCAGCAATACATCTGTTACATGGACAATTAGTCCCTCGGGAGCGGGATCTATCAGCGCGACGGGGCTCTATACGGCTCCTGCCAGCGTTACCTCGGCGCAGACAGTAATTGTCACGGCGACCAGTGTGGCGGACGCCTCCCAGTCAGGTTCGGCCACGGTCACACTTTCTCCGGCGCAGTGCCCATCGAACGGTTACAGCTACCAACGCGCTATTGTCATCGATCACACCAAGGTCCCGCACACAGATCAGGCGAACTTCCCGTTCCTGTTTAACACCACGGATCCGTTGCTGGCGAGCACAGCCAACGGTGGCCACGTCACGAGTTCCAGCGGTTATGACATCGTCTTTGCGTCCGATCCAGCTGGCCAGAATACGCTGGATTTCGAACTGGAGGAATACAATCCGGCCACCGGACAAGTTATCGCATGGGTCCGAATCCCAACCCTCTCGCACACCGCGGATACCGTACTTTATGTGTTCTACGGGAATTCCGGCATTACCACTCCGCAGCAGAATCCGGCTGGCGTCTGGGATACGAATTTTGTCGGCGTCTGGCATCTTCCCAACGGCTCGGTTCTTTCAGCGAACGATTCAACGGCGAACGGAAACAACGGCACTGCTGAATCAGGAGCCAGCGCAGCCGCCGGTTTCATTGACGGAGGAGCAAGTTTCGACGGATCGAGCGCCGCATATATAAACCTCCCGACATCCGGCAGCGAATGGAACTTCTCCGGCGACATGACTCTCTCTGCCTGGATCAAGACCACGGGAAACAGCCTCATGGTGATGCAACTCCAAGACTACAACCCGCTGGCTTATCTATCCGTTGGCGGGACGACCGTTGGGGGAAACTCAAACGATGCCGTCGCCTACTTCCGCACCAATTCAGGAAACGTCCTCGTCGCTAACGGGAATACTGCTGTCAATGACGGCAATTGGCATCTTATCCAGGCAGTCAGGAGCACTGGCCAGGCGGTATCGATCTACGTAGATGGAGCCTTGGAGACGACAACCTCGTACCCGGATTCCGGCCCGATTAGCGATTCCGGCGGAGCGGCAAGTATCGGAGGCGGCGGAGGCTTTGGCTTTAACGGATTAATCGATGAAGCGCGCATTTCGAGTGTGGCGCGATCTTCCGACTGGATAGCCGCGGAATATACCAATCAAAGTTCTCCGGCGACGTTTTATACGCTCTATTCCGAAAACGCGGAACTCGTCCTTCCGGTTGCGGTAAGCCTGTACTCCTCGCAGAGCCAGCAGTTCACAGCCACCGGTATATGCAGTTCAGCGGTGGCCTGGTCAACCTCAAGCGCGCAAGGCGCGATTTCAGCGAGTGGTCTTTACACAGCGCCGGCCAGCATCGCTGCGCAGCAGACGGTGACTATCACAGCAACAAATCAGTCGACTGATGCAGCGATTGGTTCGGCCGCGGTTACGTTGCTGCCTTCACCCACCAGCGGACCGGCGGGAACAGTTTTCACGATTACAGGAAGTGGATTTGGAAGCGCCGAAGGAACAAGTACAGTGACGGTCGGCGGACTGGCCGCGGTGGCGTTGAGTTGGAGCGACACGCAGATTCAGGTGCAGATCCCGAGCGGCACGGGACTAGGATTTCAGAACGTATCTGTGACAGTTGGTGGTCAATTGATCACAACCGTCATCTTTAACGTCACAGCCGGGCTAACTGGCATTACGCCATCCGTGGCTGGAACTCCTGCATCAGTGGCCTTCGGGACGCCCGGACAGCAGGCGCCTTTGATCTTCAACGGCTCAGCCGGACAGTTAGTCAGCGTACAACTGAGCAACTTCAATTTCGGCGGCGGCTTAAATTCGGTCTACGTCACTATCATTAATCCCGATGGTTCAACGCTTGTTTCCGCATCGATGTGTGGGACCCTGGAGTATGGCTGCTCTTTGTTTCTTAACCCCGTAACTGTGCAGCAAACAGGGATCTATACAGTGGCGATTGATCCCAATAATGGTTTAACAGGCAGCACGAGCTTTACCCTCTGGGCATTTCAGAACCTAACCGGCACGATTACATCCGGAAATCCGGTGCCTGTGACGATCAATATCCCCGGCCAGGATGAGAACCTTACCTTCAGCGGCACTGCGGGACAGTTGGCCAGCGTACAGTTGAGTAACTTCAACTTCGGCGGCGGCACGAATGGGGTGAACGTCAGCATTCTTAACCCCGATGGCTCAACGCTAACTTCCACATCAATGTGCGGGACCCTGCTCTATGGCTGCTCGTTGCTCTTGAACCCAGTGACTCTGCCAACAACCGGAACTTATACCCTTGTTATAGCCCCTGTAAATGGATATACAGGCGGCGCCACGGTTACATTGTGGCTGTTCCAGAACCTGACGGGCACTATCACATCCGGAACAGCGGTGCCGGTGACCATCAATATTCCTGGGCAGGACGAGAATCTGACCTTCAGCGGCGCTGCGGGACAGCTGGCCAGCACACAGTTGAGCAACTTTAACTATGGTGGCGGCACGAATTCGGTGGGCGTCACCATCCTCAACCCAAATGGCACGGTGCTTGCCTCCACATTCATGTGTGGGACCCTGGAATTTGGCTGCTCTATGTTCCTGAACCCCGTGGCGCTACCAACAACGGGAACTTATACGCTGGTGATAGCTCCTACAAATGGGTATACCGGAAGTGCGACGGTATTGCTCAACCTGACTTATCCCAACGTGACGATGAACACCACCCTCGTGCCGGTAGAGTCATGGTTTGGCTATCCGGTGGCGGTCAACATTACGTTGACCGCACTAAGTGGCGCTGCGCCGACGGGAACAGTGAACTGCTCCGGGGCGGGCGTAACTTCAGCGGCGGTTGGCGTGAACCCAAATGGCACTGCGACGGTGCAGTTGAACGGCCTTCCGCTCGGCAAAGACGCCATTGTTTGCTCCTATGCAAGCAATAACCTGGTCAGCTTCGCAAACGCCGTATCGCAGACGATGATCGAGTTGGTCACTGCGGCGCCGGACACTGGGACGGTCATGGTCACGCCGTCCAGCGCATCGCTCTACGGCGGCCAGACTCAGCAGTTCAGTGCCAGTGTGTTCAACACAAGCAACCAAGCCGTAACTTGGAGTGTAAGTCCGTCGGGCGCAGGCACGATCGACGCGAACGGTTTGTATATAGCGCCAGCGACCGTTACCAGCCCGCAGACGATTGCAATTACTGCGACCAGCCAGGCGAATGCAACCCAATCGGCTTCGGCTATCATTACGCTCTCGCCACCGCAATGCGCATCGAGCGGATACAGTTACCAACGCGCAATCATTATCGATCACACAAAGGTTCCAAATACGGATCAATCCGACTTCCCGTTCCTGTTTAGCACCACAGATCCCACGCTTGCCACGACCGCTAACGGCGGCCACGTGAGTAGTTCCAATGGTTACGACATTATCTTCAGCACCGATCCGGGCGGCCTTACCAAGCTCGATCATGAGTTGGAGGAATACAATCCGGCCACCGGCCAAGTTATCGCATGGGTGCGCATCCCCGCTCTCTCGCACACCACGGATACCATCCTCTATATGTTCTACGGAAATGCGAGTATTACTACTTCGCAGCAGAATCCTAGCGGCGTGTGGGATGCCAATTATACAGGCGTCTATCATTTGGCAAACGCGGCAACAGGCATTGCGGCGGACTCAACCGCATATAACAACAATTCGACGCTCACGTCCGTGCTGGCCGCTACCGGTGAGATAGATGGCGCAGGCAGTTTCAACGGTGTCTCAAGCTTTATGCAAATTCCAGCCGCGGATTTTCCGTCCTATCCGACGTCTGGGTCAACCACGACGAGATTCTCCGCATCCTTTGGAACTTGGTTCAAGACGGCGTTTGCGGGAACGATCTTAGGTCAGACCGACGGAACCGAACCTGGCGGCAACCCAAGTGCGTGGCAACCTGTACTCTACATCGACGCAGCGGGTCTGTTGAGGGCGTCTCTCTTTTCGCATGGCGGTACTACCGATCAAATCGTCACGTCAACGCCCTACAACGACAACAATTGGCATTTTGCGGTCGATACCTACACCAATGGGATTGAGGAACTCTACGTCGATGGACAACTCGCTGGCTCTCAACAAGTAGCGGAGCTAGGTTATAACTCGACCTACGCGTATTTCGCCGGAACTGGCGAGACAAACAGCTGGCCGGCGGCAAATGGGTCCTGGCTATACTTCAACGGCGCGCTCGACGAAGTGAAGGTATCGAACATCGCCCGGTCGGCCGATTGGATTCAGACGGAGTTCAGCAGTCAAAGCTCGCCATCGACGTTCTATGCTCTCTATCCAGAGAACGCGGAGCAGATTGTCCCTGCGACCGCTAGCCTTAGTGCCTCGCAGAGCCAGCAGTTCGCGATCCTGGGTTCAACACCAGGCTTGTGCAGCTCTCCCGCTGTGATTTGGTCCATGCCGGCCGGCTTGCCGGGGACGCTCACTGCGAGTGGCCTCTACACTGCGCCGAACAGCATCGCCTCGCAGCAGACGGTGACTGTCACAGCGACGACGCTGGGGGATTCGAGCGCGTCGGTCTCTGCGACGGTGACTCTGATGCCTGCGGTAACAGTGAGTGTGACCCCGGGCAGCATTACGCTGAACGGCGGGCAAACCCAGCAGTTCACCGCAAATGTGGCCAACACCGGCAACACGGCGGTGAACTGGACGATTGATCCAGCGGGTGCCGGAATCATCAATGCGGCAGGCGTGTACACGCCGCCTGCAACTGTAACTACGCAGCAGGAGATCAATGTAACTGCAACCAGTCAGGCAGACCCGACTCAGTCGGCCACGGCCACGATTACGCTCTCTCCGATTCCTCCATCTCCGCCCTCTTCGACGCAATGCGGATCGAGTGGATACGACAATCAGCGGGTCGTCGTAATCGACCACACGAAGGTGCCAAACACGGATCAGACAGATTTCCCATTCCTGTTCAACACGACAGATCCCACCCTTGCCACCATAGCCAACGGTGGTCAGGTTGCGAGCTCGAATGGTTACGACATCGTCTTCAGTACCGATCCAAACGGTCTTACCAAGCTGGATTACGAACTGGAAAAGTACAACCCAGTTACTGGCCAAGTTATTGCATGGGTGCGCATCCCAACTCTGTCCCACACCACGGACACTGTACTTTATGTCTTTTACGGGAACTCCAGTATTATCGCATCGCAGCAGAACCCAACCGGAGTATGGAACAACAACTATCTTGCCGTCTATCATCTGGCGAGCACAGGAGCGGGTTCGGCGACCGATTCCACCACGTTTGCCAACAATGGGACGCTAATATCGGTATCCCCGGCATCGGGCGAGATCGATGGGGCTGCCAGCTTCAACGGCGCAACGAGCTTCATGCAAATTCCCGAGACTGATTTTCCGAGTTACCCAACCGGTGTGTATGACAATCTGGGTCTTCCAAACACCAGTAACACCACCTCGCTTTCCGCATCTTTCGGAGTCTGGTTCAAGACTGCGTCGCCGGGTGGCCTATTAATGCAGTTCCCCAATCCGGACTGCTCGTGGTTCTTCGTGTGCATTCCGAACTATGACCCGCAACCTGGCGACACCGATCCTTTCGGCTGGAACGCCATGCTTTATGTTGACGACAACGGTAACCTTAGAGGCGGCGGCGTTGTCTCGACGGCTGCATATAACGACAACAAGTGGCACTTCGCGGTCGTTACTTACGCTAACAACGGCGACGATCTTCTATATGTCGATGGACGGAATGTGGGCTCTGCGCGGCAACAGTTTCCCGTCGGCTACGCACCAAACTATGCCTACTTCATCGGCACCGAATATACATTCCAGGTTCCCGAGGGAAATTGGAGTTGGCAGTACTTGAATGGAGGTATTGACGAAGTCACCATTTCGGATACTCCTCGATCCGGTGATTGGATTCAGACGGAGTACAACAATCAAGGCTCGCCGTCTACGTTCTATACATTCGGATCTGCCACTACAGTCCAAGCTATTCCCAATGCGATAAGTCTCTACGCATTGCAGAGCCAGCAGTTCGCGGTCACGGGCGCATGCAACGCCGATGTTACCTGGTCAATGCCTTCCGGCACGCAAGGCACGCTGACTTCGAGCGGCCTCTATACGGCGCCGGCCAGCATCACGGCAACACAAACCGTCACCATCACCGCAACGAACCAAACCACCGGCATGGCGATAGCTTCTTCAGCCGTGACATTATTGCCGCCGCCATCGCCGATTGTTCTTGCAGCGGCCGCCCAATCTCCATACACAACCGGAAGCTCGCAAGCATTTACGGCTACCCTCCAGGATCAAGACGGCAACCTCGAAGCCGGCGTGCCCGTTACGTTCACCGTCGTCGGCGCCAACAGCAATATTGCCAGCAGCACAACCGGCAACAATGGCGTCGCCACCTATGTTTATACCGGGGCCAATAGTGGAACCGATACGATTCAGGCCGCGGCAAGTGTTAGCGGCCAGCTATTCACATCAAATAATGTTTCGGCTTCCTGGATCGCTCCGTCGCCGAGCCCGGCTGGGAACGTGACTCTAATGGCGCAACCGGCTCTCGGTCTCGGTGGACTTATCGGAGCATTCACGGACAACGATGGAAATGTCATCGAGCCCATATCCATTGGCGCCGCCAGATGGGCCTTTGTGGTACCGGCCGGGGCCACTCAGCTTCAGTTGGGAGTTAATGACAATCGATTTGGAGCCGACGGCGGCTCTGGATTCACCGTGCTGGTCAACGGCGTTTCAGTATCGGTTCCGCCCACAGCGATGCCGTGGAAATGGGTGGCCGGAGGGCTGAATTCCAACTATCAATACGGTCCGTCTGGAGGGCTAAACTCCAACTACCCGTACGGCCTCAACGACGCAACAAATCCAGTTATCGCGGCGACCGGGCTCTCGGCAGGTGAAGGCGTCGTAGTTGCCTATCAAAGTGGAACGGCCTCAGCCAATTTCCCCATCGGCGCGCTTGTCAATGCAAACGGCGATCCGGCCAACATTACGGGCGGACAGATACTGCAGGGGACGTATTTCCCCACTCTGTACACAACCACTTCATCCTATCCAGTAGGCCAACCTATTACCTTCAATGCGCTGGTGACGAACGAATCTGGAGCCCCAATGCCCAACGCTCCAGTGACGCTCACCGTGCAAGGCGCCAACCCCGGTCAATACCAGGCGACTACCGATTCCACGGGAACGGCAACGTTTATCTACACCGGATCCTATGCGGGAACCGACAGCTTACAGGCACAAGCCGAGACCGGTTCTCTATCCGGCTTGGCCAGCGTCACATGGGCCAATTTTGCGGCTCCGCCGATTGCCGCCCCGCTCCAACTCACATTGTTTGCCTATGTGAACAACGTCCAGCAATATACGGTTCTGGTAGCGGACGCCTCTGGAAATCCGGTAGCCAATGCGAGTGTTGGGCTCTATGCCTGGGGCGCGGACAATCTTCAGTTAAGTGCCGTGACCGATGTTACCGGTCACACTACTTTCTCCTACACTCACGTGAATGCCGGAACTTACAATGTGATGGCCGTTGATTCCGTTGACAGAAACCCCGTCTTCTCCAATGTCATCAGCGGTCAGTGGCCTCCTCCCAGCACCTCAAGCGGGTCCGGCAGCACGATCAACGTCAGCATATCCGCGCAAAATGCGATCACTCTGCCTAGCACGCTGCAGCTGAATGGAACCGTTACCGACAACGCTGGAGTTACGCCTACCGTCGCCTGGAGTCAGGTCAGCGGCCCCGGCACTGTGACCTTCGCCAATCCGCAGCAGGCGGTGACCACAGCAAGCTTCAGCCAGGACGGAGTCTACGTAGTCAAACTGAGCGCCAGCGACTCGATTTCGAGCGCCTCGGCGCCTTTCCAGGTCACAGTAAATCCAGCTCCCGTTCAAGAAGCGCAGCAGGGATGGGTGGGAAGCCCCGTCTACGGCTCCCTCGTTTCCGGATTCGTCCCCATTACGGTCGCGCCTGGGATTTCGCTTCAGAGCGGCATACTGACCGTTTATCCGGCAAACAGTCCTCTGAGCGTCACAGTCTTGAATCCGAATACGACCGGCTCGGGCCAGATCGGCTTGCTGGACACCACGACCTTGCCGAACGGCGCATACCGGATTCAACTTCAGGCAACTGACACGGCGGGAGAATCTCAGTACTCGCTCGTGCAGGTTACAGTTGTCGGCAACTACAAGCCAGGCCGAGTTACAGCCACTGTAACTGATCTGGTTGTCCCTACCACGGGCCTACCCATTAACATTCAACGGACATACGACAGCCTCTATGCCGGCACAAGCAGCGATTTCGGCTACGGGTGGTCTCTCGGCATCGATGTAAATCTCACGGTGGACCCGGCCGGCAATGTAACTTTCACTCTGGGCGGGCAACGCAAGACTTTCAACTTCACGCCTCAGGCGCCGGCAGGGACGCTGGTTGGCGCCGTCTTCAACTACTACCTTCCCGCATATACGCCTGAGCCCGGTCTCCATGGAACGCTGACGGACGGCGGCACCGGCTGCGGCAATGGCCTCGATTTGCTGAGTCCCGAGGGCTCAGCGGCGTTCTGCAGCGGCACCGGCGCGCTGTACAGTCCGTCTCAATACGTCTATACGGACGCGAACGGAACCTCGTACACCATGGGCATGAACGGCATGAGCGGAACGCTGCAATCCATCCAGGATCGGAGCGGCAACGGGCTCACCATCGGCCCCAATGGCATCACCAGCAAGACAGGCCTGTCGGTACCCTTCGTGCGCGATTCCAGCAACCGCATCACGCAGATTACCGATCCGCAGGGCAATGTTTATCAGTATGCCTACGACGAGAACGGCAATCTTGCCTCCGTCACCTACCCCAACACGTCGCAGACAGGCACATCATGCCCCGGCACGTCAGCGCCGAACACGAGCACGTATACCTACGATGCGAACCACCTGTATCTCAGCGGTACGGATGGCCGCTGCAACCCGCTACCCTCATCGACGTACTATACCTCCGCCGAAACCGACCCCAACGGACTGCCGTTGAATGGGCGCCTGCAGAGCGTGAGCGACGCGCTGGGAGAGACCACCAGCTATGCCTACAACCTGGCCACAAACACAACCACCGTCACTTATCCGGCCGACGCGGGCGGTAACATCGGCACGGCCACGATGGTGTACGACAGCTATGGCATGTTACTCAGCTCGACAGATCCGCTCGGCCACACCACCACGAATGTTTACGACGCCAACCATAACCTGATCTCGGTGACCGATCCCCTGGGCAACACCAACAGTTACACCTACGATTCCAACGGTAACAAGACGTCATCCACCTATCCGGCGACCCTGACCAGCCATAACACGACCAGTTCCACGGTCTACAACCAATACAGCGAGCCCACGTCGACCACCGACGAGCTGGGCAATGTGCGGGCCTTCAATTACGACGGCAATTACAACCCGCAGAGCGTGACCGACTCCGCGGGCACCCTGGCCAGCTTCCTCTTCAATGCGAACCAGACGCTCGCGGCCGGGGCTATCGGTTTCGACATTACTGCGAGCCCCGCCAAGGCGAGCCAGTTCGCCTACGACGCCAACGGCAACATGACCGGCAGGACCGACGCTCTGGGGCGCACGACCTCCTACACCTACGACTCACTCGGCCGCAAAGTCTCGACGACCGTCCCGCCGCCAGTTTCGGGTGCAAGCACGGCCACCTCCACCACCTACCAGTACGACGCTCTGGGCAACCTGGTCCAGACCGCCGCGCCGTTGGGCCGCGTGACCAGTTCGCAGTACGACGCCAATGGCAACAAAATCTCTGACACCGATGCGCGCGGAAACGTCACCACCTACCAGTACGACGCTTTGAACCGCCTGAGCACAACCACCTACCCGGCAACTCCGAGTGGGCCGGCTACCACCGCAACCAAGACCTACGACTTCCGCAACAACGTGGTGACCGAAACCGATCAGGCGGGCCACGTCACTCAGCATACATACGATCTTGCCGGACGCCAGATTTCGGTCACGCGCGGCTTCAACTCATCCACCCCCAGCACCACCACCTATGCCTACGACGCCGCCGGACGCAAGACCGGCGAGACCGACGCTTTGAGCCATACCACCACTTATACTTACGACGCCGACAACCGCCTAACCGCCATCGCCGGCGTCAAGGGCAATTTCACCTACGCTTACGACGACGCGGGCAATCGTATCTCCCAGACCGACGGCAACAGCAACACCACTCACTTCCAATACGACGCCCGCAAGCGCCTCGTCAAGACGACTTATCCCGACCAGACCACGGTCACTAACACTTACGACGGCCCCGGCAACCTGGCCAGCATTACGGATCAGGCAGGCAACGTTGTGCAATACACCTACGATGCGGCCAACCAACTAAAGACCGTCGTCCAGTTGAACCATCCCAACCCGTCCAATAACACCAACTTCTACAGTTACGACAACCTGGGCGACCTGGCCGGCCTGAAGGATGAGAACCTGCACACCACGCAGAACGCCTTCGACGTGCTCATGGAGCCGATCTCGAAGACACTTCCCGACGGCACTCTAACTGAGACGCGCACCTACGACACGGCTGGCAATTTGGCGACGCTGACGCACTTCAACGGCGTTACAACCACTTACACCTATGACGCGCTCAACAGGCTGCTCACCCGCGCCACACCGGGCGAGCCGACCGTGAGCTTCACCTACACCGCCACTGGCAATTACGCCACCTCGACGGCTGGCGACGGGATCACGACTTATAGTTACGATAGTTTGGACCGTCTGGTCACAAAGGCCACGCCGGAAGGTACACTGAGTTACACTTACGACGCGGCGGGTCACGTGGCTTCGATTGCTTCCTCCAATCCGAATGGCGCCTCGGTCAGCTACAGCTACGACGAGCTGAACCGGCTGAGCAGCGTTGTGGATAACCGGCTGTCCGGCAATAACACGACCACCTTTGCCTACGACCCGGCCAGCAATCTGACCACGGCGACTTATCCCAACGGTGTGCAGTCGACCTTTAGCTACGACTCTCTGAATCGGGTTACCGGGCTGGCGACGCAGAACAGCGGCTATCTCTACCAGCGCGGCCCGACGGGAAATCTGACCAGCGCCACGGAACTGAATGGCCGTACGCTGAACTGGAGCTACGACGGCATCTACCGGTTGACGAACGAGGCTATTACATCCGACCCGGAGCACGAGAATGGCAGCGTCGCGTACAGCCTCGACCCAGTGGGCAATCGACTCTCGGATACCTCATCGCTCGCAGGGATCAACTCGGGCTCGTTCGGTTACAACGCGGACGATGAAGTGTCTTCCGAGACCTATGACAATAACGGCAACACGCTCATGACAGGCGGCAAGAGCTTCACCTATGACGCGGAGAACCACCTCACCGGCATGAACGTCAGTGGGACTTCGGTTAGCATCGTCTACGACGCTTTCGGCAACCGCGTAGCCAAGACGGTGAATGGCGTGACAACCAGGTACCTGGTCGAGGACGACGTCAACCCCACGGGATACCCGCAAGTGCTGGATGAGCTAACCGGCTCGACCGTCACACGAACCTACACCTATGGCTTGCAGCGCATCAGCGAGAATCAAATTGTCGATAACGCGTGGACGCCAAGCTTCTACGGCTACGACGGAGGTGGCAGCGTCCGTCAACTAACTAACTCCGCCGGAACCGTGACGGACACGTACGAGTACGATGCCTTCGGCAATTCATTCGCCAAGACAGGATCGACACCGAACAACTATTTGTATCGCGGCGAACAGTACGACCCCGATCTTGCGCTGTATTATCTCCGCGCCAGATACTACAACCCCGCGACGGGTAGGTTCCTTTCAAGGGACCCGAAGGATAGCCAGGCAATTGACGCGCATGGAACGCCTGTTGATCCGCAGGCGTTGCACAAGTACCTCTACGCTGGCGGCGATCCTGTGAACGAGAAGGACCCAAGTGGGCGGGATTATGTCGAGTCTGCCTTGATAGAGGGAGGGTCAAAACTCGCCATCGAGGATTATGTCCTCTCTAAGACCGGGTTAACCGTTGCGAGTTGTTTTTATGGCGTGGCGAGGGCAATCTATGCGCTAGTCCAGGATCAATCATTCTGGCCCGGTGCTGATGGTGCGATGGCTCTTATCGGATGCGCCACGGGTTGGCCGCTTCCCCCAGTTACGTAAGTGCTCCTGGACAGCATGCCTTTAAGATGTAGTCGCCTAGCCTGTTATGAAAAAGGCAGACAAATGTGACGTGAACGGGGGAATCCATGGTTAACGAGCCTAGGTTGCAACATATCTTGCTCGGGTTGGTCTCAGCGCTGACGCTCGTTATGGTCTTCGCGAAGAGCCGGACATTTGTCGTTCTTGAGATTGCGGTGATGAGCGTTTCAGTTTTATCATTACTATTGCTCATTCCTCGCTGGAAAGAACAAGAAGCTATTCGATCCGCGTGGAGTAGCATCGTATTCGCGGCGGGCGCAATCATCTCGTACAAGCTGCAACTCTCTGGAGCCTTTGTTCTTGTCCCGGGGACAGCGTCCGCCCTATTTGCCATCTTTGCTGTTAGGGAATTTAGAGCACAAAAGGCGGGCGGCGCAGGTCCCGCGAATGAATAATCGGGGCAGGTGGCCCGGTCATCGGCCCCGAAGAAGCACACTGAGCCTTGAAAAGCTGTGCCCCGTTCATCGCAGTCTCATTGCGATGAGCGGGCGGGTGGACTGATGAGCGGAAAGACCTTCGCCTACGATGCGGAGAATCACCTGACCTCAATGAACGGCGGGACAGTAACACTGGTCTACGACGGCGATGGAAATCGGGTCGCAAAGACTGTCGGCGGCGTGACCACGCGGTACCTGGTGGATGACCTGAATCCAACCGGTTATGCGCAAGTCGCCGAAGAGGTAGTCGGCGGTGCGGTTGCTCGTCAGTACACGTATGGCTTGCAGCGGATCAGCCAGGGCCAGTTCATCAGCAATCAATGGACAGTGAGCTTCTATGGCTACGACGGCGGCGGCAATGTAAGAAATCTTACCAACGTCGCTGGCACGATCACCGACGAGTACGAGTACGATGCGTTTGGTAACTCGTTCACCAAGGTTGGGACCACGCCGAATAACTACCTCTACCGCGGCGAACAATACGACCCAGACCTCGGCCTGTATTATCTGCGCGCCAGATACTACAATCCCAACACCGGACGGTTCCTCAGCCGCGACCCAGAAGCGGGCAAACCCACCGATCCCAAGACCCTACACAGGTACCTCTACGCCGGCGGTGACCCGCTGGACAAGATTGATCCTACCGGACGGGACTTGGTCGAGTTTGCGGGCATTGTAGCAAACTCGTTGAAGATGGCCTGCCAAGTTGTCGTGTATAGCGATCTAGTTATGGTGTCTTTCAACCTGTTGGACGAGGGATTAGGGTGGGCAGATTCCTTTGGTTTTACGTGGGATCCTCACATTGTGTATGGCTGTGCTTGGGCTTTGCTCTAAAGGAGACGTCCCTTTGGCTCAGTGCTGACCCGCCATCAAGCAACGACGAAAGGAGCTAGGGAAGGTATGGGGATGCGTTTCCAATTCGCTGCTGTATGCCTTGTGACATTCCTCTCGGCGGATCGCATCATTGCCGGGACTGGCGCCAGAGGCATTCTTCAGCACTCATGGCATCCCCTTAGTATTGATGGCTGGATATTGCTGGTGTGCTCGGGTCTCCTCACACTTGCGGCTTCGTTTCGAAGACTCAAGCTCCTCCACGTTCGGGCTAAATGGCTGATTCTTACCTCCGCCGCGATTGGAATCATTCTCTCGTTGACGCTTAGGATCAAGGGAGACATAGGTTTTTGGGCCTCGGCGGGGTTGTACCTGACGGTTCCTTTCGCGCTGTTTCTTGCGCGACAAGGAACAAACGTAATGCCGGGTGTCCCAGACATCGGGGAGACGACGCGTTGATCCGGATTAGTGGGCTGGCGACGCAGAATAGCGGCTATCTCTACCAGCGCGGCCCGACGGGGAACCTGACCAGCGCCACGGAGTTGAACGGCCGCACGCTGAACTGGAGTTACGACGGCATCTACAGGCTGACCAACGAAGCCATTACCTCTGATCCAACGCATGAGAATGGCAGCGTCGCCTACAGCCTCGACCCCGTGGGCAATAGGCTCTCGGATACCTCATCGCTCGCAGGAATTTCCTCGGGCTCGTTCGGTTACAACGCGGACGATGAAGTATCTTCCGAGGTCTACGACAACAACGGCAACACGCTGATGACCGGCGGCAAGAGCTTCACCTACGACGCTGAGAACCACCTCACCGGCATGAACGTCAGCGGGACTTCGGTCTCGATCGTCTACGACGCTTTCGGCAACCGCGTAGCCAAGACGGTGAATGGCGTGACAACACGCTATCTGGTCGAGGACGACGTCAACCCAACGGGATATCCGCAGGTGCTGGATGAGCTAACCGGATCGACCGTCACGCGAACCTACACCTATGGCTTGCAGCGCATCAGCGAGAATCAGATCGTCAATAGCACGTGGACGCCGAGCTTCTACGGATATGACGGCGGCGGCAACGTTCGCCAACTAACCAACTCCGCGGGAACCGTGACGGACACGTATGAGTACGATGCCTTCGGCAATTCATTCGCCAAGACAGGATCGACACCGAACAACTATTTGTATCGCGGCGAGCAGTTCGACCCGGACCTGGGCCTCTATTATCTGCGCGCCAGATACTACAATCCCGCGATAGGGAGGTTCCTATCTCGCGATCCGTTGGACGGGAATGCCAACGATCCGGCATCGCTGCATAAGTACCTGTATGCGGACGGCGATCCGATAAATCGGATCGATCCGACAGGGCGCGAAGGTCTCATCGAAACGGCCATAGTCTATGCCAAGAGAATAGCTCCGGCAGTTGCCTATGCTTCAGCTTGTGGATGGGCAGTGTATGACCTGTACGAGGAGATCGATGATGCGCTGGACAATGTGTATAACATGCCCGGCCCATCATACGATCCGCACGGTCACCATTACGTGCCTGAGTGGCAGTTGCTGAGGTCTGTTTATACTGCCGCTGCTGCCTGTGGTGGACCTGGTGTGGCTATTTTGGCCGCGTCATATTGAGGAAGAACCATGCATTTAACAGAATCAAATGGAATCCTGCGGGCGGCCATCATCGTGTCGGTGATTCTTCTTGTGTGGGGGCTTGTGGATGTTTCCAAGAGTCCCCATCCGGTGCTCATCACACTGGGAGATGTATTCAACGCGATGTTTCTTCCAGCATTTGTTCTCCATTTTCGGATGCGCGAGAAGTGGCTGCTGCCTAGCGTAGCGTCCGCGATGAGCGCCTTGCACGCGCTACAAGAAGTCCTTAAGCCGGGCCGCGGCTCTCGGTTTATGCTATGGATAGAGGTCCCATTCTGCGCCATTTGCGCACTTCTAGCTGCCGAAGAAGGTATACGCGCTTGGAGGAGGCACGGGGCCGCGCCCTCGGTGCGCGAACAAAATGACGGTGGAATTTAACCCCGGATCATTTTGTCATAACGCCGATGCCGAAGTCTCAACCGAAACATACGACGCCAACGGCAACGCAACGCAAGTCGGCGCGAAGAGTCTCACCTACGATTCCGAGAACCGCATGACCTCGATGACCGCTGGCAGCACGATGGTCTACGATGGCGACGGAAACCGCGTTGCTAAGACAGCGAGCGGGGTGACTCCGCAGTATCTCGTTGATGACCTGAATCCAACCGGTTACGCGCAGGTAGCCGAAGAGGTAGTCGGCGGTGCGGTTGCCCGCCAGTACACGTATGGCTTGCAGCGGATAAGCCAAGGTCAGTTCATCGGCAATCAATGGACGGTGAGCTTCTATGGCTACGACGGCGGCGGGAACGTCAGGAACCTCACCAGCGTCACCGGCGCGACCACCGACGAATACGAGTATGACGCTTTCGGCAACAGCTTCACCAAAGTCGGGACCACGCCAAATAACTACCTCTACCGCGGCGAACAATTTGATTCTGACTTGGGCCTCTACTACCTCCGCGCCAGATACTACAATCCCGCCACCGGGAGATTCATGTCGAGGGATCCGGAGGATGGTAAACCCAATGACCCGACGTCGCTGCACAGGTATCTGTACGCGGGCGGCGATCCTGCCGATTTCATCGACCCAACAGGCCGGGATGAGGAAGCCGAGTACACAATGTTCACAGCGCGGACCCTTGAAGAAACGTTGAATTTCGCGGGGGCTCTTACGTGCGCATTTTCCGTCCATTGGTACGTATGGGATTTACTCAAGGGGGGCTTTGCATGGGACGATCAAGCTGCCGCGATCGCGACCGGCGTTGTCGGATGCGTAGGCACCGCACTGTCCGTAATTTATCTGTGACGATGGCAGCCCAAGTAACCCAGATTTTCCTAGGAGACAAGCGATGAAAAGAGGGGACATCTTAGTGCTTGTTTGGGCAACTGTATTTATTGTATCCACCGTTTCCCTCGCTTTCTCCTTTAACAAGGCGCGAGCTACCGGTGATTACTCTAATGTTGTTGGTTTCCTCATTCCGGCCACAATTACGTTTTTTGTCCTCGTAGTTCGGATACTGCATCGCAAGGAATGATTCAAAAAGTGCCGAGTGCCCTGGTTTCGTTTCTGAGACCTGGGATTGGAAGGTACACTAACCTACGACGCGGCGGGTCACGTGGCTTCGATTGCTTCCTCCAATTCGAATGGCGCGTCGGTCAGCTACAGCTACGACGAGTTGAACCGGCTGAGCACGGTAGAAGACAACCGGCTGTCCGGCAATAACACGACCACCTATGCCTACGACCCGGCCAGCAATCTGACCACGGCGACTTATGCGAACGGCGTGCAAAGCGTCATGACCTACGACCCGTTGAACCGGGTTACCGGGCTGGCGACGCAAAACAGCGGCTATCTCTACCAACGCGGCCCGACGGGGAATCTGACCAGCGCCACGGAGCTGAACGGGCGCACGCTGAACTGGAGCTACGACGGCATCTACCGCCTGACAAACGAGGCTACTACCTCTGATCCAACGCACGAGAATGGCAGCGTCGCCTACAGCCTCGACCCCGTGGGCAATCGGCTCTCGGATACCTCATCGCTCGCAGGAATTTACTCGGGCTCGTTCGGTTACAACGCGGACGATGAGGTGTCTTCCGAGGCCTACGATAACAACGGCAACACGCTGATGATGGGCGATAAGAGCTTCACCTACGACGCGGAGAATCATCTCACCGGCATGAACGTCAGTGGGACTTCGGTTAGCATCGTTTACGACGCCTTCGGCAACCGGGTAGCCAAGACGGTGAACGGCGTGACAACGCGTTATCTAGTAGAGGACGACGTCAACCCGACGGGGCTGCCGGAGGTGCTGGATGAGCTAACCGGATCGACCGTGACGCGAACCTACACCTATGGCTTGCAGCGGATTAGCGAAAATCAGATTGTCAGCAACGTGTGGACGCCGAGCTTCTACGGCTACGACGGCGGCGGCAACGTTCGTCAACTGACCAACTCTGCCGGAACCGTGACAGACACTTACGAATACGACGCCTTCGGCAATTCATTCGCCAAGACAGGGTCGACGCCGAACAACTACTTGTATCGCGGCGAACAGTACGACCCGGACCTCGGCCTCTACTACCTGCGCGCCAGATACTACAATCCCGCAACCGGAAGGTTCTTGTCACGCGATCCGGAGAATGGTCAGCTTACCGCACCGGCCTCGCTGCATAAGTATCTATATGCTGGCGGCAATCCAGTTAATTGGATCGACCCAAATGGACAAGAAACGCTGATTGATTATGCAATCTTAATTCAGAAAGCGGTTGCAGTGGTCACTCTAGCGGCAGTGGTGGCTGAGTCATTCGCCTATGCCTGGGGACTGTTGGAAGAGGCACCACTGAAACACGAACCGGAACCACCAGGAGAGCCACAGTGGGGGCTTCCACCAGGATATGACCCGGTCCCTCCGGATTTTTAATGATCCGGCAAGACAGTGCAATCTGGTCTCTGCCTTTGACGGCCGGAGGTGCGGCATTCGATTGATCACAAACAAACGGCAATGCTTTTGAAATGAGGCTTAATAGATGCGAACCCGGATTTCACATTGGAAGGTTGTTGTGACCGCCATATGTATTGCAGCGGTATTTGGAGCGGCACTCTTCTGGTATGTTCAGAAGAAAGTTGAAGAGCGGAGGCTTACTGAGGACGCCCAATCCTGTCGGGTCCGTGCTGAGCGCGGAGACGCAATTTCTCAATACGAACTTGCTCTGTTGTATTACCAAGGTAAGGGAATAACTCGGGACTACGGCGAGGCGCTCCACTGGTACCGTGAAGCTGCCGACCAAGGAAACGCGAAGGCTGAATATGGGCTTGGTTATATGTATGACCAGGGCGAGGGCGTGGCTCAAGACTGCAGTGAGGCTCTACGCTTGTATCGGAAAAGCGCGGACGCGGGTGACGAGAGGGCTCAATATGCCCTTGGCCTCATGTTTTATAACGGGCGATGCGTGACTCAGGATCATGCGGAAGCAGTTCGTTGGTTCCTGAAAGCTGCTGATCAAGGCTTGGCGAGGGCTCAATACGATCTTGGCTATATGTACTACCACGGACAGGGCGTATCGCAAGATCGGGCAGAGGCCAATCGTTGGCTTCACAAAGCCGCCGATCAAGGAAATCAGAATGCTCAACGTGCCCTTGGCGCTGTGCTGACATTTTGGAGAAAGCTTGAGCTCTCGATACAGTTTTTCGGGGGCATTTTGATTTTGCTAAGTTCTTTCTTGGCGAGGAGAGGACGATGGGGTCCTCAGATGCGAATTGCTCTGGTGGCGGGCGTTCTTTGCATCTTGACCGCCGGTCTGAGCTGGTACGGGTATGCCCATTACATGGTCCGGTGCCTGCACTGTGGGTTGAATTCGTTCACGGTGTTGAAATGGTTGCTTGATGCAGTCGTGGTCGCGATACTTGTCTATTTCGTGTGGCCAAGGAAAAGAGCACATGAGCAGCCGAGTCAATAGCTGTCCGCCACCAACCGAGCCTGCCTTGTGAAGAGCGTCGCTGCTTACGGCATCGGGAGTAGGTGGTCGCGGTAGGGACGGACCTCACGGTCCGCCCCCCGCGCAGATCCGGACGGGGCGATGCTTTTCACCAAACTGAGCGTGGCCGGGGAGAGCCTATTCAGAGGGACTATGGGAAAACGGTTCAACTATGCTGCCTTGTGCTTGCTGACGTTCCTATTGGGGAACCGACTTGTTGGCGAAATCCATCAACGGAGTTCAAGCGAAGCCCCTTGGAGAGCCTCTGACTCAGGGCCGGAGATATTGTTGGTCTGTTGTGGGATGGTTGCGTTTATAGCATCTTTCAGCATGCTCCGCTACCTAGGGATCCGGAAACTGTGGTTGGTATTTCTACTGATAGCAACGGGCGTCGTCGGCTCGCTGGTGCTTAATCTGCAGGGTCGCATTAGCGCATGGGTGGTCGCTGCGCTTTACCTTGTGCCGCAACTCCTGCTGCTCCTTGTGCGAAGGCGCGATGCCGGGTTCCCCAGGCCATTTCCGGTGCATCGGAAAAGCTAGGATTGGAGGGTACACTGAGCTACACTTACGACGCGGCAGGTCACGTGGCTTCGATTGCTTCCTCCAATTCGAATGGCGCCTCGGTCAGCTACAGCTACGACGAGCTGAACCGGCTGAGCAGTGTTGTGGATAACCGGCTGTTCGGCAATAACACGACCACCTATGCCTACGACCCGGCCAGCAACCTGACCACGGCGACTCTGCCAAACGGTGTGCAGTCGACCTTTAGCTACGATTCGCTGAACCGGGTTACCGGGCTGGCGACGCAGAACAGCGGCTATCTCTACCAGCGCGGCCCGACGGGGAACCTGACCGGCGCGTCAGAGTTGAGCGGGAGAGCGCTGAACTGGACGTATGACGGCGTCTATCGGTTAACCAGCGAGGCGATCAGCGGTGACCCTAGCCATAACAACGGCAGCGCGAGTTATACGCTTGATCCAGTCGGTAACCGGCTCTCCGAGACCTCCTCCCTTGCCGGATTGGACCCCGGGACGTTTGGCTACAACGCAGATGATGAGGTTACATCAGAAACATACGATGCCAATGGGAACACCCTTGCCACAGGCGGAAAGACCTTCGCCTACGATGCGGAGAATCACCTGACCTCAATGAACGGCGGGACAGTAACACTGGTCTATGACGGCGATGGAAATCGGGTCGCAAAGACTGTCGGCGGCGTGACCACGCGGTACCTGGTGGATGACCTGAATCCAACCGGTTACACGCAGGTGGTCGAAGAGGTGGTCGGCGGTGCAGTTGCCCGCCAGTACACGTATGGCTTGCAGCGGATCAGCCAGGGCCAGTTCATCAGCAATCAATGGACGGTGAGCTTCTACGGCTACGACGGTGGCGGCAATGTAAGAAATCTCACCAACAGCTCTGGCGCTATAACCGATTCGTACGAATACGATGCGTTTGGTAACTCGTTCACCAAGGTTGGGACCACGCCAAATAACTACCTCTACCGCGGCGAGCTATACGACTCCGATTTGGGCCTGTATTATCTCCGCGCCAGATACTACAATCCTGCAACCGGGAGGTTCATGTCCAGAGACCCAGGAAATGGAGATTACTCCAATCCCGGCACCTTGCATAAGTATCTGTACGCGGACGGCGACCCTGTCGACGGGGCCGATTCGACCGGATGGGCGGACGCTGTCGACTATCCCTTAGTCCTTTCGCGGGTTTCGGCTTCCGCTGCAACTATTGAGGCGGTCCATGTGACGGGCGTGGCAATTGCATGCCTCTATCTGTGGGATGCCACAAAGTTTTACTCGGTCGCGAGTGCCGGACCAAACGGAACGATTGAACAGGTCGCCCCGTGTCTTTGGATACCGATCAAAGATGCTAACCCTCCGTTGGCTCCCCCGCTTCCGTTGCCGTTCCCAATACCGGGCACCCCGCCGGTGCCGTGGCCACCAAGGTGCAAAGACCTCGGCGACGGGGTCAAGGCCGCGAAGAATCTCGCAAGCAGCCTGGGCGCATGTCAGCAGGGCATGTCTCCGTCGCAGCTTCAGTCTAGGTATGATGCGTGGGTGGAACTGGGCCAGGCTCGTGCTCAGTACGACAAAGTCTGCTGGAACGGTGGGGATGAGGGCCATCAGCAGCAAGAGGCACAGGCGTGGCAGACAGTGGCAAATTGCTCCCAGCTGCTGGCGCAATCACAATGAGTCCCCAAATGAGCCTGGCCGAGAAGATTGAACGGGCGTTTGCCGCTCGTCGGAAACCCGCTCAAGTGAGACCTGCCGACGAGGTCCGCCAACTCGATTTTGACGTAGAGGACGTGCTTTGGTTCTCGGGCCGTGACTGGCGAGAGATCACATGGCGGGACTGGCAGAGGCACAGCTCCGCCATCTTCTTTTTTGACTCAGACGCATTCGCCTATTACCTGCCGAGCATATTGCTTGTTTCGGCTCAGAGCCCGAGCGAGTCGCTGACCGCGGCGGATTCGCTAATCAATGAGCTGGATCGGAGCCCCAATGCCGATGGCTGGGGTGGGGGTTTCGCCGGCCGTTTTCTCGAACTGCGTTCGGAAGAACTTGGCGTGTTGAAAGAGTGGCTTCTGCAGGTGTGCGAATACGTTCCATACAAGCGATGGGGAGTTGCAGCTTCGGGACCGGGAGATGCTTTTGGCCGTGCGTACGACACGGTCGATCTTCTACAGAAAGAGGTTGAACAACGGCGCATGGCGGATGGTCCAAGCCCTAACGCGGTCAGTTGACTCCGCCTCTGGATGCCGGGTTCCCCAGGCCATTTCCGGTGCATCGGAAAAGCTAGGATTGGAAGGTACACTGAGCTACACTTACGACGCGGCGGGTCACGTGGCTTCGATCGCTTCCTCCAATTCGAATGGCGCGTCGGTCAAGGGAATCAGGCGCACGATCGGAACCGCGCAGCACGGCAAGGCCGCTCTCCTGACCGAGGATCTCCGCCGCCTCGCCGCGCGGGCGCCCGCAAATCTTTTGGGGCTGCGGGACCGCGCCCTATCGCTGGTAGGCTTCGCTGGCGCGTTCCGAAGATCGGATCTTGCGGCGATCGATTTTGCCGATCTCGATTTCCGTTCCGAAGGCGTGGTGGTCACGCTTCGGAAATCGAAGACCGACCAGGAGCAGGCGGGCCGGCCGGTCGCGATCCCGAAGGGCGCGGATCCGGAGACCTGCCCGGTGCGCGCGCTTCAATCGTGGCTCTTCGCGGCAGGAATCGTACCCGGGGCCGGCCCCGTCTTTCGCGCCGTTGATCGGCATGGAAACGTTTCGGACCGGGCGCTTTTTCCGGGTTCGATCGCCCGCATTCTGAAGCGCGCCGCCGCGCGCGCCGGCTTCGCGGCCTGGCCCATCGCCGGCCACAGCCTGAGGGCCGGCCACGTGACCCAGGCGGCGGCAAACGGGGTCGGCGAACTGGTTATCATGCGCCAAACCGGTCACAAGTCGGATTCGCTGCGCAAGTACATCCGCCAGGGCGAGCTGTTCAGCCAGAACGGCGCCTCGCAGCTTGGTCTCTGAGCCTCGAGATCGCGGGCCCGTAACAGTGGGAGCCGCCGCCGCGGCTGCCCCCTCGCAAATAGACACGAAGTTCTGGGGGCCGGGAAATTTATGTTCCCGGGCGTTTGCTTTTCCCTTCAGAACTTCCCCTAAGGCCCTCCCTTCCGCGGCTTTCCCTCTACCCTTTCCTCTCTCCTCCACTTCCCTTTCCGCACGAAAAACTCCTCTTCCCGCTAACTGCGCCGTTACGCTCTCGCGGCCCAATGACCTTCCCGGTCTTCCCTCAACCACAACCCGAAACCCAAACCACAGGCGCGCGCGCTTCTCAGCATGGGGCCGCGCCCGCCTGCCCATCGCCAACTAGAAAGGACAACCTCCCATGAAGTTCCTCAATCGATTTCTCACCACACCGCAGCTGGGTCCAGTCCCCGCCGAACTTGTCCAACCCGATCAGCCCGCCCTGCCAGCGACGCCACTCTCTGCTCCTGCGCCTCCGTTGTCCGTGGTCCCGGCGCCACGCCCGGCCCAGCTTCGGACCGAACTTTCGCCTGGAGTCCTGGCCGCAGCCATCGAGGGAATTCCCGTCTTCCCTATTCCCCAGGGTGCCCGCCAGTTTGACATCAAGCGATCGCTCTGGTCGGCGACAACCGAAATCGAGGGGATTCGGCAGATGGCCGCCGACACCCCGGAATGCGCATTCGGCATGGCCATGGGCGGCACGGTCTTCGCCATCCGGATGGACAGCGATTTCGGCGTCCAGCAATTCAACTCCATGGTCCGGCACGCGACGCTCACCACCAGCGACGGCAGCGACTGGACAACGCGGTTTCTCCGCGGCGGAGGCACCAGCTGGGCCCTCTACATCGCGCCCGAGTTCCCCGAACGCCGTCCCCGCCCCTCGATCGGCGAAGGCCTCGCCATCGTCGGCAGGGGAGGCTGGCTTCCTGCTCCCGGGGATCTCTCCGGCACCAGATATCGCTACCTCAATCCGCAAGCTCGAATTGCCGAGGCACCGAGGTACATCGCCAGCCTCGCCTTCGAGGTTCCCGGCGCGGGGGTACAGCCGTCGAGCGACCCAGAGGATCCCGACTGGAACATGTTGTAGCTGGATGCGGCCGAGCCCAGTGCCGAGGGGAGACTAGCCGTGAGTTTCCCCTCTCGATGAGCCCATGGCCGAGGGCCGGGCCATTCGCCGCGCTGGACTCGGCTACTTCCGAATAACCCGATTATCTCGGGAGCGCAACGCTCTCCGGCTTCCATCCATCGAGTCCGCCGATCGCCTGCTGAACTTCGGATTCATCGCCCGGCGGCCCATGCCTCCGCCGCAGTGCAAATTAACGCAAGCCGGATTTTAAGGGGCGTAAAAGAGGAACGGAAAAATGAACCGCTATCGCAGCCAGGCCGGTGAGGTAACCAACCGATCAGCCTTCCTCTCGAGCAAGGTTTCAAAGCGTTTCCAGCCGCAATGTCAGTGTCTTCTTTTCTGATCGGATCCACCATTCGGCAATTCGAGCTGAATGACGCGCAACCATAGCTCCCCTGTTTCAAAATCGTAACGAAACTTTGGCTCTACTGGCGTCAGTTGGGACCCAGATCGTCCACTCATTTTCCTGATTTCTTGCGCAATCGACCTCGGCGGTTGATTCTCCAGCTCTTCCTGCTGGCTACGCGAAGCGAAATTCAGAGTGGAAGTTGGAGCTGACCTGATCGGAATAGCGGCCTCTTCCCAGCTGGTCTTGCGGAGGCGAAGAGCCGCTCTCTTCTGGATCCAGCCCTCGACCTCCGCCTCAATCCAGCCGACCCTGCCATTGGATTTCCGCACGGGCGCTGGGAACTCGCCCTTAGAAATCAACACGTACATCGTTGATTTTTTTAGGCTTGTCCTTCGCAGCACCTCTTCCCGCTCGATCAGGACGGTGGGGCAGAAGCGTTCGAGGATGAGCTCGCCTGGGATCATTACTGGCATAGTAGGCGGATGCGTTTCTTAGGTGAAGATTCAGATTGGGATTATTTTGGTTATTTTTGGGGACTGGGCTCCTTTTATCGGGCTTTGGTGCCGGCCAACGCATGAAGCTAATGCCGGTTGAACTGGAAGCGGTCCGCCAGAGTTTCCCGAGAGTTTGCAGGCGGGCGACGCGGAGCATGTACTTTTGCACGTATTTTCTTTTCCTTTTCTCGATGAAGCGATTTAGTATGGGAAGCTTTTTGGGCGTACGAATCCCTCTCCGTCCGCCGGATTCTTCGACGTAGGACGCCACGCAATCTCGGCTTCCCGCATCCTCGGCCTGAAAGATTGGCGAACTGCAAACTTGCGAATTACAAAGTTTCCCCGGAGCCTCGTAGAACTTAAATGATTGGCTGCTTCAGGTGGAACTCGAGCCTACAACCCTTGGGTTAACAGCCGAATGCTCTGTCCCCACTGCACGCTTCTTCGTGACAAATTCTGTTACTAGTTTGTCGATCGTGAGCTGGACATTAGAATGTCGTGGAGGGACCGGCGAATTCGATAACCGAAGGTTTTCCGATTCTCGGCTGGGCAGAATTCCGCCTGGGATGTACTTTGGGGGGTATTTTTCGAACTCAGAGGAATAACCTCTTTATATCGAACTGGTTCGAATCCCTCCCTCTCTGATAATTTACAGAAAGTAAGCAGTTTATGCGAATTCCGAAATGTCCGTATCGTCCCGATCATACAGTCAATTTGACCCTATAAGCCGGTTTTGCGTGACAAAGGTTGGCTGCATGACAACGACGGTGACCCATCCGTCGCCGCATCTTCGTGAGCCCCTTCCGCAGCCTCATAAGGTGATTATGGCCTGAATGCACACGGCAATCCCGAATACCGGTTGCAGTCTGTTAACGATCCTGAACGTCAATTCACTGTAACCAAATAGCCCGATGCGTAGCGGAGGTGTCGCGGATAACGAGAATTCTCCGGTCGCTTTCCCGCAAGAGCGGTACAATTTGAAGGTTCCGAGCCGAATAGGGCGCTCCGGGCTCAAAACTCCTTCGCAGGCAAAAAGCCCATCGGTTGTATGTGGGCTATCCACGCACTCACCTCATTGGCGGTTACAAACGCCAAGAGGATCGCTCTAAGGCACTCAATCACTTTGATCGAAAGAGGTCCCATGCACATGCAAGATCGCGCAATCTGCTTTGTAACCGTCCTTGCCATGTCCTTCAGCGCCATGGCTTCGCCCCAGACCGAGCCCGCGGATCGTATTACCTCCCCAATCGTGGCTTCGCGACGCGTTACCACCAACGCCGTTCATCCTCTCGCCGTCAAGCAGAACGACCTTGGCCGTGTCAGCGCAACCCAGGTATTTCATCGCATGGTGATGCTGCTCCAGGGCAGCGCCGCGCAGAAAGCCGACTTGGCGCAACTGCTCATCGATCAGCAAGACCCGGCGTCGCCCGCGTATCACCAGTGGCTGACGCCCACTCAGTTTGGCCAACGGTTCGGCCCCAGCCAGAACGACATCGCAACCATTGCCGGCTGGCTGACATCTCAGGGCTTTTCAGTGGAGAAACCCTCCAACGGCCGCCAATTTCTTTTCTTCACCGGCACCAGCGCGCAGGTGGAGTCGGCATTTAAGACGGAGATGCACCGCTATGCCTTAAACGGCAAGACGCACTTTGCCAACGCCACGGTAGCCAGCGTACCGGCCGCGCTGGCGCCGGCTGTGACCGGGATCGCGAGCCTGAACTCTTTCAATCAATTCCTGCCTCAGTCCTACCCGGCGGAAGATCCACTTATCGTGCTCGGAAATTACATCTACACCGGGCCCGCCGATCTGGCGGCCATCTACGATGCCGCTCCGTTGCAGAAAGCCGGCATCGAGGGCCAGGGCCAGTCCATCGCGCTCATTGAGGAGAGCAACTTCAATCCTCAGGATCTGGCCGACTTCAGGAAGGTGACCGGGCTTCCGGCGGCCAACGTCAACGTGATTGTGAACGGTCCGGATCCCGGGCTGCTTTCCAACGATGGCGAAGAGTTCGAGGCCATTGCCGACGTCGAGTATGCCGGCGCCATGGCCCCCGATGCCACGCTGAACTTCATCGTGACCGCCTCTACCGAGTTCAACCAGGGCATCGATCTTTCCACCGTCTATGCAGTCGATTACGACGTCTCGCCCGTCACCTCGCTCAGCTACGGAGGTTGCGAGACGGTGAACAATACCTACGCTGGCGATACGGTCCAACTTTACGCTCTCGCCTACGAACAGGGCGCGGCGGAAGGCATCAGCCACTTTGTATCCAGCGGCGACGATGGCGGCGACGCCTGCCTTTACTTAGGGCTGAGCGCGGGCTACGGTGTCAACGCCATCGGGGACTCGCCGTGGAACGTCTCCGCCGGCGGAACCGAGTTCATCATGCCGGACCGGTTTGTCTATTTCCCTCCGCCCAACTACAACGCCACTGCCTATATTCCGGAGAGCGCCTGGAACGACTATGAAAATCCTTACGATGGCCGCACTCTTGCGGGCAGCGGGGGCGTCTCCATCAACTTCACGAAGCCATCCTGGCAAGCCGGCCCCGGCGTCCCCGCCGACGGCCAACGGGATGTACCCGACGTGGCACTGTTGTCGGGCGATAACCTGGCCTATCTCACGTGCGAGTCCGACATCGGCTACGATTGCGCGGCGGGCAACGCCGCGGGCGTTATCGGCACCTCGCTGGCTTCGCCCAATTGGGCCGCCATCCAGACGCTGGTCAATCAGAAGAACAACCTGATCGGAGGCGCGGGCAATCCCAACCCGACCTACTACCGCCTTGCCGCCGGCGCAAATTCGCCCTTTCACGACATCGCCACCGGCGATACCAAGGTTCCCGATCCGGATGGGGTTCTGATCGGCTATGTTGCCACTCCCGGTTACGACCTGGCCACCGGCCTCGGTTCCGTGGACGTGAACAAGCTAGCCACGAACTGGCTGCCGCCCACGGGAAGCGGCACGGCAACCGTCACTTTGTCCACCACCGCGGCCACCATCACCCACGGCGATCCGCTGACAGCTAACGTAGCGGTTACGTCGAGCGGAACCACCGCGCCCACCGGAGACCTGGCTCTGATGGCAGGCACCCAGGGCGTCGTTCAGGTCACGCTCAGCTCAGGCGCAAGCTCCTTTATCTTCGGCGCTTCCAGCGGCGTTGAATTGCCCGGCGGCAGCTACAACCTGACCGCTCATTATGCCGGCGATGCCAACTTTGCGGCAGCAACCTCTAACAAAGTGGCGCTTACCGTCAATCCCGAGCCCACCACAACCCAGGGCCTTGGCTTTGGCGGGACCGTCTACTACGGCGCGCCACTTACCCTGTCCGGCGTAACCGTCGGAACCAACAGCGGCACGCTCTATCCTGTGCCCGGCGTCTACACCTTCTCAGAGAAGGGCGTCACGCTGGGAACCGCCAGCCCGGCGCAGACCGGCGAGGGATTTAGCTTCACCACTGTCGGCGCCACAGCCAACCTGACTTTGAGCGGCGCCAAGTCGCTGGCCGCCGGCAACCACCAAATCACGGTTGCCTCGCCACCGGCCAGCGCCAGCTTCGCCGCCAGCACCTCCGCTCCAGTGAGCCTGGTGGTGGTCCCCAGCGGAGTTCTGGTCTCTCTCGCCCCCAACCACACCACCCCTGCCATAAATTCGACCGTCGGCCTCGTGGTCAGCGTCGTCAATCTCAACGGCACAAATGTACCCGTGACAGGCACGGTCGAAGTCGAGGACACCACCACCTCTACCATCTACGGACCCGTGGCGCTGCCCGTCACCGCCGACCCCACCGGGGCCTACGACGTGACGCTGTCCGCTACCTTCGCCACCACCGGCCTGCACACCCTCATCGCCTCGTATTCCGGAGACGCCAACAACCTGGCCAACGTCTCTGGCGCGGCGAATGTGACGGTGGGCGTGGGAAAGAGCGCCACCACCACAACCATCTCCGGTCAATCCTTTGCGTTGGCCGGCAACGCCGTCACCGTGACTGCCAGAGTCGCCGGAGATTCGACCAGCGCTGCGCCCACCGGAACCGTGACCTTCACTGACACCGCAGCCAACAATGGCGCCGGAACGGTTGTTGGCACGGCGTCGCTGGGAAGCAACGGCAGCGCCACCCTGAGCACAAAGACCCTTTCCGGGGGCTATCACCTGATCATTGCGACCTACCCGGGAGACACCAACTACGCCGGCTCCGGCTCTATGTCGGTCCAAGTCTACGTCGGCGACTTCACCATTGCCGCCGGCAGTTCCACAGCCTCAGCGGTGGCTGGGCAAAGCACCTCGGCAATCACCCTCACCTATACCGGCTCGGAGGATTTCACCTCGGTGATCTCCGGCTCGGGAATTACCCTGGCCTGTTCCGGTCTGCCATCCGGCGCGGCGTGCGATTTCTCCACCACCTCGATCGTTCCCACTGACAACTCCAACGGAACCACCACCGGCACCGCCACGGTGGCCATTTCCACGACCGGACCGTTGCTCCAGCAAGCCTCCCTTCACTCGCCGCAGAAGCCGTGGAAAGGTGGAATTCCCATCGCTCTGGCCGGCTTGCTTGTCCTGGGCCTGCCGCTAGCCTTCCGCCGGCGCCGTCTGTTCACGCCGCTTATCTGCTTGGTGTTGCTCGCCGGCCTGGTCAACCTGTGCGCCTGCAATAACAATAATGGGCCGAACGGTCAATATAACGTCACCAACCCCGGTACCCCGGCAGGAACTTCGACCGTCACCGTAACCGCGACCTTGAACGGCGGCACGATGTATGGCACCCTGTCGCATACGGTTCCCATCACCCTGACGGTGACGGCAGACGGGGCACAATAACCGGCAGCTTACGTCAATGCACCAGCCGGCGCGGAAGCACGCGCCGGCTGGCGCACTCTCTCCCGGCGATGAAGAACCCAGAGTGAAGCATAGGCCTACTCCGCGAATGCATGGCAGTGCAGACGGCCCGGTGACGGTCCCGTAACGGGCAGTCAGTAGGCGAGAGCTGCACCGTTGCCGCGCATCTCAAACGTGGCCGCATATGCGCGGTCGTTAGCGCGCTTGAGGTTCTCAACGCACTCGTAGCGGCCGCAGCCGCCATCGCTCTCACCCATGGGCCAACCCATCGCGATGAGGGCTTTGCGGGGTCAATACAGACGCCGGACTCCAGTCGAACCAGTCCGCACCACTCCCATCTCGATCGTCAACTTCAATCCGTCCGGAAACCTTTTTTTACCGCGCACAGATAAGGTATCGTTTCTGAAGACGAGCATTCGATGCGAGCTGCAGAACTGATCGCGCCACTGACATTCCGGCTTACCGATATGCCGATTGAAGATCCCGGACCGGGCGAGGTGCAGGTCCGGATCGAGGCTGTTGGCGTCTGCGGATCGGATCTGCATGCCTACTCCGAGGGCGCGGTCGGCAGCACACCCAATGTCTACCCGATGGTGCTCGGTCACGAGCCGGCGGGAAGAATCGTGAAGACAGGCGCCGGTGTCACGGGCCTCGCGGTGGGCGACCGCGGGGCGCTTGAGCCCGCACTTTATTGCTATCACTGCGAGTTCTGTCTGCGTGGACTCCACAACGTGTGCGCGAACCTTCGTTTTCTGAGCAACTCTCCCTATCCGGGGTTTTTTCGCGAATTGGTCAACTTGCCGGTCGCCAACTTTCGTCCCATCCCCACCGGGATGTCGTTCGGCGAAGCGGCCCTGGCCGAGCCTCTCGCGGTTGCCCTGCACTCGCTTAGCCTGGCATCGATCCGCCCCGGCGAAACGGTGTTGGTGATAGGCGCGGGACCCATTGGGCTGCTGACCATCGCCGCGCTGCGAGCGGCCAGGGCAGGACGAATCTGGGCCGTGGAACCCCTGCCGCATCGCCGCGAGCTGGCCCGGGGGATTGGCGCCGACGCCGCACTCGATCCCGAAGAGGCTGCTCAAGAAATCCTCAATGGGACGGGACAGACCGGCGTGGACTGTGCCATTGACTGTGCAGCCGGAGAACACACAACCGGTCAAGCCATTCAACTCACCCGCAGTGCCGGCCGCGTGGTGCTTACGGGCATCCATTCAATCCCCGCGGTAGCGCTGGATGGGTCGTCAATGAGGCGCAAGGAGCTCACCATCTTCAACGTTCGCCGATCGAACCACGAGACGCAAGAGGCAGTGCAGCTACTCCACGCGCACGCCGAGTGGTTTGCACCGCTGCTCACGCACACGCGAGAGATTGAGCGCATCGATGAGGCCTTCGCAATAGCCGGCCAATATCGCGACGGCGTGGGGAAGATGATTGTCAGGCCTTAGGGTGACGCACCACTCAGATTAATGGATCACTACCGGCGTTCGATGTTTGCAGCCGCAGGAGCGGCGCAGCACAATCTCAACCGGCAGGACGATCCTGTTTCCGGTCTGCGGCGACTCACCACGAGCGATGCGATCGAACAGCAGATTCGTTGCCACGCGGCCCATCTCCTGTGCGGGCTGGCGAACCACAGTCAACGGCGGTGAAGTTAGATCGGCCAGTTCGAAGTCGTCAAATCCAACCAAGGCAACATCGTTTGGCATCTTCACTCCAAGGTGCACGAGCGCGGTGAGAACGTTGCGCGTTGCCAGGGTGTTCGATGTAAAGAAGGCCGTGGGCGCATTGGCTCCGCGCAGCCTGTCTTCGACCGCGCGCAGGGTGTCTTCCTGCGAGCCGCAGCCGAAGAATGCATCCTCTTTGAAGCCGGCATCGTGAACGGCGCGGCGATAGCCCAGAAATCGGGCGTTGATGGTATACAAGGCTCGGCTCAGTCCCATAAATCCGATGCGCTGGTGCCCATGCTCAATCAGGTGCTCGACAATCCTGCGCGAACCCGCGGTGTTCTGCACCAACACAACATCCAATGCCGGGTCGGGGACAGGGCGGTCAAAGAAGACGACAGGAGTCTTGCCGAACAGGGCCTTGTTAAGGCGCGAATGGCGGAATTGGGCGGGAATCACCACCAAGCCGTCCACATTCCGCTGCAACATTTGTTCCGCCTCAAGGTACTCCGTGTCCGGATCTTCATTGGAGGTGGTGAGGATGACCGATTGTCCGTGCTCCCGGGCGACAGTAATTACCGCTTGCGCGCAATTGGCAAAGAATGGGTCGTAGAGGTAAGGAATAATGAGGCCGATGGTTCCGCTCCGGTGACCCCGGAAGGCGCGGGCAAGCTCATTGGGGCGATACTGCAACTGGGCAACCGCGGTTCGCACGCGCCGGGCTGTTTCCGGTGAAACAGGAACCGTTCCGCTGAGAACGCGCGACACGGTCATGGTGCCGACGCCAGCCAGCCGGGCTACGTCTTTCATGGTGGGCTTGCGATGCATCGGACTTACTCCATCTCGTTGTTGCGCGCCCACGGTCGCGTCGAATATGTTTCCGTGTTGAAATCAGCTCGCGAACACTGAAATCCGCCTCGCTTCAGTATCTCGCTCAGAATGTGGGCCTAATCGACGCTTTATGGTACTACCCGTGGGCAAAGCCGGGAAACTCTATTTTTTGCCATTGACGCCGTTTCCGCAATCTGTGTAGCGGGCGCACACGACGGTTTTGCCCGCCTATGGGGCTCAACAAATAGCGCGACCGACCACGCGATTGGCGATGGCCGGACGCGCGACTACGCCTATCGAGGCCGCGCTCTGCGCCAACTCGCTTGAATGGTATCTAATCTAGCCTTGCCGAACCAGCGGCGCTATTGCACAAACGTAGTAACACTCTGCGCGGGTAGCGTGTAAGTAAACGCGTTGTTAGTAACAGTAATCGGGGTCTGGGGCGCCAGGCCCGTTCCGGCGGTCGCTGTCGAGGTGGTCAGGTAGGGCGTCATCGATGTAACGGTTCCGCTCTGCAACGTAAAGGACTGGTTCACGGCGATCGTGTCCATATTGATCGCTACGATGACGTAGTGTTGAGTCCCGCTTTCAATTCCGGTGTAGGCGGAGATGAGTACATTCGGGTCTTCGCTTGCGGAGGCCGACACGCCCTCGTTGGTGTAACCCGGTTGGACAAACTTGGAGAAGTGGCCCATCACGTAGCCCACCGCCGATGGATTCCCGCTGTTGTCGACTAAGCCACAGGTGCCGGCCGCGGTTGCACAACTGCCGGTAGAGTCGCCAAAGATCCCCCACCAGACATACGCGTTGTATTGGGCCGTGACCATGGATTGATGGATACTTTGGGCATACGTCAGCGCCTGGGCCCAGGTAAGTTGCGCCGTGGACAGGGGGCCGTACTCGGTCATCCAGATTTCCTTCGGCGTGTCGCCGGCAGGAATGCTGTAGGGAGCAGGCGACACTCCATAGAGATGGCCACCGATGATGCTGATGAGGCTTTCCGCAGTCGGATCCTCAAGCGCGGTCAGGGCCTGGGCCGGCTGGAAATTATCTGCCTCCGGCATGATCAGCTTGGCGGTCAGCGGGTTCGGACCGGGCGTTACCAGCGAGTCGATCCACTGATCCATCTGCTGGGGAGTCCAGAGGCAGGACTCATAGCTGACATTCTCTTCCGGTTCGTTCTGCATGGAGATGGCGTAGAGGTTGAAGGAGTTTTGGGAATTGAAGAAGGTGACGAAATCCTCCAGGTACGTTGCGTATGCGGCATAGTTGGTTGGGTTCAGGTAGCCGCCGCAATACCCGGCTGCGGGGCCGCAGGTGCCGGCATAGTACGGCTGCGATGCAGAGCTCGTCTTCATGGAGGCGGGCGGAGTCCAGGGGGTCGCAAAGACGATGGCATTGGGGTTGGCTTTCACTGCTAGCGCACCGTTGACCGCCTCATAATCCCATTCGCCGGTTTCATATGGATACCCATATTTGCCGCCGCCCGATGGCGATCCCTCGGGATCGATTCGCACCCTTAGAATGCTGAGCCCGAGTCCACTCGCCGGACTGAACAGGGCGGTGGCCACTGCTTGAGGCATCTGTCCCAGCCAGGCCGTCGAGCCGCCGAAGCCACGAATCGTTTGAAGAGTGTCGCCAAAATCGACTGTCGCCGAGTTCGGACTGGCGGCGGCCGTGGTGAAGCTCCAGGTATAGTTCCCGGCCAGCGCCGTTCCCGAGGCGTTTTGAACTCCGGTTGTAATAGTCGCCGTGTACTGAGTGCCAAATGCCAAGCTCGCCGACGGCGTAAACGTTGCTACCGAAGTGGCGGCGACAAAGGCAACAGTCCCGGTGACCGATGCGCCCCCGGCTGCGGCCAGAGTGAATGTCGAAGTGTTGATTGTCGACGAATTCATCGACTGACTGAAGGTCGCTGTCAAGGTTGTGTTGACAGCCACTCCGGCGGCCGTGTTGGCAGGTGTGACAGCAAGAACCGCGGGCGGCGGTGCAGCGGATGTGGTGAAGGTCCAGATATAGTTCGCTGCCAGCGCCGCCCCTGCCGAGCTTTGCGCACCGGTGGTGATGGTGGCCGTGTATAGGGTGTTGTAAGCCAGATTTGCCGAAGGCGTGAAATAGGCCGTCGGTGGGCATACGAGCCCACAGACACCACCGGCGGTATAGGTGACGGTTCCCGCGACCGCCGCGCCCCCGGCCGCGGTCAAGGTGAACGTCGACGAATTGATCGTCGATGGATTCATCGGCTGACTGAAGGTCGCCAATGGAATCGAAGCTACCGACACTCCCGTCGCAGTGTTGATTGGTGTCGTGGAAGTCACCGTCGGCACAGGAGCTGCGCCTGTGGTGAAGGTCCAGGTATAGTTCGCAGCCAGCGCCGCTCCAGCCGCGCTTTGAGCTCCAGTGGTGATGGTGGCCGTGTACAGGGTGTTGTAAGCCAGGGTCGCCGAGGGGGTAAACGTGGCCACCAGGTTGGCGTAGGTAACGGCCCCTGCAACCGTCGCGCCGCCGCCAGTGAGCGTAAATGTGGAACTGGTGAGCGTCGATGAATTCATGGCTTGACTGAAGGTCGCCGTGATGTTGGGAGCGGCCGCGGACACCCCGGTCGCGCCGTTGGCCGGGGTCGTGGAAGTAACCGTTGGCGCGGGAGCTGCGACTGTGGTGAAGCTCCAAGTGTAGTTCGCAGCCAGCGCCGTTCCCGCCGAGCTTTGAGCTCCCGTGGTGATGGTTGCCGTGTATTGCGTGTTGTAAGTTAGCGGGTTGAGCGGCGCCAGTGTTGCAATCTCCGCGTTGGAAGAATAGGTGACGGTCGCGCTCACCGCTGCGCCGCCCTGCGGCGTCAACGTGAATGTCGACGAAGTAATCGTCGCAGGATTCATCGCCTCACTAAAGCTAGCTGTGACGACGGAAGCGATGGCCACGCCCGCCGATCCGGTCGTTGGCGTCACCGCCGTCACGGTTGGCGCCGGCGACGCAGCGGTCGTAAAGCTCCAACTGTAGTTCGCCGACAGCGCAGTCCCGGTTGAATCCGTAGCTCCGGTTGTAATCGTGGCTGTGTATTGCGTACTGTAAGCCAGGTTTGCTGACGGAGTAAATGTCGCAACCGATCCGCCGGCTGCGTAGGAAACGGCCCCGGCTACTGCGGCTCCGCCTTGCGCCGACACGGTGAAGGTCGCAGAAGTAATCGTCGCGGCATTCATCGCCTGGCTGAAGGCTGCCGTGAGGGCGGTGTTCACAGCTACCCCAGTGGTCCCGCTCGCGGGCGTGACAGAAGTCACTGTTGGCGGAGTGGTTGACAACCCCGTCCCCGTACCCGAATTCGAGCCGCCGCATCCTGAAACTACAACCGCCGCCGACACCAGCAGACAAGCCATTGCGATACGCATGATAAAAATTCTCCTTGGATTGCCATTGGCAGAGAGAATGGCCAGTCCGGCTCACAACCGCGAATGAGGAAATGAATCGTGCTTTGTGCGCCAATGGATTGGGGCTCCAGCATCTTCCGGTTCCAGCGAGCGTCAAGGCCAACGCTCCATTTGCGACAGCAGCCCAATTCCTACAGCGAGCGAATGGTAAATCAATTTATCTGCTTCATGCAACCTGCGCTGCGCTGGATTCGAACAGGCAGATGGTATCGCGTGCAGAATCATTTGGTTTTCATCGTCCCGCAACTTGGAACCAGAGTTGAGTCCTTGCGGTCTTGCATATCCGGGCTCTAAAGCTTTCCTATGCGTCGAGGCCTCTCCACCGGTTTGTGGAGAGGCCTCGAAGGTTGCTCAAGTCGATCGCGGGTCAGCTTACTCGAGGGTGACCGATATGGTTCCACTCGATTGCACCGATGCGGACGCGCCCGCAAGTCCTGCCGCGGGAGTAGCGGTGATGGTGGCTGTCGACGAGACGGGCTGCTTCGTTGAAGTGGAGGATGTGCCACCGCAGCCGGAGACAAAGCCCAAGCCGGCAAAAAGCACAACCAACAACACGAGCGCGTAGAGCCGGCGGCGCTTCTTGAAGCCCAGGAAGCAGAGCGCTACCGCCAAGGTCGCCGGGAAGAGCGGCCTGAAGGGCTGGCGGACAGCAGCAGTCGCTGCGGGCGGCGTGATGCTGACCGTTGTGGTTACAGTTGTGCCCAGAGGCATACCGGTGGTCGCGTTGGGGGCAAAGACCGCTACAGGATTGGGGTTGAAAGTGCAGGTATAGCCGGTCGGCAAGCCGCTGCAGGAGAATGCCACGGAGCTAACCGCGAAGTTGTTCACAGAGTTGAGGGTGATCTGCGCCAACCCGACGGTTCCCGGCTGAATGGTCAGCGAGGAGAGCGAGAAACTCATGCTCAGGTTCGGGCTCTGGCCAGTGGGGTTGACTGCAAATGTCTGCGTCAACGGCACAGCCGCGGCAAAGGTTTTGTTGTCGCCGGGCTGTGTAACGGTGATGGTGCAAGGGCTGACGGAGGTCACAGCCGCAAATGTGACCTTCGAACCAGTGACCGTGCAGACAGACGAGGTGCCGGAAACGTACGTGACTGCGAATCCGGAACTCGCCGTGGCGTTGAGCGTTAAGGTGGCCCCGCCAACCTGCGTTCCAGGATTGGCCCAGGTGATGGTCTGCAGCGGCAGCGGCGACAGAACAGGAATGGTTATCGTTGCCTGGGTGGCGGCTGAGTAGTTGGCGTTGCCCTGCTGATTTCCGTCGAGGATAAGATTGGCCGGGGATGGCAGGGTCTGGTTCGGCACCAGCGCGAGCGTCGTAGTTGTGATTCCCTTACTCACGGAACTACTCAGGATGGTGAAGGCCACGCCATTCTTCGGATCGGGGCTAATGGCGACCTGATTGCCCGTAGCACCGCCCGCAGCCACGATTTGGATCGTCGCGCACTGAGTGATGACAGAGCACGACGCAATGTAGTAGAACGGCGTGGTGACAGGAGTGAAGGTTATGGTCTGGGTGGCCTGGTTGACCACCAGGACTTGCTGAACCTGCGGTGCAGCCAGGTAGTTCACGTCAGACGCCTGGTTGGCATCGAGCACGATGGTCCCCGCCTGGCTGACCGTCAATGTCGCCGACGAGGTGTTGCCGGTTACCGTCGTGGTAGAGACGGTTCCAGCGCCAGTGCTCTTGGCGTCGACCGTGAAGACCACCGGGGTTGAAGCGCCGCCACCAATCGCAATCAGGTTAACCGTCAATCCAGGTGAATACACTACCGGCGAGGTTGGCGGCGTAAAGGTGATCACCTCCGATGCCTGGCCGACGGTGAGCGGCAACTGCACCTGCGCCGCCGCGTCGTAATATGTGCCGCCCGCCAGGCCGCCCAATTCGTTGGCATCGATAACGATGCTTCCTGCCTGCGTGACGGTCAGCGTGGCCGACGAGGTAGTTCCCTTGACGGTGGTGGCGGAGAAGGTTCCCGCGCCGGTGCTGGTTGTGTCCACCGTGAAGACCACAGGATTGTTCGACCCGCCGTTGGTTACGCTCACCGCGATCGTCTCGCCGGGTGCGTAGGTGTAGGTGGTCGTTGTGGGCGCCGTAAAGGTGAGCGTCTGCGGGGTCGTCAAGGCGAAGCCGGTCACCGATGCGGTTCCCAGGCCTCCGTTGGCGGTATCGGTGACGGTCAACGTTGCGGTTTGAGTATTGGGCTTTGTCGCCGTGAAGGTGATGGTGGCCGGATAGCTGGAAGCGGAAACCGGTGTGGAGAAACTCGCCGAAATCGTTGAGCACGTGGCGCCCGCCGCCGAAGCGGAGAATTCCGGATTGGAGGATGCAAATGCTAAGGCCGCCGCCGTTCCGCAACCAAGGGCGTTGTCGACGACAGTGGAAGAAGCAGTGACCGGGGCGCCATCGTACTGAGCGTTGGGCGTCGCCAAGTCGTTGATGAGCGCTTCGCCGAGGTTATCGCCGCCGGCGTGATAGACCACTACCCACTCATTGCCGTTCGCATCGAGTTCCATTCCCTTTGCGCCCAGAGCTGACACAGCGTACTGGTGCGCGGTGTCGGGACCGCCTGCCTTGGTGTTGGGGATGGCAAACATCCCGTCGTTCTGGTCGGCGTAGTAGATGGTGCCATTCGAACCTACGGCCACGCCATCCAACTGATTGTCATAGTTACCAGGAGACGAGACGGTTAAGGTCTGCAGCGTGATGGGTGTCGCTGCAAAACCGGTGCCCGCTGTGTACTTGAGTTCGTTGAGGTTGGAACTTGCGGAATTAAGGTTGCTGAAGTTTGTCCCACTGGTGTAGACGCCTTCGGTGAAGAAGAGATTGCCCCACGGATCGAAGGCAATCTGACTGACAGAATTCACATCGGAGTAAACCAGCGTTGCGGTACCGCCAGTCTGGCAGCTAGCGGGGCACTCGTAGATGGCACTCGCTCCCGGTGATGCCGGAACTGTGACCATGTAGAGGTTGCCTGATGGATCGAAGGCGATCGCTTTGTTGCCTCCGCTCCCCGCCGTGGCAACGGTGCACAAAGTTGTATCGGTGCCGGTGCAATTCGGCGGCGACGTGTCGGACAAAGTCGCATAAACACCATTCACGTACGGAATCTTCAAAACCGAGTTCCCGTAAAGGTGCGACATATACAGGTTGTTATTACTGTCAATCGTCAACCCGCCCGGTCCGCTGATCTTCACCTGGTTCACCAAGGCGCCGGTACTTGCGTTCACGAAGTCCACCTCATTGTTATAGGTCGTCCCGACGACAACAAGGCCGTTCTGCGTGATGGCAAAGCTTCCGCCCGCCGGATTTTGTCCGTCGGTAAAGGCGCCGGTCTGGTAACTCCAGTTGATCTGGTTCATCAGCAGCGCGGGTACGTCGGCAGCAACCACCGTGTTGATGACGGTGACGCCCACTTGAACTTGTGTCGCCGCCGCATACTGCTTGCCGCCGGCCGCGCCGCCCGCCTGGTTGGCGTCAACCAAAACGGCGCCCGTGGAGACCGCCGTGAGCACGTTGCCCGTGATGGATGCGCAGGTGAGGCACGTCGAGGTGGGGTCAATGGAGAAGACGACCGAATTACCCGAGGCGCCGCCTGTAGCCGACAGCGTGATCTGCTGGCCGATCTGCAGCGAAGTGGGCGGATTGAAGCCGGTGATTTTCTGCGCCAGAATCGCCGACTGCGTGGCTGAGCCGCTCATGTTCACGTTAAACGTGACAGCCGGAGTGGCGACATTGATGATCGCCGTGCCCGTCTGCGCTCCGTTGGCGGTGCCGACGGCCGGGGCGAACGTGGCCGTGAATTGGCAAGACACACCTGGAGGCCCTGTGGTTCCGCTGTTGCATCCGTTGGTTGCGGCCGGAACCAATGTGAACATGGTGTTGGAAGGCTCAGTAACGTCGGGCGTTGCCAAGACTCCGGCCAAGTTACCGGAGACGGTCAGGTAGACCGTTCCGGAGTTTGTCACGCCGTCCTGGACGGTGCCGAGGTTGATGGCGGCGGCAGTGCGCTGGATAGCATACACCGCTTTGCCCGTCGCATCGGTTGTGTAGAGGTCGCCCGCCCAGTCAAGTGCAATTCCGAGCGCAGAGCTTGGATTCTTCTCGATGGTTATTGCGTTAGCGGCGGTTAGTGTCCCGCCAAAACCGGGGACCCAAACGATATTGCCGCTTGCATGGTCTGAGACCACCAGGCTGCCGGATGGGTCGACCACAACTCCCCAGGGCGCGGTCACGCCGGGAACCGTAATTGTGGAGATGGCGCCGGCAGCGTCGATCAATACATTGCCATTGCCGGTGTCGGCGACGTATATGTTATTCGACGCATCAACGCCAATTCCCCACGGGTCTTTCAGCCCTGTAACAATAGGAACCGCGGCTTGTCCGGTGACGAGGTCATAGCTTATGACACGGCTGTTGCCGAGGTCGGAGATGTAGAGCCTGCCGTCCGGCCCAACTGCCAATCCACTCGGCTTGTTCAGTGGCATTCCCTCGAATACCGCCGTGGCTGAAATCAAGGTGGATTGTGAAGCGGGAACCAAAGCGCCGTTCACGTTGGGGATCTCGACGACTTCGTCAGCTGAGAAGTCCGCAATGTAGAGGTTCCCGTTAGCGTCGAATGCCGTAGCCGAAGGCTCGATGAAGTTTGAGCCGATCGATGTCGGTGTGGTCCCCGCCGCCGATCCCGCGGGAATCCAGAAAACTTGCCCGGCTCCTTCATCGGCCACAGCCATGTCTCCAACAGCATCCACAGAGACCGAATAGGGCTTGGTAAAACCGCTCCCATACGCCGTTGACACGCCGGGATCGACATTACCCTGGGCGCCCTGGCCCACGCCCGAAAGCGCCGTTGTTCCGCTGGCGCTGTCGGCGGTGTCGGTGATGGTCAACGCCGCGTTGCGCTGACCGACCGCGGTGGGCGTAAAGTTGGCAGTGACAGAAAACGACGCGAATGCGGCGGCGGTGAACGGCCCCGAGCTGAAGACGCCGTTGCTCCCGCCGAATGCGGTGGAGCAAGTGGCGCCGGCGGCCGCGGTGAATTCGGTCGTGGATTTGCCAAGCTCAGTGACGGAAAGCGCCAGCGTCGGAGGCGTAGTGCAAGACCCGGCATTGTCGAAGATCGTGGCCGCGACAGCAGTCGCGGCGGTGCCGACCGGAGAGGCGCCGAGCGAGAAGCTGCCCACCGGGACGTAGGACACGACGTCTCCGCCGTTGTAGGGAATCAAGTAAAGGTTGCCCGTGGAGTCGATGGCAAGCGCCTTGCCGTTTGTATTGGAGACCAAATACATTGCGGCGGTGTTTGGTCCGCCCGATTGCGTATTGGGAATGGCGAAGGTGCCATCGCCGTTGTTGGAGATGAACAAGGTACCGGTGCCGGAGATTGCGAGGCCGCTAATGCCGTTGCCATAGCCGGCCGCATTGGTGTAGCTCAACACAACTGTCGGCGAAGCGGCATACGTTCCCGAGGAGAGGGCGATCTCGTTCAGGTTGGTCGCTTTGCCTTTGGCGTTGGCGCCATCGACAAAGAAGATGTTGCCCCAAGGATCGGCTGCAATCGCGCCCAGGTTGGTGGCGTCGGTATAGAGAATCGCCGGCGAATGCGTTCCAGCTCCGTCGGTCTCAGCCTCGCAGGCCGCGTTGCAAACGAGAACCAGATTATTGTTTTTTTGGTTCGCGGCGCCGCTGTAGGCATTATCGGAGGTAGCGACGATCAAATTGCCTTGCCCGTCGAGTGCCATGCCCGATATGCCGTTATATGCCTGCAAATTGGGCGCGAAGATGCATGCCGCCGTGTCGATATTGTTAATTGCGCCGGTCGCGGTGCTACAGTCAACGCTCGGAACTGCGGTGTAGCCCGCGTAGGTGGCGGTCGCGGAGTTATAGGGAATTTTGACGATGGTTCCGCTGTAGCCGAACCCAACATAGACGTTGCCGTAGGCATCGATGGCGGCCGCGTGTGAATTGGTTCCACCCGCCCCAAGGACCGTTTGCGTGCCGGACGGCGTAATCTGGAAGACATCTACTTTACCGCTGTATCCGTCGCCGATAATGACATTGCCATTGGCGCCGACCACAAACGTTCCGCCCAGGGGCGACTCACCACCGTCCCAGCCGCCGCCGGAGCCATTAAAGTTCATGGTCCCGATCTGAACGGACGCGCCGGAGACAACGATGGGTGCGGAACTGCCGCCAGCCATCGCCGGTGTGGCACAAAGGCAAAGGGCCAGCAGAGCGAACAGGGCTACCCATGTTCCCGCCGCAAAGGACCGTACTGGACTCGTCAATTTGTTCAAAGTGGTTTGCATTGCTTCTCCTCCCATCTGTTTCCATCCCCGAACCGGGGAATCGGTGACGGTCCGGTTTGTCCCGTATCGTCCTTTGCCAATATCAAAAACTTTTGTCATGCTCTGCATCCAGCGTCTACCCAGGTTCTCAACCTTGGGGCCACAACGCGTGTCCATCGACTCAACATCGATTGCCTCTTGAACTTCTGCGCTTTTCGAGCTTTCATGTCTCGTGATGCCATCGCGATTTGAATCCCATCCTGTTTGCGCTCACTGTGAATTTCGCATTACATCTCACGCACATTGCAGCGGCGAAGGCCAAATTATATGTCTCCGAATCGACCTGGGAGAAGCTGGGTGAACCTGCGCAGGAAAAAGAGCCCTGGAAAACCGCCGGTAACCTCCGGCATTCCTCCACGAGCAGAAAAGTGACTTCAAGGCATCTGGAACTGCGCGCAGATTCACCTACAAATTTGGTAACGGTACACCGTACTCGACAAAATTTGCCGTTGTCAAGTGAAAAACGTTTGAGTACAGCGAATTACCTGTGCGCAAAAAATCGCAATTCGGGGGCTGACGCCGGTTCGCCTGAAGGCGGGAAATCCACCTGCCGCCGTTGGCCGATGCGCGCCGGGGAGCGGTCGATTGACAAGCGGGCCGACCCAGCCGATGCCCACCTGGATCGGCTTTCAAGGCAAATTCATGATACCGTTAACTGTGCCTCCTGGCTCCGCGGCGATTAGGGCTGCTCGGGACGGGAGCAATCCTCGGCCAAGTTGCGCCGATCAGTGGTTCGCATGAGCGAGGAGATTCAACCGGGGCTGAGCAAATGGGATCGGATGCCAATAGAGAAAGAGAATATATAGGAAGGGGGTTGGGTGATGAAAAGGATGCGGCGGCAGCCGGCGATTTGGCTGAGTCTTCTGGCAGGTTTGTGGATGGCGGGGTGCGGGGGCGGCGGAGGTGGAACCACCACGATCACCAAGACCACACCGGCGGTCACCGCATGGCCGACGGCTAGCGCGATCACGTACGGCCAGACGCTGGCCTCGTCCACACTGAGCGGCGGCTTGGCCTCGGTATCCGGCGCCTTTTCCTGGACGGCATCCGCGACAGCGCCCAATGCAGGTACGCCCAGCGAGGGCGTGACCTTCACCCCCACGGACACGACCGACTACAACACCGTGGCGGGCTCTGTCAGCGTGACGGTGAGCATGGCGACGCCGACCGTGTCGGCATGGCCGACGGCCAGCGCAATCACTTACGGCCAGACGCTTGCCTCGTCGACACTGAGCGGCGGCACGGCGTCGGTACCCGGCATCTTTTCCTGGACGACGTCCGCGACCGCGCCCGCTACGGGGACGGCCAGCCAGGGTGTGACCTTTACGCCGACGGACGCGATTGACTACACAACAGTGGCGGGCTCTATCAGCGTGACGGTGAACAAGGCGACGCCGACCGTGTCGGCATGGCCGACGGCGAGCGCAATCACCTACGGCCAGACACTTGCATCGTCGACGCTGACCGGCGGCACGGCGTCGGTGAGCGGCACGTTTGCCTGGACGACGCCCACGATCGTGCCCAGTGGCGGAACATCCAGCGAAAGCGTCACCTTCACGCCTGCGGACACGACCGACTACAACACGGCAACGGGCTCCGCCAGCGTGACGGTGAACCCGGCCCTGCCAACCGTGACGGTGACTCCAGCCGCTTCGAGTATCACCGTCAATCTGGGCCTTTCAGTGACCGTGACGGTAAGCGGGGGCAGCGGCAATCCGACGCCGACCGGGGCGGTGACGCTGAGCGGCGGCGGCTACACCACGCCCACCGCAACCACGCTGGCAAGCGGCAGCGCCACGATCAATATTCCCGCCAACTCGCTGGTCACAGGGACTGAAACGCTGACCGCAACCTATACGCCCGACGCCGCGAGCTCGTCTACGTATGCGAACACAACGGGAACGGGATCGGTGACGGTGAACCCCGCCATCCCTTATGTGCTCACGGTTGATTCCGCCGCGCCTTCGAGCGGCATCTCGATTCTTGTCTCTCCCCCTGACAACAACGGGGCAAGCTCGGGGACAACACCATTCACGCGGACCTACTATTCCGGCACGCAGGTAACGTTGAGCGCTGCGCTCTCCGAGAACAGCTACTCTTTCGTCTCCTGGAGCGGATGTGCCTCGACAAGTGGTTCCGGCGGCTTCAACTGCAATGTGACCGTCAACGGCAACACGACCGTGACGGCAAACTACAACCAGCCGGGAATTACGTCGATCAATGTAACGCCCAGCACCGCAACCATTGGCGCGCAGCAGCAGTTCACCGCAAACGTGAATGGCACGGGCTCTTACAGCAAGGCGGTGGCTTGGTCGCTGACTTGTCCCTCCTGCGGCAGCTTGAGTCCCGGCACGCTCACTTCGACAGGCCTTTACACCACGCCCTACCCGGCTCCGGCCGCGGTAACTGTGACGGCCACCAGCACCATGACCGGGTTCACCAACGTGAGCGGCAGCGCGACCGTGTCGTTGAACCCGCCGGCGACGGCAACCGGTCCGGCGCTGACCGTGGATGTAGGCAGCCCGGGCAACCCCATCAGCCCGGACATCTATGGCATGGACGCGTATTTGCTCAATGCAACCCTGGCCGACGCCACCGCGGTAGCAAATGCCAACATTACCGTCGATCGCTGGGGAGGAGATTCCACCGAGCGCTACAACTATCAGTTGGACGTAACCAACGACATCGATGACTGGTACTTTGAAAACCAGACCGGGAACGGTGGAGACGGGTGGCCCGCGGTTAGCGGGGTCAAGGCATTCGATGCGCTGGTCGCAAGCAATAACAGCAACGGGATTAAGACTCTCGGCACCATGCCCGTGCTCGGCTGGGTGGCAAAGGACAGCAGTTCGTGCAGCTTCCCGAAGGCGACCTATCCGGATCAGCTTGCTGTAAATAATAAGCCCGCCTTCGATACCTACCGTGAATGCGGCTCAGGCATTTATCCCGAAGGCGTCGGTGGTTGCACAAGCTCCAGCGGCTGCAACATTCCCAGCGATCCGACCGTTACCAGCATCTCAGAGCCTCCGCCCGCGCCACCCGCCGCCGGCGCGGCAACCGCTGCTTGGGCAGACGCAACCTGGCCGGGTAGCTGGGTGAATTACCTGGTCAACAAATTCGGCCCGGGGAACCCGTCTGCCGGCGCCGGCACTGGCGTCTCCATCTTCGATCTGGACAACGAGCCTACCTGGTGGGACTCGAACGATCTTGACGTGCATCCGCTGCCCTTCACTTATGACGAAGTTACTAACGGAGGCATTGGCACGGCCCTGGCTATCAAGACGGCCGATCCTACCGCCCAGGTGAGCGGACCAATAATCGACTATTGGTGGGCCTACTTCTATTCCAAAAAGGACATCGAGTCCGGATGGTCCGCGGGAACCCCGTGCTATCGGCCGTGGAGCAATCCCGTAGATCGCGAAGCGCACGGCGGTGTCCCGCTCATCGAGTACTACCTGCAACAATTCGCCGCGGCCCAAGCCACCTATGGCATTCGACTGCTGGATTATGTGGACCTGCATACCTACTTCGCGGCTCAATACCCCGCCAACAGCGGCTACGGGCTTGGCTTGAACCCAGCCGGCGACACCGGGGCTCAGCAGGCCAGGCTAAACTCGACACGCGCATTCTGGGACCCGGCTTATACCGATTCCAGTGCCCTGAATGGGAACGGCTATCCGCAACCGAATTACCCCACGGATTCCAACTACACTGGCGCCTCGAACTGCAACCCGCCGCAGCAGGCTCCGCAATTGATTCGGATGATGAAGACCTGGGTTGCGAACGACTATCCTGGCACCAAGACGGCCATCGACGAATACAACTTCGGCGGAATGGAAACCATCAACGGCGCACTCACGCAGGCTGACATTCTGGGAATCTTTGGGCGCGAAGGCCTCGATTTGGGCACCATGTGGCCGACTGAAGATCCTTCCGAGCAGATCCCCGGCATGATGGCATTCGCGATGTACCGCAACTACGACGGAAATAAATCTACGTTCGGCGACACGGTTCTGCCCTCGGCCAGCACCTCCTCCGGCAACGATGCCGAAGGCCAGCTCGCCATCTACGGCGCACAGCGCAGTTCTGACAACGCCATAACAGCGATGGTGATCAATAAGACTTACGGCACGCTAACCTCAACCATCGGGCTTAAGAACTTTGCAGCGGCGAGCGGAACGACGGCACAGGTGTATCAGTACAGCAATGCGAACCTGAATGCGATCGTCCAGGAGGCGGGCGTGAGCGTAACGCCGCCGTCAGGAAGCGGGACCACGAGCACGATCGGCAATTACTCGTTCCCGGCGCAATCCATCACACTTTTTGTGGTGCCGAACTAAGAGGAATGAGCCGATGCCCGCGCCAAATTCTCGCGCCAGGCGTCACCATATCGGGGCCAGTTCCGGTCCGGCACGGGGCTGACCGGACCCCTGCTGCCGCATCCGCGCATCCGGGCCCAGAAGGGGATTTCATGATATCGCAATCATGCCGGAAGAACAGAGGCGCGGCTCGCAGCGAAAAAGGATGTCATCCGATCCTGGAATGGCCGCGCTTACAACGAAGTCCAATGGGCGCCCCAACACGGGCGGAAGAAGCGATGACTGGTTCTGCGCATCGTCGATTCCGCAGCGTACGCGGGCGGCGGTGGCTGATCCGAAATCCCGCATAGCGGGCCGCGAAGTCGTTAGCGGGTACAGATTCGCGCAGAAAATGCGGATTGAAGAGTGAAACGGTTTTCCTCTTGCCGAGCGAATTGCCTTTGCAGCTTGTTGGCGGCGGTGGCGACCGGCCTCCTGGACCGAGGGTCCGCGGGCGCATGGGCCGCACCACTGGACAGTACACAGCAGCCGAAGTCCCCACCCCTGTGAGCCAATGGTGGAACGCCCATGGCGGCGCTGTCGAGAACAGATGTGTCCGCGAAGCCACGGAAAGCAAACCCCCGCAAAGTCGTGCAGAGCCTCAAAAAACCGGCAAACCTGCGGTATCGATCCCATTGTTGGAACCTGAGGAAAGAATTCACTTGACAGACTCCAACCCAAGGTTTCAGAATTCCCTGTCATCAAATGCGGAACGAGAATCTGCGTCCGAATACTCAAAGGCTTGAGTTGGGTGTGCAAAAACTAGGTCCGGTGTGAGGGCTGAGAACCAAGTGTTAAAGACACGACGGAATGTAGCCGACGGGGGGACTACTATGAAGTTCTTTTCAGGGAACAGGCCGACTGCCTCGTTGCTGGTGATGCTAACCGCGGTGCTCCTGCTGGCGCAAACGGCGGTCTATGGGCAAGCGACAGGAAACGTGACTGGCGTTGTCGCGGACACGACAGGCGCTGTCATTCCAAAGGCCACGGTAGCATTGACCGACCTGCAAACGGGAATCAAGCGCTCCACCACCAGTAACGGCGATGGCGCGTTTGCATTCGCTAGCGTGATCCCCGGCCTCAGTTACCAGCTCGGGGTGACGGCCGAGAATTTCAGCCCCTGGCAGTCCCAGCCGTTCCGGGTGCGCGCGGGCGATCAATTGAGCTATACCGACATCCGCTTGAAGGTGGGCGCCACGGCCGCGACGGTTACCGTGGAAGCACAGATCGATTCCAGGCTGGCTACGCTCGACACTGGTGAGCGCAGCGACATCATCACGTCCGAGGATCTGAACAACCTCACCATCATCGGCCGCGACGCCGGCGAGTTGGTCAAGATGTTGCCCGGATATGCGATGTCAACCGGCAACCAGGGTCTTTTCAACCGTCCTGGATTCAACAACGCCGTAGTGGGCCTGAGCGGCCCCACGTCGGCTTATGTCGCCAACGGCTCAGGCCCAGCCGGCATCGCCATCGTCAGCGACGGCGTTTCGCTCACCGACATCGCCACCAATTCGGGGTCGGTGCAGCAGATGAACATCGAGATGGTCTCTGAGGTCAAGGCCTCGAATTCATCCTATGGCCCGGAATACGCGAAAGGGCCCGCGCTCATCAGTTCCTCGACGAAAACGGGCGGCTCCACGTTTCACGGCGAGGCCTATATGGCGGCCCGCAACGATGTTCTGAACTCCAACGACTGGTACGACAATTACCTCCGCCAGTCCCGGCCCAACGAACAGTATTTTTATCCCGGCGGAAATTTCGGCGGTCCGCTGCTGCTTCCGTTTACGAAGTTCAATCACAACAGAGATAAGCTGTTCTTCTTTGCCGGGTTTGAGTATTACCACCAAGTTTTTGAGGCCGATCAACAGGCGATCTCTGCCTGGGTACCCACCGCGGCCGAGCGCCAAGGCGATTTCAGCGCCGCCTCGCTCAATGCCGAACTCTGCGGCGGGCGTCCCGACGGCGCACCCAACCCCAACGCGCTTCAGGCCATGTGCTATGTGGATAGCTTCTTGCCGAATGGAACGGCAGTGGCCAACAACAACGCCAGACCTTACGTGAACGGCGCCGGCGCGGCGCTGGTGAATTGGTTCCCGGCGCCCAATGCAGACCCTTTCACCAACCCCTTCGGTTACAACTACATTCAGCAGCTCCAGCAGGACCAGAACGGGGGCGTGTTCCGGGCCACGCTGCAATATACCATCGATCCTCAAGATACCCTTTTCCTGGTCTATGGACTTCAGAAGGAGATCGACCAGTATCCTGTCGATCTCGGCTCATTCCCGACCGGTTCGGTGCCTTATCCCGGCAACATCACCACCGGCGACGTTTCCAATGTCCTTGCCGCGCGCTACACACGCTTGTTCGGTTCGAGCGTGACCAACGAGCTATCCGCGGCGATGTCCTTCGTCAGTCTTCCCGGAAAGATGGGTAACCCGACCGGGGTAGATCGGTTTGACATCGGAGGAAATGGCGGTCTCGGCTTCAACTATCTGGGCATGTACAAAAACAACAACGACTTTGCCGTGCCTGCCATTTCCAGTGGGGGTGGGAACGGTTATCCGAACGTGCTCATGCCCGGCGGCTTCTATAACAACCGAATCCACACCAAGAAGGTCGATCCCATCATCCAGGACAACGTGAGCTGGCAGTTGAAGAACCACTTCCTGCAGTTCGGTTTCTATGGGGAGCAAGGCACCTACAACGGGATCGCAGATCCTGGCGCTTATCCCCAGGGCGAGTACACTTTCAATCCGGGAAACTCGTACTTCGAGTATTCTTCGACCAATCAGGCGCCGTATAACGGATGCGTGAATCCGAACCCGGCCGGCAACTTGCGCAATTCCGGCGCGGCATATCTGGGAAGCTGTTATAACCCCACGGCGCTGATGTACGAGGGGTATGCCGACTCGTTTACGCAGACCAATTTCACGCCCCTCGTCGACTTGCGTTACACGACGGTTGCCGGGTTTGCCATGGACACGCTGAAGCTTCACCATCTCAGCTTGATCTTCGGCGCGCGCTTCGAGCATCTCGGCGCCTGGACGGACCGTTATAACAACGGCCTGGCGACGTTCTCCGACAGCCTTTACGCCTCGCAATGCGGCGGTTATACGCGCAACTGCGCCAGCGCCGGCTTCCCGGGCATCACATGGGCTTCCCAGAAGAGCGGCGTATCGAATTCCGTCAACTCCCCGCCGGCCATCTACGTCACTCCTCGCATAGGGGCATCCTGGGACATCTTTGGCAAAGGCAATACCGTGTTACGCGGCGGCTGGGGCATGTACCGCAACCAGGAGCAGTTCAATCCCTATGCGCTGGCGGCGGCGACCGCCCAGGGATACCAGACCACGAATCTGGTGGGAGCGCTGACCTACAACCAGATCGACAGCCAGTCGCCCATCCTGCCTCCCGATTTCAACGCCTATGTGATTTCGCCGAACGATAACGCTCGTCCGATCTACTACGAATACAACGGCGGGATCGATCAGAACATCCCCGGCGTCAGGTTCCTGCGCATGGGGCCTTCGCACCTGTCTCTAGCGTTCGTAGGCAACAAAAGCGTGAATCTGGGATCGTATAGCGGAAGCAACAGTTACAACAGCGCGTCGGACATCAACATTATCTGCGGTATTGAGACAGGTTGCCCCACCAACAACAACCCCAACATGACGGGTGCAAACGATAGCCTGTTCAATATCGATCCGGAGTATTCGGCGCTTTGCGCGTACCAGGGCGGCGCCTTATGTTCTGTTTACGGCAACCCCATCATCGACGGAATCGGCGGGCTGGGCACGCCGGAATACGATTTCTACCGTCCCTACCCGTTCTACCAGCACATTTATCAGCTCAAGCACAACTTCTACTCGAACTACAACAGCGCGCAGGTCGAGTGGGACAAGTCCGCGGGCATGGTTACGTGGGGCGCCAACTACACGTTCGCCAAGAACTTGGCCACCGCCTCCTCGTACAACAACCAACTCGTCGATCCGGTCAACCTGCGCAACGACTACAACCCGGTGCCGTACGATCGGACACAGACCTTCAATATTCACTACCTGGTTGACCTGGGCAAACGGTTCAAGGGCAGGAATTGGTTTATCTCTGAGCTTTCCAACGGTTGGCGGATTTCAGGAATTTCCACAGTGACAAGCGGTTACCCGCTGGCCTCTGAAAACGGCGAGAACTTCGGCTTCGGATACGCGGGGTTCGCCAACGCCGTGCAGGTCAAGTATCCAACCCAGGCAGATCAGCAATCTGCAACCTCAACCTGCGAGGCGATATACAACATCCACGGTTATTGCGTTACTTATATGAATCCTGTGGTGTGGCTGGGCACGCCAGACGTGCAAATGATGCCCGGGCTGGTGAGCGGTGTCAGTCTCATTGGCGGCCCGCATCAGCACCAGTTCGTCAACCCCCTGGCTTTCCAAATACCGCAGCCTGGGACCAACGGAGTCTACCGGCTGCCCTACCTGCGCACTCCGGCGTACATGGAGCACGATCTGACGGTGCTGAAGGGTTTCCCCCTCGGCGAGGGAAAGAATCTGGAGTTGCGGATGGGTGCTTTCAACGTCTTTAACCATCCGCTGGTTTCGTTCAACAATAACAACACCACGAACCTGAGTCTTGGAATCCAGGACGGCGTCGTTGGTCAGGCGCTGACGCAAAACATGCTCCAGTACCAGGATTTCGGCATTGCGAATATCAAGGTCGGAAGCAGAACGGCGGAGCTGGAGGCTAAGTTCACGTTCTGATTGATTTTTGTCCGGGCAACCGTTGCGTGAACCTGTTGCGGCGTCCGGAAGGGGAACTGGCAAAGGGCCGGCAAGAGCGGAATGGCCGGCCGAACAAGATTAAGAAGTACGGCATCTGCCGGAGCCGCGTAAGCGGGCGGACAGGTAAGCCGATCGCAAGGGATCTCTGGTTGAGCTTGTCGGAGGGAGTGTATGGCCATCGAATCTTCAGTCTTGTTTCGTAGGGTTGCGCGGATCGCGTGCCTGGTTCTTGTTGCCGGCCTTTTGCCGGGCGTTGCCGCCAAGGCGCAGTTGCCCATCAAGGCGCCGGCCCAAGTCTCGGTGGGCTCGGTCGTTCCCTTCAGCCATGGCAGCACCGGCCTTTGGATTCAGATCTATTCGATGAAGCAAGACCCGCTGCACGGCCATATCCTCATGCTGGATTCCGCCGGCAGCGTGATCTACGATATGGCGCCTGGCGCATCTGCGCCCGTTCAGATCGTAGGCCCCGAGCCATCGAACAAGGACAGCTCCGATTGTTCGAAGCTGGAATACAAGGGCTCGTACTGGAACGCCGCCGTTGCGTTCGACAAATGGGACAACCTTTATGTCACGGATCGCTATGGCTCCGCTGTCCAGTTCTGCCGGGTTCCGTACGACGCCAACTCGGGAACGTGGCTTTTCAGCAATGCGGATATCTGGCAGGGCCCCACTTACACCAACAACGGCCAGTCGGTCGCAATCCCGCCCCAGGATCTCCAGGTAGGCGATGACGGCGTCACATTCTATGTCAGCACCTCCGATACGGAGTCGATCTTCAAGTACACGGTGAATGAAAGCGGCACTGTCACATCGGTTACAGCCCTGGCCACAGGCCTGGAGACCATGATCTCCCAAATCGCGGTCGACCACGCCGGCAACCTGTATTTTGTTGAGAACCAGGGCTCTTATCCCAACAATGTGCATGGCATTCGTGAAATTGCCGCCGGCTCCGCACCCATTGTCGGCGACGGAACCGGAGCGGCCGAATCGGCATTGCCGCGCATCGACCAGGGCGGCTGGAACGGCATTACCGGCATGTTCATTGACCCGCAAGGGAACCTGTATTTCGGCAGCGCCAACAACATCTCGTACGGCGGGCAAGCCGATGGCGTTTTCATGATTCCCAATGAGGGCACACCGTCGAACCCCAAGCTGGTGTGGGCCGATACGGTGATGGTTTCGCCGGTTGATGGCGGATACCCGCCGATGGTCGATAAAAGGGGATTCCTTTGGATCGCAACAAGTTATAACAACAACTGGTCACCCGCCGGCGTGAACGGCCCACAGTGCGACACCACCGACCTGCAGACCCAGACGGCAACCTGTTTGACATCGACCATTGTCGAGTGGAAGCCCGGCGCTCTCGGCCTGGGCACGTCTCCGGTGGGTGGGCCAAGCTCCGTGCCAATCACGGCCTACTCGGTAGCAGCGGGCGGCGGAACGTTGACGCTGAGCGCGAACAATACGCTTACTGAAAACGAGGTGGTCACAATCTCGGCGCCGGCGGGCGACGCCCTGTCCGCGCTGAACGGAATGAGCTTCTACGTGTCAGGAACCGGCTTGAGCAAGACGGCTTTCGAGATTTCGACGAGTGCAATCAGCGCCGGCGCGAGCGGCTCGACATCCGCCACGGCCAGCGTCAACCAAACGCAAGCCATCTATTTCATGTTCAACCAGCCCACCACGCCGGCCAAGTTTGCTCTGGCGCAGCCGAGCAATGCAAGCTTCCTGCCCGTCGCCAACAATCCAATGCTGGATAACCCGCCGCCGACAAATCCGGTAATGCCCTGCACCGCGGGCGCCTCCTATCCGGCTTTCAATGCCGACATGACGAACACCAGTTCCTATAGCTGGTGCCCGTACTACGTGCAGTTGAATACCACCAAGGCCGGTCCCGTGGAGGGCGAGCTGCAGTTGCTCGACTCCAAAGGCAACGTCATCCCCGGCAGTAACGCCTACCTGAGCGGTGTCGGGCAAGGCGCGGCAGCGTCGGTGGTTCCTTCGGCCACTGTTCAGTCCATTGCTTCCGGGCTGAACACGCCAAAGCAAGTAGCGGCCGATCTGTGGGGCAACACGTATGTCGCCGATTCTGCCTTGAAGGCCATCGAGTATTATCCTGCCGGCACCACCAGCCCGACATCGGGCAAGGTCCTGGGGAGCGGCCTATCGGCGCCCAGCGGCGTGGCCGTTGACGGCGTCGGCAATCTCTATATTGGAGATTCCGGCAACATCTACGAGATTCCTTATAACGGAGTTACCGAGAGCTTGGTTACATCGGAGCAAACGCAGATTGCCTCCGGCCTGGGCACAGGCGACTTGAATCTTGCCGTCGATGGCGAGGGAGATCTTTTTGTTGCGGATGAGGCCAACAAACAGGTGGTCGAGATCCCGAATCCGCAGACAGAGCTGCTGGTGCAAAGCTATCCGCAGATCGTGCTGGGATCCGGTTTCACGGGCCCATCGGCGATCGCCACTGACAGCTCGGGGAATGTGTGGGTGGCCGATGGAGCGAACCTGTGGGAGATCACAATACCTTGGGGAGGCTTGGCGAAGGTTGCGGGCAACCTGCAGGCTCCGGTGACCGGTTTAGCTGTTGACCCGTCGGGTTCCGTGTTTGTTGCGGAAGCCAATGGATTGACGTGGATTCCCTATAGCACGGCTACAGGCGCCCTGAATGTCAACAGTCAGATTCTGTTGACAAGCGGTCTGGGCAGCGGCCCCGCCATACCATGGGGCGTGGCTCTTGACGGTACCCAGAATGCCTACGCGACGTACGGCTCCGGGACAACCGCCGGTTTGGCGCAGCTCGGCATTGGCGGCACCTACAACTTCAGCAATTTTGGAGAGATCAACCCCAACGTTCCGTTCGAAGTCGATGCGCAGATTCTCAATCTGGGCAACACGCCCCTGGCGGTTTCCGACAGCCCGGCAATCGATCTGATCTCTGGGACCGGCGCCGGTGATTACACGGTGGCGTCGGCGACGCAAAACTCGCCGTCCTGCAGCTCTACTACGAACACTCCACCGGGCGGGTCCTGCTACCTCGGCATGGTTCTCCAGGCGCCGTCCGCCGGCGAGGCCACGGCGTCGATCTCTGTCATGAGCAATGCTGTGAATGCAACCTCGGGCCTCAATATTGCTGTATCGGGCAACGTACAACAAGATCTTCGGCCAACCGCCTCGGCTGCCATTTCGGTCACTCCCGTGACTACCACGGGGTGCGCGGGCGCGATTTATCCAGGGTGCAATACGATCCAAGTGACCGTAACCGCCGGCCCAGGCTACGGTACGCCGACGGGGACAGTGTCGCTTTCGGTGGGCAGTGCCAACGGCAATCAGCCCAAGCAGGTCCAAACCTTGAATAGCGCCGGCATCGCTACATTCTCTTACAGTGGGCTGCTGGGCGGAACCTACACCGTGAATGCGGACTATAGCGGTAGCGGCGCGGCAGGCGCCACCCAGAACACCTGCGCGACAGCTACCCCGTGCTTCTCAGGCGCCGCCGCCAAGACCACGTTCACCATCGCTAGAGCCACCCCGACGATCACGCTTGGGATCCCGGTAACCAACGATATATGCCTCAACACCACGACACTTCTGACCGGCGGCTCCTCGACGATCATGCAGAACGGTCAGCTGGTCAACGTATGCCTTCCCAACTCGGACTTCTTGACCGTGTGGGCCGGGAATACTTATGTGCAATGGACCAACCCGGTTTACCTTTCGGCAATCGTGAGTTCGCCGGTGGGTACGCCTAGCGGGACCATAACCTTCACGCAGAATGGAAAACCCGCCGATCCAACCCAAGGCGTCGGTGGGGCCATTGCGCCCAACGGCAACGGCGTTGCGACCTTCTTGTTGCAGAATCTTGGCAAGGGAGTCTACAACCTGACGGCAGCGTACAGCGGCGACGTGAACTTCGCCCCCCTGAACGTTACGGTGGCAACTTTCTACGTAATCAGCCCAAGCGTTCAAATCACTGAGTCCGCCGGGACAGTGAACCTTACGCCGGGTACGCCCGTAACAGTGACTCTGACGCTTATGCCGCTTGTGGGCTTCAGCCAAAATGTGAGTTTGGAGTGCAACTCGGCCAATGCGCCAATTACGCTGGCTGCGACCACTCCTGCAACCACTTTGCCCCAGTACTCCGAGTGCACATTCAATTATGCCAATCCCAGCACGGGCACCGAGCCCGTGGGCAAGGCCGGCGCGGTTGCATCGACCATCGTAATCACCATCAGCACTAACGTAGCGGTCAACGGCGGCACCACGGCTTCCATCACGAGGCAGCCGCCCTGGGCGCTGGCCGGCCTGTTTGGACTCGGTTTGGCCGGGTTGATTGCAGGGCGCAGGAGACTCAACCGCTGGATGGTTGTAGTCTGCGCCGCGACCATGCTTTCCGGCTTGTTCATGGGCATCAGCGCCTGCACCAACGCCGGGTACTCAACGCCGCCGCCTGCACCAAAGGTGACGACACCGGCCGGAACCTACAACGTGCAAATCATCACCTACGATCCAGAGGCGCTGATTCAGAACTCTCTGACGACGCCAATGTTCACTTTGCCCGTCAATGTTCAATAGAGGTTGCGGATGCTGGGCGGAATAAGCAGTGCTTTCCGGGAGTTAGAGGCAGCTCCCGGAGAGCAAGGAACAAAGCTAAGAGCCTCGACCCGGGAGTGGGCAGGAGTTACTCGCGGGGGTTTGATACGAGATCGCTTCGGGAGGAATGCAATGGCCACCACGTCGTTCACCGTACTGCGCAGGTTTGCCGGCTTTGCGTTTACGCTGATGCTGTTTAGCTTGTGCCTGACTGGAGTAGCCGCAGGCCAAGGATCGCCGCTGGTGACTGCCAGTTCTGCCGCCGGTTTGAATCACCCCACCGGGTGGGGGACAATCCAGGAGACATCTCTGGACCAGGCCGGCGATTGGCTGGTTGTGGATTATTCCAACGGCGCGCTGTACGAGTTTCCCGTTGGCGGAGGAGCAGCGATAACGCTTGCTTCCGCTAACCCGACGGCCAGCCTGGGGGGCGGCTACCAAAACCCCGTCGTCCTGGTCGACCCCGGCAACAATCTCTACCTGGGCGCCAACTGGAACAACTGCATTGTGATGTTCCCGTGGAACGCCGCGACAGGCACCTGGACCGGACTGAACACTGCCGATTCTGCCGGCAACGTGCTGTCGCCCAGTAACCCAACGACGACGATTTGCACCAACTCCGGAAAAAACAACGAGCTCGAAGCATGGGCGCAGTACAGCATCACCGACCTGACGGGCGCCGGCATTATAGGAAACTACGGATACTTTCAGCCTTGGGCTCTTGCCGTCGGCAACAACAGCGACTTGATTATTGGTCTCCAAGGCGGCAACAACGGCGCTGACATTCAGGGCCTGGCTGTTACAGGCGCCTGGTCGAGTCCAACAGTGGCCGGATGGAATTGGATACCGATTACCGGACTGTCCGCGCGCGCCATTGCCATTGCGCAGGATCCGGAAGGCAATGTCTTCTTCGTTGAGGATTCCGGTGGGCTCTCCGGCGTCTATGAAATCCCGGCAAGCACAACCAACGGACAATATACGACAGACACGGGCTTGGCCCGCGTGGACCCGAATCTGCCTGCCGTAAAAGGCGTCACTACCGATGCCGCCGGCAACCTGTACATCAGTGATTTGCAAACGGGCGTGGTCATGGTTCCCAATCCATCGGGCACCCCGCAAACCTCTTCTGCGGTTATCGTGACCGGCGTGCCTGCCGGAGGCCAAGTGGCCCTCGATAAGGCACGTGATCTGATGTATGTTCCCACCTCGCAAACGCAACCCAACGGCCAAGCCGATGTGGCCAAAGTTGGCTTTGGCTATGCCGAGTTCGGCTCTTCCCCCGTAGGCAAGACAGCCTCCGGCGGGTCAAATGTTGTCTTCAGCTTTAACGGCAGCGCTACGCCCGCCAACTTCGCTATTTCCGAAGACGGCGTGGCAAAGCCTGATTTCACCGTTACCGGCGGAACCTGCACCACCGGAGTAGCCTACGCAGCCGGCAAGAGCTGTCTTGAGAATGTGTCCTTTACTCCAACTTCGGTGGGGAACATCTCCGCCAAGTTGCTGATGCAGAAGCTGGTGCCGAGCGGCCCGACCATCAGTGTCACCGCATATTCAATCGCCACTAAGAGCACCGTTCTCACTCTCACCGCTGCGAACACTTTCTCCGCGGGCGAGATCGTCACTTTCACCGACACCACTAAAACGGATCCACTTTATCCGCTCAATGGCGCGCAATTAGCTGTTCTGCCCAGCGGCCTGAGCGCAACGCAATTCGAAGTTCAGACCAGCGCTGTGGCCGGAACCTACACGCCGCCGGTTCCGGTGGTGACTGAGCCGACGACCGCGACCGTTCAAGGCTCCATCTATGTGACTATAGCCAGCATGGTGCTGCATGGCACCGGCTTAGGCGCGAACATCCAGGCGTCCCCTGCGCTGGAGTCGGCGATTGGCTCCAATCTGCTGGCTCCAAGCCAGGTTACGACGGACGCGGTGGGCAATGTTTATGTTGCAGATCCCGGCCAGGGTAAAGTTCTTATTTATGCGGCAGGTTCCGGAGCTTCCACTGTTCCCTCCACTGTCGGTACCGGATTAACAAAGCCGACAGGCGTCGCCGTCGATGGCTCCGGCGATGTCTTCATCGCCGATAGCGGCAGCGTGTACGAGGTGCCCTTTGGGCAAAGCGAGATCAGTGGCACGGCGCCAGAGTCGAACCCGAAAAGCCAGGTGACGCTGTTGAGCGGCTTGGGTACTACCGGCCTGCAACTGGCCGTGGACGGATTGGACAACCTGTACATCGCCGATCCGAGCAATGGGCGGGTCGTAAAACTCACCGCTGTCAGTGCCTCGACTGCCTCCAATCTGGGGCAGACAGAAACATTCCTTACCACCGGCTTTACTGCTCCATCTGCCGTGGCTGTGGACGCCAACAACAATCTCTTTGTGATCGATGGCCAGAACCTATTCGAGCTTCAGGGCGGCCTGGGCGCGCCAATTACCCTGCTGAACAGTTTAAGCGGCGCCACAGGACTGGCAATCGATCCTTCCGGCGCTGTCTATGTTTCATCGGCGAGCGGAACTTCCCGCATTCCCTACGTGAACGGCGCCTTGAATCCCGGTGAGGCGACCGCGATTGCCTCCACGTTGACCAGTACTTCCTCGGTCGCTCTTGACCGCGCCAACAATGTCTATCTGGTCCAGGCCTCGGGCGGCGCCGTCACACTGGTGAGCACCAATGGCACGCTAACTTTACCCACGCCCGCCACTCTGTTGTCCTCCACCAATGCAACCGCCACCGTCACCAACAGCGGAAACTCGGCGCTCACCGTCACCGGCTACACAGACGCCAATCCCCTGAACGCACAGCAGCCGTCGTACCTGCAACTGCCGGTCGACTTCACGGCCGCCGATACGACGGCCGGCGGCTGCGAAGACGACAGCCCGATTGCGGCAGGCGCCACCTGCACCATCGAGGTTACCTTTAGCCCAGGGGCGGGAGAGCAAGGCCCACTGGCCGGTACGGTCGACGTTTTCAGCAATGCGAACAACGCTCCAACCATTATCTATGCAACAGGAACGGCGTTGCCGCTGGCCGGCGACACAACCACCGTTGCTGGAGGAGCCAAAGCGGCGGAAGTCATCAATACTCCCGTCACGATAACGATAGCTCCGAAGAGCGGCGCCGTGACACCCACTGGGTCGGTCACAATAACCTACACAACCTGGAATGTCGTCATCCCGAGTTCGGGGTCGAATGCGGGTATTCCCACCATAACGCCGGTACAGGCTACGGCGTCGTCGACTTTAACCAACGGCGCCGCCAGTTTCACGCTGTCTCCGGTATTGGCCGGCACGCAGACCATCACCGCTTATTACAGCGGCGATCGAGTCTACGGACGATCGACGGGAACTCTATCCGTGAACGTGGCGAAGTCCGCGATTGCGGGGATTGCGCTGCCCAAATTCCCTGACCCGACAGATATCGATCTGCCGTTCGTTCCGGCGGGGACCGGCAATGGTACCGTTCCGTACGACGGATCGGAAACGCCCTTCCAATACAACTTCATCATGAGCGTGGGCACCGCCGCTGGCGTTCCCACCGGGCAGATTACGGTGATGGACAGCGTGACCTCGTGCCCGCCGGGAACTTCCGCGGCGGGATTAGGCGCGGCGACGTGCGCTCTGGCCGGATACTCCGCCCCAGGCGGATACGCGGGCGTGGCATGTCCAAACTCGGCCGGCTCCGGAGTGTTGACCATCCAGAACGCCGGCACGCCTACCGGAGCCCAAGCATCGTTTCCTACAAGCTGTTTGTGGTACGTGCCGCAGGGGGTAAGTTATTCGCCGGTGATCTTCACGCACTACATCAATCCGGTGTATAGCGGGGATGCAAATTTCCTGGGCTTTACCGGGCCCACATCCACCTTGTTGCAGTCGATCCGTGGACCCATGCTGCAAATCACCCAAACCGGAAATGCGGCGTCGCAGACTGTTGCCCCGTCGTTGACGGTGGTGGCCGGATCCACGGCAACCATGAATCTGACTCTCACCTCGATCCTCGGTTATGGGATTTCTGGGCTGAACTCCCAGTTAAACGCTTCTAACTTCCCGGTGTCGCTGACCTGCGACAATCTGCCGCCCCACTCACAGTGTTCCTTCACTTATCCCAACCCGGACCCCATTGTGCCCAACGCCGTGGATATCCCGTGCCCCTCTGGCGCAACAACTACACAAATTGCCGACGGCTCAGTTCAATGCACGCCGGGACAAGTGACCGTGACTTTGTACACCGATGTTACAGCGGGCACCGCTACCAGCCAGAATGCTCGCACTGCCTCCGTCACACTGGCGGCAATCTTTGGCTTCGGAATGATCGGGCTGTTCTTCCGGCGTAGAACCTTCGAAAAAGGCCGGCTGATGACGATGGTGTTCCTGATGATTGTAGGAGGGGCGCTGGCGGTCAGCATTACAGCCTGCAACACCACAGTCTTGACCCCTGGGGCATCGCTGAGCACGCCGAATGGAACCTATCCGATGACGATTACGGCGGACGAGGTGGGCACGCTGTGTGTCTCCGAACCCGGCAGCTCGGGCGACAATTGCATTGTGGCAGGGAGCGGATCGACATCGAATAACGGCATCCTGGTATATGGCACCCAAAACCAGGTCTCTCTGCCGTTCTACATCAATGTGACCGTGCAATAGGCACAGACTGACGGGAACCCAGCATTATTTCTCATCGCGCCGCGCAAGCGGCGCGATTTGTTTCAGCGCGAATTTCTGAGCCGGCGCGACTCTCAATTGAATGTCCACTCCAAGAGACGTGGACACTTCGAGCTAATTGACATGCTCTCCGTCACGAGGGGAGACGCACACGCTTACCCTTCCAGTCGGATAACGATATCATGCCCCGCAGAGCAGCGAGTCAATCGGCGATTGCCTCTTGGGCCAGGTTTCTCGATTGCTCATTCGCGCCGTTCGATTCTTTGAACCAAGCGACTGCGGCGCCCACCAGAGGAGCATTATCCTTGAGTTCCGATAGTGCCAGGTGGAAATTAAGGTCTTGCAGTTGGCTCTGGGCGGCAGGCAGGAACAAGCTTGCTGAGCGGGAGATGCCCCCTCCCAACACCACTACTTGCGGGGCGAACTCGGAGAGAACCATGCGCAGCGCCAAGCCGAGATGCCTGCCGAATTCGGCAAAGACCGCGGCCGCATCGCGATCCTCGGCCGCGCCTGCTGCAATCTTGGCTACATCCGGGATTACTCCGGTACGGCGTTTGTAGTTGGCTTGGATTCCCCGGGTAGAGAGGGCGTCCTCCACAATTCCGCCTTCATACGGAAGATTCCATATCTCTCCGCCAGGAGCAACGCCCGGGCCTTCGGTCACCAGTTGGCCATCGACAGCAAAGGCCGAGCCGATCCCGGTGCCCAAGGTGATGCCGACGGCACGGGAAACACCGCGCGCCGCACCGGCGCCTATTTCGCCCAGCAGGAAGGCGGCCGAATCCAGCAGGAACCGCACCTGGGCGCCTTGCCACCCGAAGCGCTCGGCCAACGGCTGGCGAAGATCCACTCCGTAAAGGTAAGGCAGCTTGTGGCGCATGCGGCTTACGCCCGCCGCGAAATCGAAGGGACCCGGAATCGCAAGCTCGGCGCCTGAAATGCCTGCAAAGCCGGCCGATGCCTCCGCCCCGAGAGAACAAAGGAGACCAATGAAGGCCTCACTGGATTGCTCGGCAGGATGCGGCGCACTGACTACAGGGCCGAACCGATAAGCACCGTCCCGGCAAACGGTGGCGGAGACATGGCTACCTCCAACATCGTAAGTGAGGACGGACTTTCCCAAATAGTCGACCATGAAACTACCAAGCGATAACGATATCATATGTAGCATATTAAGCGCCCGATCTCAAGCCACGACCGTGCATATAAGTTCCGATTTGGAAATGTCGCTGAATCCATCCGTAACAAGAGCCTGGTGCTTCGCGAGCAACGAAGATCGCAGCGGATTTATGAGTCTTTCTTCGACCCATTTGCGTCCTAACATGAGCAAATCACCCGTGAAGCCTCCAGCCCACAAACTGGAATCGACTACGAAAGGTAGACGTTCATGATCTCGCCCGCTTGGCTCACCCGCGCCGCATCGGCTCTGATTTTAGTTGCAGCCACCGCAACCGCCCAACTTGCCATCGCCCAGTTTCCCGGAATGCCACAGCCGAAACACTATCCCTGGTCTGACGCCGCTCTTTCGCCCGATGCGCGCGCCGATCTGGTCATCAAGGAGATGACACTTGAGGAGAAGATTTCGCTGCTTCATGGGCAAGGCATGGATTTCTTCTCCACTGGACCCACTGCATCCAACGGCGGAGCCGGCTATTCAAACGCCATACCGCGGCTGGGCATTGCCTCCATTCAGATGGCCGATTCGGCTTACGGCGTGACGCGAGGCGCTGCCTCGGGACGATATTCCACGGCCCTGCCCAACAACCTGGGCGCTGCCTCGGCATGGGACCCGCAAGCAGCCTTTGAATATGGAGCCTTGATTGGCCGCGAACTGCGCAATGAAGGTTACAGCATGTCGCTGGGCGGCGGCGTCAACATGCCGCGCGAGCCGCGCAACGGGCGCACCTTCGAATATCAGGGTGAGGACCCGCTGCTGGCCGGCACGCTGGACGGAAACTTTGTCAAAGGCGTCCAATCGGAGCACGTCATCGGAGACCTTAAACACTATGCGGTAAACGACCAGGAGAGCGGCCGCAACGCCGTCAACGCCAACATTGACAAGCGCTCGATGCGCGAAACCGATTTGCGCGCATTTGAGATCGCCCTCGGAATCTCGAATGCCGGCGCCGTAATGTGCTCGTATAACCGCGTCAACGGCGACTTTGCATGCGAGAACACCTACCTGCTAACCGATGCCCTGAAAAAGGCCTTCCACTTCCAGGGCTTTGTTCTCTCCGATTGGGGCGGTACGCATTCGGCGGCCAAGGCCTCGCATGCCGGCCTGGATCAAGAGCAGCCGGGCCAATACTTTTTCGGCGACACGCTCAAGAAAGCTGTGGAGAGCGGTGACGTCTCCCAGGACGAGATCAACGAACATGTGCACCGCATTCTGCGCACCATCTTTGCCACCGGCCTGTTTGACCATCCTGTGGTCAAGCAGGTGCCGGATGTGGAGCGCGGATATGCGCTTGCGCAGAGCCTGGCGGAGAAGAGCATCGTTCTTCTGAAGAATGAGAGCCATGTTCTGCCCCTTGACCAGGCAAGCCTGCACTCCGTCGTGATCGTCGGCGGCCATGCCGATGTGGGCGTGCTTACTGGCGGCGGCTCTGCACAGGTCGACCCACCGGGCGGTTCGGCTGTTCCCCCGCCGCCGGCTAAAAACATGATGGAATCCTTCATGCGGCCGGCATGGCTGCCCGACTCGCCTTTGCGCGCAATCGCGGCCAAGCTGCCCGCAGCCAAAGTGTCCTATGTATCGGGAGACAACCTCGAAGCTGCCGCCGCGGCTGCCAAGCAAGCCGATGTGGCGATCGTTTTTGCCTATCAATGGGAGTCCGAAGGCCTCGACCTTCCCACGCTCGACCTGGCGCCTGAGCAGAACAAACTGATTGAAGCCGTGGCCGCCGCCAATCCGAAGACGATTGTTGTACTTCAAACCGGAAGCCCGGCCACCATGCCCTGGATCGGGAAGGTCGCCGGTGTGGTCGAGGCCTGGTATCCCGGCATCCGCGGTGCCGAGGCATTGGCCAATCTGCTGACTGGACAGGTGAATTTCACCGGCAAACTGGCCATTACCTTCCCCAAGAGCGATGCCGATCTGCCGCATCCTAAGCTGGTCACGCCTCCGCCAACCTCCGAACCCAACTTCGGGGCTGCCGGCGGGGATATTTCCAATTTCATGAGCCTGATGGCCAAGGGCCTCCCGCCATTTCAGACCTACTACGATGAAAAGCTCGAGGTCGGCTATAAGTGGTACGACGCGGAAAAGAAGCCCGTGCTGTTTCCCTTCGGCTTCGGGCTTTCCTATACGAGTTACTCCTACTCCGGCCTGACAGTTACAGTCGGCGACGATGTGACTGTTTCATTCACGGTTAGGAACGCGGGCAAGCGCGCCGGAACGGAGATCGCTCAGGTCTACACTTCCCTGCCAGACGCGGCCGGCGAACCACCCAAGCGGCTGATCGGCTGGACGCGCGTCGCGCTGGCTCCCGGCGAATCGAAGACGGTTTCGATTCCCGTAGACCGCGCCCGCCTGACCATCTTCGACGAAGGCGCTGACGGATGGAAGCTGGTGCCCGGTAGCTACACCGTCATGGCCGGCGGATCGTCGCAGAATCTGCCGCTGCGCAAGCAGATCGAGCTAAAGTAGCACGGTTGTTGAACGAATGGGACGGCCTTTTGGAATCGCGCATCCCGATATGCGATTTGATCGAGTTCCAGGGGCAGGGAGAATCGTTAAGAGCAGGCACTCGGTTGCGCGGGCCATTTGAAACACCTGTCGCGGGCGAGTGCCGCCTTACGATCCATCGAATAGGTTATGATTGCAATGTTCCGGATTTGCTGACCTGCAAACGTCTCCTTCATTCCACCCGCTCTTCCTAGGAATTCTATGTCGCGATTAAATCCGTACGTTGTCCTGCTCACCCTCATCGCCACGTTGGGTGGATTGCTTTTTGGATATGACACGGCCGTAATCAACGGCGCGGTGGGCAGTCTGAAGGCTTACTTCATCGATCCGCGATTTGCCGATCTGGCCAACCCCGCCCAAGCCAATGCCGCCAACTCGCTGCTCGGCTTTGTGGTTTCGAGCGCGCTGATCGGTTGCATCTTTGGTGGCCTGATTGGCGGCTGGGTGAGCACCCACATCGGCCGCAAGCGCGGCTTGATCGTTGCTGCCCTGCTTTTCTTGATTTCAGCACTGGGCGCCGCCGCGCCGGAATTTCCTTTTGCCCCCATCGGCCACGGCGGAACAGGATACATGGCAAATTTCGTTGTTTACCGTATCCTTGGCGGCATTGGCGTGGGATTGGCTTCCATGTTATCGCCAATGTATATCGCGGAAATCGCGCCGCCCAAGGTCCGCGGAAATCTGGTGGCGTGGAATCAGTTCGCCATCATCTTCGGCATGTTGGTGATCTATTTCGTCAACTTCGGAATCTCCAAATCAGGGAGCGGAGATGCCTGGCTCAATTCCATCGGCTGGCGCTACATGTTTCTATCCGGCGCCATTCCCGCAATCCTCTTTTTGATGCTGCTGTTTTTTGTGCCAGAGACCCCGCGTTACCTGATGCTAAAGCAAAATGAGAGCGGCGCACGCGCAGTCCTCGCCAAATTGGTTACACCGGAGGAAGGCGAAAAGGAACTCTCCGAAATCCGCGCATCGTTGAGCGAGCATCACTCCGGCAATTTGTTTTCCTTCGGCGTGCTCCTCGTTTTCATCGGCGTCATGCTGTCGGTCTTCCAGCAATTTGTCGGCATCAACGTTGTGCTCTACTATGCGACGGATATCTTCAAAGGCATGGGCTTGTCCACCAATGCCTCGCTGTTCCAAACCATCATTGTCGGCGCGGTCAACCTTGTCTTCACCGTGGTTGCCATTTTGACCGTGGATAGACTCGGCCGCAAGCCGCTCCAAATCATCGGCGCGCTGGTCATGGCGGTGAGCATGATTTCGTTGGGCGCGGACTTTTGGATTGGCGGCAAGGGCATGGTCGCGCTGGTATGCATGTTGGTGTACACGGCCGGCTTCGCTGTTTCCTGGGGGCCGGTCACGTGGGTGCTGTTGAGCGAGATCTTTCCCAACCAGATTCGAGGCAAGGCCATGGCTGTGGCCGTGGCGGCGCAGTGGATCGCCAACTATCTCGTCAGTTGGTCGTTCCCCATTCTCGATCAAAACCCCTACCTGGTGGAGCATTTCAAGCACGGGTTCGCCTATTGGATCTACGGCGTCATGAGCGTTCTAGCTGCTCTGTTTATGTGGGCATTCGTGCCTGAAACCAAAGGCCGCTCACTCGAGCAGATGCAAGGTTTGTGGCACGCCGCTGTCAAGAAATCGGCATAGGTTGAATGCGTGGACAAAATGACCGCCCTACGGGCGGCGACCATTCAGCATCCACTTGGCTGCCAGATCTATTATGCCGGCGACACGGTTGCATGGGCGCGGACTTGAGACACCCTTAGATCAAGTGTTCTATCTTCACGTTCTCATTTGCGTAGCCCTGGCCGCTCTCTCTCAAAAACGGGATAGCATGGACCGCATCGAGCTTGGATAGCGTCGGATCGATCTCCGTCAACTTCGCCAAGGCCGCTGCATTGTAGGTCTTGTTATACCGGACATAGCTGAACCACCGCGATCCCGGAAGCAGGGTACCAACCAGATCGCCCACCTCTGAATCGAGTGTGTCGCCGAAGATACATTCACCCAGGCAACGGCACAAGTAATCCTGCTGCCAGGCAATGCCTTGAATCAATGCAGAAGGAATCAGAGATACGTTGTTCCCCAGCCAAAGTTTCCCCATCTTCGCTGTCAGAGCGGTTGAGAAGCGCATCGTTCCTACAGATACAAGACGAATGTTTTCCGGCCCCGGCGTCCAGTCGACCCGGTAACATGGCAGCACAGCAGTTAGAGCGGCAATCAATGCTGGATTGTTATAAGGCGTAACTGAGCCATCCACAAATACTGAAGGCTTGCCTCCAAGTTCTATAACTTCGGGGTCGAAGTAAACCGGCGCCGCGGTGCTGGCTCTCACCACCCTCCAGAGCGGAATATGAAGATTGCAATCCGGCAAGCTCTTGTCGTTGTACTTAGCCTTCAAGTTATTGGTAAGTGGCCATTGAGAGCCGGTTGTATGATTGCGGACAACGACAAGCAGGAGCTTCTTCAATCGTGCGGTATCGAGCATGCTCGGAGTCTGGCCCTCGCCGTCTTCCGAGAAGGTCTTCCGCAAGAGCTCTGAAAGAGGCTCGGCCTGAAACTTGGCAACAAAGTACTTCTTGATCGGCCGATACCAGGGAACCGGCCGGAACATGGTCTCGCCATACTCCACATACAGCTTGAGAATATCTTCGACCGGCATTCCCCAGCAAAGGCCGGTGGCGATGATTGCACCGGTGCTAGTGCCCGCGAACAAATCGAAATGATCGGCGAGCACCAGGTCGTCCTTGCCGTACTCCTTTCGCAGCAACTGCTGCATGCGCAGCAGAACCTCAAGGCTGAAGACTCCACGAATTCCGCCGCCGTCCAACGAGAGAATACGCTTCATGGCATCACTTCCTCGGCAGCTTCACATTTCGCACCAGGGATTTCCATTCAAGCAGCTCAACCAGAAGAGCCCGCTCAATTCTAACGGCAACCTTGAGCACCGTGGACCACGTCCGCAGGCTCACAAGCTCCGCATCCCACTCCTCGAGCCAGTTCTGAAATTCGCGGTAGCGCCGTTTGCGCCTCTCACAATCGTGCACGATCAGCAGCGCTCCCGCAATCGTTGCCAGTTGAAAAAGAGCCGACACGCCGACGGAGAGCCAATTCGCGGCACGTACCAAGCTCGCCTGCTTGAATTCCGTTCCAATCGCAAAAACCAATCCGGCAATGACAATCGCCAACCCGATGCAAATCAAACTGAAACTGCGGTATCTCTTCCCGCGCTGCGCCGATCGCTCGGCGTTCCTTGAGAAGTAGCCGATCTGATCCGCGACGCGCTCCTTTCGGTACCGTGCCTTGAACTTGTCGAGCGAAACCGCGTTCGATGAATTGTCCTGCGCTTTGAGCAGCTTCAATGACCTCAACGTGCCCGCCAGCTCCGGAATGATCTCTGCTCCAATCACGTCATCCTGAACAGGCGCGGGCCACAGCGCCAGAACCGAGCGGCACACCTCGGCCGCTGTCCTGGTTCGCGCCCAGAGCATCTGCCGTCGATCTAGCCTGAGCACAAACGGCAATGCTGCCGCGGTGATTCCAAGCCCAGTTCCAATTGCCAGCCATGTATCGGGGTGCGGCATCTTCAAACCGGCGCCGCTGAAGAACGCTGCCGCGGCAGTGTACGCAATTGGAATAGACGACAGGCGCCGAACCTGGGGCGCAAGCCTGCTCGCATTCTCATCGGTCTTCTTCAGCCAGGCCTCTGCCAACTCTCGCCGTGAATCCGAAGACAGTGTCACGCTCCCATCAGGCAAGCCGTTCAGGAAATCGAGTTCCGGGTCCTCCAACCTCTCTAGATCATTTAAAGCGGGCTCATTCAGAATTTGCGTGGCTCCGGTTACGCTATGAATCCAGATGACCGGCTTACCCATCTCTTGCGCGAAATCTTTAATCTCCTGGGTTCCGCCCATGCCTCTGGACGATTCCCCGTCCCACAACGCAATCATGAGCTGACTCTGTTGCACCGTCTCGACGCCGCATTCGTAATACGCCTCGTTGCGCGTCTCGCTATCTCCTGTTATCTCCACCGAGACAGCCTTGCTCATTACCTCCTCGGCACGAAGCCAGACAGCTGCATCGAAGTCCTTGCGGAACTCCTCTTTGGGAAGCGGCAACAGAATCCGGAGCGGAATCTCCAGCTCGAGACAACTCTCCGCAAACAGCAGGTCGCCGCCCGCCGCCGCCGATGAGACGCCATAAACGATTGCCGATGTCTTTGCCTGTTGCTCGCGAAGAAATCCGCGGATCGCCGCGCGGCTTGTCGCTTCGTCGGGAAGGCTCCTGTGCCCCGTAAATCCGATCGCCAGCACCGATGGGAGCCGAATGGCCGACTTGGTCTCGTTCTGGTGTGAAGGCATAGCCGTGGCGACACTTCCAGTTTGCCGAGTGCGCTATTGCAGGATCTCCGTGAGCGGGAATTTGCTGATGTCCACGGTTACCTGCGACGTGAGCTGGTTAATGAGCCTGAACACATCGCGGTTCCAATATTGGTTATCCGAACCTTCCGTGGTCCTCTGGTCGACAATCCGATAATCCTTCCCCCGATAGTTCAACTCAATAATCGGCGGCGCAGCCTCGTCCTCTTTTGCGCATCTTAAACGCAATAGCGGAAGCCGTTCAATGGCCGGAACCTCCTGCGCGAACGGCTTTGCAGGTCCCAAAGCCGCAACCTGCGCCGGAGAAAGGTAGGGGCTTGGAGGAATAAGTGGATTGCTCTTTTCAATAGCTTCATAGGGACCCTGCTCTTGTGCGGCAGCGGCCATCAGTCCAATCAGCGAGCGCATCACCAGATGGACCGATACCGCTGACTTCTTCGAGGTTGGGTCGGAGCAGGCGTCCGCTTGAGTTGTGGTTCCCAGGCTCGCCGTTCCCTCGATGGTGAATCCGGATGCAAGCTCCGTCAGCACCGCGTGCAGCGCCGGACCTTCCCTGAGCTCTGTCATCTCCGGATCGTTCATAATCTGGTCTTCAATCTTCTTGATATCCGGTCCAAGTTTCGTCCCATTGGCGGCCAGCGGATAGAGGCTGAAATTGGGACTGAACACCTTCTCGCCTAACACCCACTTTTGGGTCTTTGGGTCGCCGTTTGTGGGCATAAGCTCCCAAACCGCGCCCTTCTGGGCAGCATTCACGAAGTCCTGGCCTTTCGGCGCATTTGCCGAGAGCCCTTGCCCTTTGGCATCGTTGGTATCCAACCCGGAGTTGTTGTCGAGAGAATAGGGTTGAAATGTGTTCTGGCCTCGAAGCAGCAGGTAGCCGTGTTTCTGCAGCCAATAGATGATCGCGTTGACGCGGAGAAACGTGGTGTAGCTTGAGAGCGCGTCCCCGTCTCGAAGATAGTCTGCCGGAGGCGTGTTTCGAATGGTCTCGACAGTGCAAGTGCCGTCCGACCCGTTATACCTGGTCACCTCGAACCGGTCCACCATCAGCCGGACAAGTTGATCCACCCGCCAGCCCTGTTCGTAAAGAAAATAGAACGACTCCGCCGGAATCGGCTTCAGCAGGAGCTGAGCGTTGGTTTCGTCGTTCACCGGGATGAAGGTAAAGATCGGATCGTTCTCGTAGATGGCGCTGGGAGTGCCGTTTCCGGTTGGAGAGCCGGCAGCAACGTTGGTGCTCTGCAGCGAGTACCCAGCATTCCCCGATAGAGAAACATTCATCTTGTAAGCGCTCGTGATCTGCCCAATCTTGAAAAAATATGTCGGATCGCGGTTTTCAAGGCGCGCCAAGTTCAAGAGCATCTCTTGATTCGAGGTCTGGGCATAGGCCTTTTCAAAGCCCGTGAAGTCAACCTTCAGACGCTTGGTTGCGCACCCGGACAATCCAAACGGCAGCAGGCCGGCGAGCAGCAAAAGCAGATACTTTCCCGTCTTCTTGGCGGGCGGAAACATAATGCCTTCTGGCAGTCTTGATTCCATGCGGACCTCGATGGAGGACAATTCAGCAACGACCGGGAATGAAGCAGATCATAATTCGCTACCTTTGAGAAAGCAAGGAAGTTGAAAGAGGATCGCATTCCAGGCGGTCGTGTCTGCGTTCCACTCCAAGCCATAGCGGCGATGAAGCCTCAGTCGCCGCACTTGTTTCGGTTTAGTCGTCCACCGGCTTCACCGACCCACAGTGGGATGAAACAAAGTCCGGCGATTCCGCCGCGAACCCGCTAACTCTTTGGGTGTAATCGCAAAAATCGTTGCGGGAGCGCGCTTCGTCGCACACGCGCTGTTCATTGGGCATGCACTGCCAAGATCGACGGCGCCCCGGTCTTTCCTTCGATGACGCGGACTCTTAAAACGGCCTCGATGTTCCGATTTGAGAAGTCCATGCCTAACTGATCCTTAAGCATCTGCATGTAATGAGGGCTGGTTGCGAATTGTGCGGCCGCCTCGGTTCCATTGCGGCCCAAACCGGCAATCACCACCACCCAGCTACCCGTTGTCGCATCGCGATACCTGGCCAACAGCGCATAATCGTCTGCGCTTGAATAGGGGAGCGACGGGTCGCGCAGCCATTGCACACGGGGATTCATGCGATCGACGATTGATTGCACCGGATCAGGAGTGAAGTAAAAGCGCAAGGGCTGCAGCAAGCGAATCGTCCATAGGTTGTTGTACCCGCCTATCAACACGACTGAATGTTCCCGAAGCTCCGACAACGGTGTTGCGCCGGCGGACTGGAGCTGCATGGTCGCTCCGGAGCTCTGCAACAGGCCGCTGATTAACGAAATTGCCGACGCTCCCTCCATGGAAACAAACGGATACTCAATATCTTTGCCGGCAGTGAGCGTTCCGGAAACCCTCTTCGGCGCAAAAATCACGCTTCCCGTGCAAATCAAAACTGAACGCTGGTCATGTAAGACAGGCCCCCAGAACTCGTCGATGCCGTTTCGCGAAGCCGTTCCGCCGTATCTCCATCTCAAACCTGCAATCGCGGCGATCACCAGAATTAAGGCCAAGGCAAGCCACAACACGCGCCTCGACCTTGCCCGAACCCACCCGCGCAAACCAATGCCATCCGATTCACCTTTTTGTCCCTGGTGTGAGGAGCGAGCGGCAGCAATCGAAGGCAAAGCCAACCTCGGCTCATGGATCGCGCCGTTTGGCACGACAACAAGACCATCGCCGGATGCGGAACTCGCCAGAGAGGCAGACTGGTCCGCTGACTCCTCTGCCTCGCCGCGCATGGGCACGAATTCCGGTATGTAAGACCCCGCAGGCAGCAGGATTTGAACCCTTGATCGTCTGCCGGCTTCGGAGTAGTAGAGCAGTAGCCTCTTGCGCACTTCTCCTGCGGTGTATCGCACCACCGTGTCGGCGTTCGTGTCATAGGTCGGAGCGCGCTCGAAGACTTCAATGCCGAGGGTTCTCTCCTTCAGAAGCTCCGATCTGCCAGCCAAAGTATTCTCAACGATGTATCTAAGAAGCGACGGATAGCGTTTGCTGTTACAGAAATGCGGACTGGCCAGGATTTCGCGCAACTCGCTCAGGATCTCGTCGCGGTCCTCTCGGGTCTGCGGATGCCAGGCTTCCCGATTTGCGCTCCCTCTATTCATTTGGATAGTGGCATGATACTCGCCATTTACCGGACCTGCAAGAACGTTTGACACAACCCAAACTGCAACCTTAAAGCACACATTGCAAGCAAGATAAAAACTCTATCCAGAACCAAACGGTGAGTCACTTGCAAGCCTCGCTCGCAACGCGGAATATCGCCGCGTTTACCCGAAGCGCTGAGTCGGGCAGTGAATCCGATGGCTCTGTAACCGCCAAGCGCCCGGTTCTTCATCGAGAAACGCCGAAGCAACAACAAATGGCTGCTTGCGAAATGAGGTCCGCTTGTTCCATCCCACCCGACGGCAATTTCTCCTGACCGCATCGTGCTCAGCCGCCGGCGCCCTCCTTTCCCCTCAAATTTGTGCCTCCGAAGTTCCCTCTGTTTCCTCTGTTTCCTCTGTTTCCTCACAAGCCGATGCGGTCGCCTCTGTGCGCCGATTGGATTCAGGCTGGCAGTTCCATCAAGGATCGCTCAACGGCATCGGCGATGTATGGGACCCACGGCACGACAGCAACTGGCGGACCGTTACGCTTCCCCATTGCTTCAACGAATACGATGCCTGCGACCCGGATAAGCCTTACTTTCGCGGTCAGGGCTGGTACCGCACGCGCCTCTTCGTCAACAACCCCTTCACGGGCGGTCGAACCATTCTTCGCTTCCAGGGAGCTGGTCAAACCACCACCCTCTGGGTAGGATCCGCGCTCATCGGCACCCACAAAGGCGGGTACGACGAGTTTGAATTCGACATCGCCGAAGCCGTCAAGCCATTCACTCTGACCGGCAAAAACTCAGCCATACCGGTCACCGTTCTTTGCGACAACTCGCCCGATCTCGATCGAGTCCCGTCCGACCTGAGCGACTTCTGTCTCTACGGAGGCCTCTACCGGCATGTGAACCTGGTTCAGCTGCCCGCGATCGCGCTCGACGCCATTCACATCTTGCCCACCATCGCCGCGGACGGCTCCGCCCACGTCACCGCCAATGCAAGACTCTACAATCCCGCGCAACAAAGCCTTCCCTGCTCAATCTCGATTCAGGTATTCGACGCCGTCGGTAACTCCGTTCATAAGTCGACACAAACCCTATCCTCATGGAATGGCTTTACTGAGTTAGCCCGCTTTCATATAACTGAACCCAAACTTTGGTCGCCCTTGTCGCCGCATCTCTATCGTTGCGGAGTTACGCTTACAACTTCCGCCGGACAGGCACATCTCGACGAGCGCTTCGGAGTTCGAAGCATTGAGTTTGTCGAGCATGGTCCGTTCAAGCTGAACGGCCAGCGGCTGCTTCTGCGCGGTACGCAGCGCCATGCCGATCATGCCGAGGTAGCCGCCGCAATGAGCGACGACCAGGTACGCCAGGAGATGCATCTGATTCGCGAGATGGGCGCTAACTTCGTCCGTCTTGCCCACTACCAACAGGACAGGCTCGTTCTCGAGTTATGCGACGAGTTAGGCATGATGGTCTGGGAAGAAGCTCCGTGGTGCCGCGCCGGAGTCGGCAGCGAAGCATTTCAGCAGAATGCCAAAGACATGCTCGCCCACATGATCGATCAGCATTACAACCACCCATCCATCATCCTGTGGGGGCTGGGCAACGAGGACGACTGGCCAAATGAATATCCCCGCATAGACGAGACCGCCATTCGCGGCTTCATGACTGCAATGCGCGATTATGCGCATCGTCTCGATAGCTCGCGAATGACTGCATTTCGCCGCTGCGACTTCGCTCGCGACATTCCCGATGTCTACTCCCCCTCGCTCTGGGCCGGCTGGTATCGGGGCAATTATCGGGAATACGAGCAGAGCCTCGTCGTCCAGCGCGACCGTGTCAAGCGATTCATCCATATTGAGTGGGGCGCCGACAGCCAGGCCGGCCGCCACTCGGAAGACCCTGAAGCCGCGTCGCGCAGCGTTGCTCTCGGCCAGGGAACCGATGAACGCGGCTTGGATTATCTGAAGACCGGTGGCGAGCCTCGCGTCTCCGCCGATGGCGACCGGTCTGAGACTTACGCGTGCAACCTCTTCGACTGGCATCTCAAGACGCAGGAAAAGCTCGATTGGCTCACCGGATCGGCGCAATGGGTCTTCAAGGACTTTGCATCCCCGCTGCGCGACGAAAACGGCATCCCCCGTGTTAATCAGAAGGGCGTTGTCGAGCGCGATCTCACCAAGAAAGAGTCCTTCTACGTATTTCAGTCCTATTGGGCTGATAAACCCATGGTTCATATCTATGGCCATAGCTGGCCTGTTCGCTGGGGCAACGAGGGCCAGGCGCGCCCCGTCCATGTCTACTCAAACTGCGATCGTGCGGAGCTCTTTCTTAATGGCGAATCCCTCGGAACCATGCGCCGCGACAGTCAGAACTTTCCCGCCGCCGGGCTGCGCTGGGAGGTTCAATTTGCCGCTGGACCGAATGGTCTGCGTGCCGTTGCTACCCGCGGCTCGGTCACGGTCGTTGACGAGACTGCCCTGATCTACCAGACCGAGCCCTGGGGCGCGCCTGCGGTGCTGAAACTGTCTCAAAAAAATCGAACGGCTTCGACCGTCACCGTCGAAGCAAGACTGTTCGATACAAAGGGCGTTTTGTGCCTCGATGCATCCCAATTGGTCTCTTTCTCGCTTACGGGCGCGGGCGCCCTGATCGACAACCTTGGAACCACGCGGGGATCGCGCGAGGTCCAACTTTCAAATGGACGCGCTGAGATATCGATTGTTGTTGGTAAGAGCGCGTGCACCATCGAAGCCACTCCCGAATCGCTGGCTGCCGCTTCGCTCAACCTTTAGGAGATGGTCTGTGACAGAGGACTCGAGCCAACACATCGGGAAATGGAAATCGGAGAGAGCTGCGTCGCGCAACGGCGCCGTCTCAGCACTTTGCAGAAGCTAGATCGCACTTGTAAACAGGGTCGGAAATCATGACCGGCAAACCACTTTTGGAGGAACTATGAAAAGACGCAACATGGCAAAGAGTCTATGGTCACAAACGGGCACGCGGTTGTTCGCGCTGCTTGTTCTCATTGTTGGCGGGAGTCTGATTGCATATGGACAGCAGACTACCGGGTCCATTGTCGGAACGGTGAAGGATCAACAAGGCGCGGCGGTGAACACGGCCACCGTGAAGGCGACCAACGTCGATACCGGGTTCTCGCGTTCGGCGCCGGCAAACGGCTACGGGGAGTACCGCATCGATTACCTGCCAGTGGGCAGGTACAACGTCGAGGCGACGGCTCCCACCTTTGAACGCTATGTGCAACAGAATGTCTCCCTCGATGTGGAACAGGAGCTGACGGTTGAAATATCACTGGCGGTGGGCGCGGCGACTCAGACCGTCACGGTCTCTACAGCTCCTCCGCTGGTCAATACCTCCGACCCTGTATTGGGCGTGACCCTCGAGCCCAGTGACATCATCAACCTGCCCATGGTCAACCGCAACATCTACTCCGAGGTTTCGCTCACGCCCGGTGTGATGGCCAACAACAATAGCTCCACCGCGAACCCCACCGGCAACCCCACTTTCGCCACGGGGCTATACGTAGAGGATGTGCAGATCAATGGCTCCATCGATGGCGGCAATGCTTCGGTGGGTTTTTATCTGGATGGCGGCAACAATATCACCGGCATGCGCAACTACGGCAACCCGTCGCCCAACCCCGACGCAGTGGAGGAGTTTCGCGTGGAGACCAGCGCTTTCGGGGCGCAATACGGCCAGTTTTCCGCGGCTGTGGTCTCGGTTATCACCAAGTCGGGAACAAACCAGTTTCATGGCGGCTTGTTCGAATTCAACCGCAACACCGACTTCAACGCCAACAGCTGGGCCCCGGCACATAACGCCGCAGGTCAGATCATCGTTTCGCCCTACCACCGCAACCAGTTTGGCGGTGACGTGGGCGGGCCGGTCAAGAAAGACAAGGCCTTCTTCTTCTTCAGCTATGGCGGTTTGCGCCAGATAACCGATTCAGTGTTTACAGGCGCCATCACACCCACTCTTGCCGAGCGCCAGGGCGACTTTACCGGAGACACCTTCAAGGTCTACATGCCGGGCACCAAGACGCAGGTGGATGGAACCAACAGTGGCCCCAATTGTGCGGTTGCCACACTGAACTGCATTCCCGCTGCCCTCCTCGACACGACCATTGCAAACTTCGACAAGGTAGGCAACTCCATCGGCTCTTCCATTCCGCTGCCCAATGTCCCGGGCAGTCTTACCAACCCGTCGAAGGGCGGCGGATCCTACGCGGGTCTGTTCCCCATCCCGGCAACGGAAAACGAATACCTGGGCAAATATGACCAGAACCTCGGCACGAAGGACCATGTGGTGGCGACCTACTTCTATTCGAAGAATGTGCTGGGCAACTCCCCTGGCGGCAACGTCCAGTGGACCATCAATAACAACGTCTCGGCTGGCACCAATATCAACCTGAGCGACGTTCACACCTTCAGCCCCACCACCGCCAATCAGACCTGGCTCACGTTCACGCGGGCGGCGGGCGGGCGCGTCAACCTGCCGTTCAGCGGCCCGGCGTCGCAGACCCTGACATCGTACGGCTCGAACTTTCTCCTCCAGGGACCGCCCTCGTTACCCACTATCTCAGAAACCAATTTCTCAGCGACCGCGACCAATGCGGGTCCGTTCACAGGTTCAGACAACTATGAACTGCGCGACATGGTCAGCATGGTCAAGGGCAAACATAGCCTGTTTATTGGCGGCGAGTGGGCTCTCGACAAGACCATGTTCGATGCCAACCTGCTGAACTTTGGCAGCATCAGCTTTGCCACCTCCGCTCCCACTTCTACGGGCAATGTGACTTCCGACTGGGTTACCGGCCAGGCCTCCGCGACTGAGCAGGATTCGCCGTACACCACCCACCTGAGCACGTGGCACTACGCATTGTTTGTGCAGGACAACTTCCGCATCACGCCCCGGTTTACGGCCAACCTTGGAGTTCGGTGGGACATCGATCAGCCTCCCGTCGACCCCCACAACAGGACGGAATCGTTCATTCCCGGCCAGCAATCCACTGTGGCCCCTAACGCTCCCAAGGGCATCGTGTTCCCCGGCGACACGGGCGTCGGTCGCGGCATCATCGGCGTTCCCTTCTACCACATTTCGCCGCGCCTCGGCTTCGCGTGGGACCCGTTTGGTGACGGCAAGACCTCTATTCGCGGCGGGGCGGGTATCTTCTTCGGCAATGTCGCGGGCAACGAGTGGAACCAGCCCGGCAACGCCATTCCATTTGCCTTACGGCCACAGACCGGCGAAGGCCCACTCAGCTCCATCACCAATTACTACTCGACGCCAGGAGATTTCCCCTCGACTGCGCCGGGTGGCGGCCTGCTGCCGTATACCTACACGCCTAGCAAGCCCGTATTCATTTCCGGACCCGGCGGCGCCACCGAAGCCATCTCGCCGCATTTCAAATACCCGTACGTCTACCAGTTCAATCTTTCCGTGCAGCGGCAGTTACCCGGCCGGCTAACCCTGACGGCGGCGTATGTAGCCGCCCTCTCGCACCAACTGCCCAACTTTATCGACGCCAACTACGCGCCGTATTCGACCGCCTTCGGTACACCAAGCACTTCGGCAACCAGCGTCGCCGACCGGCGTCAGTTCGATCCGTGCGTCGGAGCATGTCCTACCGGCGCGGCCGCCATCAATAACGGCACAGGCGTCTTGGGAGCGGGGATCGTCGATCTGCTGTCAAACCTGACAGGCAGTTACCACGCCCTGCAAATCTCTGCGACCAAGCAGCTCTCCCGTAGCTTAAGCGCCGGCGGTATGTATGTCTGGAGCCACGCCATCGATAGCTTCGAGCCGGATGCCGATGGACTTTCGAGCCCGCAGGATTCCGGCTACTTTGGCGCTCCTTTCACCGCCACCAACAATACTCTGGGCGCCATTGGCGGCGGACTCCAGGAAGAATACGGCAGCATGAACGCCGACATCCGCAGCAACGCCGCGATCTCCGGCACATGGAACATCGACTACTTCCACGGCGACAACAACATCGTCAAGGAAGTGGTGAACGGCTGGCAGATCGCGCCGATTCTCTATCTGCACAGCGGCGGGGTAGTCACGGTGACCACAGGGTCCAACAAGAGCTTCGACAGCACCGGCAACCAGCGCCCGAATGCTGTTGCCGGCCAGAACCCCGTGCTCAGCCACAATCGCTGCCGCGTTTGCGCCTCCGCGTCCGGGCCTAACGAAGTGACTGCGTGGTTCAATACGGCAGCTTTCACACCCAACGGGCCCGGCGTGGCAGGCGGCATCGGTCCCGGCGGCGCGGACGGCAACGTGGGCCGCAACAGTCTCTTTGGACCCGGCTTCAAGGATCTCGACCTGGGACTCTTCCGCAACATTAAGTTCGAGCGGGGATGGGTGTTCCAGCTCCGCGGCGAAGCCACCAACGCCTTAAACTGGGTCAGCCTCAGTAACCCAACTGCAAGCCTCGCGTCCGGCAACTACGGCAAGATCACTTCGGCCGCAGGCACCCAGCGCATCATCCAGGTGGGCGGCCGACTGACCTTTTAAACCAGGTTCGTCCGGGGGTATCTTCCAACCTTGCCAAAGGCAGGCGGCGATCATTTGCCGCCTGTCAAGGCAACACCATATCTGTCGCTGGTAACACGCGGCAGATACAGCCCGGAGCGTTTCAAGTGCTCCCGGACTGGCGCAGCAGCCTCCACGCGCCTGCGATCCTTAAGCAGGCGCGCTTTTTTTGATTGCGATTTGGTCAATTCATTTCTTCCATATACGCCTCCGCTCGATCCAGTCCCCGCCCGCGGCCTTTTTCCTCTCTCGAGCGTCCGTTCAACCGGCCCAGCAAACCGTACACTAGGAGCGTGCCCATTCGGCGTCTATCCGCTTGAGCACCGTTCTCGGAGGAATCGGAATATGTCTTTTCGCCGCTGGCTTGGCTTGACGCTGGCAGTCGCTGTCTATGTCCCCATTGCTTTTTCGCAGCAGCTCCCCTACCTCGACCCCAAGCTCTCTCCCGCCGAGCGCGCTCACGATCTGGTCGGCCGCATGACTCTCGACGAGAAAGCCAACCAGCTCGAAGACTGGGCAACGTCCATTCCCCGCCTCGGCGTTCCCGACTACCAGACCTGGAACGAAGCCCTCCACGGCATCGCCCGCGCGGGCTACTCCACCGTCTTTCCTCAGGCTATCGGCATGGCTGCAACCTGGGATCCAAGCATCGTCCACTCCATGGGCAATGTCATCTCCAGTGAAGCGCGCGCCAAGTACAACCAGGCCCAGCGCCAGGATAATCACCGCATTTTTTACGGGCTCACCTTCTGGTCGCCCAACATCAACATCTTCCGCGATCCGCGCTGGGGCCGCGGTCAGGAAACCTATGGCGAGGATCCGTTCCTCACGGCGACGCTCGGCGTTGCCTTTGTCACCGGCGTGCAGGGAGGCGATCTCGACCACCTGCGGGCCGTCGCCACCAGCAAACACTTTGCCGTGCACAGCGGCCCTGAGCCACTGCGCCACGGCTTCAACGTCGATCCAACCCCGCGTGACCTTGAAGAGACATACCTGCCCGCCTTCCGCGCCACGGTAACTGAAGGCCATGTGCAGTCTGTCATGTGCGCCTATAACTCCATCGATGAGTGGCCCGCCTGCACTAATAAGATGCTGCTCAAAGACCACCTTCGCGATGCCTGGGGATTCAAGGGCTTCGTTGTCTCCGACTGCGGCGCCATCGTCGACGTCAATCAAGGACACAAAAAGGCCCCTGACATCACCCACGCCGCCGCTCTTGCCCTTGAAGCCGGCACCGATCTTTCCTGCAGCATCTGGACCCCCGGCTTTAACACGCTGGCCAACGCGGTTCGCCAAAAGCTGGTCTCCGAAGATCTCGTTACCCAGGCCGCCGAGCGCCTCTACACCGCGCGCTTCCAGCTCGGCCTCTTCGATCCGCAAGGCTCCACGCTCGATCGGATTCCCTACTCTGCCGACGCTTCAATCGCCAACCGTCAGACCTCCATCAGGGCCGCCGAGGAAAGCATCGTTCTGCTCAAGAACTCCGGCGCTCTGCCTCTCAAGAGCGAACCCGGCCACATCGCCGTCATTGGCCCAACTGCAGAATCGCTGCCCTCCATTCTCGGCAACTATGTCGGAACACCTGTTCATCCGGTCCTGCCTCTTGACGGCATCATGCAGCAATTCCGCACTTCGCCCATCCTTTATGCGCAGGGCTCCACACTTGCGGATGGCGTTGGTGTGCCAGTTCCGCGCACCGCCTTTGGATTGAATCAAGGCCTCAAGACAGAGTTCTTCGCCACACCAGACTGGACCGGTCGTCCCGTCGTCACCTTGACTCAGCCAATTATCCAGGCAGATTGGGAGAACGATCTTCCTGTTCCCCAACTCGAAACCCACGACTACTCCGTCCGCTGGAGCGGCTCGATCACTGTCCCCGCGGCCGGCCATTACGTCTTCTCACTCGAGACCGGCGACAGCTTCCCTTATTCACCGGTAGAAAAATACCGCTTCATCCTCGACGGCAAGGTCCTCTCCGAAGGCAGCCTGCGTCAGGTGACTGACTTGTCGGTGATGGGCAAATTCCAACTCATTCCCGGATTCTCCCCAACCGCGCCGCCACTCATGCAATTTCCCAAAGTCCCCACCATTCCGGTCGACTTCGCTGACACCAATCCCCACGACATTCGCATCGAATACTCCCACTCCGGCGATCGGGCCGGCGGCGGCCTCACCCTCAAGTGGCAAGCTCCCGCCCAGGCCCAGCTTGACGAAGCCGTTGCCCGCGCCAAGGAGTCCGACGTCGTCATCGCTTTCGTCGGACTCTCGCCCCAGCTTGAAGGCGAGGAGATGCCTATCAAGATTGACGGCTTCAACGACGGCGACCGCACCAGCCTCGACCTGCCCGCACCTCAACAGAAACTCCTTGAAGCTCTGGCCGCTACCGGCAAGCCGCTTATCGTCGTGCTCCAAAGCGGTAGCGCCGTCAACCTCAAATGGGCCAGCGAACACGCCGCCGCCATCCTTCAGGCCTGGTATCCCGGCGTCGGTGGCGGTGTAGCCATCGCTCATACGCTCTCCGGCCTCAACAATCCGTCAGGCCGCCTGCCCATCACCTTCTACGCGGGCCTCGACAATCTCCCGCCCTTCGCCGATTACTCGATGAAAGGACGCACATACCGTTACTTCACCGGCAAACCTCTTTGGGGATTCGGCTACGGCCTGAGTTACACCACCTTCAAATACGGTCCAGTTAAGTTATCCGCCGATAACATCAAAGCGGGCGACCCCATAACTGCAACTGTCACAGTTACTAACTCGGGTACCGTCCAGGGCGACGAAGTCGTCGAGGCTTATCTCAAGACACCGCAGCCCGGCGGCCCCATCCACTCTCTGGTTGGCTTCCAGCGTGTCGACATTGCCGATGGACAGAGCCGCGACGTTACCATCAACATCGATCCCCGCTCCCTTTCCAGCGTCGACGAACAAGGCAACCGTTCCATTCTCGAGGGCAAATACGAGCTAACCATAGGCGGCGCTCAACCCCAGGACACCGACGCCAAGTCAGAGACCACGTTCACGGTCACCGGAACATTACCTCTGCCCAAATAACCGCAAATCAAGCCGGAGCAGATTCGCTAAGAGTCTATCCACCCCCTTGAATTCGATAAACTCAAAGGAACCGCAAAATCCTTGGAGCCCTCTTGCACACAGGAATCGAAGAACGCATTATCCGCCCCGCGCGCAACATCTACGGAAGCCTCCGCCTTCCCGGCGACAAGGGCATCAGCCATCGCTACGCCATGCTGGCCGCATTTGCTGAAGGCGTCTCGCGCTTCACCAACTTCTCCACCGGAGCCGATTGTGCCTCGACCCTCGCCTGCATGGAAGTTCTCGGCGCCAAGGTCCAAAGACCCAACCCGGACTCTGTCGAAATTACCGGCGTTGCCGGCCATGTAACTCCCGCTAACCACACTCTCGATTGCCGTAACTCCGGCTCAACCATGCGCATGATATCCGGCCTGCTCGCGCCGCAGCAGGGTTCCTTCACGCTCATCGGCGACGCGTCGCTCTCCCGCCGCCCCATGGAACGCATCCGCAAGCCATTGGCAGAGATGGGCGCGGAAATCGCTTTGACCGATGGCCATGCGCCTGTGACAATTCAGGGCCGCGCGCTCAAACCCATCGACTACACGACGCCGGTTCCCAGCGGCCAGGTAAAAACGTGCATCCTACTCGCCGGCCTGCAGACCGCCGGAACCACGACAGTGAGAGAAGCGTTCCGCACCCGCGACCACAGCGAACTGGCTCTCCGCGCCTTCGGAGCTACCCTTGATCGCACTATCGATTCGGTCTCTATCTCCGGTCCACAGTCCCTTCACGCCATCGAGGCCAGCATCCCCGGCGACATCTCGTCGGCTTCGTTTTTTCTCTGTGCGGCAACCCTGTTCCCCGGCTCCAGCCTGGTGCTCGACTCACTCTGCCTCAACCCCACCCGCGCGGCGCTGCTGGATGTGCTCACCGCTCTCGGCGCGCACATCGCCGTGCTCAACATCGAGGAAAAGAACGCTGAATTAGTGGGCGCAGTACAGATCTCCGCTCCGGCCGAGGGACTCGGATCGACGGTGGTTAGCGGAGCCGTGGCAGCCCAACTTATCGACGAACTGCCGGTCCTCGCATGTATCGCGCCTTATACCAGCGGAGGCATCCGCATCCGCGACGCAAAAGAAATGCGCATCAAGGAATCCGACCGCATCGATCTCATCGTGAAGAATCTGCGCGCCATGGGCGCCGAAGTCGCCGAGTTTGAAGACGGCGTAGACGTCCCCGGCGGCCAGTCCCTGCACGGCGCAACCATCGATTCCGGAGGCGACCATCGCATTGCCATGGCCTTCAGCGTCGCGGCCCTGCGCGCCGTGGGAGAGACGCTCATTCAGGGCGCCGATTCCGCCGCCATCAGCTTCCCCGAGTTCTTCGACCTCCTCGACCTGGTCGCCGAACGATAGCCATACGCCATTGCGGGTTGAAGGCGCCTCGCGGTTGCGACGTAAGGAGAATCACCTTATAATGTAAGGAGCAATATGCCCCCATCTGCTCACAAGCCGGTCACCACTGTCGAAGCCTCTGTTACCTCCAAAGGACAGGTGACGCTGCCGAGAGAACTGCGGAAACGTCTCGGAATTCAGAAAGGCAGCCGCATCCGGTTCAGCATCCCGGCCAAAGGCGCCGCCAGAGTCGAACCTGTGCTCTATGACCTCGAAGACCTTTGGAAAATGGCCGATCAGGCCGGCGGAGCCGGCAAGACAGTGACCTTCGCGGAAATGGATATGACGAAATCCAAGAGGCAATGGTAGTGCTCGCCGCTGATACCAATGTTTGGGCTCGAGCCTATCTGAACGATGACGCCGTACAGGCGAAAAAAGCGCGCCTCGCTCTTGCGGAAGCGCGCTCTTCAGGTGGACTTTTCGTCCCTCTCATCGTTCTTGCCGAACTCACCTGGGTGCTTCGCAGCCGATGGGATCGACCAAGAGTCCTTGACGCAATCGAAAGCCTTCTTCAGACGCGGGGCGTAACCATCGAATCGCCTTCTCTTGTCTGGAAAGCCTTAGAAGCCTCTCGCAATAGCGTGATCGGGCTAGCCGATCACCTGATTCGAGAAATTGCTTTCGCGTCGGGAGCCAACGAGATTATTACCTTTGACAAAGCCTTTGGCCGCCTGTCGCGCGTCCGACGCCTAAAGTGAGTCAACTGTAATTTCCATACTCTCAAACCGGCTCCGTTTGAGAATATGCTCCTGGTTGCTACGCTCTAGGGTATAAAACTTCCACCACAATCAGTAAAAGACGCGTCCAACTTGGCAACAGCTGAACGGGTCTTCTCACATCGTGTGACAAACCGGCCTTACTCTGAGGCAGGCGGAGTCGTCGTCGGCTCGGGCGCCGCCGGCGCAGCCACCAGTCCAGGCACCACAGGCGTTGACTGCACCACACCCCTGGTTGCCTCGCCCAGGTTGATGCCATAGTGCTGCAATGTCGCAGCCAGCATCTGGTAGAGCCCCGCGCGGTCCTTGGCATAGTTGGCCTGCGCCGCGATCAGCGTATCCTCGGCCACAGCCAGGCTGCGCTGCTGGGCCAGAACAAGCGCCGACGTCGACGCCCCCAACTTCAGCTTCTTTTCCTCGTCCGCAAGGCTTTCCTTGTTGTAATCCCTGGCCGCCGTGTCTGCCAGAACCTGCGCCCGGTCGTTGGTCAGCGCGAATTGCTGATTCACAACCTGCATCCGAATCTGCGTGTAAAGCTGCTCCAGCCGCAACTCCGCCTGGCGATACTCCATCAGCGAACGCGACTGCACCGACTGCGCAAACTTGTTGCCGAGGGGAATATTAACGTTGAATCCCACCCCCCTGTCCGGAGCCGAGTCGTTGAATGCGTTTTGGAACGCCGTTCCATAGCCCGTTGGAGGCATCACCGGGCATGTTCCACCATATAGAGAGCAGCTAAGATTCGGATTCACCGACCCCGCAATGCCGCTCCCGCTCAAATAGGCGAAAACGTCCACCTGCGGCAGCAAAGCATTGCGCGCGCCCTTCAGCGTGATTTCGTCGTTGCGCAGCGTCAGCACCGCCTGTTCCAGCTCGGGCCTCTGCTGAAACGCCTCCTGCACCAAAGCCTCGATAGGCTGCTTCTCCTCGGGAATCTCTTCGACGCTTACCCGGTCGGTAGGAATCACTTCCGCCGCGGAGAGCGCCGGATCGTTGAGATTCCGCGCAATGGCCTGCTTGATAATCTGCTGCTGGTAGTTCAGCGCCAGTTGCGAGCCGATCAACGACTGTTTATCCGATGCCACTGCCTGGTCGGCGTTGAGCACGTCAAGCGGCGCCATGGTGCCGACGTCCAACTGCTTGCGGTTGTTGCTCGCCACCTTGGTGCTTTGTTCAAGCGCGCGCTGCTTGGCCTGCACATCCTCATACGCCTGCACCAATCCCCAATAGATCGTCTCCACCTGGTTCACCGTGTAGATGACCTGCTGGCGGAACGAAGAGTCGACAATGCGCCGGTCATTCTGCGCCTGGTACATATAGCGCTTGTTCACCCAGATGCCGGCTCCGGCAAGCAAGTGCTGCGTCACCTCGGCTTTGAAGTTCGAGCTCAATTCCGGACTGTAGAGCGTGGTCCCGTTGGTATTCGTTGCATCGACATTGTCGAAGCCAAACTGGAAAGCCGTGCCCGTAACAAAGCCCTGGTTGTAAGTGAAGTCGTATGTGTTCGTCCCCGTTTTGCCACCCGAAAAGAAACTCGTGGACGGGTTGGTCGCGCGATCGATCTGGATCAGGGAAGAAACTGACGGCTCCAGAGCCTCCGGTGTTGGACCCGCGCCCTGCGTGGTAAGCGACAATCCAGCCGTGCCCGAACCCGCGCCGCCAGAGCCGACCGTCGTTCCGCCCGGTCCGCCGCCCGTGGTCAATGTCGAAGCCGAACCGCCAAGCGTTCCCGTGATCAGGCCCGATGGCGCACCCAGCGGAGCCGCTCCGGTCCGCGTACGCAATATATCCGTATCTGCAATATCCAGGTCGTAACGCGCAATGGCCAGGTCGTAGTTGTTCTCAAGCGCGATTGCGATCGCGTCGGAAAGGCTCAGGTAGATCTTGCCGTCCTTGACCAGGTCGGTTAGCCGCACGGAATTTGCAAAGCTCGCCTTGGGGATGGTGGTCGGCTTGAACGTGTTGACCGGGTTGCCCCAAAGCCGCGCGCCCGGCTTTGAAAAATCCCGTTGTGACGGATGCAGGTTCAATGGCTCCGTCAATATCGGCGCAGGCGCTGCGGGCAACACGGAAGCCGCATTGTCCGTAGCCGCCGGAGCTGTCTGTTGAGCGAATCCGGTCGGCGCGCCAGCCGTACATGTCAGCATCGCCACCGCGATTGCGTGCAGCCAATTTCCCGCCTGACCGCTCCCTGTCTGAAATCTTACGTTGCGCACTCTGCCGTCCTGCCGATCAAACACACTTCTATCGTTCAAATGCATGATTCATCTCCACGATTAGCTGGGGGCATGTGGGGTGCCATTCATTAAGAAGACGTCCGGCAAACCTCTCTGGACGCAGATTTATGACGCGCTAAGCGATCTACGCAGCCTGCCTCTACACCTCTCTCACGTTTCGCGGGGCCGGCGAATCCGTAGCACGCGGAAAACTAAGTGTATCAACCAATCCTGCCCGCCGCCGTCCGGTCGCGTAACCTGTTCTATAGACGAACGACAGTGACCGATCTTGCTCAATCCGCCGCCCATCCGCAGACCTGGAAGCTGACCTTGGCCTACGACGGCACGGACTACAGCGGTTGGCAGGTGCAGCCCGGAGAGCCCACCATTCAGGAAGAGTTGCGCCAGGCCCTCGGCCGAGTCACTGGCGAATCTCCCCTGCCTCAAGGCTCGGGACGCACCGACGCCGGAGTTCACGCACTAGCGCAAGTCGCAAGCTTTGCCCTGCAGGCCGGCATTCCGCCTGAGAACCTGCGCCTCGCCCTCAACCGCACCTTACCGCCTTCGATTCGCATCCTTGAAGCCAAGACCGTCGCGGCTACGTTCCACGCGCGCCATTCAGCCGTGGCCAAAACCTACGAATACCGCGTATTTCGCGGAAGCATCTGCCCACCCTTTCTGGCCCGATATGTCCATGTCTGTCCCTGGCCAATGGACCTGGAAGCCCTGCAACGGTCAGCCCGCCTCTTCGTAGGTGAGCACGACTTTTTGAGCTTCGCGGCCACCGATCCCGACTTTGCAAATCGCAACCGCGAGCTTGACGAGACAGCGCCGCTGCCGCGCGGCTCCGTCCGCACCATCTTCTCTTCCGCTTGGGAGGAGCGCCAGGACGAAGCCGGCGATCTGCTGATCTATCGCGTCCGCGGCAGCGGATTCCTCCACCACATGGTCCGCAACCTGGTGGGAACCATGCTCGATGTTGGCCGCGGTTACCGGCCGCTCGCCGAGATTCCCGAGATCATCGCCGCCCGTTCCCGCTCCGCCGCCGGTCCCACCGCTCCGCCGCAAGGGCTTTTCCTGCATTCCGTCGAATATGAAGGCCAATAATCCTCTTCTTGCACTCCATTCAGTCTTTTTTTAGACCTAAATTTAGTTTATATTTAGCTCTATAAACGGTTCGCGGAGGACCTAATGCGCTATTCCACCCAGATTAAGCCGATCAGTTACGTGAAAGCCCACGCTGCGGAGCTCCTAGACCGGATCACCGAGGAGCGCGAGCCAATCATCATCACCCAGAACGGCGAGGCACGGGCGGTGCTGCTTGATGTCGTCAGCTATGAAGAGATGATGGACGAAACGCAGGCATTGCTCAAGGTCCTGGCGATGGCGGAAGAGGAAATTGAGGCTGGAGAAACGGTGCCCATCGAAGAGGTCATGGAAGAATTCGGCGTAGAGGAAACACAGAGCTGATGTCTTTCTCCGTCCGTTTCGCCAAAAAATCGCGCAATGACTTGCGCGGCATCCACGCCTACATCTCGAAGAACGACTCACGGGAGAATGCAGATTACGTTGCCAGGGAGATCGTCCGCGCAGCCCTGACGTTGAGGGAGCTTCCAGAGCGCGGCGCGCACCCTCCTGAACTTCTGACCAATGGAAACAAGACCTACCGCCAGGTCTTCTTCAAGCCATATCGGATTGTGTACCGCATTCGTGGAACGGTTGTGTTCATTGCCGTGATCGCCGACGGCAGGCGGGACATGAAGTCGCTGCTGATGCGCCGCCTCGCCAACCGTTAAAACACCAACTGAAACGAAGATATCCGGTCCGCACTCCCCACTCGCCTAGCTCTTCCCTGCTACCCTGAATCCATCCGCATGAGTACCATTCCTCGCAGCTCGGCCTTCTCAAGCGTCACGGCGCTGGCGGCGCAGCGGCCGGTTCACGCGGCCTTTGCATGGCTGCACGGGAACCCTGGCAAGATCATGGATTGGCAGGCGCAGCTCGTCGCTATTCCCGCTCCGCCATTCGGTGAACAGGCCCGCTCGGAATGGCTTGCTGCCCGTTTTGCCGAAGCGGGCCTCAGCGATCTCCGCACCGACGCGGCCGGCAACGTCCTGGCATCCCTGCCGGCAACCTGCCTGCCGCCGGAGAGCACCGGCCCCGTGGTCCTGCTTTCAGCACACCTCGATACCGTCTTCCCCGCTGATACGCCCCTGCGCCCCGTCGTCAATGTCGACCGCCTCATAGCTCCAGGCGCGTGTGACAATGGCGCGGGCGTGGTCGGAATGCTGGCCATCGCCCACGCTCTTCTCCATGCCAATGTCGAGCTGCCCGCCCCGCTCATCTTTGTGGGAAACGTGGGCGAGGAAGGTGAAGGCGATCTGCGTGGCATCCGTCATCTCTATAAACACGACGCACTCGCCGGCCGCATCGCCGTGCACATTGTTCTCGATGGCGCTGGCGCCGATTCGGCTGTCACCCAGGCTCTCGGAAGCCGCCGTTACCAGGTCACAATCAGCGGTCCCGGCGGCCACAGTTTTACCGACGCCGGCACGCCCAATCCCATCGCCGCACTGGCCTCGGCACTGGCCGCTCTGGCGGAAACCGCGCTGCCCGAAGAGCCTCGCACCACTCTGAACATCGGCACCATTCACGGTGGAACCAGCGTCAACTCCATCCCTGAGAGCGCCCAGGCCTCTGTCGATTTTCGCTCCACCGAACCGGACCAACTCCTTCGCCTTGAGGTCGCCTTGCATCGCGCCGTCGAAGATGCGGTCCAGCACGCCAACGCTGCGGCAAAGTCCCGCGGCAAGGGTGTTCTGTCTTTCTCCATCGCAAAGATCGGCGACCGTCCCGCCGCGCACCTGCCGGCCGACTCCCCACTGCTCGATGCTCTGCGCGCCGTCGACCGTCACCTGGGCCTGCGCACCGACCTGCGTCTTGGCTCGACCGACGCCAACATTCCCCTGTCGCTCGGCGTTCCGGCTCTATCTCTAGGCGCCGGCGGCGACGGTGGAGGCGCGCACACGCAAGCCGAGTGGTACTCCGCAAAGGATCGCGAGGCCGGCCTCAAGCGAGTGCTCCTGCTAACTCTCGCCATGATCGAATGGGCCGCGCAATCCTAGGCCCTTGGCCGTTTGCTTTTGTACGAGAATCGGGTGCCCCATCCTCGGCGCGTTTCTGTTTTTGCGCCTAGGGTGGGATGGGAGCCCGCCCACGACATTGGGCGCCCCATCCATTCCGCGCTGTTTGCGGAATGGGTGGGAGGCCACAGCACTCAATACCCACGAACGAAATCAAGAAGTCCGAATCTCCGTCTGCTACACTCCGCCCATGCGTGTCTTCACCGCCCTGCTCGCCGCAGCCCTCGCCACAGGCATCCTCTGCCCCGCACAAACTTCTACCGTGAAGCCTGCTCCGTCCAAGCGGCTGCGTCCCGTATCCGCCCCGCCCACTTCAATCCCTGACATTATTTTCTTCAACGGCGTTATCTACACCGGCGTCGGGATGCAGGACGACAAGCCCGAAACTGTGCAGGCCATGGCCATCGGCGGCGGAAAGGTCCTGGCCGTCGGCGCCAATGAGGACGTCACCCGCCTGGCAGGCCCCAATACGCACCTCCACGACCTTGACAGCGCCAACACCAGCACGTTTATCTTCCCCGGCTTCAACGACGCGCACACCCATCTCGGCCTAGCTGGGCACACCAAGCTCAACGTGGATCTCACCGGCGTAACGTCGCTGGCCAATATGCTGGCCAAGGTGCAAATCTTCGCCAACGACGCGCCCGCTGGTAGCTGGCTCACCGGCGGCAATTGGGACCACACGCTCTGGCCGAACAAGGCCTTGCCCACGCGCCGCGATCTCGACAAGGTCACTGCTAGCCAGCCAGCGTTTCTCGACCGCGTCGACGGCCACATCGCCCTTGCCAACACGGCCGCTCTGAAAGCTGCTGGAATCACCGGCAAAACCATTCCGCCGCAAGGAGGCTCCATCGATATTGACGCCAACGGAGAGCCCACCGGCATTCTTCGCGAGCGCGCCAAGGAGCTGGTTCAAAAGGTCATTCCGCCGCCTAGCGAGGACGACCGCCGCCGCGGCGACGAGCTGGCCATCGCCGACGCTCTGGCGCACGGTGTAACCAGCGTGCAGGACTTCAGCGACTGGCAGGACTTTCTTGTCTTTGAAGACCTCGAGAAGGAGAACAAGCTCCATCTGCGCATCACTGAATGGCTCCCCTTCAAAGACCCTTTGCCTGAGCTGCTCAAGATGCGCGCCCACCATGACCCCAAAGATCCCATGCTCCACACCGGCTTCCTCAAAGGCTTTTTGGATGGCTCCTTGGGCTCTCGAACCGCGGCCATGAAAGCACCCTATTCCGATGACCCCGCCAACACCGGCCTGCCCCAATACACTCAGCCGAAACTCAACAAGATGACATTGGAGCGCGCACGGGCAGGCTTTCAATTAGGCTTCCACGCCATCGGCGACAAGGCCGTCTCCATGGCCCTGAACGCCTATGCGCAGCCAGGCATTTCACGCACCGCCCGTAATCGCATCGAACACGCCCAGGTCGTCGATCCCGCCGACATTCCCCGCTTCGCCAAGCTCGGCGTCATCGCCTCCATGCAGCCCAGCCACCTGCTCACCGACATGAATTGGGCCCAGGATCGGCTCGGGCCCAAGCGCGCCGCATACTCCTATGCATGGAAGGCCTTCCTCGATGCCGGCGTGCCGCTAGCCTTTGGCACCGACTACCCGGTCGAGCCCATCACGCCCTTTCGCGGTCTCTACGCCGCCGTCACGCGCATCAACGAGGCCGGCAACAAGTCCTACTTTCCGGAAAACAAGCTCACCCGCGGCCAGGCGCTCTACGCCTACACTCAGGGCTCGGCCTACGCTGAATTCGCCGAGAGTCACAAAGGCAAGCTCGCTCCCGGATACGATGCGGACTTCATCCTCGTCGACCGAGACCTCTACAAAGTCGGCGCTCCCGCAATTCTCTACTCCGCCGTCCTCGAGACATTCGTAGCCGGCCGCCAAGTCTTCCCGCCCAACGCGGATGCCACGAGCTCATCCGCAAGATAGGTAGCGCTGGCCTCCCGGCCGGCTGTCCTGCGGGTCTCCTGACGCGCATATCGCTGCTGCATAATCGAAATAGATGAAGCTCCGCGCCTATCTGTTGATGCTTGTTGTCGAAACCATCTGGGGATCGACCTTTGTAATTGTCAAGGGCGCTCTTACCGATGCGACGCCCGCGGCCTTCAATCTGCTCCGGATGACCCTTGCATTCGTGGTCCTGGCCGTGGCCTATCACCGCTACTGGCGCGGCATTCGCCCATGGCAAATTGCTGCCGGAGCGCTGGCTGGTCTGTGCCTGGCCGCCGGATACCAGCTCCAGACCACCGGCCTGGTTCGCACCACGCCATCCAAGTCCGCGTTCATCACAAGCCTCGTTGTCGTGCTGGTGCCGCTGCTCTCGTCCATCCCCAGCCTGCGCACGCCTGGAGCCCGCTCGCCCCGTTGGAATGTCTTCCTCGGAGCCGCGCTGGCCCTCGCTGGAATTCTGCTGCTAACCGCCCCGGCAGTCGCTAAGTCTGGATCGCGCCTTGGCGCAATCGCAGCCATCCTGCCCGATCTCGCTTCCATCAACACCGGCGATTTGCTCACCCTCGGCTGCGCCCTCGCCTTTGCATTCCATTGCCTTGTCCTCGGACACTTCTCGCCGCGCATCGCATTTCAACCCTTGGCCCTTCTGCAGGTCGGCTTCTGCGCGGTCTTCATGGCCCTCAGCATGCCCCTCATCGAACGTCCGCAAATCCATTTGACGTCCAACCTGGTCTTCGCCCTCGGCATTTCCTCCGTGCTGGCCACCGCCGCGGCCTTCTCTGTCCTCAGTTGGGCGCAGCGGGTCTTGCCCTCCACGCACATTGCCCTGCTCATGACATTGGAGCCGGCCTTTGCCTGGATCACTTCCTTCGCGGTCACTGGTGAGCGCCTCGGACTGCGCACCGCATCCGGCGCCCTGCTCATCCTTGCTGCCATCGCCCTGGCGGAGCTGGTTCCTCAGCCGCATTTACCTTCCGCGCATGAAGCGTGAAGCCCCGTCCCGCATCTTATCGCGCGTTTTGCGCCTCTTTGTTCGAATTTGCGTCTATTCCGCTAGAAGGCCAATCGTGTCATCTGTAGCCGTCCTAAATGCCGAGGTGAACTTCGAAAGCATCCAATCTTCATCGCACACGCTTCGGCCCGATGCGCAAAGGACCACGCGGCCAGACGAATCTACCCGCGACTGGCTATACTGGTAGTTGGTGCATTGAACATCCCAGCCAAGTGGCTGGTGAACCGACGAGGTCATCGAACCCATGAAATCGCTCTTTGAACGGCTGCGCACGCGCCGTCTCGCTTCGACATTTGTCTTGCTTGCCACGCTCTCGGCCGCCATTGTGGCCGGCTCCTTCGCCGCCCACGGAGTCCGCGGGCAGGAGAAGCAGAACAACAGCGCCGACGCTACTCCCCTCACCATCGTCAACTCCACGGTTCCGCCCAACGAGTTTGTGAAGATCGCCAAGCAGGTCGGTCCCGCAGTGGTGAACATCAACACCCGCACCCTGCCCAAGCAATCTGCAAACAAGGGCCGCCGCACCCCGCACGGGCGCATCCAACCCGTTCCGCAGAATCCCGGCGACGACGAGGATAACGACGATCAACAGCAGGGACAGGGCAACTTCCAGGACTTCTTCAACCGCTTCTTCGGCGGCCAGATTCCTGACCAGGAAGGCGGCGACGATAGCCGCGTCAGCGAATCGCTGGGCTCGGGCTTCATCGTCGATCCCAAAGGCTACATCATCACCAACAATCACGTCATCGAGAAGGCCGACCAGATCTTCGTCAAGCTCTCCACCGACCCCGACAATCAGGATGACGGCCGGCCCGCGCGCCTGATTGGTGTCGACAAGGCCACTGACCTGGCGGTCATCAAGATTGAAACCAGTACCCCGCTCCCGACGGTAAAGATGGGCAACTCCGACACCGCCCAGGTAGGCGACTGGGTCGAAGCCATTGGCAGTCCCTTCGCGCTTGCGCAAACGGTTACTGCCGGCATCATCTCCGCCAAGAATCGCACCATCGAACAGGGCGCTCCCGGCCAGTTTCAGCACTTCATCCAGACTGACGCGGCCATCAACCCCGGCAACTCCGGCGGGCCTTTGCTCAACATGAACGGCGAGGTCGTCGGCGTGAACACCGCCATCTTTACGCAGTCGAACGGCTACCAGGGTATCGGCTTCGCCATGCCGTCGAACACCGTTGTGTCAATTTACAACGACCTCATCGGTCCCAGCCACAAAGTGACACGCGGCTCCATAGGCATTGAATTCAAAGAAGGCCTCCCCGGCGCCGTCAATCGCGTTTACGGTTTCAAGAACGGCGTACTGGTGCAGAAAGTCACCCAGGGCGGTCCCGCCGACAAGGCTGGAATCAAGATGGGCGACGTTATCACCACCATCGATGGCCGCTCCATCAAGGACGGCGACGACCTGGTCAACGAAATCGCCAGCCGCCGGCCCGGCTCCACCATTCGCCTGGGCTTCCTGCGCGACGGCAAGCAGTCGGATGCCTCGGTCACCATCGGCGATCGCGACAAGGTCTTCGCCGATCTGGGCAATCAGCAAGCGGAGGCCAACCCTGACGAAAAGGGCAACCCCGGCGAAGCCAAGCTCGGCATCGTGGTCCGCGACTACACACCGGGCCCTAACTCAAAGCTGCACGCTCAGGGAGTCATCGTCCAGTCGGTCCGCACCGGGTCGTTCGCAGACCTGCAGGGTCTCGAGCCCGGCCTCCTTATCGTTCGCATCAACAAGCAGCCAACCGCAACCAAGGACCAGTTCGATGCCGTGGTCGGCAAACTCAAATCCGGCGATGACGTGGTCTTCGAAGTCATCGACCCGAAACACCCCGACAGCGGCCTCAATCTGCTCGGCGGTACGCTCCAATAGTGCTGAAACGGCGCTGGATTGAACTCCCGGTCCGGCGCCGTTTCCCTCAACCGGACAGATTCTCGATACTCTATCGATTTTTTCCGCCACAATGCGGGACTTTCCGATAAAATCTGATCGAAATCATCCTGCAGCGTTTTTCCGGGGGTAAAACCGGCGTGATATTTCTGCGAGCCACAATGGCTTTTACGCTTTCCGCGGCGCTGATCGCATCGCCTGCTTTTGCCTCCCGCGTCCACCGTGCCCCCACCAGCGGCCGCGCGCACATCACCCACAAGGCCGCCAAGCCGCACAGGGTCCATGGCCAACAGGCCATCGAACCGGGCCGCGTCAGCGAGATTCAGCAAGCCCTCGTCCGTGAGCACTATCTGAGCATCGAACCAAACGGCAAGTGGGACGCTGCAACCGAAGCTGCCATGCAGAAATACCAGGCTGACAATGGCTGGCAGACCAGGCTGATGCCCGATTCACGCGCCCTATTGAAGCTCGGCCTCGGCCCCGACTATTCCAACGCCATCAACGCCAAAAACGCTTCCTTCGCCGCACCGCCTCCGGTTACCACCATCCCTCCGGTTCAGTCCGCGGGCTTTGCCGAAGCCGCGGGCGTCAGCCACTAAAGCTATTCGAACATTGTTTTACCTAAGTCCCGTTCTTAATCGTCGCCGCTTTTTGTAGCGCCGGACTCCAGTCCGGCTGTCGTGCGGGCGTCCACGCACGCACCGCTGTTCGGAATGCTAAGAAGTCGATTTGTACGCCATCGGTAAAATCGTGCTAATCGCATTCGTATTCGTTGCGCTTCATCGCCGCGCAGAAAAAGGGGCGCCCAATAATCTGGACAGCCCCTTTGTCTACTCAATTTTCAAACCGCGCCCTAGAAGTGAAACGCCGGCATTCCCTTCAGCAGGAACTCATACCTCGGCCGCAGCGAGTCCGGCCCCGAGGTAATCGTGCTGTCCAGGTGGATCAGCTCATCGCCCTTGCCGTACTTCGGCCACTGCGGCAGTCCCGCTCCATTCGGATCGCCGGTCTTCGCAAAATTCGTCCAATAGCTCATCATCTCGTCGCTCAGCTTGCGATCCTCCGGCCGCCATTCCGCTCCCGGCCTGGTATCGAGGGTCCCGAAGACATACTCAATGTCGTCCGAGTGAAAAGCAAACCAACCGGGATGAAACTTGCTGGGCGGCGCGGCCAGTTCGAGGTGGTAACGATAAACCGGCGATTCTCCGGTCTTGCGGTGCGCCTCGATCCACTTCCAGGTACTGAACGCGATAAAGGCGTCGCTTCCAAAATCAATGGCCGAGCGAAGCGCCTGCGCGTCCGTATCCCCCGGATAAAGCTGAAGGAACTCCGCCGCGCGATCCTTGAATTGGCCTGCCGCCTGCGTCTTCCATTTCTCCACAGTGACCCCGCCCATCGCAGCCCAGTTCGCCTCATCGCGATTCCAGCCGGCCAGCAGCGGCACATGAGCCTGTTTCCCCGCGGCATAGGTATCCGCCACTTGCTCTGTAAGCACCCTGCCGTCGACCACTGGCCAGAATCCGCCCTTTTTGCTTTTCACCGCACCCAGGATCTTGTCTGTTGAAAGTGCCCGCAGTTCCCCAAGCGATTTGACTCCGAGCGAAGCAACCCACTCGCCGTCCGCCTTCTCCTGAGCGTCAAGAGTATCGGTCGGCAGTGCGTCGCTGAAGGCCGCACCGCTTTCCCCAATCCCCTTCGCGAACAGCCCTCGCGCCAGTGGCGACGCCATCAGAGTGCTTACCGCAAACGAGCCCGCGCTCTCGCCAAAGATGGTCACGTTGTCCGGATCGCCGCCAAAGTTCTTGATGTTGGCTTTTACCCAGCCGAGTGCGGCCACCATGTCCAGCAGCCCGTAGTTCCCTGCCGCGCCGTTGGCTTCTTTGGCCAGGTCCGCCGTAGCCAGAAAACCGAATACTCCCAGCCTGTAGTTGATGGTCACCAGCACCACGCCCTTGAGCGGCAAAAAGTCGCCGTTGTGCCGCGGCTCCGAGCTGGCTCCTCCCGCGTATCCCCCGCCGTGGATCCAGAACATCACCGGCAGCTTGCTCTTCCCTGTCGAGTCGGCCGGCGCATAGACGTTCAAGAACAGGCAATCCTCGCTCTGCCCGCTGTCCTGGAAGACCATATCGGCGAACACAGGCCCCTGCGCGCAGTGTGCGCCGAATTTGGTTGCATCGCGCTCACCCTTCCACTTCGCCGCAGGCTCGGGCGCCTTCCAGCGCAGATCGCCCACCGGCGCCGCCGCGTAAGGCAGTCCCAGAAACGCGTTTACCTTGCCATCGTTGATGGTCTTGCCGTGAACCTTGCCCTGTTCTGTCTTCACCGTCAACGGATCTGCCAGAACCATCGTCGACGTTCCCAGCATCAGCCCCAGGGTAGCCAGCGAACAAACTACTTTGATCCCTATATGCATCACAAGAATCCTCCGTGCAACACAATATCAGGACGGGCTGAGTGCTGGACGAGTTTCACATCTTGCGATGGGGAGATCGGCGTATTTCATTCACAGCATCTCCGGTCCCAGCAGGTCCGCCATCGTCTCACGCCGCCGGATGAGCCGCGCCTTAGCGCCCTCGACAAGCACCTCCGCCGGCCGCATCCGCGTGTTGTAATTCGAACTCTGCGCCATGCCGTAGGCCCCGGCGTCGAGCAGCGCCACCAGATCGCCAGGCTCAACGGGAGCCAGCTTGCGGTCGCGCGCGAAAAAGTCTCCCGTCTCGCACACCGGCCCCACAACATCCACGGTCCGTGGCCGTCCCGCGCGCAGCCGCACAGGAACAATCTCGTGATATGCCTGGTAAAGCGCCGGGCGGATCAGGTCATTCATCGCCGCATCGGTAATCACAAAAGTCTTTTTGCCGTTGCGCTTCACCTGCAGCACACGCGCCACCAGCGCACCCGCCTGCGCCACAATGAACCGCCCCGGCTCTAACAGCAGTCGTCCCTCGAACCCGGCCAGCGCCCGCTCAATGGCTTCGGCATACTCGCCCACCTTGGCCGCCGCGTCAAACACACCGCTATGGTAGTCGATCCCCAAGCCACCGCCCGCATCGATGGTCTTGAGCACAATACTCTCGCGCCGCAACTGGCCGGCCAGCTTGGCGACCCGCTCCATTGCCGCGCCAAAAGGCGCCGCGGATCGAATCTGCGACCCAATATGCACGCTCACACCGTGCGCTTCGAGCCAGCGGTGGCCGACGACGCTCTTGTAGATTCGCAACGCCTGGCGAATATCGATGCCGAACTTATGCTCTCGCAAGCCCGTCGAAATGTACGGATGCGTCTCGGCAAATACATCCGGATTCACGCGCAGCGCAAACCGCGCTTTCCTCTTCAGCTTTGCCGCGCGCGCGGCCAGCAGCGCCAGCTCCGCCTCGCTCTCCACATTGAACTGAAGAATCCCCGCGTTCACCGCCAGGTCGATCTCTGCCACCGTCTTGCCCACGCCGGAGAAGACTACACGGTCCGCAGCTTCGGGCGCCGCAGTCATCAAGCGTTCAAGTTCCCCGCCAGACACGATATCGAATCCAGCTCCGCGATCCGCAAGCAGCTTCAGAATCGCCAGCGCCGAGTTGGCCTTCACCGCGTAACAAACCAGGTGCTCTCTGCCCTTGAGAGCCCGTTGAAACATGCCTAGCCGCTGCACAATCTGGTCGGCCGAGTAGACATACAGCGGCGTCCCGAAGCGTCTCGCCAGGCCCTCAATCGAGACTTTACCGCAGCGCAGCGCGCTCCCCGGTTGCGGGTGATGAAAGGGGCGCGAAGATGTCATCGATGGCTGAGTCACAACGAAATTCCAGAGTAGAGCATCGTTTAAGAAGCTGCCTTGTGTCAGGGCACGACTTCAGTCGTGCCGAAAACTGCCAAAAAATAAGGGGTTTTAACCCCTGAGGGATTGAAACCAGATTCGCTGACCATTCTTGAAACACGCTCTAGAGCGTTCTCTTGAGCCTACAGCATCCTGCACGTGTATTCCCAGCCTCGATCCCCGCAGCACTGAAAGCACATTTAAGGTACTGGTGCAGCTTGAAGGGTACGGGCTTCAGCCCGTACATAAATCAGGCAAAATGAACCTGGACTTTAGCCCCAGGGGGAGCTTGTCTTCAAACTGACCCATTGCTCTCTCCACAACTCGCAGAGAATGCCCGTTACAATAGCCAGATGGTGCGGTCGTCGAAAGTTGACTTGGTGGGCGTAGGGCTGAATGCCACCGACACATTGATCCTTCTCCCCGAGTTCCCCGCGCGCGGTTCAAAAATGGAGTACGGCGACGCCTCCATCCTTCCCGGCGGGCAGGTGGCGACCACCGTTGTGGCCTGTCAAATCTGGGGACTGAGCACGCGCTATGTTGGCAAGCTGGGCGACGACGACGCAGCGCGCCTTCATCGCGATGCCTTCGCCCGCGCCGGCGTCGAGACGCAACTGATCACCGTTCCCGGCAGCATGAGCCCTCAGTCGCTGATCCTGGTCGACGGCGGCGGCGAGCGAACCGTGCTTTGCCGGCGCGACCAGCGCCTCTGCCTGCAGCCTGCGGACCTGGTCCGCGAATGGGTCGTCAACGCCCGCGCGCTCCATGTCGATGGTCACGACACCGCCGCGGCAACACTGGCCGCGCAATGGGCTCACGACGCCGGCATCCCGGTCATCGCCGATCTCGACGACGTGTATCCGGGCATCGATGGCCTCATCGAAAACATCGACTTTCTCATCGTGAGCCGCGATTTTCCTTGCCGCCTCATGGGGGACGACAATCTCGAAACCGCCCTGCGCCACATGCAATGCCGCTATGGCTGTGAACTCACCGCCGCAACCCTGGGCACCGACGGCGTGCTGGCTTGGGATGGAAGCCGGTTTCATCACAGCGCCGCATATCGCGTCCCCGTCGTCGACACCACCGGCGCAGGCGACATCTTCCACGCCGGATTCATCTATGCATTGCTTCAGGACTGGCCGCTCGACCGCCAGTTAGACTTCTCCTGCGCCGCGGCCGCAATGAACTGCATGGCCACCGGAGCCAGGGGCGGTATTCAACCCGTCGAAGCCATCGAAAACCTGATGGCCACCGCGCCTCGCTACGAGTCCGCTCTCGATCTGCCCGTCCTCGACTGAGCTAAAACCTCATCCGGAAATTGGCTCCTGAGGTAGCGCCGGTCTCCAGACCGGCTGTAATGGCGGCGTCCACGCCGCCGGCAGCGATGCGCGGGTCAGGAGACCCGCGTGACAGCCGGCCTGGAGGCCGGCGCTACCTATTCTGATACGGTCCAAGGCCTACTTCTTGGGCGCAGCCTCAACCACCATGCGCACCAGTTGCGCCATCTCATTTTTGTGCACCACGCGCTTTGTCATCCGTTCATCCACTCGGTTCACAACAATCAAATCCAGCGACGGCACCACTACCGCGTACTGTCCAAGATGCCCCTCCGCCCAGAAACTTCCCTTCGGAAACGCAATCTGCTGCGCTCTGCCGCTGGCCGAGTCCCCTGTCCACCACAGATACCCGTAGCCGCCCGACTCCGTATCCGAGTAGGGCCGCGTACTCGCCTTCACCCAGTCCTCCGGCACCACCTGCGCCCCGTTCCAATTGCCTCCATGCAGAAAGAGCATGCCGAACCGCGCAAAATCCCGGGCGCTCATATCGAATACATATGCGGGAAACCGTGAATCCGAGCTCCTGATGTATTCGCCGTCCCGAGGCTTGAAATCCTGCATCCCAATCGGCTGCGCAATTCGCCGATAATACGAATCGAATATCTTCTCGCCTGTCGCCTTCTCGTAAATAAACCCGAGCGCATTGAAGTCCCAATTGTTGTAGTACCAGAACGTGCCGGGCGCATGCGATCCGCGCGGAGGCTTCGCATCTTCCATCCCCTTGGTCTCATAAACGGTCGGATGGTAGACTCCCGACCGCGCTTGCAGCAGCTCGCGCACCGTCGCCCGCTTCTCTTCGGCCGTCAACGACGGCTTGTTGTCGTCGATGCCAAGCTTCTCCAGCGTATCGTCGGGATTGATCTTTCCCTCGGCAACCGCAATCCCGATCAGCGCATTCAACAGGCTCTTGCGGCAGGAGTGCAGGTTCGACTTATGCTCGACATCGCCCCACGCGGCAACCACCAAGCCATGCTGCACGATCATCGCCGATGTCGAGCCGATCTCCTCGATATACTCCTGTATTTGCCCCAGCTTTTTCGGCGGCCACCCAGCCTGCTCAGGCGAACGTAGCTGCTGCCACTCCGCTCCCGGAAAAACCGCAGCCTGACCATTCGCCTGGATCGTCGATCCAAGCAGCACAACCGCCATCAACCATCCAGCCTTGTTCATGCCTTCACGGTCCCCATCGGTGAGATCAGCAAAAGCGTCACGCTCTCCGCTGTAGTTCGTTTATGCGGAGTTCCCCGCGGAATCACCAGCATATCGCCCTTCTTCAGCGGGATGCTGGTTGCTCCCTCCGACGCCGGCGCAAGCCATTCGCCCGGTCCTTTGCTGTGTCCGCCCTTGGGTGTTCCGCCAACTTCATAGACAGTGGCTCCGTCCAACACGTGAAACACGTGGTCGCGGCCTTCGTGCCACTCGAACTCTTTGGCGCTCGTCGCCTTCTCCACCTGCAGCAGCACCACAAACGGCAGCGTCTTTCCATCCACCAGGTTATTGCTGCCCGGCTTTGCTTTGAGCGCCTTGATGTCGTCCTCAATGGTCTCCGCCGTGAACAGTTGAAACGGCGCCGGGCCGGCAGGTGGCGCGTTTTGCCCTTCCGCCGGCGCAACATACAGCGATGCATCGGCAAGTGCGAGCCCCGCCACAGCAGCTACCGGCGCCGTTCCCAGGAATGTGCGTCGACTGAGATCCTTCATTGCCAGTTTCCCCCTTCGATTGCTTCCCAAGAAATGTAAATCATCGAATGCCACATTCTGTAAGCTGGTGGTGAATCGGTTTGGCGGGTACGGGCGTCACTCGCCGCAGCGGGCGGAAAGCTCGCTCGTGTGGTAGGCCTGGGATTTATCCCTGGCATGACATAGACAGAATTCACGCCAGCTTTAGCCCCTGAGGTAAGCCACTTTCAAACAGACCAACTACCTGCGAGCCTGTGGCATCATCAGCCTTCCGGCTGCCGCAACCACTCCGCCAGCAGCGTAGCCACCTTGCGCGGCTGTTCATAAGCCGCAAAATGTCCCGCATCCGGCAACAAATGAAACTCGCATCCGACGGGCGCAGCATTGAACGCGTCCATATCCGCTGGTGAAACAGCCAAATCCTCGCCGCCCGCGATGGCCAGCACCGGCGATTCGATAGTGCCCACCGTTGCCAATGAATCGGCCCGTGTAGCCAGCCCTGCCTGCACAGCCACTACCGCCTCGGGCGTCAGCGTCATTCGCGCCCTCAGTTCGCCCACGATTTCAGGGCGCCGTTGCTTCGCAGTCGCTCCAATCAAGCTCTGCGCCATGCCGTCAAACATCGCCGCCACGCCGCCGGCACGCGCCTGCGCAATATTGGCCACTCGTTTTTCCAGGTTGGCTGCGGCATCCGGCTGCGGTTTCGAGCAGACAAAAGCCAGCCCCCGCATCCGCTCCGGAACTCTGCGCCACAGCTCCAGCAGCACGTAGCCGCCGATGGAGCAGCCCGCAAAAACTGCTTCCTTCACATTGAGATAATTCAGAAGAGCAATAACGTCGGCGGCTAGTTGCGCCATGGTCAGCACCGGCGCATCGGGCACGCCAGCAAAGCCACCCACCGGTAAGTCTCGCCCCAACTCCGAAGCGCCATGCCCGCGCAAGTCCGGAACAATCGCCCGCACTCCAGCCAAATCCTCAGTCAGAGGACGCCAATAATCGTGATCGAGAGGTGTGGGATGCAGAAAAACCAGCGGCAGCCCCGCTCCGCTATCCCAAAAGCTGAGCCTTGCCCCATTCGATTCGTATGAGCCGTTCATATACCAGGAGGATACGCCCCTGGCATCTCAAATGGCTCCTCGGGAATCCCAATCCACCCCGCCACGTAGGCCACGCCCACAAACCCGCTGGTGAAGAAGAATCCGAGCACCGTGAGTATTCGCACCAGCGCAACATCCCAGCCATTCGACTGCGCCAGCGCCAGGCAAACGCCGGCGATCTGCCGGCCCACGCGCGGCCTGACCAGCGGCCTGCCAGGTACACGCATTGGCGTGGCGATCACCGCTCCGCAGTTCGAGCAGAACCGAGCGCTGCCCGGCAGTCCCGTGCCACATCGATTGCAAAAGACGGCCATGATCCGATCCTCCTCACCCAACCCTATCCAATGTAAACATACGGAGCCAAGCCAGCGCCGGTTCCATCCTCCCCGCCTCAGTTCCCCGTATACGCGTTGCGCAAATGCTTTCTGGCAGTATCCGCCCGCGACGTCTCGGGACCGCTGGCAATTGCCGCCCGGTAATCCTTCACCGCCAGTTGCCTCTCACCATTCAGATCGTGACACTCCCCGGCCGCCAGCAGCGAGCGGATCTTCAGTTCCGGCCCAATGCCCTCGGTCCAGGCAGCCTGCTCATAGGCCTGCGCAGCCTCGCTATAATGGCGCTGCCCACGCAAAGCATCGCCCAGACCAAAGTAAGCAAGCTCCATTCGCGCTTGAAAGAAGAATCCCGGCTTGGCGTTGGCGCCAATTATCTCGCGGTACGCGTCCACCGCGCCCATCCCTTCGCCCGCATCCTTGCGCAGGTTAGCCTCCTCCAGCCAAAACAGGTAGTCGCGCGGATACGAAGCCTTCAGCCCGCGGATGACCTCAATCGCCTGCTTGTAGCGCGCCTCGCGCCGCAGAAATAATGCAATGGCTGTCCGCGCCTCCATGCTGGTCGTGATGCCGCGATTCCCATCGTCGGTCAACATCTCCAGGCCCCTCGTCTTTGACCCGGTGATGCCCACAAATCCAATCAGCAGCTTGAACGGCAGAGGCAGCGCGCCAACCACATACTCATACACGCCCACAATCACCTTGGCGTCTACATAATTGGGATCCAGTTGCAGCACCCGCATCCCGTCGTCCTTGGCCTTCGTGGCCAGCCGGAATCCCGTCCCATACGCCCGCTCAACCATGGCCACGTAGGTACACCGCAAGGCGCGCGACCATCCCCGCGCATACAGCGCGTCTACATCGTTAGGGTTGCTTGCCAACCGCCAGTTGGCCTCGTTCACAACCTCGTCGGCCAGCGCGAAAATCCGATCCCGCATCTTCGGGTCCTCTTCGGTCGCGTGGCGGCCCGTCAAAAACCCGTCGTTGGCGTAGAAAGTCGTGTCCAGCAGGTCCTGCCGGTAGAGTTCCTGGAAGATCACCGCCTCCAGCAGCATTACGGTCCCCTGCGGGTCGCCTGGATGGGCCGCATGAAACCGCTCGAATCGCTCGATCGCTCCCGGAAAATCCAGATTGTAAAAGTGATCGTAGCCCTCTCTAACCAGCGGGTCCCGGTTCAGCGGGTTGGTATGCACATCGGAGGCCCAGCACAGGCTGGCCGCTCCCAGAAACAGAATTCCCCATCCCAGCTTCCTCAACGAGAATGTTCCGGCCTTCAACCTGTTGTCTCCCTCTTGCTCGCATCCTCTAGTGAAATTCAACGGCTGCGGAAAATCTCGTTCGAGCGGTAGGCCAGGGATTAATCCCTGGCATAAAAACAACAGAATCGACGTGGGCTTTAGCCCCTGAGGAATGCTTTTGGCCGCTTTCGCCCCCGAACGGGCCTTTTCCCGCAGCCCGTTCATCCCCGAGCGATGAACGCGGGAAAAAAGGAAACTCCCGCGTCTTTGACGTTAAACAAACCAGGAACAAGCTTCAAGTTGCTCCATTATCCAGGCCACCAATCTGCAGGTGATGTGGTGGCCTGCTTTTCCCAAAGGTCTTAACTGCTTAAAGGATCTGCGCGATGAATCGGAAAGAATTGCTGCGGCTGCTCGTCAACCAGGCTCAGTTTAACGGATTCGACTTTCGATCCTGGTTCCAGGTTCATATTCAACCGATTTGGCCTGGCGCTGAACAGGCCCTGACCCTGCTGTCAAACGAGGGTCGCCACTACACGCTGCTATTTTCCCACAGCTTCGCCCGTTGCTTCTGGCGGACTGGCGCACAAATCAGCTTCATGGTTCCCTCCATCACCTACCCCAGGGTCAATGCTCAGGGCGACGTGGTGCAGGTGACCCGAAAGCCTTTCACGCGCCGCACCATCAAGCCCGATGTGTGGAGATATCATCTGCGCCAGATGGCCATCGCCGAGGACCCCATCGATTACCTCTGCCGCTTTCTGCCCGCGCAGGATCAGGCTAGGCTCCGCCTGCCTAGAAGAGAGCCGGCAAGAGTGCCGCTGGCTGCGCAGGCCTGATAACGGCGTCCCGGAAAGAGGATTGAGGTTGACTCAGGCCTGACGCCGACTTCGCTGAGAGATGGATCGAAGGTGATCGTCCATGATCCTTCGGGTGACAACCAGAGCGTATTCCCAAATGGTGTAGAGTTCGGGTGCACCACCTTTCCTTCAGCAATCTCTAATTCGGAGAAGGGTGCTCCACATGATCGACCACCATCGCATCCACTTGTGCTTTCTGGGACTCAAGCTTTAGCCCAAGCTGCTCCTGAATGGCAGTGAAGAGCGGCGGGGGCGCGTCCGGGGCATCGCTTGGCGGCGGCGGGCGTATGCCCATTCCTCCAAACTGCGAATCATCCGGCGTCCACTTCAGCTCAAAATCCCACCTGCCCGTGAGGCTGGTTTGATCGACCACTGGGCGATCCAGCACGGCCGATTGCATCAGGTGCACAAAGTCTCCCATGGTCGCATTGCGCACATTCAGGTCACCGAGATTACGGAAGAACAGTCCGGGAAGTCCGTTCGGATTTCCGTCATCCTTGGTCATCTTCGGGCCCGTTTTGCCGGCCGTCAATACATACGCCGGAAGCTCCTTCTTTTCTTCGTGGAACTTGAGCTGGAAGCGATCGGCAAGCAGCTTCTTCAACATGATTCGCAACTGGCCGGTGCTCGGGTCTCCCGGGGTGTCCGGCTTACCCTCGATGTCGAATTTCTCCGTGTTCATCCACTCCGGCCCGCCAATGACCTGCTTCTCCTGCACGTCGTAGGCAAAGCCGATGAGGGACATCAATGTTGTATTGAACGTCGTGAATCGACTGCCGCGCCACAGAAATGCCCTTCCCTGGCGATCAGGTTGACTCGGCTTGATGGTCGCCACCTCCAAACTCGGAATTGCATCCGCCGCCATCGGCTTCGACGGTTCAGGGATCGGCCAGGCCGTGTCGGGCGTTGTTCGCTCCAAGAGTAGCGAGATCGGCGTCGTGCCTTCCATCCAGGTTCCCGCAATCGACTTGCCGTCCGCGGACATCTTGCCTTCATAGCTGCGGTCGACCACTGTGATCTTGAATCTCAGCACACCATCTTGAAAGTTGACGGTCGCTACGGGAATGCTTTGACCGCTCTGGTCGATGCTGTACCACACGGCCTTCAAGGCGCCGGCATCCGTCTTGGAAACCTTCACCACGAGCCGCAGGTCGATCTGGGGATGTTGGTCTGTCTTGGGAATGTGCAGCGTTCCCTGCCACGTCCCGACAATGTCTGCCGGCGAAGCTGGCGTCGATGGCAGTGTCGCCGCCGCCGGCGCGGGCTGTGCGTTTGCGCATTCCCCGTTCCCTGAAAGCAGCAAAGCCATTGCTCCGGCAGTGCAACACATCAACCCGAGCAGCGCCTTCCCGCAATGATGCAATCTCCGTTCGTTCCTTCCCATCCTTATCATTGAGAAACCCTTTTCCTCGCCCATCCTTAGAATTGCGAAAGACGTAAGCCCGCGAATTGAATGCGAGAAGGATACACCAGCAAGGCGTGTGTGCCTTATCTTGGTTGCGACGAAATAGGCGACCCGCACAACCAGTACCGACAAAACCGGGCCGAATTCAGGCTTGACACGTGCATTGGCCTGTTACTGTCGTCCGACCATGTGTATTTCGATTGCGGAGATCTACCCGCAACTCGGAAGTCGGAGATTTCTCTCCCGCGTGCATGATGAGTGCGTTGGCGACTTCATCGATCCAATCCTTCGCAAAGTTGGCGAAGATGGGGCCGAATATCTTAACGGCCGATCGAGGGTGGGACCTCCGCCAAAGAGCCAGAATCCTCAATGAGAGTTCTAGCGGTCGTAAATATAGGTTGTGCGATAGCGCAGTGTAATGTCTTTTCGTAGCGCCGGTTTGACAAGCAACTCGTGATTGGTCCCATCTGGAGACGTATCCGGCGTAAAGCTGAGGATATACGCAGCGCCTCCGTCTGCAACTACGCCCTTGAGTTCCGCAGCCAAATCGCTGGAGCGACGCAGCGTGCGCCCGCCCGTAGCCTCTGAAACCTCGCGAAATATTCCCTGGATTGGATGCACATCCTGTTGTATTTGCGCCGCGGCCCGGCCAGGACTTAATCCGTTGCCTTGGTCCGCTCCATTAGCGGAACGTGCCGTATACCCCACAGCCTCCACGTTCCGGTTGCCCAAGTCGGCGCCTATGCCGCCAGCTTCGAGTTGTGAAGCATCGAGAGGATAGAGGCTCACATGGGCGTCGTTCAAGGATTCCTGCACCTTTATCGCAAACGGATCGAGAGCCTTGGATCCTCTCTCCGTAACCGCGGGCCGATAGCTCCAATCGGCGAGCACATTGTCACTCGCTATCCATACAAGATTCTTGCGGCCAGGGACAGATTCCAGGTGGCGCGCCGCAATTCCAATGATGGACAGAGCCGTGTGCTCCGGATTGCCGGCAAAGCTGCGCAATTGCAAATCGGTGGGCATCGGCGAAGCCACATCCACCGTGTTTTGAGTGGCGCCTTCCAAGGGCGCGTACAGCTCTTGTGCAGAACTTGCGTTGCCGTTTACCTGCACCAAATCATTGGGGTGACTGACGGTGTCGAACTGCTGCCGAATCCGCCGTTCTTCCTCTTGCGCATGTGCCAGTTCCTGAGCGTCCGGCAGCCATTTCCGAAGCACTTCTGCTATATGGCCGTGATCGGCGCTCGGCTCAACGAGGATTTGAAGCCCCGTTTCCTTCATAACATAAATTCCCACGTGATCGTTTTCAGCTAGATGGGCCAAAAAACGCTGGACCTCCTGGCGCGTGTGCGACAAATCGTCCCATGCCAAGTCCTTTGAATCGACAAGGAGAACCGTCGTGGTTCCTTCGGTCCCGGTCGAATCAGCTGCTCCAATCGGCGCGCCCGGGCCGTCGGGATGTTGAATCTGCTCCGAGTTCGATGCGGCCTTCGAGTGATCCGGCGCCAAATCGGTCGCCGGCATCCGTCCAGGCGCTGAGAAAAACTTCAGTTGCTGCTTGCGCCCGTTATCGAATATCTGGAAGTCGTCGGGTTTCAGATCAATGACAGGATGTCCCTTCTTGTCATAAGCTACGAGTCCTACATCGACCAGACGTGCAGTCGTGCGAACGACCGCTGCAGTAGGCAGTGAACAGTGCTCGTCATCCTTTGTCGCAGCTTCCGCGCCCGCATTGGCGCTATCCGCTTTCTGCACCGTTGCCCCGGCTGTACGGATTGTCTGCGCAGGCATGGATGCGTCAACCTCCGGCGCGGGCGGCACGCTCGGACCGGCTGCCAGGCAGCAGAGCATAACCAAAGGGAGAAACGGCATGAAACGACGGCGCATGGCGCCTCCTTGTTCGATGCCCCGCCGAGTATATCTCGAACAGGAGTTGGACGACCCGGCAAGATCCGAAGAAGACGGCTGTGACCGCCGGGAGGTTGTCCCTTTGACTTGCCGTCGCGAGCCTGGTTACTGCCAAATCCTGCAATGTTCTCACCTCCCGGCTCCGCGCCACCCCAACCGCAAAGTTGCGGTGCTTCAAATGCGCACATTCTCCGCAACGCGGACGCACCCTACAGTTGTGACCGCAGTTGACCGGCCCGCGGATGGTCATTGCGGCGTTTCCGGAGGGTGAACGTCAACCCTTCAGCGTCCAACTCGTTAGTTACTCTTGACAAACATCCCCTCACACCCCATCGAAATCCAATTTGCATTAAGATTCAGGTATGCCCATCCCCGAGAGGCTTAATCCCACGTTCGCCGCGGCCAAGCCTGCCCGTCCTGACCCGCTCGACCAGGCACGCAAGCGCCTCATCGTGGCCCTTGACGTTCCGAATGCGGCCTCTGCCACGGCCTTGGTTGGCCGGCTCGATGGCCAATGCCAATGGTTCAAGGTCGGGCTTGAGCTATTCGTCGCCGCCGGTCCCTCTGTCCTTAAGCCCCTTCTCAAGCGCGGTCACTCCATCTTTCTCGACCTCAAGTTCAATGACATTCCCAACACCGTCGCCGCAGCCGTCCGCTCTGCTGGGTCCCTTGGCGTCCGCATGTTGACCATCCACGCCAGCGGTGGCCCGGCCATGCTTGCCGCCGCCAAAGCCGCTCTAGACGGCCTCGCCGACCCGCCCCAGCTGCTCGCCGTCACCGTGCTCACCAGCATGGACGCATCCCAGACAGCCGCTGTTGGTATCGACCGTTCGCCCGCCGAGCAGGTCGAGCTGCTGGCCCGCGTGGGACTCTCAGCCGGAATTCGCGGCTTCGTTTGCTCGCCCCACGAGGCCGCTTCCCTGCGCGCCTTAACCGGTCCCGAAGGCGTCCTGGTAATCCCCGGCATTCGTCCCGCCGCCGCCGAGCCAGGCGATCAGAAGCGCGTCGCTACGCCCGCTGAGGCCCTCCGCAACGGCGCCAGCTATCTTGTTGTCGGCCGGCCCATCACCCAGGCTCCCGACCCAGCCGAAGCCGCCGAAGCTATTCTCCGCGAGATGTCTGAAGCCCTTGGAGAACGGAGCTCATAACGCAAGAAAAGCCCGGCGATTTGCCAGGCTTCTTCCCGCACTGAATCTGAACTGTTACTTAAAGTTTCTCGTAGAAATCGCACGCCGAACACGAGATGTAGACTCCGCCGGGAACGCCGCGCTCGCGATCTTTCACTCGCTTGACAATGCGCGTCGGCTTGCTGCACTTCGGACAGTCGGTCGACTTGGTCGTGTCCATTACCTTCTTGCGGTCACCTGTCTTTGCAATCTTGGCCATTCTTCGGGTGTTTCTCCTTCCGGGGTTGTCTCTGCACACGCCCGCTCCACGGGATCCCCAGCGACAGGCCTTCGTCGGTGGGGTGGCGTGGCGGACGGCTTCAACGGCGCGGTCGTTTGCCGCCTCACATCGCAATAGAATTGCCTGGAAGAAGCGGGACTCGCTGGCTTCAGTTTACACGATCGGTCAGTCTCGAGTTTTCAGGTTCAGTCGGTTTCGCCGGCTTTCGCATTCACTTGCGCCAAGAGCTTCGACGGGCTCGGCTGCGACGCATCTGCGGGCGGCGGCTTCACATTGGCCGGAGGCTGGCCGGAAGGCGCAGGCTGGCCCGATGGCGGCGCCTGACTCGGCGGCTGCGGCGAATCCGATTGCTCATCGGGATTGGCGCCCGGCTGCGAATCCGGCTTCTGCTTCGGGAATTGAACCGGCTTCATCACTCCGGTGCGGCCGGTCGAATCTCCGGTGGTGCTGGTCGACGTGCCCACGGTCCCGGTCTCGCCAGGTTTGCGCAGGCTGGGCGGCGCGGCTGGAGCCTGTGTGTCGGGATCGAGCTGCACATCGCCCACCTTGGCGATGCGCGTTCCAGGATTGCCAGTCGGATCTAGCGGCGTGCCGTCGGTGCGCATCAGGCCAGCCACTAAATCCTTGTCGTAAATAACGGGCGTCTGCCCTATCTTGGCGACCTCCACGCGAATCACCCGATTGCCATTGACGCGGACAAACTCCACATCCTTGGGCGGCTTGCCATACATCCACTCCTCGAATGGCATCTGCCCATCCATCTCGCGCGTCTTTCCATCCGGCTGCCCTTTGGCAAAGAGCACCATCTCCGTGCTCATTCCCACCCACACCTGATGGTTGAGAATGGCCTCTTTCAGCTTGGCCGGCAGCGTGTCTGTATAAGCCTGAATGGGAGTCTTCAAGTCGAACGAGATCAGCGGAGCCAGCAGCGCCTTCACTTCTGACCCGGTCAGCTCCGGAACACGGCCCGGAAACGTAAGCGAGAGTCGCGAGCCGGTAACCGGCTGCCCGTCGTCCTGCACAATCGGGCCCATGACATCGGGCCCCGCGCCAATCTCAATGTGCCGCAGGAATCTGTGCTTCGGATCCGGGCCGCCGTTCAGGTCGATGACAATCCTGTTGCGTTCGATCTTGATATCGGTCAGTACCAGGCGGTCGCCGGGCTTGGAAGATAGCCCGTTGCCGGTAACCATGTCAAGATACGCCTCTCCCGCCGGGTCGAGGTAACCGTTGGCCTCGAGTGTCAGGCCCTTGTGGCCGCCTGGAAACGGACGCATGGCGAATCCCTGCTCCGATTGCAGCACCCGGATCAGTTCCAAACGCGTCTTCGGATCGAGCTCCGACTTGGTGAGCGGAACATGGGTCGGCTTGATCTGCTGAAATTTCGCGTCGACTTGATTGACAGTCTTTCCCGTGGAGGTGTTCGTCACCGCACCCGTCTTCGAATTGACGGTGATCTGAGCCTGGGCAGCGCCTGCAAGCAGCAATGCCGCGAGAGCGAACCCGCTTACCATCCATTTGAATTCGATCAATCGCCTTTCGCCCTCAACCTGGGGAATCGGCCGCGCCGGAGATAACAGAATCATGGGAACCTCCCATGCAAGCGAATAGCATTCAAGCAAAAGATAGTCCGATTGGTGCAGAAATGGCAAATCCAAACCGAAACAGCGGCAGGCTTCATTGGACAGATGCGTTAAACCTTGCATTGACGAATGCAGCCGTTTTTCCGGCCTTATTGCTTCGCTGGCGGCGGCGTGTCTGCCGGAGCTATTTGCACCAGAGTGGGAGGCGCAGGCTCAACTGGTCCCATAGCCGCCTCATGCTGCTTCCGCGCAGCCGCGTCCAGATCCACTGCAATGCCTCCCGGCACGATTACGGGCGCGTTGTACTTGAAGTCCAGATCGCGCGTGACCCTGAAGATGACCAGCAGTCCCGCAAAGAGCACTGCGAAAGCAACCCAGGTCCCATCCAGCCCAAACCCTCCGCCGGTGAGCCAGAACGGACCCATGGGATCGCCCTGCACCACGGGCGAATGGCTGTTGACGCCGCTCACGGCAAGCCCGAAGAGGAGAGCCCGGCTTGCCTTCCAGCCGAAGTTGAGCCCCCAACTCAGCCACAGAGCCTTGGTCCGCAAATAAGCCGTGGAGAGCAACAGGCTGAGCACAACGGAAACCGCGATGCTGGCGCGGTTCGACCCCGGCGCCTGGGACTGCACGATGGCATAGTAGGCCGCAAACCCCAGTGCCGCTCCCAGCGGCCCCACTGACTGAACAAATCGCTGAAATCCGTAGCCTCTGAATGCAATCTCTTCGGCCAGGGCAGCCAGCGCAAAGAATGCCGCGTCGGCAACCAGCCAGCCCCAGGCAGTGCGCTGCACGTTGAGGAAGATTGCAATACCGCCGGCCAGCACCATGGGAATGACGCACACCAATGCCAACGACCAGCCAACGGCCAAACCCAATCCAGCTTCGCTCTGCCAGCCCTCCCGCCGCGGAAATCCCTGGGCTGTAACCGGACTCATCTGCCTGTCGAGCCACGATCCCATCGCCGCGTAACCTGCCAGCAGCAGGAAAGCCAGCATTGCCTGTTGCAGCAGCGGCGACCACTGCTCCTTGACCAGCCCTTGCGCCCCATGCCGCGCCAATGCCCGCGCCATGAAAAAGTACACTACGGCCAGAATGAATTCCAGGTAGGCGCGCATTCGGCCGCCACTGGCATGCGGAGCGCTCATCGGCATCCCCCGGCCATAGCTCGCCTTGCGCCCGCGAGGTGCGTCCAGTCACCGAATTTCATCCAGGCGATCGACATACTCATCAAATGAGATTGTTTCAGATTCCGACCTCGTCAGCTCAGGCGTGGTGAATTCGTCAGCTTGTGCTGCTGGAATTAGCCTTCCGTGTAGAACTGCGCGATGTTGCGGAACTTCTTCTGTCGCGCGGCCACCAGATCTTCGATCGGCATTGCCTTGAGCTCGGCAAGATGCCGTTTGAGCGCCGTACCCAGCAGACCGGCCCCTGCACCGGGATCGGTGTGCGCACCCCCAGGAGGCTCAGGAAGAATCTCGTCCACGCAGCCCAGCTCGGCAACCTCTGGCGCCGAAATGCGCATGGCCTCTGCCGCCAACTGCTTGTTCGCAGCATCGCGCCACATGATCGCGGCGCAAGATTCAGGCGTGATGACGAAGTAAAGCGCGTTTTCGAGAATCAGAACCTTGTCGCTCACGGCCAGCGCCAGCGCCCCGCCCGATCCGCCTTCTCCGGAAATTACCGAGATCGTGGGCACACGCAGCCTGGCCATTTCTCTCAGATTTCGCGCGATCGCCTCCGCCTGGCCTCGCTCTTCGGCGCCCAGCCCGGGATACGCGCCAGGCAGATCGATCAAGCTGATCACCGGACGTTCAAATTTCTCCGCAATCTTCATGCAGCGCAGCGCCTTGCGATAGCCCTCGGGATGCGGCATGCCGAAGTTGCGACGCACGCGGTCCCTGGTGCTGCCGCCTTTGCGATTGCCGATGACCATCACCTCATCGTCGCCCAAGCGCGCCATTCCGCAAGCCACGGCCTCGTCGTCGCCAAAGGCGCGATCCCCGTGAATCTCGCTGAAATCCGTGAAGACCCGCTCAATAAAGTCCATGGGGTAGGGCCGCTGCGGATGCCGAGCCCGTTCGATTCTGATCCACGCCGGTGAAACCGCCGGCGCCTGAATAGGTGTCCCTGTTTCCTGTTCGCTCATCAGTGAGGTCGCCGCTCCGGGCAGCTTGCCGTCGGCCCTCTAACGATTCTACGGGTCGCGGGCGGTTGGGACAATCGGCAAATTCACAGACCCTAACCAAGCCCCAGAAATACTGCCAAAGACCGATTTACCGCTGTCATCGTGCGCGGTTCAAGTTCACCAAATGGGTCGCCTACCTTGTCGCGCGGAATGGTGTGCGCCTTATCCACCATGATCTGCGATCGGGTATGCAAGCCGTTCCTCTTGCTTGGCTCCACGACAATTCGAAATGTCCGAATTGGATGGAGATCGCTGGTCAAGGGGAGAACCGTGACGGATGGATGTAGATCGAACAGGTCCGACTGAATCACTAACGCAGGCCTGGGCTTGCCGTACGCTCCTGCCCGAATCACCGGCACAAAGTCGCCGCGCTTCATACCCAGCCATCCGTATCCGCAACCTGGGCAATCCAGTCAAGTATCTCGGCCTCGTGCGGATCGGACGCAACAAGAAGCGATTCACGCCGACATAGCTGCCGGAAGCTCTCCGATCGTGTATCGGGAATCCAAATCTGCAGCGGTTTGAGCCCTGATTCGCGTAGGGACTCGCGATGCCTACGCACACGATCTGTTGTGGAAGCGCCCATGATTGAACCTCTGTTTCATGAAACATTCTATCGCGATTGGCTGTTTCATGCAACATCCCAAAAACCTGCCTCTGTACCGAACCGGCTGGCTTCGCTTCCGGCGTTGTCTAAGGCTCCAACTTCGATTCCTGGGGCACCGATTCACCTTCGGAAGACTCCCGCGGAAGGTTCTGAGACAAATCCGGTTCGATAGATTCGGGCTCGACCTCCGAATCAATCGCCGCTTTTGCCTCGGCTGCTTTGGCAGCCCCCTGCAGCACGTCGATTCGATACCCGGCAGCCTCGGCTGTCTCCAAAGCCTCTTCGACCGTCCTGCTCATCTCCACCATAGCGGCGCGGCTTGGAGCCTTTTCGCCCGCCAGGCGGAGCAAGGACGGCATGAGCATCCACCAGAGCAGTTCCTCGTACGATTCGCGAACCAGGTAGGCGTGACCTTGCGCCTCGTGAACCCCGGTCAGCCAGCGCACGTCGGGATCAAGCCACAGGTCCGGTGAGATTACCACTCGCTCACCTTCAGTCTCAGGCGGCTCGGCCGAGGCAGGAGTCGAAACCGGAACTCGATTCGGCGCTGGGTCCGAAGCCGGAATCGCCAGCTCCGCTTCGGCAGCCGTGGCTTCGTACACATCCACGGGAGCATCGGCAACGGCAGGCGACGGCTCAGCAGCAATTGCCGGCTTCGTCTCTCGGCCAACCCCGGCGCCAGTCAACAGCACAACCTTGATGCGGGCCGCCACGCGCCAACCCTCTTCGCCCTCGAACCCCAGAGCGGTGAACGCCTGCGCAAAAGGCTCGCGCAGCCGCAGCCGGTCGAACAGGTCTAGCGCCACAGGCTCCGGATTCTCGCTGTCGATCGATTCCGCCAGCAACTCCAGCACGCACCAGGCGAGCACCGGTCCCCACATTGCCGTTGCGGTGAACTGCGGACTGGGACTGGGAAGTACGCGCCGAGCCGCAGTAGTCCACGGAGTCGGGAAGAGCGCCTCAATTGCGGGAATCCGCATCGCCGCACGCAAACGCTCGCGGAAGACCGGGGCCAGCGTTGCCGGCTCGTCCGGTTGGTCCAGGCTGCCCACGCCAACTTCTCGAGCCCTGCGCGAAACGTATGCTCGTTGCGCCAGGCGCAGGAAGTTTTCGCAGCGCGCCCATGCCGACTCAAAGAATTCCTTTCGTTCCTGCTCGATCTTCCTATCCTGCACGACGGCAAGGGTTCGAGGGTGCTCCGCAAGGTCGGCGAGCTGCCGCACTAACGCCGAATCAAGCTGCAGCCGCAATGCAGTGTGCACCGGGCGCAGCTCCAGATTCACCAGCGCGTCATCCAGACTTGGAGCACCGCCGCCGTTGAGCTGATCGCAAAGCCGGTCCCAGGGCTTTTCCGCCGTAGCCCGCAACTCGCGCCAATCGAGAAAGACGTGACACTGATATGCGTGCAGATCGAGCGCAAGGCCCCGCTCGTTCAACTCCGAAGCCCGGCGCAGATATTCGAGGCCGGTGAGCGAGTCGCGAAACGCCATGATCGCTTCGTTATCGCCACTCAGCCCGAGGCCCTCGCGAAGACGCTGTTGCCTTAGTTGCCCTTCGCTCTTGTCCGCGTATGCCGCGGAATAATCCAGGTTGCCGTGCGTCGTTCCATAACGATTGTTGTAAATCACCAGAGCGCGCTCGCCGCCGTTGCGGTTCGAGTAGGCAAAGACATTCTCGTCCACCAGCCCCGAGCTCTGAAAGAAATCGTAAAGCAGGAAGTTGCTGCTCTCGGCAAACAGCGAGCGCTTATGCAACAGCGGAGCAATCTCCCGCTCATGGCGCTCAATGAGCCAGTGGTCCGCGGTTTCGTCGTAGCGGGGCCGCCGGTACTCCATTCCATACTTTTCGGTATAGCCCTCGATCTGTCCGTGCCCGAACATCGGCAGACCGGGCAGCGTAGCCATCAGCGCCGCCACACCGAAGCATTTGTCGCCCTTGCCGAATTGATCTATGGCGGTACGCTCGTCCGGGTTGCTCATGAAGTTCACATAGCGCTTCATAATGTCCGGATCGAACTCCAGCGTGTTCTTGATGACGGAGCGGTACTTGGCGTTCTCCTCGTCGCGCAACATCACCATGAAAGCGCTGTTATAGACGCGATGCATGCCCAGGGTGCGAACGAAGTAGCCTTCCATAAGCCAGAAGGCCTCAGCCAGCAGCAGCGTGCCGGGAACTTCCGCGGCCACTCGGTCCACCACCTCGCGCCAGAACTCATGCGGCATATGCTTATCGAACTCCGCCTGACTCATGCCGTATTCCGCACGGGACGGGATAGCGCCGCTCGACCCCGGCCCTGGAAACCACAGCCGATGAAAGTGCCGCTTGGCCAGCGTCATCGCCGCATCGAAGCGAATTACCGGAAACAACCGCGCCACATGCAGAATGGTCTGGATCACCTGCTCGCGCACCGCCGGATTCAGGTAGTCGAGCTGTGCGGTGTCGTTCCAGGGAAAGCTGGTGCCGTCGTTGCCGTGATAAATGTAGCGGGTTTCGCCACTGGCATTGTCGCGGCGGCGGAAGACCACCGCCGCGTCCGACTGCTCGAAATAATGATCCTCGATCTTGATCTCCACGCGGCCATCGTGCGAGAGATCGGGACCGTTAAAGCTGTATGCGGGATAGGGCGGATCCTGGCGCGAGATGAACCACTCCGGATGCTCGATAACCCAGGGCGAATCGATGCCCATGTGATTCGGCACCATATCGCTGGCCAGCCGCACGCCCTGCCTGTAGGCGCGGTCCCGCAGGTTGATATAGGCGGCCTCTCCGCCTAGATCCTCCGCAATCGTGTAGTCGAACAGCGAGTAGGCCGAGGCCACGGCGTCCTGATTGCCGCACAGTCTCTTGATGGTTTCCGACGCTCGGCTGCGCTCCCATACGCCGATCAGCCACAGCGAATTAAGCCCGCGCCGCGCCAGCGTCGCCAGCTCCTCGTCGGGAATCTCATCCAAACGGGCAATTCGCCGGCCGTACTGTTTGCTCAGTTGCGCCAGCCACACATAGGTGCTTTTGGCGATGAGCACTGTGTTCGGCATCCAGGCCGTGTCCGGGCTGAACCTCTCGTATTCGTGGGCCGGATCGCCGAAAACCGGCACTTCGGAGTGGCTGACGATCGAGGGCCACTGCTGCTGCCCGGTTTGCCGGTGGCGTTCCGCGGCGGCGCGAGCCTGAGCGGCCGGTGGATTGAATTGCATCCAGATGGCCAGCTCTTCCTCGTGGAGAATCTCGGTGGCAATTCCCAGCAAATGCTCCAAGCTCTCGCCCAGCAGCGGCTTCCAAAGCTTCCGAATGAGCGCGAGTTGGTCGCGGAGCGAACGCGGAGAACCCACCGCCGGAGCGCGCAAAAGCTCCAGCAGGTTTACAGCCTTGGCGCCCTCAATCGGAATCAGCGGCCGGGTTGCAAAGTAGTCCGAAAATTGTTGCGCAACCTGGCGGTAAACCGTCTTTTCGGCCAGGGCCCTTTCCTCAAACAGCTCCTCAAACGGCTTGAATGCTTCATTGCGGTTCGCCGTCCACAGCAGCAGCAGCTCTTCCAGAGCGGCAGCCCTATGCGGCATCCCACCGGTGGCGCCGGCCAGCCATTGCTGGGGCGTCTCAATCCCGCGGATGATGCTTGAGCCCGGGAAATGCTCCACAAAGGTCAGAAGCATCTTGTCCAGCGCATCGTCGCCAACCTGAGAAGTAAACCAGTCCAGTGCACTGGTCATCACCTCGCGATCGAACTGCTCCCGGTAGCGCGCGATCAGAACGTGGCTGGCCTCATCGATCAGGCCCATCGCGTACAACGCTCCCGCATGGACGGCCAGTTCGGGATGCTTCTCAACGTCGCGTACCTGGTTCATGCGGTGCGCGAACTCGCGGCACGCCGCCATATTGGCAAAGACAACATTCCCGTTGTAGGAGAAGAGCGACTTCGCAAACTGGTAGCGATCCCGTGCGTTCCGCGAAATGTGAAATTCCATCATCAAAAAATAGCTCCGAGCTCTTCCGTCTACTTCAAGAAACAAATGCCCCATCCCGCGAATTATTTGCTTTCCCCGGCGTCTTTGCGGCCTTGTCCGCCGGTTCTCCGTCTTGGCGAATAGAGCGAACGGCCAAAAGGAAAAGTATCGCCGAAGAGGGCGGTGGCGCTGGAACATCTAGTTTAGCGCCCGAACCGCAAAGTTGGCAGGTCCGCGTCTTGAACGCTCAGAAGGTTGGACCACCTGCAAAATCACCTTCAGGCGATGGATTGTGTCAGGGCACGACTTCAATAGCCTGCCCTGACACATTTTCCACTCTCAATGGAGTTTTACAAGAGGCTCGGTTTAATATGGCTCTCAGTCCCGAGACTTCTCATTTTGTCAGGATGGAGTGAATGTCAGCCTCGATTGTTCCCGACGCATCCGGCATGCCCCAGATCGAGGACACCCCACGCCGCTCCCTCGCGTACCTGGTCAGCCGGTATCCGACCATCTCGATGATCTTCGTCCTGCGCGAAGTGCTCCAGCTTCGAGAGTTGGGATTCCGCATCGACACGGCATCTATCAATCCCCCGGATCGCGCGCCGGATTGCCTGACGCCCGAGGAAGCGGCAGAGGCGGCGCGAACCTACTGCGTTAAGCGCCATGGGGTCCTCGGCGCTGCCTTGGCTCATCTGCAAACAGTTTTCGGAAGCCTAGTCGGCTATTTTCGAGGCGCCGGGCTGGTGCTCGCACTGGGCGGCCTGGACCTCAAACGCCTCTTCCTTCACTTCATGTACTTCACCGAAGCTCTGATGGTGGGCCAGTGGATGCGCCGAAGCCGTCAGCATCACCTTCATTGCCATCTGGCCCAGCAGGCGGCGACCGTGGGCCTCTATGTCCGCCGCGTCTTCGGCTTCGGTTACTCGATTACGGTTCACGGGCCGGATGAGTTTTACGACGCGCGCGGCCAATGCCTCGCGGAAAAGATTGCCGCAGCCGACTTCCTGGTCTGCATCAGCTCGTTTGCCCGCAGCCAGCTTATGCTGCTCTCGCCCCGCGTCCACTGGAATAAGTTCATCGTCTCGCGTCTAGGAGTCGATCCGCGTCTCTTCTCGCCGGCGGAATCGAAATCGGCAAATGAATTTCCTGAAATCCTTTGCGTCGGGCGCCTCACTCCGGCAAAAGGGCAGCATCTGCTGGTTGATGCTGTTGAGCGCCTGGCTCAGCGGGGCCGTCGTGTGCGCCTTCGCCTGGTTGGAGGCGGACCGGATGAATCGTCGTTGCGCGATCATGCCACCCAAATCAAGTTTCCCGAATGCGTGATCTTCGAAGGTGCGGTGAATCAGGATCGCATCCGCACGCTCTATGCGGCAGCCGACATCTTCTGCCTTCCCAGCTTTGCTGAAGGCGTTCCGGTGGTGCTGATGGAAGCCATGGCCATGGGCATTCCCTGCGTCTCGACGAGCATCGCGGGCATTCCGGAGTTGATCCGCAATGGAGTTGACGGCCTTCTTGTCCCGCCCTCAGATCTGGACGCGCTGGTCGAGGCGCTGGGAGCGCTGATGGACGACCCGGCGCTGCGTCAACGCCTGGCGGCCAGTGGACGAGCACGCATCCTTGAGCACTACGATCTCGGGCGCAATGTCAAGCAACTTGCCCGCCACCTTGTCGAACGCGTCAAGCCTTGAACGCAGTGACGCGGCTGGTCCGTCTCAATCCAGCGCCTTGTGGAAGCGGAGAATTGCAACCGTCAGCAGGCCGAATCCGAGCCCAGCCATTGCCGCCATCTGCGGCCACAAAACGTCCATGCCCACGCCCTTCAGATAGGTGCCGCGCAGAACGATCAGAAAATAGCGCAGCGGAATTGCATAGCTGCAATACTGCATCCATTGCGGCATGGTGCTGATGGGAAATCCAAATCCTGAAAAACTGATTGCCGGCATGATAAAGAAGAAGGACGTCACCATCGCCTGTTGTTGCGTCGATGAAACAGTTGAAATCAGCAGGCCTACGCCCAGCATGCATAACAGAAAAAGCACCGAGCCCGTTAACAACACAGAGAGATGACCGCGGAACGGCACGCGAAACCAAAGCGTTCCGACCACCGCAATCAGCGACACATCGAAAAGGCCAATCAAGAAAAAGGGCAGCGTCTTGCCAAGAATGAACTCGGCCGGCCTGATGGGCGTCACCATAATCTGCTCAAGCGTGCCGATCTCCCGCTCGCGGACCACTGCAAACGCAGTCAACGTTATCACCAGAACCAGCGTCAGGCTGCCCACAATGCCCGGGATGAAGAACCAGCGGCTGGTCAGGTTGGGGTTGTACCACGGCCGCTGCTCAAGCTCAACCGATGGGATCGCCTCGGTCAACTGCGGCGCAATCCTGTAAATGCGATCCATCTGATAGTCGCGAGCAAAGCCGAGCGCGATCTGCGAAATGTAGCCTGAAGCAATCAGCGCGGTGTTTGAGTTGGTAGCATCCACGATTACCTGCATTGGCGCGGTTTGGCCGCTGCGCAGCTTCTGGGCAAAGCCGGCATCGATCTCGAGGCCCACGGTCGCCTGGCCCCGATCGATCAGATCGCGAATCTCACGCGAGTCGGTCAGTTGCCGCTGCACGTCGAAATACGAGCTCGAAGTAAAGCGCGAGATCAGATCGCGGCTCTCCTGGCTATGATCCAGATCGAGCACCACCGTCTGAACATGATGAATCTCGTAGGTGGCCGCGTATCCAAATATCACCATCTGAATAATCGGCGGGCCGAATAGCAGGAAGCGCGTCCGTTTGTCGCGGAAGACCTGTATGAGTTCCTTGATGATCATCTGCTTCAGGCGCCCGAACATTGGTTCTCCCTTAATCCAGCCGCTTGTGGAATGCTGTTGTTGCCAACAGTGTGAGTACGAAAGCGAAGATGCAGAGGGGTATCAAATCCGCTGCGAGCATCGCGGTTGGTGTGCCCTTAAGAAATATCTGCTTCAACACCGAAACGTAATAGCGAGCCGGCAGAACCCGCGTGATCACCTGCATCGCGACGGGCATCTGGTCGATCGAAAACAGAAATCCCGACAGCAGAAACGCCGGCAGAAACGTCACCAACAGTGCGATCTGACTTGCCGCAAACTGGCTCTTTGCCAGCACTGAGATGAAGAACCCGAGCGAAAGCACAACCACGAGGAACAATGCGGAACTGCCCAGCAGCGTGACATAAGAGCCGCGAAACGGCACGCGGAACCAGTAAATCGCAATCGCCGCGCAAACAATCACGTCGAACATGCCGAGAACAAAATACGGCGCCAGTTTGCCCACCATGATCTCCATTGCGCTCACCGGCGTTGAGATCAACTGCTCCATCGATCCACGTTCCCACTCGCGCGCAATGGTCAATGAGGTCAGGAATGCGCCGATCACCGACATCACCAGCGCAAGCACGCCCGGAATGATGAACGAACTGCTTTCGAGATCCTCGTTGTACCAGGTTCGAGTCTGCACGCTCACCCCGGCCGGCTGCATCGGCTGGCCCTGCCGGCGGAGCCAGTTGATTTGAAGGTCTGATGAATATCCCTGGACCACAGCTTGCGCATAGCCGATCAAAACATTGGCGGTGTTGTCGTCTGTCGCATCGACGAGCGCCTGGACCTGCACCACGCCGCCCTTGCCCAACCGCAAAGAAAAATCCCATGGAATTACAATCGCCATCTTGGCATCGCCGTCGTCGAGTGCCCTGGTAATCGCGGGATAGTTGTTAACCACGCGCGCCACCGTGAAATACTCACTGGCCTGAAATCGCTTCAGCAGATCCTGGCTTTGCTGGCTTCCCTCCTGGTCGTACACATAAATCGGCAGCCCCTTCAGATCGAGATTCACACCGTAACCGAACAGCAGCATCAGGGTCACCGGCATGATGACCACAATGCCCAGGCTGCGCGAATCGCGGACAATCTGGATCACTTCTTTCCAGGCCACTGCCAGCAATCGCGTAAAGCTCATGCTTTGCTCCCCTCTCCCGCATTGCTCGCGGTGGTAAGAGAAACGAAGACATCCTCGAGGCTCGGCCGAATCTTTTCAATTCGGGTAACCGCAATTCCGTTGTCCGCGAGGTACTTCTCAATCCGCGGCATGGCTGCATCCGCATCGCTCACAACCAGGTGCAGAGCGTTGCCAAACACTGCCGCATCCATCACGCCGGGCGCCGCTTGCAGCACTTCAACGGCTTTGCCCAGCGGCTCACACTCGATCAACAGCAAGTCCCCTTTCATCGAGTCGCGCTTTAATTCGGAAGGTGTCCCGAGAGCAACGATCTTGCCGCGAAAGATCAGCGCGAGACGGTTGCAGTACTCAGCCTCCTCCATGTAATGCGTGGTCACGAAGACAGTCACGCCCTCCTCCGCCATCTGGTGAATCAGATCCCAAAACTGACGCCGCGAGATCGGATCGACGCCTGAGGTCGGTTCATCCAGAAAGAGAATCTGCGGCTTGTGCAGCACCGCGCAACCCAGCGCCAACCGCTGCTTCCAGCCGCCGGGAAGCGTGCCCGTAATGAGATTCTCCTGGCCTGTCAGGTTCGCCATCTCAAGCGCCCATCCAATTCGCTCCTTGAGCTTGCTGGAGGGCACACTATAAAGCCCGGCGAAGAGACGCAAATTCTCGATGACTTTGAGATCGTTATAAAGAGAAAACTTCTGCGACATGTAGCCGATGTTCTGCCGCACCGATTCCGGTTTGCGCGCAACATCGTACCCCGCAACCCGTGCGCGACCTGAGGTTGGCTTCAGCAGCCCGCAGAGCATGCGAATCGTGGTTGATTTGCCCGCACCGTTTGGTCCCAAAAATCCAAAAACCTCGCCCTTGCCGACTTCGAGATTGATCCGATCGACAGCCACAAAGTCGCCGAACCGTTTCACCAGGTCCTCGACCACCACTGAATCGCCATTATTCATGGGCCGATGCTCCCGCGCTCACGGCATCCACAAATAGATCTTCGATCGATGGCGCTACCTGCTGAATCGCGTCGAAAGGCACTCCTGCTTTCTTCAAGCGCGCCTCAAACTCCGGAATGCGCCTGCCTGCATCGTCAACGACGACGTGCAAACCGTCGCCCGTCAGCACCAGGCTTGAGATTCCCTCCGCGCGTTCGAGTTCGTCGCGCAGCCTGCGCGGATCAAGTGACGTAATCGAAAGAACGCCTTTGCTCATACTCGCCTTCAGATTCACGGGCGTATCGCAAAACAGAAGCTTGCCTTGATTAAGGAGCGCGACGCGATGGCAGCGTTCGGCCTCATCGAGGTATGCGGTCGAGGTCAAAATCGCCACGCCTTCCGCAGCCAGCCCATAGAGGATGCGCCAGAAGTCGCGCCGCGAAACAGGATCGACTCCTGTGGTAGGCTCGTCCAGCAAAATCACTTTTGGACGATGAATGAGCGCGCACACCAGTCCCAGCTTTTGCTTCATGCCGCCTGACAGCTTGCCGGCAAGCCGCCTGCGGAACTCGCTCATCCCCGCAGCCTGCAGCAGCTCTGCTGAACGCGGTTCCCGCTCAGCCTTTTTCACGCCAAACAAATCGGCGTAGAAACGAATGTTCTCATCGACAGTCAGGTCTTCGTAGAGCCCGAATCGCTGCGGCATATAACTGAGGGCGTGCTTGGCTCCCTCCGGATCGCGGACCACATCGAAGCCTGCGACAATGGCTTTGCCCGAGTCGGGAGGCATGATGCCCGCCAGCATGCGCAGCGTGGTTGTCTTCCCTGCTCCGTCCGGACCAACCAGGCCGAAGATCTCTCCCGCTCGCACATCGAAGCTCAGCGCCGCAACGGCGCGCACACCGGGAAAGCTCTTGGCGAGGCCCTCGGCCACGATCGCGGATTGGAGTGGCTCAGTCATTGCTTTGCTGGCGCAGTTCCTGAAGATTGCGTCCCGGCAGCAGCCAATTGAATGTGTGCATCCGCGGGCATGCCCGGTTTCAGTTCGTGATTCGGATTGTCCAGGTCGATCTTGATCCGATAGACGAGCGTTACCCGCTCCTGATTCGTCTGCACGCTCTTGGGCGTAAACTCGGCGTCCGGCGAGATGAATGAGATGCGCCCGTGGTAACGCTTGCCGGGATAGGTGTCAGTGGTTACGGTTGCATCCTGGCCCCAATGAATGCTGCCCAGATCGGTCTCGGCGATATAGGCGCGCAGCCAGAGATGATCGAGATCGGCAAGCGTGACCACCGGCGAACCCGGCTCGACCACTTCGCCCAGCTCTGCCTGGCGCACCGTGATTACGCCGCTTGAAGGCGCGCGCAGAACCGCATAGCCGAGGTTCACTTGGCTCAACCCAAGGTTCGCGTTGGCTTGGTTGAGATTGGCGCGAGCGATCTCGATATCCTCTTTACGGCTGCCTTCGACTGCCTCGTTGTAGCGCTGTTGCGCGGCCTTGAAGATCGCCTCTGCGCGCTTCAACGCAGTCGCGGCAAGGTCGCGATCCTGCGCGGAGATTTCGTCTTTGCCGAAGAGTTGCTGAGCACGATCGTTGTCGAGTTTCTTCTCGTCCAGGTCGGCTTGCGCGTCCTTCATCGTTTGCTGCGCCGCCTTCACCTCCTGCTCGCGTGTGCCCGCCAGCGTCAGCGCCAGGTCGGATTCGCGCACCCGCACCGTAGCCTCGTCTATCCGCACCTTCTGCCTGGAGTCGGCATCCTCAATGCGCGCCAACAGAGCCCCCTTCTCAACCTGCTGGCCCTCTTCGACGGGCAACTCCACAATGCGCCCCGGCACTTTGAAGCTCACCAGGCTTTCATGCGCCTCGATGTTACCGGAGAGCGTGAGCTCGGTCACGGGAGCGGGCTTTTTGATCAGCTTCGGATAAAAATACACGCCGCCCGCAATCGCCGCAGCCAGCAGAATCACAATCGGAATGACTCGTTTCATAGCACCAACCCTCGTGAACAGGGATTCAGATCGCGGCTTTCAAAGCGCGGCCGCTTACGGATTTCCCATGAACTGCAAAATGTTCTTCTCGGTATTGCCCATGGCGCGAGCGAGCGCAAACTTCGCGTCCACATGGCTGGAAACGGCGAGGATATAGTTCTCCTGCGCGCGGGCCAGTTCGTCCTGAGCGGTAACCACCTCAACGTTGTTCGCCGTACCCGACTGAAAGCGATCCTGCGACAGCTCCAGCTCCCGTTGCGCAAGATCCTGGCCTTCTTTCGCAACCGTCACCTGCTGGGCCGCGGAATCCAGATTCAGCAATGCCTCGCGGATGTCCTCTTCGATGCCTCGCCGCAAATCGGCAATCTGATCGTCGATGCGTTTCAAGCGGCTGCCAAGCTCTTGCGCTTCGCCATTGCGGTCGCGATCGAAGACCGTGAAGTCGATTTGGCCTTGGATCATGCCTGTCGGCTCCACGCCGCCGATGCTGCGGCCAATCGCGCCGAAGTTTCCGTTCACGCTGACCTTGGGATAAAGCCGGGCACGGTTTGCGCTCTGCTGCTCCACCAGACCCTGACGCTGTCGATCGAGCGATAAATAGTCGGCGCGCGCATTGAGGGCCTCAGGCACCAGAGCTTCTGATTCGGGCTGCGAAAGCGCCTGATAGCGGAGCGGCTCGGCAAGCTCCAACGGCGTGCCCGGATTCATGCCCAGATTGCGAGCGAGAGTCAGCAGCGTCTGCTTGTATTGGTTCTCGGCTACCAGCACCGCCTGCTTGTCGTTGGCAAGCTGCACCTCGGCGCGCAGCACGTCTACGCCCGTCGCTGTCCCGGTATCGTGCTTGTCCCTCGCCAGCTTCAGAAGAGCATCTGAATCGGTCACGCGCGACTGGGCCGCTTCTACGCGAGCCGCGCCTGACTGTGCATTCAGATATAGGCCGGCAATCACGCGAACGATCAGATCGCGCGTATCCTTGTCGTCCAGCTTGCCCGAATCAATCGCCCGCTCGCTCGCCTTCAACCCGCGATAACTTTGCAGATCCACGATGTTCTGTTGCGCATAGATTCTGAAATCGTAGTTCGAGAATGGCCCAACCACCTTGGGGATCGGAATTCCCGGAATCGAAAGTCCGAATGCCTGCAAGTCGCGGTTCTGCAGGTTGGCATAGGTCTGCGCGCTCACCCGAGGCAGTAACGCAGCCGACAAGCGCCGTTCCCGTGTGCCTTCAGCCTCGTCGATACGCGTACCGGCAACGAGCACATTGAGATTGGCCTGCAGCGCCTTCTGAATTGCATCCTGCAAGGTCAGCCGGTAAGGAGCGGGCTGCTGCGCCTTGCAAATTGTATTTGGGATCAAACCTGCAATCGGCCCCGCTGCTACGGCTGTCAAAACGAAAGAAAAGGCCTTGCGAAAATCGAATTTCATGGTTCCTACTTTTTCCCGGAGACGGCGATCGCTCTCCAGAAGTGTTGAAAACTGTCTTCAATCCAGGTTTCGAGCGCGGGCTCGCCGTGCAGCGACCAAAACAAGATGGTTCCCATCACTGACTGCATAAGTTGGGTGGCGACCTTTTCCTTGTTCAAGCGAGGGGTGATCTCTCCCCGTTCCTGTCCGGTTGCCACAAGCTCCGCAATCGACTGATGCCCGACCGTCATTTTGCGCTCGATGATGGCGCGGACGCTCTCGCTGGCAAGGAAGGAAGAGATCATGGCGCGGGCAAGGCTCGGACTGCGTCCCGGCTCTTCGGCTAGCCGCAGGGCCAGCCAGTGCAGCACGGAATGAATCGTCTGCTTGCCTCGCGCTGCACGCGATGCAGCTTCACCCACCTTGCCAAGCTGAATCTCGGCCATTACGCCAAGCACATGGTCTTTCGTTTCGAAGTAGTTGAAGAAGGTTCCCTTGCCCACATCCGCCGCTTCGGTGATGTCTTCCACCGTGACGTTGGGAAAACCGCGTTCGGCAAACAATTGCAGCGCGCACCGGAACAGCCTGATGCGCGTCTCCGACGCCCGGCGCTCACGGCGGCTCGAACCTGCCGCGCTCAGCACGGCGCTACCGGTCAGGTCGATACCTGCCGCGATCTTGTGACCCTTGCTCATATGTGGTTGACAACCATTCTTGACTGTTAGTCACATTCTAATCCAAGAGGCCCGTCTGTCAAGCTGCTTCTCGATTGATTTCAGATTTGTTTTCTGCGGCGGCCATCGATTTTGAATGAATCGATCGGGTCGCGATTAGCTCATATATTTATGTTTCAGATATTTAGACTCAACTTGGTGGATCGATCGCGGAAAGATGTCGGCCTCGCGCAGCGGCAAGCCGGCGCGATCTTTATCGGAGACGATTGCAATCTCTGGAGCGATCGGCCATGGGATGGCAAGCTCCGGATCGTTCCATAAAATGGTCCGTTCCCCTTGAGGAGAGTAGTAGTCCGTCACTTTGTACGAGAATCCCACGGCGTCGTTGAGTGCAAGAAAGCCATGGCCGAAGCCTTCGGGAATCCACAACATTTCGCCGCTATCGCCGTTGAGCTCGATAGCTAGGTGCTTTGCGAACGTTGGAGAGCCGCGCCGCAGATCTACCGCTACATCGAAGACGGCGCCGCGAGTCACCCGGATCAGCTTCCCTTGCGGCTGGACCACTTGATAATGGATGCCGCGAAGCACGTTTTTTCTGGACGATGAAAAGTTGTCCTGCACCCACGGCCCCGGCAAACCCGCCTCGGCCATGGCACGCTGATTGAAGGTCTCGCAGAATGCGCCGCGGTCGTCCCTGTAGATTGGCGAACTGAGCACCAGTACTCCGGGCAACGATGTTTTGGTCACCTTCATCACTGCATTTCCCTGGCCGCGAAGTGCGGTTCGCGAAGCAACCCCATCAAGTATTGCCCATATCCGCTTTTGATCACCGGCTGGGCGAGCGCCTCCAATTGCTCCGCCGCGATAAAGCCTTGGCGATAGGCAATCTCTTCCGGGCAGGCAATGTTCAGCCCCTGCCGCCGCTCGATGGTATGAACAAACAGTCCCGCCTCCAGCAACGATTCGTGCGTGCCTGTGTCCAGCCATGCCATGCCGCGGCTCATGATCTGTACGTTCAGAGTTCCCGCTTCAAGATAGCGCCGGTTCAGGTCCGTGATCTCCAGCTCTCCGCGAGCGGAAGGCTTGAGCGTCGCGGCAATGCCGGCAACGTTTTTGTCGTAGAAATACAGCCCCGTCACCGCATAACGCGACTTCGGAATCCTCGGCTTCTCTTCCAGGCTGATGGCGTGTCCCTGGGTGTCGAACTCCACTACCCCATAGCGCTCCGGATCTTCAACCGGGTAGGCAAAGACCGTAGCCCCATGCGTCAGTTTTGCCGCTGTTTGAAGCTGGCGAGAGAATCCCTGCCCGTAGAAGATGTTATCGCCCAGAATCAGCGCGCTCGATTCCTCGCCAATAAAATCGCGGCCGATGAGGAACGCCTGCGCCAAGCCATCGGGACTGGGTTGGACGGCGTAGCTCACGTTGATGCCCCAGTGACGGCCATCGCCAAGCAACTCGGCAAAGCGGCCTGTATCCTGAGGCGTGGAAATGATCAAAATGTCGCGCAGACCCGCCAGCATCAAGGTGCAAAGCGGATAGTAAATCATCGGCTTGTTATAAACCGGCAATAGCTGCTTCGACACGACATGGGTCACGGGATAAAGCCGCGTGCCCGATCCTCCCGCCAGAACGATCCCCTTCATATCGTCAGCCGCTCCGTATAGTTCTGCGCGATCCACTCCAGATACGCGCCGGTCCTCACGCTCTCCACCCACGACGAATGCTCGAGATACCAGCGAACGGTCTTGCGCAATCCATCCTCAAACCGCCGTGCCGGCTCCCATCCCAGCTCACGCAAGATCTTTGAGGCATCGATGGCATAGCGCCGGTCATGCCCTGGCCGGTCCTTGACAAATGTAATCAGATCGCGCCGTGAGCCGGCCGCCGCGGACGGACTCATCTCGTCGACAAGTTCACAAATCAGTCTCACGACCTCGATATTCGTCCGCTCGCTGTTCCCACCGATGTTATAGGTCTCCCCCACCCGGCCGCGCTCCAGGACCTCGCGAATCGCGGTGCAATGGTCTTCGACAAACAGCCAGTCGCGGACGTTCAATCCATCGCCGTAAACCGGCAGCGCCTTACCCTCGAGCGCATTGAGAATGACCAGCGGAATCAGCTTCTCCGGAAATTGAAACGGCCCGTAATTGTTCGAGCAATTTGTAGTTAGAACCGGCAAGCCCCATGTATGGTAATACGCCCGGGCAAGATGGTCCGATGCTGCCTTCGAAGCCGCATAAGGGCTGTTGGGCGAGTAGGCGGTGGTCTCCGAAAAGGCCGGATCGTGCGGTCCGAGGGAACCGTATACTTCGTCGGTCGAGACATGAAGAAAACGGAACGCGGCTTGATCGGCTTTGCTCATCTCCGACCAATAGGCTTTTGCCTGGTCGAGAAGAACGAATGTCCCCTGGACGTTGGTCCGGATGAATGCTCCCGGTGCAGCAATGGAGCGATCCACGTGGCTTTCCGCAGCGAAATGCACGATGGCGCGGGGCTGATGCTCCCGCAGCAAGCCGCCGACAAGCTCCGCGTCGCAGATATCGCCGCGAACCAGCAGATAGCGCGGATCATGATCCAGCGAAGACAGGTTGGCCGGATTCCCCGCATAGGTCAAAAGATCCAGGTTGACGACACGCGAGCCCACTGACCCCATCCAGCTCAGAACGAAGTTCGAGCCGATAAACCCCGCCCCGCCGGTGACGAGTATGGTATCCCGCATATGCTCGCTCCAAGTCAACAGTATAGGCCGCAAACTCTCTGGACAAGAGCAGGGGGTGGCAAGCGTGGTTCATCTCAATCAAACCGGCGCAACGAAGCGACCGCGTTGTCCGCCGGCTACGGGCATTGCTGAAATCCGCTCCCCATCCGCGCACAGCTAGACGGCGCTGAATTCAAAAAACCGGGAGGCCTCAGGCCCACCGCGAAAGGAAGTTCTGCGGCAAAACGGATTTTTCGATAATATAAAGATGATCAGTTTGTTCCCAGACGAGGCCGGGTCTGCTCCGGCAGGCCTTTTGATGAACGAAAAGGCGCATTCCATCGACAGGAATGGCGTCGCGTTTGTGTATCTGCGGCCAGGCAACTCATTCTGCACTGAAAAGATTCATTGAAAAGGGCGCCATGAATACATCGGATTGTCGTCTCCGCACTCCTCACCCGCAGGGTCTCTATCACCCGCGGAATGAGCACGATGCCTGCGGTATGGGACTGGTCGCCAGCATTCGCGGCGAAAAGAGCCATGAGATCATCCGCAAGGGGCTTGAGGTCCTGATCAACCTGACCCACCGCGGTGCAGCAGGCTGCGATCCGGAGACCGGCGACGGCGCCGGCATTCTCATCCAGCTGCCTCACGCCTTCTTCGTGCGTGAGTGCGGTGAGCTGGGAATGCGCCTGCCGGAGCTCGGCGCATATGGCGTGGCCATGTGCTTTCTGCCTGTGGAAAAACACCGCCGTTTGCAGTGCGAGGGTGTCTTCGAGCGCATCGCCAAGGAAGAGGGCTTGACCGTCCTTGGCTGGCGCGATACGCCCATCAACGGCGACGCTGTCGGCCGTGAGGCGCGCGCTTCCCAGCCCTACATCGAGCAGTTGTTCGTGAGCCGCCCGGCCGGCCTCGAGGAAGACGCATTCGAGCGCCTGCTCTACAGAATTCGCCGCCGCACCGAAAACGAAATTGCCGCTTCCGATATCGAGGACAAGGGGACCTTCTACGTTCCGTCGTTTTCCTGCCGGACCATCGTTTACAAGGGCCTGATGCTGGCGCCGCAAATTGAACGGTTCTACTACGAGCTGGCCAATCCCCTGGTCACCAGCGCACTTGCTTTGGTCCATCAGCGCTTTTCTACCAACACATTTCCCAGTTGGAAGCTTGCCCACCCCTATCGCTACATCTCGCACAATGGCGAAATCAATACCGTGCGCGGCAACGTAAGCTGGATGAACGCGCGCCAGTCGGTGCTGGAGAGCCCGCTCTACGAAGGCCAGATCGACAAACTTTATCCGGTTATCAGCCCCGGCGGCAGCGACTCCGCCTCGCTCGACAACGCCGTGGAGTTTCTCTACCAGTCGGGCCGTTCACTGGCCCACGTCATGGCCATGCTTATTCCCGAGGCTTGGGCCGGCAACCCGGACATGGACGAGGACAAGCGCGCCTTCTACGAGTACCACGCCTCGCTCATGGAACCGTGGGACGGACCGGCGGCCATCGCATTCACCGACGGCCGCGTTATTGGCGCAACGCTCGACCGCAACGGACTGCGCCCAGGCCGCTACATCGTGACGAAAGATGATTTGGTGGTGCTCGCCTCTGAAGCCGGCGTGCTGGATGTTCCCGCGGAAGATATTCGCAAAAAGGGCCGTTTGCAGCCCGGCCGCATGTTCCTTGTCGATACGGTTAAGCAGCGCATCGTCTCAGATACCGAGATCAAGAAAGAGCTGGCCGGCCGCCAGCCTTACGCCGACTGGCTCAAGGAGCAGCAGGTCACCCTCGACCAACTGCCCGAGCCGTCACGCGTGATCGCATCCAATCCCGAGACCCTGCTGCGCCGTCAGCGCGCTTACGGTTACAGCGAAGAAGACCTGAGGATACTGCTAGGCCCCATGAGCGCAACGGGGGCGGAACCAATCGGCTCCATGGGCACGGATGTTCCGTTGGCCTGTCTTTCCGATCGCCCCCAGCCGCTCTTCAACTACTTCAAGCAACTCTTCGCCCAGGTCACCAATCCGCCCATCGACCCCATCCGCGAAGAGCTCGTCATGTCGCTGATCAGCTACATCGGCACCGAGCGCAACATCCTGGACGAGGCGCCCGACAACTGCCACACGCTCAAGCTGCCCCATCCGATCTTGACTAACCGGGACCTGGAAAAGCTGCGCCGCGTCTCCTCCGGCGACTTGCTTGCCACCACGCTGCCGGCCCTGTTTCGCGCCGCGGATGGCGAGGCCGGCCTCAAGCACTCGCTCGACGATCTCAGCACCCGCGCCGCACACGCCGTGCACTCCGGCTACACCCTGCTGATTCTCTCCGATCGCGGCGTCGATCCCACGTACGCGCCCATTCCCAGTCTGCTGGCCATGGCCGCCGTTCACAACCGCCTGGTGCGAGAGAAAACCCGTACGCAAGTCGCGCTCATCATCGAGAGCGGCGAACCGCGCGAGGTGATGCACTTTGCCCTGCTCATCGGATACGGCGCCAGCGCCATCAACCCTTACCTGGCCATCGAGACCCTGCACGACCTCAAGCGCCGCGGCCTTCTGCCCGCCAAAATTACCGCGGAATATGCCGAAAAGAACTTCATCAAGGCCATCAACAAAGGCCTGCTGAAGACCTTCTCCAAGATGGGCATCAGCACTCTGCAAAGCTATCGCGGCGCACAGGTCTTTGAAGCCGTGGGGCTGAACAGGCATCTCGTCGACAGCTACTTTTCAGGAACCGAGTCGCGCATCGAGGGCGTGGGTCTGGAAGTGCTGGCGCGCGAGGCGCAGATGAAGCACGCCTTCGCCTACCAGCCGCTGACCGATTCCGAAACCGAGCTCGTTGTCGGCGGCCAGTATCAATATCGCGAGGGCGGCGAGTATCACCTGCTGAACCCGCAGACCATCAGCAAAATGCAGCACGCGGTGCGGCAGAACAATCCGGCCACATTCCAAGAGTACACCGATCTGATCGACGATCAGAACCGCAATATGGCTACCCTGCGCGGCCTGCTCAAGCTGAAATATGATGACACGCCTATTCCGCTCGACGAAGTCGAACCGGCCAAGGAGATCGTCAAGCGCTTCACCACCGGCGCCATGAGCTTTGGTTCCATAAGTAAGGAAGCGCACGAAACCCTGGCCATCGCCATGAACCGCATCGGCGGCATGTCGAACACCGGCGAGGGCGGCGAGGATGAGGAGCGCTTCAAGGAAGATGCCAACGGCGACCTGCGCCGCAGCGCCGTCAAGCAGGTCGCTAGCGGCCGTTTCGGCGTGACCACAAACTACCTGGTTAACGCCGATGAACTCCAGATCAAGATGGCACAGGGCGCAAAGCCCGGCGAAGGTGGACAACTGCCCGGCCATAAGGTCGACGAAATCATTGCCAAGGTGCGCCATTCCATTCCCGGCGTGGGGCTGATCTCGCCGCCTCCGCATCACGATATTTACTCAATTGAGGATTTAGCGCAGCTCATCTACGACTTGAAGAACGTCAACCCGCAGGCGCGCATCGCCGTGAAACTGGTTTCCGAAGTGGGCGTGGGAACCGTCGCAGCGGGAGTCTCAAAGGCGCATGCCGATGTCGTGCTCATCTCCGGAGATACGGGAGGCACCGGCGCTTCGCCGCTCAGTTCCATCAAGCATGCCGGTCTGCCATGGGAACTCGGCCTTGCGGAAACGCAGCAGGTGCTGTTGCTCAACGACCTGCGCTCGCGCATCACGGTGCAGACCGACGGCAAGCTGCAGACAGGCCGCGATATTGTGATTGCCGCCTTGCTCGGCGCCGAAGAGTTCGGCTTTGCCACCGCGCCGCTCATCGCCATGGGCTGCATCATGATGCGCAAGTGCCACCTGAACACTTGCTCGGTGGGTATCGCGACCCAAGATCCTGTGCTGCGCGCGCGCTTCACCGGCCAGCCTGAGCACGTGATCAACTTCTTCTTCTTCCTCGCCGAGCAGGTGCGCGAACACATGGCCAAACTCGGCTTCCGCACCTTCAATGAGATGGTCGGCCGCGTCGACAAGATCGATCCCGCCGTGGCCAACGAGCATTGGAAGGCCAAAGGCATCGATCTGTCTTCGATCCTCTACGCGCCCACTCTGCCCTCGCGCGTCGCCCGCCGCTGCGTGCAGTCACAGGATCACGGTCTCGATCTGGCCCTCGATCACGCGTTGATCGCCAAAGCCGCGCCCGCGCTCCGGTCGAAGGTCCCGGTCATCGGCAGCTTCGCCATTCGTAACGTGCATCGCACCGTGGGCGCTATGCTCGGCGGTGAGATCGCCCGCCGTTTCGGCTCCGCTGGATTGCCCGACGAAACCATCCATTACCGCTTCCAGGGCTCGGCCGGCCAGAGCTTCGGCGCTTTCGTGCCCAACGGCGTCACGCTTGAGCTTGAAGGCGACTCCAATGATTACCTTGGCAAAGGCCTTTCCGGCGGCCGCATCATTGCCTACCCGCCCAAGACGTCGAGCTTCCTGCCCGAGGAGAGCATCCTGGTCGGCAACGTCGTCCTTTACGGCGCAACAGCTGGCGAAGCCTTCTTGAACGGCATCGCCGGCGAGCGGTTTGCCGTCCGCAACTCCGGCGCAACTGCGGTTGTTGAAGGCGTCGGCGACCACGGATGCGAGTACATGACCAACGGAACCGTGATCGTGCTGGGCGCAACCGGCCGCAACTTTGCCGCCGGCATGAGCGGCGGAATCGCCTACGTTTACGATGACCAGGGCGAATTCGCAACCCGCCACTGCAACATGGCAGCCGTCGACCTGGAGCCGCTGGTCCAGCCTGAAGATGTAAACAAAGTTCGCGGCCTGCTCGAACGTCACCGCGACTTGACTGGCAGCCCTCGCGCCGCCTGGGTCCTCGAACACTGGGCCAACGCGCAGCCACGGTTCATCAAAGTCTTCCCGCATGAATACAAGCGTGTGCTGGGCGTTGCGCGGGTCGACTCCATCTACGGCGCTGAATTTGCTTCCCCCACAACTTCGTCGTCCCTGGCGGCGGCTACGACAGAGGTGCAGCATGGGTAAGGACACCGGCTTTCTTGAGATTCAGCGCGAACAACCGACACGCCGCAAGGTTGAAGATCGGGTCAACGATTGGTTCGAGATCTACGAGCCTTTCCCTGAAGACAAACAGCGCGAGCAGGGCGCACGCTGCATGGATTGCGGTGTGCCCTTTTGCCACACCGGCTGCCCGGTCAACAACCTCATTCCCGATTGGAACGACCTGACCTACAACGGCCGATTCGAGGCAGCCATCCGCCGCCTTCACGCCACCAACAACTTTCCCGAGTTCACCGGCCGCATCTGTCCCGCGCCCTGCGAAGCCTCGTGCGTGCTGGGCATCGATCAGCCGCCCGTCTCCATCAAGCTCATCGAACGTAGCGTCGTCGAGCGCGCGTGGGACGAGGGCTGGATCCATCCCGAACCTCCCGAGCAGAACACCGGCAAGCGCGTTGCGGTAGTTGGCAGCGGCCCGGCCGGTCTTGCGGCTGCGCAGCAATTGCGCCGCGCCGGCCACTCCGTCACCGTCTATGAAAAAAACGACCGCATCGGCGGCCTGCTGCGCTACGGCATTCCCAACTTCAAGCTTGAAAAGCTCGTCATCGACCGCCGTCTCGACCAGATGCGCGCAGAGGGTGTGACGTTTGTGACCAACGCACACGTGGGTGTGAATGTGCCCGTTGAGGCCCTGACCGAGCACTACGACGCCATCCTGCTCGCCGGCGGCGCGGAGCAGCCGCGCGACCTCAAGATTCCCGGCCGCGAACTCAAAGGCATTCACTTCGCCATGGAGTTCCTGCCCCAGCAAAATCATCGTTGCGAGGGTGACAAGGACGAAGACTTTTTGTCCGATCCTTCTCTGGCAATCCTTGCCGAAGGCAAGCGCGTGGTCATCATCGGCGGCGGCGACACCGGCGCGGACTGCCTCGGCACCACCCATCGCCAGCACCCCATCAGTGTGCACCAGTTCGAGATCATGCCCAAGCCGCCAGCCCAGCGTGCCGCCTCCACGCCCTGGCCGCTGTGGCCCTTGCAATTGCGCACTGAAGGCGCGCACGAAGAGGGCGGCATCCGCGACTGGAGCGTCAACACTCTGCGTTTCACCGGCGACGAAAACGGCCATGTGAAGCAGTTGCATATGGTCCGCGTCGGCCCGCCGCCCAATTTCGAACCCATTCCCGGCAGTGAGTTTACCCTTGACGCCGAACTGGTTTTGCTGGCCATGGGGTTCCTCGGCCCAGTGCGCTCGGGCATGATCGAACAGTTGGGCCTCGCCCTCGACAACCGCGGCAACGTGGCAACCAAGGACGGTTACATGACATCCGTCCCCGGCATTTTCGCCGCCGGCGATATGCGACGCGGGCAATCGCTGGTGGTCTGGGCCATTTCCGAGGGACGCAAGGCCGCAGCCGCCGTCGACAGCTACCTGACCGCCAACGCCGACATGGAGCCGCAGTTCCGCCGTGCGATGGTTTAAGATTCGGGCTTGAATCGAGGTATCCACTGCTCCGCTTGAGCAGTTGCGGAACACGCACGGGCTTGTGTGCGAGCGGAATCCTTTATTTCCGGAAGTGCCGGGAATCCGCATCTCCATCGAATTATTGATTCCTGCCTCATTCAATCCATCGGAGACAGCCCAGACGCCAGCCTATAAACTCTATGACTGAGGGCATTCCCTGCCCGCGAGGTCACAACTTTGATTCACTCCCGGTGGACTGGGCCGCTCCGGCGCTCATGCGCAAGTGTTGTCGCACTTCTTTTCGCCTCTGCCAGCGCAATGGCAAACGCACAAAGCACTGCTCCCGCTCAGCCGCCACTTTATGGCGGCAGCCCTGCCACCGAGATACCGCGCCAGCAGACCGGCTCGGCCACAGCCGGGGAATTCGCGCCCGTCCTCGACTCTGAAAATCGCCCGATCACGGCGGGCGGCTTCGTCAAGTCGGGCCCCGTCATCTTTCAGGACATCTCCGAGAAATCCGGCCTGACTACCTGGCAACACAAGATGGGTACACCGCAGAAGACTTACATCCTTGAGACCATCGGCTCGGGAGTTGCGCTGCTCGACTACGACAACGACGGATGGCTCGACATTTACATGGTGAATGGCTCGACCTACGATGCCGAGACGGGCAAGACGTCGCCTCCGCATGCCGCGCTGTTCCACAACAACCACGACGGCACATTTACCGATGTAGCCGAAAAGGCGGGCGTAACTAACGATCGCTGGGGCTTCGGCGTGGCCGTGGGCGATTATGACAACGACGGATGGCCGGACCTTTACGTCGCCAACTACGGCAAGAACCGTCTCTACCATAACAATCGGGACGGCACATTCACCGATGTTGCCGTGGCGGCAGGCGTCACGCTGGGTAACTGGTCCACCGGCCCCAGCTTCGGCGATTACGACGGCGACGGACGCCTGGATCTGTTCGTCCCCGGCTACATCCACTGGGACATGAACAATCTTCCTTCGCCGGGGTCGAAGGCCGTGGCGTATCAGAACTGCTCGTTTCGCGGGGCACAGACCATGTGCGGGCCGCGCGGCCTGCCCGGCGAACCCGACCACCTTTTCCATAACAACGGCGATGGAACCTTTACCGATGTGAGCGTCAAGGCTGGCGTTGACGACAAGCGCAGGTATTATGGTTTTTCTTCCACCTTTGTCGACGTGGACGACGATGGCAAAGTGGACCTGATCGTGACCGACGACTCCTCTCCGAATTATCTCTATATCAACAAGGGCGACGGCACCTTTCAGGACTCCAGTTTCTACTCCGGGTTCGCTCTCAACCAGGATGCGCGTGAGACTGCGTCAATGGGCCTTGCCGTCGGCGATTATGCGAATAACGGCCGTCTCGACCTCTACACCACGACCTTTTCCGACGATTACAAGACCCTCTATCGCAACGATGGCGGCGGCAACTTTGTAGATATCACGCCGCAGATGGGCATTGCCGAAGGCACCTACCCCTTTCTTAGCTGGGGAACCGAATTCTTCGACTACGACAACGACGGCTGGAAGGACCTGATGTTTGTCAGCGGCCACGTCTATCCGCAGGTCGATCACCATAACTGGGGCACCTCGTGGGCCGAGCGTCCGCTGCTCTTTCACAACCTCAATCACGGCAAGAAGTTTGAAATTATGCCCGCGGTCGAAGGAACCGGGCTCGCCGACGTGATTCCCGCACGTGGCGCGGCCTTTGGCGACTTGTTTAACGACGGCAAGATCGATGTCGTCATCAACTGCATTGACCATACGCCGGTGCTGCTGCGCAACGTGAACGACGATCACAACCACTGGGTGGGGCTGCTGCTTATCGGCGGATCAAAGAGCCCGCGCGATGCCGTCGGTTCGACGGTCTATCTCACCGCCGGCGGCATACGCCAGCGCGGCGACGTCATGAGCGGCGGCAGCTTTGAGTCCTCGAACGACATGCGACTCCACTATGGCCTGGGCGAAAGCACCAAAGTGGACAAGGTCGAAATCCGCTGGCCCGATGGCGTGAAGGAGAATGTCCTTCTTCACGGAGTGGATCGTTACTACGCAATTGAAGAGGGCAAGGGCATTGTGCCCAGCGTCTACGACGCCATTGCCGCAAGCCGCGCGAGCGCCAAGTCAAACAGCACGCATGCAGGAAAATAATCCGTCCGACGAAATGCAACGCACAGGAGTGGACATTTCAAGGCCCAGTTTCTGCGGGAGTTTTCTATGAAGAAGACGCAAACGGCGACGATTCTGATGGTTTGTGGAATGCTGCCGCTGATCGGCGCCGCTCGGGACAAGACGCAGCAATCCGCGGCGCCGCAGCCGTCCGCCAATTCTTCGATTTCCCCGCCGCCGGCCTACACGCCGCGGCCCAAAGACGCTCCGCCGCTCGAGGACACACCCGCCCAGCGCGAAGCTATTGCCGCATGGAAGCTCAAGGCCGTGCAGAAAAACGACGTGGCTCGCGCGGCACACAACGCCGCTGTTGCGCCCGCCTACAATTTTCATTACGGCAAGAACAATCTCTTCACCCCCGGGAATATCAAGGTGCAAGGCGCAGGTTTCATTCAGCCCGGCGCCTTCCCCACCGCCGAGTACTGCGGCACCTGTCACCAAGAGGCCTACACCCAATGGCGTCAGGCCCTGCACTCCAATGCATTCCGCACGCCCTTCTATCGGACTAGCGTCAACATACTCATTCGAGATAAAACGCGGGGCATCGCCTTCGCGCGCCATTGCGACAGTTGCCACAATCCCATCGGCGTCATCAGCGGCGCGCTCACCGAGGACTCGAAAGTCGACCGCGCCCGCTTCGACTCCGACGGCCTCACCTGCACCACTTGCCACTCCGTTCTCAGCCTCGACTCCACCAATGGAAATGCCAGCGTGCAGGTGGGCGTCCCCGCCGTTATCGTGGACGAGAAGGGTGAGCGCATTCCCGGCATGGTCCCCTTCGACATGATCCTTCGCCACCCCGAGCGCCACTCGCAGGCTGTGATGCACGACTTGCTGCACAAGCCGGAGTTCTGCGCCGCGTGCCACAAGGCCAACCTGCCTGCCACGCTCAACGACTACAAGTTCATTCGCGCTTTCACAGCCTACGACGAGTGGCAGCAGTCCAAGTTCTCGCAACGCAATCCGCTGACCTTCTATACTGCGGACTTCACCACCTGTCAGGGCTGCCACATGAAGCGCAGCGCCATAACTCATCCCGACTATGGCGCAAAGGATGGCACCCTCGTCTCGCACCGTTGGCTCGCCGGCAATACTGCCGTGCCTTTCTACTATGGCTTCGACGAGCAGTTATCCAAAACCATTGACTTCCTGCGCGCCGGCAACTATCTCAACGTGGATATCTTCGCAATCAAAAAGGTGAACGACGATAAGTTGATCGCACCTCTCGGGCGCGTCTCTTATAACTTGGCCCCCAGCGATACGGTTGAAGCCTACGTAGTCGTTCAGAACAAGAACATCGGCCACTCCCTGATCCCCGAGGTCCGCGACCTTTATGAGGCATGGACCGAGTTCACCGTCAAGGACTCAAGCGGCAATGAGATCTACCATAGCGGCTTCCTCAAGCCCGACGGCATGCTTGATCCCCGCGCCCACTCGTTCACTAACCGTCCCGTCACCGACGAGGGCGAGTTTGTCGATAACCACGAGGTTTTCACGATTCACTCCGTGGCCTACGACAACACTGTCCCCGCCGGCCGCTCCGTTCTTGTCCGATACCAGTTCCGTATCCCGGCCAACATCACCGGCGCTATTACCCTCACCGCTAGAATCAACTACCGTCACCTTCGGCAGAGTTATCTCAATAACATCTTCGGCAAGGATCATCCCGCATATCCCGTCGTCGAGATCGCCTCGCGCACACGCACGCTCAAGATCGGAGAGAACCAGCCTGAAGATCCCGATCCCGCCGACAACCCGGACTGGATGCGCTGGAATAACCTTGGCATCGCTCTCCTCGATCAATTTCAATATCAGGAGTCGGTCCAGGCATTCACCGAGGTGATCAAGCTTCGCCCCACTTATCCCGACGCCTACACCAACGTTGGGCTCACGGAGATCTCATGGGAGAAATACGATTCCGCCCGGACCGCGATCCGCCATGCGCTTTCTCTTGACCCCAACAATATCCGCGCCACTTATTACGACGGTCTGCTGCAGCGCCGCGCCGGCAACACCGAGCAGGAGATCGGAGACTTCCGCAAGGTTGTCGGAATGTTCCCCGAGTCCCGCGACGCTCGCCGCGAGTTAGGCATCACCTATTACCAGCAGCATGAGAACGAGAAAGCCCTTGAGCAGTTTGAGGCACTGCAGAAGATCGACCCCGACGACCTGACTGCACACTATAACCTGTCCATCCTTTACCGCCGCATGGGCAGGCCCGAGGAAGCGGCCAAGCAGCAGGACATGTTTATCGACAAGAAGGTAGATGACGGCGCGCCCACTTACTCGCTCAACTATCTGCGCACCCACCCGGAGATATCTACCGAGAGCATTCCATGGCACGTGCACAGCGATCTCGACGAAGGCGCCGGGGGCGTAGAACATGGCAAGTAACTTCGAGTTACTCGCCGCATCTCGGGCGGCACTCCGCCTCACCTTGATGGCCGTGATGTTTGTTGCGCTTTCCGCCCGCGCTCATGCCGCCAACAACTGCCCATGGATCAATGAAGCAACCGCTTCCGGCATCATAGGAGCCGAGGCCGTCGGGTCTTACACCGATCCAACGCCCAGTCAGCCTGCTGTCTGTAACTTCGTGCAGTCTGGTCCCAGCGTAACCCGCACTTTGCGCATCACCGTCCTCCAAACGCCTCACTTTCAGGACCTCCTCCAGGCTGAAAACAAGACCTGCACAGGCACAGCCACGCCCATGGTAGCCATCGGCAACGAAGCCATCGCCTGCTCCGCCGACGACCGCAGGAAGGTCTTTGCCGAGCGCGTTGTGGGCCGCGTCCGCGACCAGGTCTTCACCATCACCCTCAGCACCACGCAAAAGGACGACTCCATCCTGAACCGGTTCGAACTCAAAACACGAATCGCCACCGCAGCCGAGCAGGTCTCCGGCAATCTCTTCTGATCCTGAAGGAAACAACCGGCAGGCTATCTTTCTTCCCTCTTTGCGCGTACAGTTCATGCAAACGCCTGCTCGGGCTCATCCGGCTCAAAATTGCCGGCGGCGCGGCGCTTTCTCGCACTACCTTGGCTGCACGGAGACGCCATGTCCTCGGTAGGCATCAACATCGGCGCACTGACGGTAAAGGTGGTCGGGCTTCGGTCCGATGCCAGATGCGCCAAAGTTGTTCCCCACTTTGGGCGTCCCCTGGAAGTTCTTGCGCAGTTGCTCGCGTCGCCGGAATTCGCCGACGCGGAGTACTTTGGTGTGTCCGGGCACCTCGGCCATATCACGGAGTTTGCCGCTCTTCAACGAGCGCTCCGCGAGACCGAAGGCAAGTTTGATGCCGTGGCTTCTCTGGGCGGTGAGTCGTTTCTGGTCTACACACTCGCCGATGGAAAAGTCACCAATGTTCTGTCGCACAACAAGTGCGCAGCAGGCAGCGGAGAGTTCCTGGTGCAACTTGTGGGCCGCATGGGATTTGACATCGACGCTGCCATCGGCCTGTCCGCATCCGGCAAAGTTGTTCCCCTTGCTTCGCGCTGCACCGTACATTGCAAGTCCGACGTGACGCACAAGCTGAATCGCCACGAGGCCACGCCGGCCGACATTCTGAAAACGTTGCACGAAAGCATGGCCGGCAAGGTGGTGTCGCTGCTCGAAAAGGGACAAACTCCGCTGCGGCGCGTGTTGCTGATCGGCGGAGTCACCCGCAACTCAGCCATGCTTGAGGCGCTGCGCGAGATGCTGCCCGCCACGGTTTTCGAAGTGCCTCCCGAGAGCGAGTGGTTTGAAGCGTGGGGAAGCGCGTTGCTTACCCGCGACGCTCCGATCTACAAATCGCCGCAACTTGCCGAACTGCCGGTTTTCGAGACGCTGCCGCCGCTGAGCCGCTGTGAGGATCAGGTCGAGGTGATGGCAGCTCCACCCAATCAGTTGCCTCCGGGCTGGCCCATGGTGCTGGGAGTGGATGCGGGCTCGACGACAACCAAGGCGGTCTTGCTCGACCCTGTCACGCGAAACCTTGTGGCCTCGCATTACACGCGCACGCACGACGATCCCGTGGCCGCGGTTCGAGAGTGCCTGAAGGCTCTCACGGCCCAGGTAGGAAATCGCGAAGTCGATCTGGTGGCCACTACGGGCTCGGCGCGCGAACTGGTAGGGGCCTGCCTTGGAACGGAGCGCGTGTACAACGAGATTTCAGCGCAGGCCGCCGGCGCCGCGCACTTTGCCTCCGACGTGGACACAATCTTCGAGATCGGCGGCCAGGACGCCAAGTACATCTACCTGCGCAACGGCGTACCGGTTGGGTACGCGATGAACAACGCTTGCTCCGCCGGCACAGGCTCGTTCCTCGAGGAGAGCGCGCAGAGCGATCTGGGCGTCGCTGTCTCAGGGATTGCGGACATTGCGATCGGCGCACCAGCTCCGGTGAAGTTCAAGGCTACTTGCGCGGCCTTCATCAACTCCGACATTCGCATCGCCCAGCAACAAGGCCAGGACCGCGACAACATTCTTGCCGGTCTGGTGTACTCGATCGCGGAAAACTATCTCACCAAAGTGAAGGGCCAACGCCCGGTGGGGAACAAGGTGCTTCTGCAAGGCGGCGTCGCGCTGAACCGCGCTGTTGGGTACGCATTCGCGCAGCGCGTGGGGCGGCCGATTGTGATCCCCGCCAATCCGGAGTTGCTGGGAGCGATGGGCGTAGCGTTGCTGGCGATGGACCGCGCAGGCCGCGCTCCGGCAAAGACCACCGATCTTGAGACGCTCGCCGCCGCGGAGATGAAGCTGGTGGGCCGATTCCGTTGCCAGGCTTGCAAGATGTATTGCAGCATCGATCGCTTCGAAGTGGCCGGCCGCAAGTTCCCATTTGGCGGTCGCTGCAGCCTCTATGAAAATGTCTGGAAGCGAAAGACCCGCAACTCGCCAGCGCCGGACCTGGTGGACCGACGCGCCACGATCATGTATGGCATCCGCAAACAGGCCGACGCTGTGCCTGACCAGGAGTCGTCAAGGCAGGATGCGAAGAAGCGCGATTTCTGGGACGTCGGCCCCGCGCTGGAGGCTGCAAGGTCGCTTTGGGAGGAGTCTTTCGCGCAGCCAAATACAACGCCATCGATCGCCGGGACCCGCATCGGCATTCCGCGCGCGCTGACCACGCATTCGCTGTTCCCGCTTTATTCGTCGTTCTTCTCCGCGCTGGGCATGGAGGTGGTGTTATCGGCGGTCGACCCAATGGGCGACCTGAAGTCGAACTCCGGCTTTTGTCTGCCTGCGCAAATCGCACACGGGGCGGTCTTCGACCTGGCGCGGAAGGACGTGGGTCTCGTCTTTCTTCCGCAGCTCTCGCGCATGCCGCAGAACGACTCTGCGAGGGACTCGTATCTCTGTCCGATTACGCAGGCCGGCCCGTATTTTCTTGCCAAAGCATTCCCGGATACGCGATTCCTGGCTCCCGTTCTGGACTTCTCCCTTGGCTATGCGAACAATACGGCGATGACCGAGATGGCAATACGCGAGTTAGGCGTCTCGCGCGAGACAGCCAACGAGGCTTGGCGAGCGGCAGTGCGCGACCAGACCGCAGCCGAACGCGAACTGATGGAGATGGGCCGCCTGGCTCTGGCGCAGGCGCTGGCAGACGGCAAGCCTGCGATTTTATTGGCCGGTCACAGTTACAACGCCTACGCGGCGGAAGCTTCGCAATCGGTGGGCAAGAAGCTGTCCAGCATGAGCGTGCCCGTGATTCCCGCCGATTGTCTCGAGAGCATCGGGGCAGGGCCGACGGCGTGGCACTTCGCCAACCAGATTTTGAATGCGGCATCGCTCACCAAGCAGCATCCCAACCTTTTTCTTCTCGCCATTAGCAACTTCAGTTGCACTCTCGATGCCTTTACCCACTCGCTGCTCGCCTCTCAATTGGGATCGAAGCCTTATCTGATTCTGGAGATCGATGCGCACACCGCCGATGCAGGTGTGCAGACGCGCCTCGAGGCCTTTCTCGATGTCATCGAAAACTACCGCGCCGTTCAGCCTCAGCCGAGCCGCCGGTTCACCCCCTGCACGCTGCTCACCGATGGCGTTGTTCTCGCTTCAAACGGGGAACGCGTACCGCTCACCGACCCGCGCGTGGAACTGCATCTGCTGAACTTTTCGCAATATCACGAGCAGTCGGTGGCCATGGCCATTGGCTGGCTCGGCTTGCATGCGGGCCGCGAGGTCCCCATCGACCGCGGCCAGCTCGACCTGGGACTGCAGTCCACCTCCGGACGCGAATGTCTTCCTCTGCCTCTCGCCATCGGGCAGCTCCTTAAGATTCTGCGCGCTCGCCGCCCCGGCGTCATTGTCGGCTTCTGCATGGTTCGCGGCGGCGCTCCCTGCGCTTCAGAAGCCTACATGGAGTACTTCGAGCGCTTCATCGTGGAGCATCGGTTGGCCGACGTATTCATGTTCAGCCCAGGGGAGGACAATGGCTATCTCGGATTCGAGCCGTCCTATCTGATGAACCACATGTCGCCGGCCATTCTCCTCGCTGACATCCTCGTCGAGATCGATCATGTTCTGCGCGTGGTAGGAGCTGCCGGCAGCCTGGAGAGATTTCAACAGGAGTGGAAACAATTCCGGCTCGCGGCCAGAACATTGGAAGCATTCTTATCCCAACTGCCCTCGTTTGTGGAATGTTTGGCCGCGCTGCCGCGCACGCGCGATCCCCTCCTATGCCCAAGGGTGGTGGTTACGGGCGATTTCTTCGCCCGCTTCAGCCCGTTTTTTATGGATGGAGTTCGCGACGTGTACGCCGCGCGCGGCATCATCCTGAAACCGGTCGACCTGACGGAGCTGTTTCTTTACGTGACCTACGATGGCATGAGAAAGATGGCTGATAGCTGGGGCTTGAGGCCTGGAGGCTTCGCCCTGGCACGAGCCTGCACGAAGTTGCTCGAACCCGAAGGGCAGCAGTATCTGCAACAGTGGTGGGAGTATCAGCTGGGCCGAAGGACAGAACAGCACTACCGCGAGATCTTCTCGAAGACCGGGCTCCTAATCTCCTCGCGCAACGATCTTGTCTCCATGATGGAGAAAAGCGAGAAACACATCTCCCCGCAGCTCTTTGGCGAGGCCGTGCCCACCGTGGGCAAAGGCCTGAACGCCGAATATGAGGGCTACGACGGAGTGATCCTGATCGGGCCGTTCAACTGCCTCCCCTTCAGAATCTCAGAAGCAATTCTCAAGCCTTTGTGCATTCAACACAGCATGCCGCTGCTTAGCTACGAGACCGACGGCTGCGCAGTGACCCCTGCCGTGCTCAGGCAGGTGGACGTGCATATTCAGCGGGTGCTGGAGCATGCGGCTATAAATCGCTGAATGGCTTTCCGTCCCCAGCCTCCTCCGGTGTTCTGCGAAATACTCCCAGGCCTACTCCCAAAGACGCGCTTTTACAGGGCGCACCGGATGGAGTGCCTGGCGTTTTTTGAATCAGTTGCTTTGATAGAAACTGTGATTCAAGGAGCGAACGATGGCGAGACGGGAGAAGCATAAGGCGGAGCAGGTGGTTAACCTACTTCGGCAGATCGAAGCGGCGGTAGCGAACGGCAAGACGACGACGTTGGCTTGCAAGGAAGCGGAGATCACGGAGCAGACGCACTACCGCTGGCGCAGGGAGTACGGCGGACTGCAAGTGGACCAGGCGCGGCGGGGTAAATATCCCCCGGCAGTGGGCTGGGGGCTTTACGATGTGAGCCGCTCAAAGCGGCTTGAGCGGGGTCGCTAACGCGGCCCCGACGTTGATTTGGGCCGACTTTTGGCGGCTACTTCCACATCCGCAACTGGTCCAGTCGCTTGTCCTCGACCTCTTGGTTGCGGATGTATTCGCGTATCGCCGTCTCGTCGCGTCCCACGGTCGACACAAAGTAGCCTCGTGCCCAGAAATGCTGCCCAGCAAGATTCTGCTTGTGCTCTCCGTATGTCCGGGCCAGGTGAATCGCGCTCTTGCCCTTCATGAAGCCCACCACCTCCAACACCGCATACTTGGGCGGAATCGAAAGCAGCATGTGTACATGATCGGGCATCAGGTGACCTTCAAGCACCCGGCTCTCCTTCTGTTCCGCCAGCCGGCGGAAGACCTCGCCCAAATGCTGCCGAAGACCTTCGCACAGATCTCGGCGTCGGCACTTGGGGATGAATGCTACGTGACATTTGCACTCCCATACGGAGTGGCTTAGACTCTCCAATTGGTCCATCCGGTTTCTCCTCTTCGTGTGCTTGGCGGCTCACGTCGAAGAGTTTCTGGATGGACTCCCGGAAATGTCAAACTACTACTGCCACCCCGGCCAAGCCGGGGGTTCTCCCTTTTGGAATAGCACGGAGCGGCAGCGCAACGACGCGCGCAGGGAACAAAATGAACTCCGATGGTGTCGAATACTCTATGCGCCAGAGTCGTTTTCCGGCTTGATTTCCGGAAGAGTTCCTCGGTAAGTGGAGGATATATTCGGGTGCGCGCTTGAGAAGGTGCTCTCACCTCGTGCTACATGAGAGCAGTTCTTGACGCAAAGAGGTGAAATTCACCGGAATCCCAGCTATCGCCGCGGGGATAGCATCGTCCAAAGGTGCGTAATACATCTCGTTGTGTGGCGAACACTCCGAGCTGTCCTGGAATCAGGACAAGCTGGCCTTACCGTCATGAGTACCATTGCGTGTCAGGAGCACATATGAAAGTCCGCTCGATGCGTTGCAGGTTCTTCTACTCTGTGCTTTGCCTCCTTGCATTCTCGAACAGCGTTGCCAGTCCGCAAACAAAGGTCGATGCTCAGTCCTTTTCGGCAGTTTATGTCCACAATGAGCTATCCCTGTCAATTCCCTATCATGAAGCGAAAGCAGGATCGGGGACGCTGGTGGTCGAGTTACTTGACCCGGACGACCAGGTCCTCGCACGCAGAGAGCAAGACGTCCATATTTCGGAAGCGGATGGCGAGTGGAATTTGCGCTTGGTCCCAGAAAAACCGTTGCCGATGGAGGACTTGGTTTGGGAGCGCGTTCGGTATCGATTCGAATACCACGGCGATAAGACGCCGGCCTTTGAACAGACTCGCGCGGTGGCGGAGATTATTCGCCGGCCGGTTGTTCATATCCTCGGACAAAACTCCTATCTCGCCGGCGGCCAGGCGGCAATTCGCGTTCTGGTGGCGGATTCCGCGAACCTCCCGATAGCCGGAAAAAGCTCCGTTCGCATCGAATTGAGAGTGCCACAACGCCCACCCCGCCAGCTCTTCGAAGGACCGGTGAATCGCCGTGGCACCGTTGAAGCGCGGTTTCGCTTCGAGCCTGAAGTCACAGGCGAATGCGAGCTCTACTACGTCGTCGACACTCCAATCGGCTCTGCCGAATTCACGCAGAACATTCGCCTCGAGAGCAAGGCCTCGATTCTTCTTACCACCGAGAAGCCAATCTACCAGCCCGGCCAGACCATTCATGCACGCGCACTTGCGCTCGATCGCGCCGATCATCATGCAACCGGCAGCCCGCTCACATTCGAGGCGGAAGATTCGCGCGGAAATAAGGTCTTCAAGAAACCCACGGAGACAGATGCATTCGGCGTCGCTTCAGCGGAGTTCACACTGGCGGACGAAGTGAATCTGGGCACGTATCATCTGCGTGCACTTATGGGCGATGCCGCGGCTCCAGCTAATTCGGCAGAGCTCGCAATCAAGGTCGATCGCTACGTCCTCCCCAAGTTCAAGGTCAGCGTTGAATTCCCTGAGAAGAATGGCCGGCCCAAAAGAGATTTCCGGCCCGGCGATCATGTAACCGGCACCGTGCGCGCAAACTACTTCTTCGGCAAGCCCGTCGCCGATGCGGAGGTCACGGTCAAGGACATGAGCATGGACGTTGTGCTGGCGGGGGAGGGTTCTGTCCAGGGCAAGACGGATAAGGACGGCGCCTATCGATTCGACCTACAGTTACCCAGTTACTTCGCCGGCCGTCCTCTCAATCATGGCGCGGCTCCGGTGGTCATTGAAGCTGCGGTTAAGGACAGCTCCAATCATATGGAAACGCGCGGCGAATCGATCACGGTGAGCCAGTCCGCGATGCTGCTGACTGCTGTGCCTGAAGGCGGCACACTCATACCCGGACTTGAAAACGAGATTTTTCTGCTGGCGGCCTATCCGGACGGAGCGCCGGCCGCTGCGCAGCTTACGGTACACATTGCTGGTATGCCGGATCAAGACCTTTCCACCGACAAGGCCGGCATAGGTATGTTCAGATTTGTTCCCCGCGGCAATAAGGTGAGTGTCTCCGTCGACGCTGCCGACGCGCATGGAAACCGTGCGTCGGCAACGCTCGATCTTCAATCGCGAAACGGCGCTAGCCAGGTGCTGCTGCGGACGAACCGCTCGGTCTTGAAAGTGGGCGATCGGCTGGAACTCAGTGTACTGTCCACGGAACCTGCCGGTTCGGCATATATCGATGTCGTAAAAGACGGGCAGACGATCCTGACCCAGGACGTCGACATCGCCAACGGCCAAGCCAGTCTGGCAATCGATGTAACTCCGGAGATGGCGGGAACGCTGGAGATTCATGCGTACCGCTTTGGCACGGACGCGCAGGCCATCGGCGATCGCCGCGTCATCTTCGTCCAACCCGCCGGCGAACTGCATATAGAGGCGGTTTCAGATGAGCAGGCCTACAAGCCTGGAGCCGAGGCGCGCGTCAGATTCCATGTCACCAATCAGCGCGGCGAAGGGGTTCAAGCCGCGCTCGGGTTGCAGGTAGTGGACGAGGCGGTGTTTGCGCTCGCAGAGAAGCAGCCGGGTTTCGCAAAGGTTTTCTTCTATCTCGAGCAGGAATTGATGAAGCCGCGATTTGAGATTCATTCACTCTCCCTGGGCGATGCTGTCGAACCATCCAGTGCCGACCAAGGGACAGAACATAATCGCGCTGCACGTGCTCTATTCGCGGCCATGGAGATGAAGACTCCGAATGACGTGAACAAGGAGTTTGGCCGCGAACTGCCGCAGGACAAGGCGAACGAATACACCGAGAGATATAGGGATGCATTCCGCGAACAAGTGCGGGAACTCGCGGTGATGTTGAGCGCAATCGGCGTTCCGGAGCAAAAGGGAGATATCGTTCCAACCATCTTTGCGCAACTCGCGCAGAAGCAGCCATCGAAGGTCCGGGATGCATGGGGAACGCCGTTGCGTTTAGAGCCCACGGGGTGGACGCAGGGCAGCGAGGTCTATTACCGGGTGAGGAGCGCGGGACCGGATCGGCAGTTTGACACCCGGGACGATCTGGAGTTCACCATTGAAGCCCGGGCCGGGACCGTTGTCGGAGGTGCGGGCCGTTCCTCGCTCGATGTGAAGATTTTGCACGATATGGGGCCGATGAACGGTTTGGGCGCGATGATGGGAACGGTCTTCGATGCAACCGGCGCCGTTATTCCCAGCGCAAAAATCACGCTGCGCCCAATTTCAGGCACGCAACTTCGCAGTGCAGTGAGCGATGCATCGGGATACATCGCGCTGACGGCGCTTCCCCCTACGCGCTACGAAGTTCGGATATCCGCTGCCGGATTTGTGCCAGCAACCCGCCGGATCACCCTCGCGCCCAGGGACCGCGCGATCCTCACTGTCGTTTTGGCGGTTGAGGCAGCAAATGCGGCGGTGAGGGTGAATGCCGCTGCCGCGCCAGTGATCCACGAGAGCTTCGCAAAACTTGCGCTCGCCACGCCGCGAGTCCCAGCAACGTTTGGAGTAGCGGGGATGGAAGGAATGGGCCCTGGTTACAGCGCGGGTGCCGGCGCGGGTCTTGGCGGCGGTCTTGCCAGCGAAACGCATGTCCGCGCTTACTTCCCTGAAGCGCTCTATATCAATCCGGAGATCATCACCGACGATCATGGAGAAGCCAGCGTCGTAATCCCAATTGCCGACTCGATCACCACCTGGCGCATGGCCATGCTGGCATCAACGAAGGACGGCGAACTGGGGTCAGGCACGTCATCGCTGAAGGTCTTTCAGGATTTCTTTGTCGATCTCGATCTGCCTGTCACGCTTACGCAAGGCGATCGTGTCTCAATCCCCGTCGCCATCTACAACTACTCGAGCTCGCTCGGCAATGTCGTCCTCTCGCTTCAGCCGGACGATTGGTTCTCGCTTGTCGACGATGAAGCCAGCAAGAAGCTCAGCGTCGACTCAGGCGCGGTCGGCGCGTCGGAGTTCACGCTTGAGGCGAAACACATAGGCAAGTTCAAGCTCACGCTCTCGGCGCGGATGAAGGGAGCGGCCGAGCGCCAGGATGTGGTGGTGCGCGAGATCGAAGTGGTTCCCAATGGCCGCGAGCGCGACGATGTCTTCAATGGCCGCCTTGACTCGCCTGGCACGCCGGCCGTAGAGCAGAAAGTCGAGTTTGGCCGCGATGCTATTCCAGAGGCCAGCAAGATCCTGGTCCGGATCTATCCCGGGCCGCTTAGCCAGGTTGTGGAAGGCATGGACAGCCTGTTGCGCATGCCAAACGGCTGCTTCGAGCAGACTTCATCCAGCACCTATCCGAACGTACTGGCTCTCGACTATATGAAACGAGCCAAGAAGCTGACGCCGGAGATTCATGCCAAGGCCGAGGGATACATTGCGAATGGCTATCAGCGGCTGCTAACGTTTGAAGTTGCCGGCGGCGGTTTCTCCTGGTTTGGCAATGCGCCTGCCAACAAGATCCTGACTGCATATGGGCTCATGGAATTCAGCGATATGGCTAAGGTATACGATGTTGACCCGAGGCTGATCGAGCGGACGCGCGAATGGCTCATAACCCAGCAGCAGGCCGACGGAAGCTGGAAGCCCGATACGTCGTTCATCAACGAGGGCGCGACCAACCGCTTCAACTCCGATCTGCTTCGCATTACGGCGTACATCGCGTGGGCGCTTGAAAGCACGGGTTATCAAGGACCAGCCGTTGAGAAGGCATTGCAGTTCCTTTCCGCGCACCTTGACAGCAAGCCGGACTCGTACACGCTTGCCGTGTTGGCAAGCTTTGCAACCGGATACGGCAAAGATGAGTCCTTTACGCGTCAAGCGATGCAGATGCTGCTGGACGCGCGCGTGGAGAATGAGAACCAGGCATGGTGGAATGCGGAACAGACTGGAGTCTATTCCACGGGAGAGAGCGCGGCCATTGAAACTACAGGACTCGCCGCTCAGGCATTGCTCAAGTGGCATCAGTCACCGGCATTGGCGCGCAAGGCGCTGGCCTACATTGCGGCCAAGAAGCAGGCATCCGGCGCCTGGGGAACGACGCAGGCGACCATCATGGCGC